>ERZ773197.180-NODE-180-length-53530-cov-66.802842_pt1 | contig 53530 bp, 47 predicted proteins | sample MGYA00580999_ERZ773197 | MGnify/ENA primary metagenome ERZ773197 (study PRJEB29015, sample SAMEA2738166) | human oral metagenome | biome: human oral; feature: human-associated habitat; material: saliva | place: China | collected 2185 ...
TGGATCCAGATGGGGCGGGTGTCATCGATGCGCATCGATGCGTCCCTCCTGTCTTACTGTATTAATACACTAATACAGTAAGACTACCGCCCAACTGTGTCAACCCCTTAATACAGTTGCCGGGCTTGGCCTGCTGGCGGCAGTTTTAAGACTGCGCCTAGCACCTACCTGCAGCAAGCAGCTGACAACATAACACCCAAGCAGCCCCAGATCTACTCATCTAAACAACTACACCAACAGACCAAACCTTCTGCAAGTACCTAGCTTCACCCCCGACAACCCCACCTGCGCAGCAGCACCACGCGATAGGACATCAAGCCATAGATTAAGATTTTGCAACTGCAGCCGATTTATCTGAATCAGGTTGCGACTCTTCTAAATATTTTCGAGCAAACCGGAAGTTTTCTTTGTTTTAGGATGTTGCCTCATAACCTCTAATTGCTGTTCAGCGGGAACTCCCAGTTCCTTTAGCAGATTAAAAATCACCACCATAGTTGTCACTCTAGCTATAGCATCCAATTCAATAAGCTTTTGCCCAGGAGTTTCACCTTGATGAGTAAAATAATTGCGCGCCTTAACCGTTTTATCAACCCACGAATCTTTGTCTACCACAAATTGTTCAGCGATATTTTCTTCAAGTCGATTTATGAGGTCATAAAGACGTTCTCGGAGTGATGGCTGATTCCTAATCCTCTCCTTAACCCAAGATTTACGTTCCTCAGGAACCACTTTTAAAATTTCCTCTCTCATACGCTTAAATTCTTTTTCATCACTAAATGGTTCCCCACCAAGCTTAAGACTCCCATGCAACACTTCTGCCGCACAAGCACTCGCTAAAATCTCATCTTCAACAAACTTATCAGAGTCATAAATCACGCCTAAAATTATTCTAATTGCAGCTTTATTTTCTTTATAAATCTGAAGCCATTTACGCAAGGTTTTTTCAAATGGGAGCGAACCACAGGTAAACAGTATTTGATTTGCATTAATTTTATCAGCATTACGACAACCAAAAGCAACAGGATGATAGAGTAGATAAGCGTATGCAGACTTCTTATTCGCAGATGCCTCAGCTTCTGGAAGCCCCAATCGAAGCCAAGTAACTCCCGCTCGGCTAGTCGTCGCAAGAGCAACAAGATCATGAAACATATCCACCTCCGTAAACACATCATCCAGCGTAAATAGCTTTTTTGAAGTCACTCGTAAAAACACTTCTAGCTCAGATTCGCTAGCTTTAACAGGAGAAGAGCTATCAGTAAAATTAAAAGATGTACGCAAAAGGCTGTAACAAACATCATCATTATTTCCCACCTCCCCAGCACACTCACATCCACCCTCCCCAAGAGTCATTCTAAAAGCAGCTACCCCAGCCCACTGTCGCAAACCTTCAAACGAAAATTCAGCCATATTAAAAGATTCGCAACTGCCACCATTTATATGTGCACCAATAATTGCACAATTAGCCACTACAGGACAGCAGGGGTTTTTAATTGTATTTTGTAACCCTATAGGCCACAATACACGAGTATCGGCATTAGTTTTCAGAAGGGTAATATTACATTGACCAGACCTGCCGTAGATCACAGGCCATTCTTTTTCGCCTAAGAAAACTCGATAATTACCTGAAGTACCAACTTCACGATCAAAAGTTCCAGCCAAACTTAAAATTAAGCCACCTTCACCGTCATAATTAAGCGTTCCGACGAGCCTATTTTCGGGATTATCTGGTAACCACCACTCACCTTCCCATGTTTGTTTCACACATAACAACAAAGGGTAATTAGACATTATTCATCCCTAAACATTTCATAACTTATAATTAACAGCGATTGACCACCAAATTCATCTACATTATTGAAATGGAGACAAAACGCTGCCACCTTTGACATAATCCTGAATTAACAACTAAAAATTGCTAAATTTTGTACCAATATTTTTCAATAGAAAGCAGCAAGCGGGGGACTTTCGCTGCGCCGCGCAAAAAATTGGGGATATATTTAAAAATCATAGGGCTCATCCTCAAAGCTAGCAGGCTACAAAAGACACAAATAGCCTCCCACGCATTCTTTAAAACAACCCCCAAAATACTCTCCCTAATCAGCGATTCAGGTAATATCGATGCAAAAAATATCGCCAGCATAATAGTTGAGGAAAAAATCATTTTGGTTGCAGTCGGGGTCCGTTTTTCCAACTCAATGAAAGCTCGATACGGACTTTTCTTATCAATTCCAGTATCACTCCAGTATGTTATAATAAACAGCTCACCAGAACGAGAAAGTTTGCGCCCAAGATACTTAGTCCAAGAATCGTTTTCTAATACCCGTATATATTTAGGGGTGGGACTAATTCGAGTTGTCCTAAGCTTTGCCGAAGAAATCACAAATCCATTGACTTTACCAAGCTCAAACACTTTCGATAGATTGATATCAGCTTCAGGCCGAACCTCACGAAATTCATTGAACCGCATATCACATACAGCATGGGAATGGCTACCTGCTCCTTTCTGCCACATCCACAAACAGTTTGGAGAATGCGTAGAAACCCTAAAGCGCAGATAAATGCGGTCATCTTTTTTAAGCCGCAACTTTGCAGTAGATATATGTAAAATTGAGGACTGCTTAGATGAACTCAGAATATTTGTTTGCTCCGCTAAATTTAGAGAATTTACACCATTCTCTAAGCTCATTAGTTTAAAACGCGCACCCCCATCATCACTTTCAAGCCAAACACCACCATCCTCCACATGCCTTTTTAAATTTGTTGTCCCAAAGACCAATCCGCAAATAGCTTCATTATTTTCCATAAGAGGAATTAAATCTTTTTCACTAGATGCATCAGCCCTAAAAGGCAAATTTACTTTAAATTCTAAGTTGTCATCTTCGAAGTCTTCCGATAATCTACAATAGACTCCAATATCACAATACACAACATCACGTCGAAATATTCCAGGCAGTATCCATACATTCAAGTCGACTTGTTCTACAACAAATTTTTTACAACCGTTGACTTTAAGTAATGAAAAGCTTGACATCGAAACACCCTAACCATTTTAGGCGACAAGATGACATGCATAAGCATTCATAAACTGCTGACTTCGCCATCTCAAAACAACCTCATTTCGTCCATCTCCATACCTATCATTAACCGTAGCGATACGCATAAATCCTCTAGGCAAGAAGAGACGTTCAAGCTCAACCGCGCGTTCTTCTCGTACAGTTACTATCGACTGCTCCTTACCGCAAATAATCCAATCTGAAATTCGAAAATCTAGTAAACGACTCCCAATACCCAATCCTCTAAATCTTGGGTCAACCCAAAAAGTACTGAGTTTAATACCTGCAGCGCCTTTAGAAGTCTCGGAAGACAACGCAATCGGAATCCTGTCATGCAAAGCAACCACGTGTGAAACAGCCAGTCCCTGACATGCAGATTCCAATCGATCAAAAAGTTTTTTGTCACCCTCAGGGTACAGCGATCCCACCACCCTACCTACAGTTGCCATGAGAGGCTTAAGGTCACTCTGCATGATAGGGCGCACAACAAGGCGCTGCTGATTTTGTAAGTTGTAATTATTTAACATCATCATTCCATGCTGGATGTGAATATCTATAGCGCGCGGTCAATAATGTTACGCAACTGGCATGTTGATTGTACACCGACCATGGGAGGCTGCAACATCGGCTGCAGGAAAACAAATCCCCCGATATTTAAGCTATCCCAGCCTAGGCAACTCGTTACCGCCTACAGGAAAGGCCAGTGTCTCCATCAGTTTACTGCTACCTCATCTGCCACCTATCTACACCGGCCAGATGACGACATGAACACAGAGAAACCGGACCTGCGCTGTCACCAAGCCCCATAAAATACGCATAAGCATCAAAAGACACAAACCTTATGGCTCCGGACCTCAGCTCAGCTCTCCATGGCTTACTGCTTTATCGAGCTCTTTACCATTCACCAGAACTCCAATATAAGGTGATTCTCTTGAATTAGAGCGAAAACCTGCTGAGCTACCTGGTGGGTAACGTCGGAATCGGGACCTTCTGGATTGTACGAGCGCCCGCTACCATCAACTGCTTGGGAGTGCGACGAGTTTTTCTCGGCATCTGAACGCGCATCGCTCGATAACTGCGTTCCCCGGTTAGGTCGAAGATTGAGCGGGCGCCTGTCAGAAGCAGCGTCTGGCGACGACGCCGAACCTGTCTGGTCGTCACGAGCATCTCCTTTCTGAGCGCGTTTCTTCATATAACCATGATATATGGGTTAGTTGATTAAAAGTACAGCATTCACGCATAGAACACACTTCATACAACCACTGGCATTACCAGCTCTTCACAATTGGGACATAGTCAAAGTTTGCAAGCACCAGTTCCAAGAAGTGCTTAAGTGGCGTAACAACTAAGGTTACAAAGCTTAAGAACGCAGTCGCGTAGGTGTTCGAGGTAGCCAATGACAGCTTTGGCAGGCCCATTGGAGACATGGAGAGGGCCTAAAGGACGATATCTGCTACACCTTCAACGCGAAACCCTCGAAACCTTACAGCTTCCGGACCTCAGCCCAGCCCTCCATGGCTTGCTGTTTTAGCAACTTCCTCCTAATTTTCTGGCAAATAACTCCTTATGCTTCTTAAAAGAATTGAAGACCTTAAACAGTCGTACAAGCAAGATCACAACAATAATGCCAATAGGGCCAGCCAACCAGAATGCCTTAACGTATACATCATAAACAAAAAGCAGCAGAAAAACGATAAGGAAAATAAGGTTAAGCCAGATTTCACTCCGCTCAACCTTCACCATCAGTTGCCATTTAGTCCTCTCAAGGAACCCACTTGCCAGCTCACGAGGTACGCGATTTACTTCAGCCTCATTTACGACATCAGGCCCAAGAACCTTCGCATAGAGTTTATAAAGCTGTGGAGCTTCTTGCCTTAAAACTGCAAGCGCCTCAGTATTTGACAGGGCAGTCTTTCCGCAAAAACGAATCTTTTGAATAATATCAGAAATATTTTCAATTAGCTGAACGACATTATCATCATAAGGAGGTTCTAGAGCGTCTAAGTAGTCACTATCCTCAAGTATCCTAGTGAGCATAGCGTTTTTCTTAGCATCTGAGCGTGTATCGCTTGACATCTGCTTGCCCTGGTTAGATTGGAGATCGAGCGGATGCCCACTATAAGCAGACTGTAACAGTGACTCGGAAATCGCTAACCGATCTGCCGTTTTCCTCGTCCACGCACTTTCTTTACGACAAGACATTTGACGCAAGCACCCCTATCACCATCATAAATGTGGTTACCGAAAGCCGTTGTAACCGTATATGTAATCCTACACCCTACCCCTTAGGCAAGTACGCTATTTAGCGCCGCACATTTGGCAAGGCATGCTTAAGAAAAACACTCGTCACGATAGACAACCTGACTTAACAATATTACTCAGTAATACATTTTGATATAGTCAAGTAAATAACTGATATTACGGCTATAGCGAACACTGCGTTCTACAGTCAAGTTCTACAGTTGAGGCTATGTGGATTCTTGCCGCTTGCCTTTCCGCCCTTTTTGCATCGACAAGCTTTCGCTTAGCGCAGCCCCGCCGGGTCAACTAGAGACAGGGCGCGCGGGGCGCGCGAGACCTGCACACTTTGACCCCAGGTGAGGGTGAGACGGTCGGATTCTATGCCGTCACCAAAGAGCACCAGGGATTCGCTGCCCACCACCAGGCTCAGCTCCTCCCCCTCACCTAGGATTCCTTCAGTGCAGTTGGTGCCAGTATGGGGTGAGGGCCAGGCTTCGCGCACAAACCACGCCAGGGAGTGCGAGGTAGGCGCGGGTAGATTCCCCATGTGCCGCCCGCGTTTTAGGGAGGCGCCCCAGCCCGTGGCGCCGGTCCCGGTGGAAACAACGACGCCGGAGGAGGACTGGCGCTCTGCGCGGGAGCCCAAGGTGAGCTCGTAGCGGGCACTTTGGTGGCTTGGGTGCCCAATAAACACCTCATTGAGGGCAGTGAGCGTACGCGAGTCATCAGCAGCCGCGCGCACCATAGTCAGCTGGTCAACACGCAGGTCAGAGCCAGTTTCCAGGCGGCGCAGCGCCCCCACCCCCTGCTCGGGCGTGCAGCGCACGAGCACGCCCGCATTGGCTTGGGGCACGGAATTAACCCCCACCACTACCTGCTCACCCACGTATTTGGCCACGTTAGCCACCAACCCGTCAGGGCCAACCACAACAATTACGTCCTCGGACGCAAACAGGAAGCGAGACAGTGAGTCGCGTTCGACGTCGGCGCTAGCCCAGCCGTCCGGGATCCCTGCCCGCACCCGCGCCAGAGCCTCCAGGTGGCACTCGTGCGCGCGCTCCACCTCCTCCAGGCTGCGCCCGCGTGAGCGCAGCACAAACTCAACCTGGCCGCGCGTGGAGTAGCGGTCCATGAGCTCGTCATATTCGGTGGGGCGGCGCACAATCACCGCGCGGCGTCGCATTACTTGCCTGCCTTGGCTGAGCCGGTGAAGGCCGACACCAGATCGCTGAGCACGTCAGCGGTGATGGTGATGTTGCCGAAGGAAGGCATGTGACCTGCCAGCTCCTTAAGTGCCAGGGCGCGCGCCACCTCAGGCCCGGCCTCAGCGACAGCCTGGATGTAGGCCGCATCATTGGCGGTTCGAGCGCGCCCGGCGGTGTTCCAGTCGGTCTCGAAGGCCTTGGCTTTTTCTACGATGCGGCGCGATTCAGCCTCGACGGCGATCGCGTCAGCGGCGGCTTTCTCTTCAGCTTCGCGCCTGGCGTTGTGGCCTTCCTGGTCAACCAGGTCGGCGCGCTTGCGGGCCAGGTCAAGCTTGGATTGCATCTCGTTTTCGGAAATTTGGGATTCACGCTCAACAGCGAGGGCGCGGCGCTCGTAGAGGGCGCGGTCAGCCTCGGCGCGCAGCTGCTCAAGCAGTGGGGCGCGCAGGGATGATTCAACCCCTTCATCGGGTCGCAGGGACAGCAATCGCACATCAACAATGCCCACGCCGGTGGCCTGCAGCTGCTCGTTTGCGGCAAAAGCCTGGGTCAGGAGCCCGCTAACTCGCTCCAGGGAGCCAGAGATGGCTTCAGACAAGGCCATTGCGCCGATGGTTGAGGCCAGGGCGGAGTGGGCGATGCGGGTGACGGTTTCGTCGATTTGCCACAGGCCCTGCGCGTCTTTCTTTGCTTCACGCGGGTAGAGACCAAAGTCGTAGTGCGCAGCGGCGGCCTCGGCGTTCTCGATGCAGTAGGTGACGGCCACCTGGGCGTTTACGTTTTGCTGATCGCTGGAGGCTACCTGCACCAGGAAGCTGTGGGCGCGGTTAGCGGTGGGCACTTCCGCCAGCGCGCAGCGGCCTTTGCGCAGCCAGAAGGATTGGCCAACCCCGGAGCGGATGGTGCGTCCGGCGCTGATCTGGACGACGTGGTCGCCGGCGCCGCCCTGGTAGCGGATGAAGAAGGGGTGGTTGTGAAGGGTTCCCATGATGACTCCTTAGGTAGTTCCCATTCGTTTGTGTCACTATGACGATAAACCCCTTCAGGCTTTAATGTCAACTTGACGCAAATAGGTTAGGCTAGAGCCATGATTGAACCTGTCACCTTCCCGATCGCCGTCGACGTCGTCGCCCTGACAGTCATTGACCACACGCTTCACGCGCTCGTGGTGCGCCGAGGCATCGAACCTTTCCGTGGCCGTCTGGCCCTACCTGGCGGTTTTCTGCGCAGCGGCGAGCAGACAGATCAGGCCGCCGCGCGCGAACTTGAGGAGGAAACTGGCGTCACTCCCCCCGGTCACCTTGAGCAGCTGCGCACTTACGGCCCTCTTGGGCGTGACCCGCGCGGCCCGGTTCTTTCTGTGGCCTACCTGCTCTTGGCACCTTCTTTCTCCCCCACCCATGCGGGGGGCGACGCCGCCGGGGCGCTGTGGCAGCCCGTTGAGGCCCTGCTTGGTCCCGACTCTCCTCTAGCTTTCGACCACGGCGCTATCTTGGCCGACGGCGTCGAGCGCGCCCGCTCTAAGATTGAATACTCACCTCTGGCCACCTCTTTTTGCGGGCCGCAGTTTACGATCACCCAGCTGCGCACCACCTATGAGGCTATTTGGGGCTCTGCCTTGGATCCGCGTAATTTCCATCGAAAAGCCACAAAAACGGCGTCGTTCATTGAGCCCACTGGAGACAGCGTGCGCGAAGGGGCCGGGCGCCCGGCCGCCCTCTACCGCCTGGTCCCGGGAGTGGATGCAACCGCCTTTGTCCTAGACCCGCCCCTGCGCCGGCCACCCGCCCAGGCCTAGGCGAAGCCAGCAGGTGGCCTGGGCTAAAGCAACGCCAGCCGTACTCGGGCCCCAGGCTCAGGCAACGTCAGCCGCCCCGATAGGCGAAGCCAGCATCCATCCGAACCAAGACAACACCAGCCGCCCTAGACACTGACAAGTGCTAGAGTGCCTAGCCCGCGAGCGCGTCAGCTACGGCCTCGATCTGCTCGCGCGCCGGGCAGGACGCCGGTCCTACTAGCGTCGTGGAAAGCGCGCCTGCACAGTTAGCCAGTAAAAGCGCTCGCTCTAGGGGGATTGCCTGCGCTAAAGCCGCCGCCAACACACCGGAGTGGGCGTCACCTGCACCGTTAGTGTCGATAGCCGCAACGCGCGGCGTCAGAATGTAAGTCACATCTGCGCCAGTATTTGCGCTAGTCGCATCCGGAGTCGCCGCCGGAGCCGCGACTGGCCCCTTTGCTGAAGCCCCCGCCGGAGCCGCAGCTGGCCCCTCCGCTGGAGCCGCCGCCGGAACCTCTGCCGAAACCGCCGCTGGCCTGGCGAAATAGGCGCCCTCAGCCCCGGCACGCACCACAACGGGGCGCCCCAGCAAGCTGGCCACCAAACTGGCCACTGCGCTGGCCTCACGCGCCTGGCCGCACCACTGGCTCTGCCCTCGGCTCAGCTCCTGGCCCTGCTCCAAGGCGCGCTCTGCGCTTTGGTTAATGATCTGCTGAGCTTCCCTATGGTTCATCGAGACAATTACGTCGCGCGCAGGTAGGCCCTGCGGGATGCCAATAACAGGCGAGACATCCAAAATGACCTGCACGCCCTCAGGTAAAGCCTCCAGCGCCGCCTGCGCTGCCTGACGGTTAGCCGGGTGGTCCATGAGGTAGCCGTCAATGTAAAGCACATCCCCCGGGCGCATCGTCGCGGTGAAGTCCGCCCAAGCGCTTGCTGGCGCCCTCGTCTCAGCGCCCCGCGTGGAGATAAAGGTGCGCTCCCCGGATTGGTCAGTGAACGCAATACAAAAACCGTTATCGATACCGTCAATGTGGGGCCCGGCGTCCGTAATTTCTGCGCGCTGCAGGGCCTGCTGGATGAGTAAAGAGTAAGGACCCTGGCCAATTGGGCTGAGCGAGACGGCCTGGGCTCCCATACGCCGCGCGGCCACCAGCGCGTTAAAGCCCCCACCCACGTGCATTCCTTCATCGCTGGCCCATACGTCGCCGCCAGGGGCCGGTAGTGCCTCGCCACGCACAGCCAGGTCTACAAGGATCTGGCCCATCAGCACCACGCGGCCCGCCGGGGCGCATTTTTGTGGGGACGCGGCTGGGGTTTTGGTAAGCGCAGGTTTTTCTGGGTTGGGCGACGTCGTAGCTACTGCGGGGGCAGCGCCGCCGCCCTCCCTATCACGCAGAGCCAGCAAATCTGTAGCGACGCTAGGCAGATCAAGCTGCGAAACCTGCTCCACCTGGGCCAGGCCGTAAGCGTCAAAAACCTCAACACCCAAGCTTGCACCCAAAATTGCGCCCGCTATCGCACCAATTGTGTCAGTGTCACCACCCAAATTGGCGGCCTGCAGCAGGGCGCGTGGGGAGGGATCACGTGCCAGCAGCGCGAAAGCCATGGGGATTGCCTGCGCTGAGGCCACAGCCGTGCCGATCTGCCCAGCCAGCCAGTCTAGGGACGACGACGGCTGGGCGGCCAGTTTTAATGCCCGGTGCGTGGCTGCCACAACATCCGGCTCTGGGCTCCAGGCGCCGCGCTCAGGTAGCGAGTGCACAAAAGCCACAGCCTTCCACAGCAGGTCTGTCACATCCGCCGCGCCGGCGTCGATCCCGAGTGACACGGCGGCTGCCACTAGCGCCGCTGACTGAAAGCCCTGACGGGTGGCGTGCGTGACCTGGCATGAGGACCATACAGCGTCGGCGAAAAGCTGCCGGTCCGACGTCGACGCCGCAATCCCGATCGGTGTCACCCGCATTGCCGCCCCATTAGTGGTGCCCTCACCGCCCACACGCAACGGGTTCTCGCCTGCGCGTACACGCTCAAGTGCCGCCTTCGTGGAGGGCCCCAGCAGATCCAGCGAGCCACGCTCAATCATGGAATCCTCCCAAGCCAGCAGGGCGTGGGAGAACTCGCTCGCATCTAAGTTCAGCCCAGAGCCGTGGCCTTTAAGCAGCAGGGAAGCGATCAATAATGCTTGCTCGGTGTCGTCAGTGACCGACCCGGCCGCCATACCCGGCGCATAGGGTTGGCTTTTATCCCCATCCACCAGGCCCGTGACCTGGCCGTAAACCGTTTGAATCTGCTGTGGAGACATTGCTTGCGTTGGCATACCCAGCGCATCGCCCAGCGCTAACCCAGCCAATGCGCCATATGCGCGCGAAAAACGAGGATCCATGAGCTTTTCCTCCCTATGCAGGCCGTGAACACATGCGGGCCAACCTGCAAACAGCACTAATACCAAGTCTTACAAATGAGCCTGCGAGTGGGCCAGCCAGCCCGCGCCTACACCAATATAGGCGACCCCTCATCGAGTCAGAAAAGAAAGCTCCTTTAAAACTGCCCTACTTCACCTTTTTAAGACGAAAGCCCTATAGACTTAGGCGGTAGGGATTCTTAGACAACCGCACCTTTTAGTGCGTTTATCGCGGCAATCATTACGGCAAGCAACACCAACCCTGACGGCAAGCAACACCGTGCGCCGTCGGCCACCTACTCAGATCAAAGAAAGAGCCTCCCATGAGCGACACCAGCAAGCAGTCCGAGCAGAACGAAAACACTGAAGCGGACAGCACCCCCAACACTCCTTTGCACACCTCCCATGGCGTAACCACCATCGACGAGAACGTCATCGCCAAGATCGCCGGCATGGCCACGCGCGAGGTGCCCGGGGTCTACAGCATGGGTAACGCCATGCGCCGCGCCTTCACCGCCATGACCGAGCGCATCCCCACCGCCCAGACCAACGTCACCGGCGGCATTAACGTACAGAAGGGCGAAACCCAGACCTCCATTGAAGTCACCGTGGTGGTTGACTACGGCGCCCCCATCATTGAGGTCACCGAGGCGATCCGTAACAACATCATTGAGCAGATCGAGACCAGCACCGGCCTGGAAGTAGTTGAGGTCAACATCCACGTCACCGACGTGCACCTGCCCGGCGACGACTCTGAGACTAACAACCTCAAGTAATTTACGCCTTGATCTGAGGAGATCTCATGAAGACAACGCACCTGTCCCTCCTAGTAGGCCTATTCCTTGGAACCATTTTGGCTTTTGGCTCCTTCGCTGACTTTGTGCTGGTGTCACTGTGTGGCCTGGTCGGGTTAGGAGTGGGCCTGTACCTGGAGGGCCGGGTCGATGTCCGCAGCTTCCTTGAGCGGCTAAGGAAGTGACGATGGCGCCCCTCGCCTCACCTGCAGCCACCCAATCCTCAGGCCTCCAGCCCACAACCGGTCAGGCCGGGCAGCCGGGCACCGCCCAGCGCGGTACTGGCACCGCCCAAGCCGCTGGCACCGACGCGGGCACCGCCCAGCGCGGCACCACCACCATTCCGGCTAAAGTCGTGGCCAAAATTGCCGCCGAAGCCGCCTATGAAACCGGCAATGTTGGCTCCAACGCCGGCGGGGTTTTAGGCATCGGCGCCCGCCGCAACTTTTCCTCCCGCCCCGAAGCCCAATGTGAGCTCTACGGGCAGGTAGCCGTCTTACACATGAACCTAGGCCTGGTTTTTCCCACGCCACTGGCAGACACAATCGAGGCCGTGCGCACACATGTACGCAGCCGGGTGGAGCACCTGACCGGGCTTAGCGTCGGCAAGATCAATATTGAGATCTCCTGGCTTAACCCCGCCGGTCCAGGCAGGAAGAACCTGAAATGAGAAAAGTTCCAAAACTCATTCGCCGCCCCTCACGCAGCGGCTCCAGCGTGGTTCTAGCCCTGTTGCTGCTTGCCGGCGGAAGCCTGGGGGCTTGGCTGACCGGTCAGCGGCTCATCACTGGCTACTGGCCGCGCCACGCCCTACACGCACTTGAAGCCATCAAATCCACTTCACTTAGCTCCACTGCGGCGCTTATTGCCGCCGGGGTTGTGGCGGCCTGTGGCCTAATCATGATTATTGCGGCGCTATGGCCCGGGCGGCCTGAGCGCGTCGAAATTCTCCCCGACAACATTCCTGGCCAGACCGCAGTTAGACGCCGTGACCTGGCCAAACTGGTGAGGCTACAGGTTGAGCAGCTGGGCGGCGCTAACTCCGTTTCGGTCACTGCCCGGCGCTCGCGGGTTAACGTCGTCGTCCACAGCGTCCTAGATGAGCTAGAGCCCGTGCAGCAGGCCGCCCAAAAGCAGACTGACCAGGCCCTACAAATGCTCGCCCCGGTGGGTATTAAAGGCAGCCGCGTGCGCGTCAAGCACGCGAGCTAAGGAGGCACGATTATGCGTTCAGTTTCCACCCCGCTAAACCGGAGCGTTCTGGCTATCTGTGGCTTTGTTTTGGTGGCTGCCGCCGCTTGGCTGCTGGCTTCGGGCCTGGGTTTAGCTCGTTTTTGGCCCGACGCCGCCCCTTACCTAGCTAGTGAGCAGGGCCGGGTGGGCGCCGTCGCCAGCCAGGCAAACTGGCTTTTACCCGTGCTTGCGCTAGCCTCAGTGCTTGCCATCATTGGTGGCCTGACGCTGCTGGTAATGCAGGTACCGCGCCGGGTGGCGGCCTCACCTATGCGCCTGAGCGACTCTGAGGGGCTTTTGCTCACCACCTTGGATCCAGAGGTTTTGTCGCAGGCCCTGTCTGAGCGGGCGCAGGGCGTGAGCGGGGTGGAGCGCTGCACAGTGTGGGTTAGCGGCACCTTAAGCCACCTACAGATTCAGGCTGATGCCAGCGTGTCTCAAGAGTGCGAGATTGACTGGACGGTGTCTACGCTACGCAGCCGCCTTCAGCAGGATGTGAGCATCTCGCTGGGCTATGAACCTAAGCAGATTGACCTTTTGGTACGCCTAGAGCGCCCCACCAGCTCTAAGGTTTTGCGCACCGCTTCGGGCCAAGGCTCCCCCAAGCCCGCTAAAGACGCCGACGCCGCCTAGGGGTCCCTGACGCCACCTAGGGGCCGCCGACGCCACCTAGGGGCCGCCGACGCCGCAAGCCCAAGGCCAGCGCACACAGCAAGGCCGGGCCACGCTCTCGCGCGACCCTGCCACCGCCTCGTCGGGCCCCTCACCTCAGGCGACTTCCACCATCGCAAGCGGAACGATTCCACTCAACGTATCCCCCAGCGCATCTTCGGCACGGTCGAGCTCGTAGCACATCTGCAGGTTCATCCAGAATCCCGGGGTTGTGCCGAAGTAGCGGGAAAGCCGCATCGCGGTATCGGCCGTAATTCCCCGCTTCCCATGGACGATGTCGTTGATGCGACGGGGCGGAACACCGATAGCAACGGCGAGCTTGTGCTGCGTAATTCCGAACCCCTCGATGAAGTCTTCCATGAGAACCTCGCCCGGGTGAATCGGAGCAATTTTAGTGGTAGTCAACGATCTCAACCCCTTCTGGACCAGCGTCGCCCAGGCCTCTACCCTCCACGACTACGCTTACCACGAGCGGCGAGGATCCGCCCGAACAAGCGAGCGGACACGATTGCTCTGCATCGCAAGATCAGGTAGATTCGGATCTATCAACGCAAGAACGCCGAGCATATCCCGCAGCCGCCAGCGTATGTCGACGGACAGCAAATTCTCATGATGAGCCACACGATTCCGCAGCTTCCTCACCCGATCGAGCTGATCAGCCAGCTTCTCACGACCGGAGTCGGAAGGGTCGGCATATGGAAACGCGTGCGACAAACATTCTTGCCACAACTGTTGACATTGCTGAGGCTGATTGCAGACCCTTGGCTTAATGAGATAGACCCAGGTTCCGAACATAAAATGCGACACAACATCATCGTGCGTGACGGCTGCCAAACGACGCGGATGAGTCTTTGGACGCAAGCGTGATTGCTCACTTGCAAAATTCTGCGCACTCGCCAAACTTTTATGCGTAACAAGATCATACAGCAGGGGTGCCGCACCCTTACGGAGTGCCCATTCTTCCCCATAGTCTATCCCCTGCTTATCATTCCAGACCCGAAGCTTCCGGTCCATTGAATTACGTAGACCGACCTCAACAAACGCGATAGTCGAAAACAACGCCCCCGCGAGATCTGTAACCCACAAGTAAAGTTCACAAGCACGCTCGTCATCTCCATCCGCTTCCTGGAGGTACGGAGCAAGCCTCGCCGAACCAGCTAGGTTTAAGATCACACTTCCCTCTACCACACTTTAATGTTATCATATTGGTAATCGCGTTGGGCTTGGACCAACGCAGACTACTACGGGGATCCTCGCCATCAAGGCGAGGATCCCTTGGCGTTCCAAGAGCATCGCACACTTCGTCACGCAGATGGACCTGTTACTCTCGCCATAAGCAAGTGGCCGGGCCACGCCCTCGCGCGACCCGGCCACTGCCTCGTTCAGAAATGATTAAACATTAAACCTGAATTCAACGACGTCGCCGTCGGCCATAACGTAGTCTTTGCCTTCCATGCGCACCTTGCCGTGGGCGCGGGCCTCAGCTACAGAGCCGTACTCCACCAAGTCGTCAAAGGAGACAATCTCAGCCTTAATGAAGCCGCGCTCAAAGTCGGTGTGGATCACGCCGGCAGCCTGTGGGGCGGTCCAGCCCTGGTGGATAGTCCAGGCGCGCGCCTCCTTGGGGCCAGCGGTCAGGTAGGTTTGCAGGCCCAGGGTCTTAAAGCCCACGCGAGCCAGCTGGTCTAGACCAGACTCGGCCTGGCCGTTGTCGGCTAGCATTTCGGCGGCCTCGGCCGGCTCTAGCTCCACCAGTTCACTTTCAAACTGGGCGTCTAGGAAGATGGCCTCGGCGGGAGAGACCAGTTCACGCAGCTGAGCCTGCTTGGCCTCATCGTGCATGCCGGCGTCGTCCATGTTGAAAACGTAAATGAACGGCTTAGTAGTCATCAGCTGGAAGGTACGCAAAATGTCTGTGTCCAGCCCAGCTGCCTTAGCGCCGGCAGAAAGCATGGTGCCTTCCTCAAGCACCTTCAAAGCGTCCTTAGCGGTTTGCAGCACGGCGGGATCTGTCTTCTTACCGCGCACTTCCTTCTCCAGGCGCGGGATGGCCTTTTCCAGGGTCTGAATGTCAGCCAGCACCAGCTCGGTGGAAATAGTTTCGATGTCTGACGACGGTTCAACCTTGCCGTCTACGTGCACCACGTCCGGGTCGTCGAAAGCGCGGGTGACCATACAGATCGCGTCAGCTTCACGAATGTTAGCCAGGAACTGGTTGCCCAGGCCTTCACCTTCGCTAGCCCCGCGCACAATTCCAGCAATGTCAACGAAAGACACCGTAGCGGGCAAAATGCGCTCACTACCGAAAATCTGCGCCAGTTTATCCAGGCGCGCGTCGGGAAGCGGCACGATACCCACGTTAGGTTCGATGGTCGCAAAGGGGTAGTTAGCCGCCAGGACGGTTGCGCGGGTAAGCGCATTGAACAGGGTTGACTTGCCTACGTTGGGCAGTCCCACAATTCCGATAGTTAGAGCCACGCGCCTAGTTTAGCGGGTTTGCGGCCCGCTTTGATTATTTGCCGGTTTCCTCGGTGTTCTTGGCAGGCTTTGCCTCATTGGCAGCCTTGGCGTCCTTAGCGCCGGCCTTTGCGTCCTTGGCGGGCTTGGACTTCTTCTTGTCTAGTTCCTTCTTGAAAGCCCACACGTTGATTTCCCGGCCACGGTAGTCCAGGTGGCTTACAGCCAGCTCACGACAGCCGTTGTGGTCATAGAAACGGGCGTTCTTAGCGGTGTTGGTAACAAAGGCGTAGTTAGAGCCGCCGGTGGCCTTTACAAACTTGGCGATACCTACATCCAACATGCCGGTACCAATGCCGCGCCCCTGGTGTTCGGGGTGCACCGCGATAACTTCCAGGAACCAGTCATAGTGGGTGTTTAGTTTTACGTGCTGGTCAGCCGCGTCGGTAAGGGTAAGGAATTCTAGTAGCGGCTTTAGCGGGATGTACTTTAGTAGGCCTACACCGCCATTAAGCAGGTAAGGCAAAAAAGGCATTTCTTGCTTTTGCAGTAGCGCATAGCCACGCGGCTTACCGTCTTCGCAAGCCACCAGCACAGATTCACGCTTAAGGAAAATTTTCACCAGCATTCGGTGCAAGGCGAAGTGAAACTGGTCGAAGGTTACACCCGGCCGTAGTTCCGGCTCTGTCAGCCGAAACAGGGGGTAGTCTGAGAAGGCATCCGCACCAATGCGGGCCAAAACATCCAGATCCTGCACAGTACCCGCGCGGTATTCCAAAACGACTCCAAGATTACGATCCAGCTTTACAACAAAACGGTAACATGTATCGCTCATAGCATGTTGCTAGTTTTCCGTGACTTATAGCCCACATCGTATATAAAGCTTTACTTCAGTTAGTAACGACGACGTCGCTAAGCACGCAAAAATGGCGGCTTTCTGCGGGGTATAGACCTGAGATAGTAGGAAATTATGAGTATCGTTAACGCAATTGCTCTTTTGTTGTTGGGTATCACACTTGGTACTGCGTTGGGTTGGGCCCTGGCCACGGCCCGTGCAGCCCGCCTGGCAGCTAACGGCGGGGAGGTGGCTCGCATTAGGGCCGACGCCGCCGGGGCTAGTGCCCGCGCACAGGCCCTGGAGCAGCAGTTGCGTACCGAACAGCAGCGCACTTTGGAGGCTCAGCAGCGGGCCCGCCAAGATGGCGCGGTGCTCACCGCCCTTGAGCCGGTGCGTGAACAGCTGGAGCATATGGCGTTGCGGGTGGAGCAAATGGAGCTGCAGCGCTCCAAACAGAACGCAATAATTGCTGAGCGTCTGCGGGCTTCAGACGCCGCCCAGGAGCGCCTGCGGGCCTCCACCGCCTCCCTGGAATCGGCGCTGCGTTCACGTTCAGCGCGCGGCATGTGGGGTGAGATGGAGCTGCGCCGGGTCCTGGAGCTGGGCGGGATGAGCGAGCATATCGATTTTGAGCTGCAAAAAAGCGTATCCACTTTACGTAAACAAAACCGCACTGGCTCTTTAAACGCGGCCCCTTCCCCCGCTAACGGCTCTGCGCGCCCAGACGCCACGATTTTGCTGCCCGGTGGGGAATTCCTGGCCATTGACGCTAAAGCCCCTCTGGATGCCTTCCTGCGCGGCGCTGATGCGGGTGCTAAAGGCGATCAGGACGCAGCCAACTCTTACCTGTCCGATCACGCCGCTGCGGTGCGTTCACACATTAATGAGCTCATCCGCCGTAACTACCCCGAGCAGCTGGGCCAGGGCCCCCAGTTCACCATCATGTTTATCCCCTCTGAGGCGGTGCTTAGCGCCGCTTTGGAGGTGGATGCCAGCCTGCTTGAATACGCCCTGGCTAACGGGGTGCTGTTAACCACCCCCATCTCGCTGTTGGCGGTGGCCCGTACGGTTGCTGATGCCTGGATGCAAAATGCTATTAACGACGACGCCCGTCAGCTGCTGGCTATCGGCTCCACCTTGTATAAGCGCCTGGGTACGGTGGCTCGCTATATGGATGATTTAGGCGCCAGCCTGCGCCGCAGCGTGCAAACCTATAACAAGACCGTGAATTCAATTGAGAAGAACCTGCTAAGCACCGCCAAGGGCCTAGAAAACCTTGGCAACACGCTCACTAGCCCCAGCCCAATTGCCAGTGAGGCGGCCCAAATCAGGAGTTTTAGCGCACCTGAATTAACTAATCCTGATCTAGAGGGCCCGCGTTAAACCAACGCTAAAGCGCTAAACCAGGCTGGTGCATAAACCAGCTTAAAGCGTTAAACCAGGCTAAAACGCTAAACCAACGTTTAACCAGCCGAACCAGGTTTTAATGCGTTAAACCAGGCTAAACAGGCGTGCAGGCCGCAGCTAAGCTGCGGCCTGCACGTTTGGTCACTATTGCGCCAGGCTAGCGCCCGCGCCTAGACAACGCCGTTATGCGTCGTTTTAGCTCCTCTAGGTTGGCGTGGGCTGAGCCTACGCCAACCTAGAGCTTAGTCCTGAGCCGGTAGGCGGTGGGCTACGCGCTCGGGCACGCGGTCGGTGTCAGGCTGACCGATTAGGTCTTGCGGAGCCTGCTTGCCGCGCGAAATGTCGGCCATGGCGTGGCGGTTAACCACCTTGACGCGCTCACGGGTCTTGCCGTTAGGCAGCTCGCCAAAGTCCTCACCTAGCTGACGCTCGTAAGCGTCTAGCAGCTCCCAACCCTCCCAGGTGGTGAAGGGGATGTCACGGCTAGAAAGTAGCGCAATCATGGCGTCGTGGCCCACGGCGTCGGTGGTGGCGTGCAGCAGCCCAGCGTTAGCGTCAGCCACCAGGTTAGTGATGGTTTCCTGGGCGTCAGACTTGGTGGAGCCAATCAAACCAATCGGGCCACGGCGAATCCAGCCGGTGGCGTACATGCCGGTCAGTGGCTTGCCGTCCTCACCCAGTACGCGGCCGCCCTCGTTAGGAATCACGTGGCGCTTAGAGTCAAAAGGCATACCCTCAATCGGGCTGGAGGCGTAACCAATGGCGCGGTAAACAGCCTGCACCGGCCAGTCGGTGAACACGCCGGTGCCTTCCACCGTGCCGTCACCGGTTAGACGGGTGCGCTCAGTGCGCAGACCCACCACGTGACCAGCGTCGTCAGTGAGTACCTCGGCGGGAGACTGGAACAGGTGAATGTGAATGCGGTGCGAGGCGGTTAGCTCCTCAGGCTCCTGCATGGCGTAGCCCTCAAGCGCCTTAACTACCTGACGCTGCTGGTTGGAGGACTTGAGCGCAGCCTCACTGCCGGCGTCGTACTCAAAGTCAGCCTCATCCACCAGCACATCCACGTCACGCTGCTTGCCTAGCTCGCGCAGCTCCAGGGGGGTGAACTTAACCTGGGCCGGGCCACGGCGACCAAAGACGTGCACATCGGTGCAGGGGTTGGTTTTAAGAATTTCGGCCACGTTCTCAGGGATTTCGGTGACCATCAGGTCCTCAGCGTGCTTAGCTAGTACGCGAGAAATGTCTAGGCCCACGTTACCCACACCCAGTACGGCTACTTCCTTAGCCTCTAGCGGCCAGGTGCGCGGGTGGTCCGGGTGACCGTCGTACCAGGAAACAAAGTCAGCGCCGCCATAGCATTCGGGGGCGTCAGCGCCGGGAATGTTCAGGGGTGCGTCAGTGTCAGCGCCGGTGGAGAAAATAATGGCGTCATAGTGTTCGTGCAGCTCAGCTACGCTTACGTCGCGGCCAACTTCCACGTTACCGATCAGGCGAATGTCGCCGCGCTGCAAAATCTTGTACAGCGCCACAATGATCTGCTTGATACGCGGGTGGTCGGGGGCCACGCCGTAACGTACCAGCCCGTAGGGTGCAGGCAGGCGCTCGAACAGGTCAATGTTAACGTCCAAACCTGACTTCGACAGGATGTCCGAGGCATAGATGCCGGCCGGGCCAGCACCAATCACTGCAACGTTTAGAGCGGTCACGATTTTCCTCAAGAATAAACGGAGATTAGGAAGTAAGGGCAAGCTTTACGGTTAGCGCACTGGCAGCCCTCAGCAAGCGCTTCTAAGGCTACCCCAAGAAAACTACCCCCGCCGCTGGCGAGGGTAGTTTTGTGGTCAACGCGGCCCTTTAGTGAGCCGTTGTGCTAATTGTTAAAACACTAAAGTGTTTCAGGCGGCGCGATCTACCAGTAGGTGGGCGAAGTCTTCCAGGCCCCTGCGTACCAGCTGGGCGCGGCTACGGGCCCTTTCAACTCCCTGGGCCACTTCAGCCTCGCTTAAGCCCTCAGCTTCCAGGCGGGTGCGGGTAGCTTCGACGACGGCGTCGTCCAAATCAGCCAGGGCCGCTACCGCCTCATCACACCAAGCCCCAGCCATAGCGCGGGTCTCGGCAGTAACCGGGTGGTTGCGCAGGCGCTGCACTACATCGCTAAGCACCTGCTGGCGCTGCAAGTTACCGCTAGACAGCAGCGACAAAATGGCTTGGCCGGCGCTGTCGAGCTCACCGGAAGCCAAACGCTGCCGCAGCAGCAGCACCGGCATGGTGTCTACTCCTTCCAGCAGGTCAGTGCCGGGGGTTTTACCGGTGGTTTCTGAGTCGGAGCAAATATCGATGACGTCGTCGGCAAGCTGGAAAGCCACCCCGATCTTTTCACCGTAAAGCTCCACAATCTGCTGAGCCTTGGCGCCCGCGCCGGTAAGCATGGTGCCGTAAAGCCCGCACAGGGCAATCAGCGAGCCAGTCTTATCAGCTAGCACCTGAATGTAGTGATCCACCGGGTCCACGCCCTCAGGGCGCGGCAGGGTCTCATGCAGTTGGCCGGTGCATAGGCGCTCGAAAGTGCGGGCGTGTGCCAGCACTGCGTCGGGCCCCAGCGCGGCCACCATTTGGGAGGCGCGTGCCACCAGAATATCGCCGGTTAGGATCGCAGCTGAGTTACCCCACACCATCTGTGCCGACGGCGCCCCGCGACGCTTGGGGGCATCGTCCATGACGTCGTCGTGGTACAAGGTGGCGATATGGGTTAGTTCCACAGCCACGGCCGCATCATGCACCTGCTGTGAGCAGGCTGCGGCAGCGTCGCCTAACTGAGCTGTAAGCAGCACCAGCATGGGACGCAGCCGCTTACCACCAGCGGCAGCTAGGTGTGAGGTAGGCGGGTTGATGGTCTCGTCAGCGTTGGAGACTACCTCCATCAGCCGCGCCTCTACCTCATCAAGCTGAGGAACAATAATTTCCTCTAGCTCGGGAACGTCTAACTGCAATGCGCTACTCACGGAACCAGCATAACGGCTACCTGGCTAAGCCAGTGCATAACCGGCTGCGGGTATACGCCTAGGAAGATGGTGCCAACCACAGCTGCGAAGATAGCTACCAGGGCAAAGCCGTCGCTAACTACAACCTCCACGCCCTGAGCGGGCTTGTGGAAGAACATGTTGGAGATAACTCGCACATAGTAGAACGCGGTGATTGCCGAGCACACTACTGCGGCCACAACCAGCCACAGGGTGTTACCCGAGGCTGCGGTGACAAACAGCTGGAACTTACCCACAAAACCGGCGGTCAGCGGGATACCAGCGAAGGACAGCAGTGCCAGGGCCATGGCGGCAGCCAGCATCGGGTTGGTCTTACCCAAACCGGCGTAGCTGGCAATCTCGTTAGCTTCAGCGCTGATGCCGTTGTGGCTGCGGCGCACCAGGCTGACCACGCCGAAGGCGGCGATGGTGGCCAGGCCGTAAACCAGCGAATACAGGGCAATCGCAGTCAGCGAAACCGGCTGGGCCCCAATAATGGCGATCAGCATGAAGCCGGCGTGCGAGATAGCCGAGTAGGCCAACATGCGCTTGATGTCTTTTTGCAGTACACCACCGACGGTACCTACCAGCATGGTGGCAATTGCAATCACCCACAGCGACCAGTACAGCGCCTGGCTGGTGGCCGCCTTAGAGAACAGCGGGTACAGACCAGCAGTGAAGGCGAAACGGCACAGGGCGAAGAAGGCGGCAGCCTTAACCCCACTAGCCATGAAGGCGGTAACCGGGGTGGGGGCACCCTGGTATACGTCCGGGCTCCAAGAGTGGAAGGGTACTGCCGCAATCTTGAACAGCAAACCAACCACAATCAAAATCACGCCCACCGGCACCAGCAGGCCAGGTGCACCCAGCTGAGCCCAGCGGGTCATGCCCTTAGCTAGCAGGCTGTAGTCCAGCACGCCGTAGACGCCGTAAATCAGCGCGGAACCAAACAGTAGGAAACCGGAGGCAAAGGCACCCAAAATGAAGTACTTCAGGGCCGCTTCCTGGCTGAGCAGGCGACGGTGGCGCGCGGTGGCGCTAAGCACGTACAGGGGCAGGGAGATAATCTCCAGCACCACAAACAGTGCCGCCAGGTTGTTTACGTTAGCAAACAGCATCATGCCGCTTAGGCTCAGCAGAGTCAGCGGGTAAACCTCGGTGGTCTGCCAACCCAGGTGCAGGGACTGGGCTTCCTCAGCGCTACCGGGACGGTCAGCGGCCTGGGCGGCAATGGCGCCGTCGCGGGCACTAGTGCGATCAGCTAGCAAGAACACGCTGAGCAGGCCAATCACCAGCAAGATCAGGGAGGCTGCCTGCGAGAAGCGGTCCTCCACCAGGCCCGGGGCGATAGATCCGTAAGCCACTGAGCTTAAGTCAAGCTGGCCCACGTTTACCTGGTTAACTACCTCTTTGGTGGGGGTGAGGGTGTCTAGCCAACGTACCGTGGCCAGCACAATCGCCACCGCGACACCGGCCACAGCCAGTACTCGCTGGGTGGTGGGGCGCCAAGCGCGCGGCACCAGGGCCTCAACCAGCACCCCGAGGACTGCGGTTAACGCCACCGCTAGTGCGGGGGCCAAGGCAGCCCAGTTAAATTGGGCTGCGGTAGCAGCAGTTTCGTTCACTTGGCTTCCCCTCCCTGGGACAGGACTACCGAAACCTGCTCGGGCTGGCCGGTGTAGGCACTGATCAGCTCGGCTTGTTCGGCTAGCAAGTTAGTTAGCGGCGCAGTGAATAGACCCAGCGCCAGCATGGCGATCAGCAGCGGGGTGATCAGCAGCTTTTCGCTCTTGTTCAGGTCACCGATACCCACGTACTTTTCCTTGGGCGCACCAGTGAATACCTTCTGGTAGGGCCATAGCGCGTACAGAGCCGCAATAACCACACCCAGCAGGGCGAACAGGCCGGCCGCCGTCGAGACTGAGAAGGTACCGGTGAGCACCAACCACTCAGGCACAAACCCGCTCAGGCCCGGCAGTGCAATTGAAGCCAGGGCGCTAAACAGGAAGGTACCGGCGATAACCGGGCTGACGCGGGCAATACCGCCCATCTCGGACAGGCGTGCGGTGCCGGTGCGACGCACCAGGAAACCAGAGATCAGGTACAGGCCCGCGATCGACAGGCCGTGAGCCACCATGTAAACCATGGCGCCACTGGCACCAGCAATCGAGCCACCGAAGATACCCAGCACCATGAAACCGAAGTGGCTTACCGAGGTGTAGGAAATCAGGCGGTACAGGTGGTCTTGCACAATGGCGGCCAAACCACCGTAAATAATGGCCACAATCGCCAGGCTCATCATGGTCAGCGAGACCCAGTGCATGTCACTGGTCAGCAGCGGCACACACATCACGATCATGCCGTAGGTACCGATCTTGTCCAGTACGCCGATCAGCAGCACGGAGGTACCCGGGGTGGCCTGCTCGGCGGTGTCAGGCAGCCAAGTGTGCAGCGGCACCATGGGAGCCTTGATGATGAACGGCACCAGCAGGCAGATGAACATGATGGTGCGTTCACTCTGGCCTAGCTCCTTGTAGGTGGCAGCCATCTGGGTGAAGGTGAAGCCCTCCGGGTTGCCGTAGGCGTGCACACCCACGATAGCTACCGCCACCAGCATGACCAGTCCCCCGGCCAGCGAGTAAAGCAGGAACTTCATAGCTGCACGACGACGCTGGGGGCCGCCGTAGTTACCGATCAGGAAGTAGACCGGGATCAGCATGGCTTCGAAAGCCAGGTAGAAGACGAATAGGTCCTGGGCGCTGAAAATCACCACAATGAACGATTCCAGAGCCAGTACGTGTCCGGTGAAACCGCCCAGCTGAGCTTCGCTCACATCAGAGCGAGCGGCAATAAGCACCAGCGGCACTAGGGCCAGGGCTAGCACCACCATGGCCAGCGAGATCGGGCTTAGCGCCAGCGACCAGCTCACCCCGAACATGGGGATCCAGCTGCCGGACTGGGCGAACTGTAGCTTGTCGGTAGCCGAGTAGTCATAGTTGGCCAGCATGTGACCAGCTAAACCTAGGGTTACCAGCGAGAACACCATGCCCAGGAGCTTAGCCTGGCGGCGGGTTGCAGGTACTAACCACAGTAGGAGCGCACCCAGCATGGGCACTGCCGCCGCGATGGAAAGCACCGGGAATGAAGCGTTAATTACTGACGTGTACATTTACATCTTCCCGTCAAATTTGGGCGGCGACGAGGGCGATCAACAAGGCGACAACCCCCACCAGCATGTAAGCGGCGTAGGAACGCGCGTAACCGTTTTGAGCAGCAGTAACGGCCTTACCAGAACCCTTAACCGTGGCCACCAGGGCGGTAATAACGCCGTCGATGACGTAACGGTCAGAGCGGTCAGCACCATCAGCCAGGGCCTTACCCGGGCGCATGGCCACAGCCTCATTGAGGTTGTCTTGGTATAGGTCGTGACGTGCAGCTTCAACCAGAACGTTGGAAGGCTGAACCACAGTGGCTACCGGGCGACGCACATACATCACCCAAGCCAGAGCCACACCGGCCACTACCAGGATCAAGGTGGCAGCCATGATCACCGGCGCAGCCACAACCGGCTCGCCGTGCTCGTGGTGGCCAACTACCGGGGTGAGCCAGTTAGTGAAGGCGTCACCGTAGCTGAGCGCGCCACCTAGACCAACCGAGAACACCGACAAGATGATCATGGGGACGGTCATCCAGGGGCTGGACTCGTGCGGGTGGACCGGACCTTCCAGGTCAGCTTCAGTAGTCCAGCGGGCCTTGCCGTGGAAAATCATGAAGAACAGACGCGACATGTAGAAAGCGGTAATTCCGGCGCCAATCAGGGCAATGGAACCCAGGATCCACGGGCGCACACCTTCACCCACAAAAGCGGCCTCAATGATCTTGTCCTTGGAGAAGAAGCCGGAGAAAGGCGGCAAACCAAGGATGGCGATCCAGCCGATACCCATGGTGATCCAGGTGATCTTCATGGCGGTGCGCAGGTTACCAAAGCGACGCATGTTGACCTGGTCGCTCATGGCGTGCATGACGCTACCGGCACCCAGGAACAGCTGGGCCTTAAAGAAGCCGTGGGTGAGCAGGTGGAAGATAGCGAAGGCGTAGCCGATGGGGCCTAGACCCGCACCCAGCATCATGTAACCAATCTGGCTCATGGTGGAGGCGGCCAGTACCTTCTTCATGTCGTCCTTGGCGCAACCCACAATGGCACCAAACAGCAGCGTGATGGCACCAATGATGGCCACGGCCAGCTGGGCGTCAGGGGCACCCTGGTAGATAGCGCCCGAGCGCACCATTAGGTACACACCGGCGGTAACCATGGTGGCCGCGTGGATCAGGGCCGACACCGGGGTGGGGCCAGCCATGGCGTCACCCAGCCAGGCCTGCAAGGGGAACTGTGCAGACTTACCACAGGCTGCCACCAGCAGGAACAGGCCGATAACGGTCAGCCAGCCGGTGGATACGGCACCCGTAGTGGCGGCGGGCAGGACGGCGTCGAAGTCAACCGAGCCCACCACACTCATCATGGCCATCATGGCGGCCAGCAGACCCATGTCACCGACACGGTTCATTACGAAGGCCTTCTTGGCGGCGACGGCGTTCTTGGCGCTGGTGGCCTTTACGGCGTCGGGAGCGTCGGCGTCGGCAGTGTTCCAGAAACCAATTAGCAGGTAGGAAGCCAGGCCCACGCCTTCCCAACCCACAAACAGGGCCAGGTAGCTGTTACCCAGAACCAGGGTGAGCATGGCTGCCACGAACAGGTTCAGGTAGGCGAAGAAACGACGACGGTCGCGGTCGTGGGACATGTAGGCCACGGAGTAAACGTGGATCAAGAAACCCACGAAGGTAACTAGCCCAACGAAGGTCAGCGACAGCGGGTCAACCCGGATCCCCAGGTCTAGCTCCCACTTGCCGGCGCTGAACCAACGCCACAGGTGGTGGTCGGTTACGCGCTGGGAAGCTGGCAGGCTTAGTAGCTTCCAGATCAGGGTTAGCCCAAAGCAGGCGTCAAAACCAGCTGCGGCCAGAGCCAGCCAGTGGCCCCACTTGTCGCTGCGGCGTCCCAGCAGCAGCAACAGGGCGGCGCTAGCGGCCGGGACGGCAATTAGCAGCCAGGCGTAAGCGAGCAAACCAGTAGCGGGCACCGCTAGTGCACCCTGGCTAGAGGCTTGTACTGCGAGAGGAGTAAAGTTCACCGGTTTTCCTCTCAGTGCTTGAGCAGGTCAACGTCATCAACAGATGCGCTCCTGCGGGTCTTAAAGATGGACACAATAATCGATAGCCCCACCACAACTTCAGCTGCGGCAACCACCATCACGAAGAAGGCGAAAACCTGGCCATCAAGGTTGCCGTGCAGACGTGAGAAGGTAACCAGGGCGAGGTTAGCTGAGTTAAGCATCAGCTCCACCCCCATTAGTTCAATAATCACGTCGCGGCGCAGCAGCACGGTGAGCGCACCAATGCTAAAGAGCACCACGGCCAGGACTACGTAAACGCTTAGGCTCACTTTTCCTCCTTAGCAGCGTCAGCGCTAGTTTCGGCTTCAGCGGCCAGAGGCTGGCTCACCTGCGGGGCCGGGGCGCCGTTCATGGCGTCCATGCCGGAGTGGCCGTGTACCGCGTTTTCAACCTGTGCCTCGGTTTCCACCGGGAAGGGCACGCTGGCCTTAGGCAGCAGGGCACCAGTGTTTAGCATCTGGCCACGAATACGCAGTACGCGCGAAACCGACTCGTCAAGCAGCTTGCCGGAAGCGTCCACCGCCGGGGCGGCGGCGCTGTTGGTGGTGGCGTATACACCGGAGAAGGGCTTTTGGCCCGGGTGCTCGCCGCGCTTGGCGTAGGCCTCAAGCTTGTCCTTAGCAACCTGAGCCTGGCCGCGACGCTTAGTGGCGCTTTCGCGGTGGGTTAGGGTCAGCGCGCCTAGGGCTGCGGTGATTAGCAGCAGACCGGTTAGCTCCATAACTGTGGAGTAGTCGTTGAACAGCACCTTGGCTAGAGAACCAATGGAGTCGTCAGCAATTTCAGCTGAGAACTTGGCCGGCCCCACCAGCTGCGAACGCATTAGCGCCGTCACCAGGGTGACTACCAAGCCCAAGCCCATCAGGCTGGAGAGGAGTTTGTGTCCACTGACAGTGTCGGCAATGGACTCGTCTGCGGCCACACCCACCAGCATGATCACGAATAGCACAAGCATCATGACCGCACCGGTGTAGACCACGATCTGCACCGCTCCCAGGAAGGGGGCAGAGTTAGCAATGTAAAGGGTGGCCAAACAGATCATGATCATGATCATGTTTACGGCCGCGTAGACCGCACGCTTAGCGGTGAGCACGCCCAGGGCGCACACCACTGCAATAACGGCGACTACCCCAAATAGGATGCTTTCGCCCAAGCCCAGCTGCGGGGCGGGCAAAAGGGCGGTGGCTAGTGAAGTTGCCATTAGCGCACAGCCTCCTTCTGGTTTACGACTTTCACGGTGGCCAGGCTGGGGTCATCGGGACGGTTGGCACGTACCCAATCCACCTGGTTCTGGGTGGGGCCGCTGACCTCGCCACGGTAGTAGTCACTGTCTTCGCTGCCCTGCGCCATCGGGTGCGGGGCAGCTAGGGCGCCTTCAGGCAAGGGAACTAGCAGGTTTTGCTTTTCGTAGATCAGACCTTCGCGGCCGTCACCTACCAGCTCATCGATTTCGTGAGTCATGGTTAGCGCGCGGGTAGGACAAGCCTCAATGCAAAAACCACACAAAATGCAGCGCAAGTAGTTGATCTGGTAGACGCGCCCGTAACGCTCACCGGGAGAGTACTGGGCTTCGGGAGTGTTGGGGGCGGCCTCAACGTAGATCGCGTCAGCCGGGCAGGCCCAAGCACACAGTTCACAACCAATGCACTTTTCCAGCCCGTCGTCGTAACGGTTGAGCTGGTGACGGCCGTGGAAGCGAGGCATAACCCGGGGCTTTTCAAAGGGGTAACGCTCAGTTTCCACCGGACGGAACATGGAGGAAATAGTTACCCCATAGCCGGCCAGGGGCGAGAGCAGCTTAGCTAGCGCCGAGGGCTCATCACGCAGCCACTGGTCGTGGTTGGAGGCATCAATTTCTTTTTTACTCACTTTTCAACCTCCTTGGCAGACTTGGCGGGCACCGCGTGACGGGTAGAGACAGGCAGTTCCTGCCCGGGCAGCGGCGGGACCGGGTAACCACCGGCGAAAGCGTCAAACTTGTCGCTTTCAGGCTCTTCCTTCTCGGACTTAGATTCAGGCCAGAAGAACAGCACCACCATGGTCACCACGCAGATCACGCTTAGACCCAGCAGCAGCTGCTGTGCGTCCATGTCGGTGAAGGCGCGCAGGCCCTGCACAATAGCTACCAGCACAAACCAGGCTAGAGCCACCGGAATCAGGAACTTCCAGCCAAAACGCATGAACTGGTCGTAGCGGAAACGCACCAAAGTACCACGGGTCCAAATCATGAAGAACATGCAGGCCCACACCTTAGTTACGAACCACAGCACCGGCCACCAGCCAGAGTCGGCGCCTTCCCAAATCAGGGTTAGCGGGCCGGCGCTCCAGCCACCTAGGAACAAGGTGGTGCACACGGCGGAAACGTTGAACATGTTGATGTATTCGGCCAGGAAGAACCAGGCGAACTTCATGGAGGAGTACTCCACCATGTGTCCAGCCACCAGCTCACCTTCAGCTTCAGGAAGGTCGAAGGGCAGACGGTTAACTTCACCAATCATGGAGATGACGTAGATCAGGAAGCTGGGCAGCAAGCCCACACACCACCACAGGTTGGTCTGTGCGGCCACAATCCCGGAGGTGGACATGGAGCCCGAAACCAGGAACACGGTCACAATGGACAGACCCATGGCCAGCTCGTAGCTGATCACCTGGGCGGCGCTACGCACTGCACCAAACAGCGGGTAGGTGGAGTGGGCAGACCAACCACCTAGCACAATGCCGTACACACCAAAGGCGGTGATAGCCAGGATGTAGAGCACCGAAACCGGGAAGTCAGTTAGCTGCAGCGGGGTGTGGTGACCAAAGAAGCTCACCGAAGGCCCAAAGGGGATCACCGCGTAAACCATGAAGGCACAGAAGGCGGCGATGGTGGGGGCCAGCAGGTAGATGAACTTCTCGGCGCCCTTGAGCCAGAAGTCTTCCTTCATGATCAGCTTGCCTGCGTCGGCAACAGCCTGGAGCAGACCTAACGGACCGTTAACGTTAGGCCCTAGACGGGTCTGCATACGGCCCAGGCCGCGACGTTCAACCCACAGCGCCATAATCACGGACAGGATCAAAAATACCGCTAGGAATACGGCTTTGATCAGCGTAATCCACCAGGGGGTGTCAGAAAAGTCCGCAGTTACCCCGGCTGCGGTTGGCAGCGTCATAACGACGGCGTGCATTTACTTCACCTCCGAGAGATTAACGATAAGACCTTGGCCGCCGCCTAGGCTCTGACGCACGGTGGAACCGGCCGAGCATTCGGGAAGCCAAACAGTGTTGGGTGCTAGCGGCGCAATTACCGCCGGCAAAGTGATCGAGCCGGTTTGCGTGCTGACTTGCAGCTGGCTGCCGGAGTGGATGCCATTAGCCTTGGCCAGTTCGCGGGCCACATAGACCACCGGGCGGCGCGCGGTGGCGGCCAGGTGCTCTTCGAAGTCCTGTAGGCGCCCGCCGTCAAGCATGGGCTTGTGGGTGGCCAGGTAGGCCTGCCCGGGGGCCAGTTTGCTAGTGGCGACGGCGCTGGTGGGCTGCATGTTAGGGTGCGTTGCGCTAATGCCCAGGCCGGCTAGCTCACGGTGTAGCTCAGCTAGGTCATTTACGTGCAGGTCAGATCCCATTTCTGCAGCCAGCATGGCCAGTACCTGACGGTCGGTGCGGGCACGTGAAACGTGGGCCTGACCGAAGGGACGCACGCGGCCTTCCCAGTTAACGAAGGTGCCGTTCTTTTCCACGGGCGGGGCTACGGGGAAGACCACGTCGGCGTGCTCGCTGATTTCTGAGCGGCGCACCTCTAGCTGTACCAGGAAGCCAGCTTCGCTCATGGCAGTGCGGGCCAGTCCCGGGTCGCTAAAGTCGCGCAGGTCAACGCCACCAACTACCAGGGCGTCCAGCCCCTCGGCGCTGAGCACAGAGTTAAGGATGGCCTCAGTGTCGCGGCCGGCAGCGCTGGGCAGGGCGCCCCATAGCTGCTCAACCTGGGCACGGGCGGCGTCGTCGGAAACTAGGCGACCACCAGGCAGCAGGCCCGGCAGGGTACCAGCCTCGATACCACCGCGTTCACCGGCACGGCGCGGCACCCAAGCCAGGCGGGCACCAGTGCTCTTAGCCAAAGCGTCGACGGCGCTGAGCAGGCCGGGCACCTCGGCGGCGCGTTCACCCACCAGGATGGTGGCGCCCTCTGCGCTAAGGGCCTCGGTTAGCTCGGCGGGCAGGGCCTTAACAGCGGCAACCTCGCTACCGGGAGTGGTGCTGATGATGTTGGCGCGTAGCTTTACTGAACCGGCGCTCTTAATCGGAGCCACGGTGTGCACCTTGAGGCCACGGTTGTTCACGGCCTTGTGTAGGCGCAGGAACAGCGAACCACACTCATCCTCAGGCTCTAGGGCCACCAGCAGCACCGTGCCGGCGCTTTCCAGGCTGGTGTAGGTGACGCGGCCAAGGCCACGACCAGCCACGTTAGCGGCGATGAAGGCTTCATCCTCAGCGCCGGCGGGACGTACTCGCTGGTCGATGTCGTTGGTGTGGGCCACGGTGCGGGCAAAGCGAGACCAGGCCCAAGCGTCCTCTAGGGTCAGTCGGGCGCCGGGTAGGAAACCCACACCACCAGCGGCGATGGCCTTAGCTAGGCCGCGTGCGGCGACGTCGAGAGCGTCGGGCCAGCTGGTGGGAACCAGGGTGCCGTCAGCTTCACGTACCAGCGGGGTGGTCAGGCGGTCCGGAGCGCTGGCCCACGGGAAGGCGAAGCGGTCCTTGTCGGTGATCCACTCTTCGTTGACCTCGGGGTCGTTGCCGGCCATGCGGCGCAGCACCACACCGCGACGCATGTCCACGCGGATGGCGGAGCCGGAGGCGTCGTGCTCGGTTACCGAGTCGGTGGAAACCAGGTCCATGGGGCGGGCCCGGAAACGGTACTTGGCGCTGGTGAGGGCACCTACGGGGCAGATCTGGATGATGTTGCCAGAGAAGTAGGAGGCGAAGGGGCGTCCGCTTACATCCTGGTTGCCTACCTCAGCGCCGGCGGTTAGACCGTCTTGCACGCCGCTTTGACCACCGGGGCCGGCCAGGGTGGGGTCGGGAATCAGGTGGTGCTCGCCGCGAATGTCCTGCGTGCCCGCATAGTCGCCGGGCTCGTGGAAGTCCAGGGCGGTGGCGTCAAAGCGGCCAATCTGCTCACCGTACATCCCCGAGTGCTCGCCGGCGGGGTGACCACCACCGCGTCCTTGCAGGGCAATGAAGCGGTCGCCAGCGATCTGGTCTGCGAAACGCACGCAACGCTGGCACAGGATGCAGCGGTCACGGTCTAGCAGGATCTGGCTGGTTAGACGCAGCGGCTTGGGGAAGGTGCGCTTGACGTCGGTGAAGCGAGTGACGGACTGGCCACCCTGCTCCATGAGCTTAAGCGCTTGATTCTGTAGCGGGCATTCGCCACCCTTGTCACAGACCGGGCAGTCTAGCGGGTGGTTGATCAGCAGGAACTCCATGGTCCCGTTCTGGGCCTTGGCAGCTACCTCGCTGGTTGCCTGGGTTTCGATCTCCATGCCTTCCATGGCGGTCATGGCGCAGGATGGCTGGGGCTTGGGCATCTTACGTACGACGCCGTCACGCCCGGGCATAGCTACTTCCACCAGGCACTGGCGGCAGTTAGCTGAGGGCTTTAGCAGCGGGTGGTCGCAAAAACGCGGGATGCGCACGCCCACCTGTTCGGCGGCGCGGATGAGCAACGTACCCTTAGGCACGGCTACCGAGGCGCCGTCGATCTTGATATTTACCAGGTCGGTCATAGAAGTCACCGTCCGCTTTCCGTGATTGCACTGGCTGCGTAGGGGAAGAGCTCGCAAGCCGGGGTGGTGTAACCAGCCTCGAACTCAGAGCGGAAACGCTTGATACCGCTTAGCACCGGGGTGGCGGAGGCGTCACCTAGCGCACAGAAGGAGCGCCCAGCGATGTTGGAGGCAATCGACTCCAGCTTTTCCACGTCACCCGGCAGGCCCTTACCTGCCTCTAGGCGCAGCATGATTTGGCGCATCCAGTAGGTACCTTCACGGCAAGGAGTGCACTTACCGCAAGATTCGTGCTGGTAGAACTCGGTCCAGCGAGTCACTACGCGCACTACTGAAACAGTCTCGTCAAATACCTGTAGCGCGCGGGTACCCAGCATGGAGCCGGCGGCGCCTACAGACTCGTAGTCCAGGGGAACATCGAGCTCATCTTCAGTGAAGATGGGGGTGGAGGAACCACCGGGCACCCAGAACTTGAGCTGGTGACCGTCGCGGATACCGCCGCACATGTCGATCAGCTCGCGCATGGTGATGCCGAAAGGCGCCTCAAACTGGCCGGGGTTACGCACGTGTCCAGAGACGGAGAAAATACCGTGCCCCTTGGATTTTTCAGTACCCATGGCGGAGTACCAGGCGGCGCTTTCACGCAAAATCCCAGGCACCTGGGAGATGGTCTCAACGTTGTTGATAACGGTGGGACGGGCGTACAGACCGGCCACAGCCGGGAAAGGCGGCTTGAGACGCGGGTGACCACGGCGGCCTTCTAGCGAGTCCAGCAGCGCGGTTTCTTCACCACAGATGTAGGCGCCAGCGCCGGCGTGGGCAGTAATGGTTAGCGGCTGCTTGCCATCCAGGCCGAAACCGGTGTCTAGCAGGCCAGATTCCATAGCCTCACGGGCCGCAGCCAGCAGGCGGCGGTAAACCTGGCTAACCTCACCGCGCAGGTATACGAAAGCGTGGTCGCAACCGATAGCGCGCGAAGTGATGGCCACACCCTCAATCAGGGCGTGCGGGTTACCCATAATGGTGGGGATGTCCTTGCAGGTGCCCGGCTCAGACTCGTCAGCGTTAACCACCAGGTAACGCGGTTTGCCGTCAGGGGCGGGCAGGAATGACCACTTCAGACCGGTGGGGAAGCCTGCACCACCACGGCCGCGCAGGCCGGAAGCCTTAACCAGCTCAACGATTTCGCTGGCCTGCATTTTCTTGGCCTTAGCTAGGCCCTCATAGCCGCCGTGACGACGGTAAACGTCCAGGGTCCAAGAGCGGTCCACACCCCACATGGAGGTCAAGATGGGCGTTAGCGTCCCCGGCGCACTGTAAGCGGGCTGTGCCACTGCAGTGTCACTCACTTGGTTTCCTCCTTCGGTGCGCTCCAGCCCTTTTCCTGGGCGATTGTCTGTCCTAGCAGGCTGGGGGCGCCAGCGCTGATGCCCTCATCTACCAGGCCGTCTTCAAAACCAGCTAGTAGGTGCTCGTTTTGCTTGAAAGTGGGCACCTGCTTGGGGCCACGGGTGGGGCCTACCGGCTTGTTTTGACGCAGCTTGTCCACCAGGTCAATGGCCTTGGCGGGGGTCTGGTTGTCGAAAAACTCCCAGTTGACCATCACTACCGGCGCATAGTCGCAGGCCGCATTGCATTCGATGCGTTCTAGCGAAATGCTGCCGTCTTCAGTGACGCCGTCGTTACCGATGCCCAGGTGTTCGCTAACCGCGTCCCAAACCGCGTCTCCACCCATAACCGCACACAGTGCGTTGGTGCATACACCCACGTGGTACTGGCCGCCGGGGTGACGGCGGAACTGACTGTAGAAGGTGGCTACAGCGCTAACCTCGGAGGTGGTTAGGTTCAGGGTTTCAGCGCAAAAACGGATGCCGTCAGGCGAGACGTAACCGTCGTAGCTCTGAATTAGGTGCAGCATCGGGATCAGCGCACTACGCTCATGCCCGCTGGGGTAACGCCCCATGATCTGGGCGCTTTCTTCACGTAGACGCGTCAAAGTCGCTTCGTCATAACTCATCAGCGGTCCACACCTCCTAGTACGGGGTCGATGGAAGCCAGAGTCGGAACGATGTCGGCAAGCATGCCGCCCTCTCCCATAATGGCCATGGACTGCAGGTTAGAGAAGGAAGGATCCCTGAAGTGCACGCGGTAGGGGCGAGTGCCGCCGTCGGAAACTAGGTGCACACCCAGCAGACCCTTAGCGTGCTCAACCGTCTGGTAAACCTGCCCTGCGGGCACGTGGAAGCCCTGGGTGACCAGCTTGAAGTGGTGGATCAGGGACTCCATGGAGGTGCCCATGATTTCACGCACGTGCTCTAGGGACTGGCCCTGGCCATCAGCGGCTAGGCTCATGCGGGCCGGCCAAGCAATAGCTGGGTCATCCACCATGGTGGGCTCGCCCTCTAGCTGCTCTAGGCGCTCAAGGCACTGGGAGACAATCTTGAGGGATTGGAAGCATTCATCCATACGCACGCGCATACGGTTGAAGCAGTCAGAGCGGTCGTAAACCGGCACGTCAAAGTCGTAGGTTTCATACCCGCAGTAGGGGGCGCTCTTACGCAGGTCCATCGGGTAGCCGGTGGCGCGCAGGCAGGGGCCGGTCAGGCTCAGGGCCATGGCCCCAGCCAGGTCGATCTCGCCCACGCCGATCATACGGCCGCGCAGAATCGGGTTACCCATGCACAGCTTTTCCAGCTCGCCCAGGTCGCGCTTGATGTTGGGCAGGGTGGAGCGGATGAACTCTACCGCGCCTGCGGGAATGTCTTGGGCTAGGCCGCCGGGACGCACAAAGGCGTGGTTCATGCGCAGGCCGGTGATCATTTCGTAGGCGCGCAAAATGTTTTCGCGGCCACGGAAGGCGATGGTCAGCAAGGTGGTACCACCCAGCTCGTTACCACCGGTTCCCACTGCGATCAGGTGGGAGGCGATGCGGTTTAGCTCCATGAGCAGCACGCGCACTACCGAGGCCTTCTCGGGCACCTGGTCAGTAATACCCAGGGCCTTTTCCACTGCCAGAGCCCAAGCCACTTCCTGGAAGAAGGGGGCCACGTAATCCATACGGGTTACGAAGGTGGCGCCTTGGGTGAAGGTGCGGAACTCCATGTTCTTTTCGATACCTGTGTGTAGGTATCCGGTGCCTACGCGCACATCGGTGACATGTTCACCTTCCACTTCTAGCACCAGGCGCAGCACGCCGTGGGTGGAGGGGTGGACGGGACCCATGTTCAGCACGATGCGGTCATCGCGCATGCGTTCTTCTTCATCGCGGGCAGCAATCTGGGCTAGTACTTCATCCCAGTCGCCACCGTTGGTTTGGAACTGGGGAGCGTCAGCGGCCAGAGAGTCTAGTGCTGCACCGGTTGCGTGAATGCTCATCAGCGGTAAGACCTCCGAGTGTCAGCGGGGGGCGTGGATGCGCCCTTGTATTCGACCGGGATACCACCTAGCGGGTAATCCTTGCGTTGGGGGTGGCCTACCCAGTCATCGGGCATGGCCGTGCGGGTGAGGCCGGGGTGCGCGTCAAAAACGATGCCCATCAGGTCCCAGGTTTCGCGCTCGTGCCAGTCGTTACCGGGGTAAACGCTAACTACTGAAGGCACGTGCGGGTCGGCGTCGGGAACAGCTACCTCAATGCGCAGCTGACGGCTGCCGTGGGTTAGGCTCATCAGCTGGTAGCAGGCGTGCAGTTCGCGGTCTTTGTCGCCGGGGTAGTTAACGCCCGAGACCCCAATGCACAGCTCAAAGCGCAGGTCTGGATCGTCACGCAGGTACTGCATTACGGCCACCAGGTGCTCGCGTACCACGAAAATGGTTAGCTCGCCGTTTTCTACAACTACCTTCTCGATTACCTGGGAGGGTTCCAGCCCGCCCTTGCGTAGGTCTTCGATTAGGTCGTCGACGACGGCGTCGAACCAGCCACCGTAGGGGCGCACCGCTGCGGGGGCTAGGGTGATTACCTGGCTGAGGCCGTCAAAACCGGTGGTGTCACCGGCGTCTTTGGCCCCAAATAGGCCGTGTTCGCTGCCGATAACTTCCAGGGCTAGCTGCGGGCGTACGGCGACGCCGTCAATCTGGGCTACGGGCGCCTCGGTTGCCTGGCTTAGCTCTTCACTCATGCCAGCAGGCCTTTCTGTGCGTGGGTGGGGGTGGCGGCCAGGGCGGCAGCCTCGACGGCGCGGGCGATCTCCTTGCGGTGGCCCAGCAGCGGGCGCTTAGAGATCTGCTTGGTCAGCTCCAGCATGGCGTTGATCAGCATTTCGGGGCGCGGGGGGCAGCCAGGCAGGTAGATGTCTACCGGCACAATGTGGTCGGCGCCCTGCACTACGGCGTAGTTGTTGAACATACCGCCGGTGGAGGCGCAGGCACCCATGGAGATAACCCACTTGGGCTCAGGCATCGAGTCGTAGACGTTACGCACGATGGGAGCCATCTTGTGGCTTACACGCCCGGAAACGATCATTACGTCGGCGTGACGCGGCGAGGCGCGGAACACCTCCCAACCGAAGCGGGCCAGGTCGAAGCGGGGGCCGGCGGTGGCCATCATTTCGATAGCGCAGCAGGCCAGACCCATGGTGACAGGCCATAGCGACCGTGACTGAGCTAGGCCGGCCACGGTCTCAACGCTGGTTAGCAGGAATCCGGGGTTACCGGCTTGGTTTTCTTGGCTCATGCTTTATCCCCTTATCAGTCCCAATCCAGGCCGCCACGACGCCATTCAAGGACGTAGGGAACGGTGATTAGGGCGATGAAAATAAGCGCTGCTACCAGCCCGAACAGACCTAGCTTTGCGAAAGAGCTGGCCCAGGGGTAGAGGAACACGACCTCAATGTCGAAAATGATGAAGGTCATACCTACCAGGTAGAACTTGACTGGGAAGCGCCCGTGAGCGTTGTTGGCAGGAGTTGGATCCACACCGCACTCATAGTTACGCACCTTGGTGGAGTTGCGCCGGTTGGGGCTGATAATGGCAGACATTGCCAGACCACCAATGGCGATAAGTAGCGCAACTGCCCCCATCACCAGTAAGGAGACATAGGGATTCACGGCGAGAACACCATCCTTTTACGCACAGAGATTGACCTTTAAACTGTAGTAGCTAGGTGCCAGGGGTTGCGCACACGACGCGTTTAACCTCTAGCTTTTCCCAATATTACGCCAAAAGTTCGTTTTTACGACGGATTGTCACACCTAAGTAAAATGCTTTATTACGCGCGGTTTAGCTTGCTTAAATCTGCGCTCATAAACTCTAAAACCTGAGATGATTAGACCATGTCACGAGCCAGCCTAAATAAGGACCCGCGCGAAGTAGCGGGCATGTTCGACACTGTCGCCCGCCGCTACGATTTAACCAATGACGTCATGAGCGGTTTCCAAGTGCGCGCCTGGCGAGCAGTTACCCGCGCTGCCGTGGGAGCGGGCCCGGGCATGAAGGTTTTGGACCTGGCTGCGGGCACGGGCACCTCCGCTAACGACTATGCCCTTACCGGCGCCCAGGTGGTGGCCTGCGACTTCTCCATTGGCATGATGCAAGAAGGCAAGCGCCGCTACCCTGATCTGCAGTTTGTGGCTGGGGATGCCACCGCTTTGCCTTTTGCCGACGACGCTTTTGACGTGGTCACTATCTCTTACGGCCTGCGCAATGTGAACGACACTTTGGCGGCTTTACGCCAAATGTATAGGGTTACTAAACCCGGGGGACGGATTGTGATTGCGGAGTTTTCCACCCCCACTACTCCGGTGGTGCGTGAGAGCTACAAGTGGTTTTTGGGTCACGTAATGCCCCCGGCGGCCCGGGTGTTTTCTTCTAACGTTGAGTCTTACGACTATTTGGCTGAGTCAATTTTGTCTTGGCCTAACCAGGAGGAGTTGGCGCAGCTGCTGCTTGAGGCTGGTTGGCGTCAGGTGGCTTATAAGAACCTCTCTGGCGGCATTGTGGCGCTGCATCAGGCGGTTAAGCCCAGCGCATGAGCGGTCAGCTGTTTTGCACCACTACCCCACTGTCGGTTAGCCCCGGCGTTGGCTTGACTGATTTTTTGTATGCGCCGACGTCGGTCAGCTGCTGGCTGCATGAGGGTTACGGCTTGGTGGGTTTGGGACGCCTGCTCACTTTAAGCGCCCCGCCTGCAGAGCCAGTCTCGACGGCGTCCGCAGAGTCGGTCTCGACGGCGCCTACAGAGCCAGCCGTCCCTACCAGCTCTGCCCAGCCAGGCCCCTCCCCTAGCGCAGATACTCCCTGCCACAACCCACCTAGGCGCATTGAGCAGCTGCGTCAGGCTTGGCGTCATGAGGTGGGTCAGGCCAGTTGGGTTGACCAGGTGCGTCGCCCTGGCAGCGGGCCGCTAGCGCTGGGAGCTATCACTTTTAGCGCTACTTCCCAGGCTAGTTCGGTGCTGGTAGTGCCCCAGGTTTTGGTGGGGCGCGACCGTCAGGGTTGGTGGCTGACTCGCTTTGAGCTCTCCCCCGCCCTGACGGCGCCGCGCGGCGAGGTTTTTAGGGGCCAGCCCTATACCCCTCAGCTGAGTTTTGTGCGCGCCGTGGCTGAAAACGCAGCTGAAAACGCTGGTTTGGCAGATATTTTGGATTTTGTCTGTGCGCAGGGCCAAGCAAGCACCCCCACTAGCGTGAGCAGCCCGGCCGTCGTCGGACAAACAAACGCGCCCGCCGTCGGACAAGCGAGCGAACCCACCAAAACCAGCCAAAGCAGCACACTTAGCGACTCTCAGTGGACTAGGGCAGTTGAGCTCGCCACGCAGGCGCTGAAGCAAAATCGGGCCATCAAAGTGGTGCTGGCGCGCGACAGCTACCTGAGCAGCTCGCTCACGCTAGGCGCCGCACTAGAGCACCTGGCCACGCGCTTTGCCACCACCTGGACTTTTAGCGTAGACGGGATGATTGGGGCCAGCCCCGAGATGCTGTTGCAGCTGCGTGAACGGGAAGTGTTTTCGCGCGTCCTGGCGGGAACAGCCCGGCGCCGAGCCAATATGGACCAAGGCGAACTAGAGCAGCTAGCTGATTGGCTGCGCGGCTCATCTAAAAACTCTCGCGAGCACCAGTTGGCGGCGGCTTCGGCGGTTAAGGCGCTTACCCCCATCACTGAGCAGTTGCGCGTCAGTGAGCCTTTTGCGCTGACTCTGCCTAACGTGATTCACCTAGCCACTGATATTTACGGCCAGGTAGCCGGCGACACGGGAGCGTTAGCGCTGGTGGAGGCGCTGCACCCGACGGCGGCAGTATGCGGCACCCCCACAGCGGCGGCCGCGCAGCTGATCGGCGAGCTTGAAGGCATGGACCGCGAGCGCTATGCCGGGCCGGTGGGCTGGGTGGATTGGCGCGGTGAGGGCCAGTGGTGTATTGCGTTGCGTAGTGGGCAGGTTCTGTCTCCAACTGCGCAGACAGCTGGTACGCAGAGCGGCCCGGCTGGCTACCCGATGGGTAACCAGCCGGTGGGTTCGGTGCGGATTTTTGCGGGCGCGGGCATTATGCCCGATTCAGTTGCCGCTGATGAACTGGCGGAAACTAACGCCAAAATGGCGCCTATGCGCGCCGCTTTGGGTTTGTAGCCCGAGGCTGGGCTACTGGCCGAGCCTGGGTTTAGTGCCCAAGCCTGGGCGCGCCGGCCCGAGGCCGGGGTTACCGCCTGAGGTTTTACTTGTCGTCAGGGCGCTCAACCAGTTTGACGGTAACTTCCATCTTGTTTGAGCCGCGCGCAACGGTGAACTTGACCTGGTCGCCGGCACTGAACTGGCGTACATAACCCATCAGGGCCGCTGATTCGCCTACTGCGTGACCGTCAACAGCCAAGATCACGTCGCCTTCACGCAGGCCCGCGTTGGCGGCCGGGGTGCCCGAGCCAACCTTGGTGATCTTAGCTCCGGCGCGGGTTTCGCCATTAACTGTGGCGCCGCCGTCTTCAAGCGAAACACCCAGGTAGGCGTGGGTGGCTTTACCATCCTTGATCAGCTGCTGGGCCACCTTATTGGCCAGGTCAATAGGGATGGCAAAGCCGATACCGATGTTTCCGCTACGTGCGCCGCCCGAAGAGGAGGAAGAGCTCAGGGTAGCAATGGAGGAGTTAATGCCGATAACTCGTCCCTGTGAGTCGAATAGCGGGCCACCGGAGTTACCGGGGTTAATGGCGGCGTCAACCTGGATGGCGTTGGTGTAAACGCGTTGGTTGGCTGAGGAGCTAGAGGAGTCATCACTGGACTCGCCCTTAGTGACTACCGGGCGGTCTAGGGCCGAGATAATACCGGTGGTGGCGGTGGAGGAAAGTCCCAGCGGGGCACCGATAGCCATTACGCCCTGGCCTACCTTTAGATCCTTGGAGGAGCCGATTTGGGCTACGGTCAGGTCTGAGGGGGCGTTCTTGATTTTGACTACCGCCAGGTCATTGGCGGGATCAGTGCCGGTTAGTTCCAGCTCGTAGATACGCCCGTCTTTAAGCTGGGCGTATAGCGCGCTAGCCCCGGCTACCACGTGGTTGTTGGTGATGATGTGGCCTTGCTTGTCGATAACCACACCCGATCCACTGGCGCCGCCGTCAGAGAGCTTGGCCCGGATGTAAACCACGGAGCTGGAGACGTTTTCGGCTACTTTTTGCCAGTCAGGGGTTTGACCCTGGGTGGTTACCAGTTTTGTGTTGCCCTGGTTGTTGGCTGAAACGGTGGAGGTGGAGGTGACGGAAGGCTGAGCTTCATCTGTGGCGCCGGCATAGTACATGCCGCCGGCGGTGATACCTGAGGCCACCAGGGCGGTGGTCAGCGATAGGGCCATCACCCCGCCCCAACCCGGGGAGCTCTTCTTGTTGTCGCTGTTAGAGGTGTAGTTGGCACCATTGTTGTAGCCGCCGGGGTAGCCGCTAGCAGGAGCGGAGGGAGCTGCGGGGGCGCTAGAGGGAGCATAGGGGGCCTGGCCATAGGGGGCGGCGCCATAGTTTCCGGCCGGCCTAGCACCATAGTTGGGGGCGTAGGGGTTACGGGGCTGGTAGTTATCGCTCATCAATAGTTCCTAATTGCTTAGCGGTAGCTAACAATGGCTACCTTATGGACGCTAATCATAGTGACGTGGTCATTTGGTGGAGTTAGCAGCAACCCTTAAACAAGTTTGACATGCACCAGGCTACGGCCCTCAATTGTCTTAGACAATAGGGATTGCAGCCCATCGACGTCGTCAATTACGCTCACATGGGCGCCAAATGCGGCTGCTGCCTGTGCGAAATCAACTTGCTGTGCGGTAGTGAAAAAGCGTAGGAAATAATTACTTAGCTCGCTGGCGCCATATTCAAGGCCGCTAAATATTTTGCCGCCATGATCGTCTAACACGATTACTTGCAGGTCCACCTCGGTTTCTGTAACTGCCTTAACCAGGCCGGTTAAGTCGTGTGCTGCCGCTAAATCTCCAATAATCACCCGCACTGGTTGGCCACTGGCCCAGGCTAGGCCCACGGCGGTGGAGATAGTCCCGTCAATACCGGCTAATCCACGATTAGCCACTACTGGGCCGGGCATCTTTTTCAGTTGCTTACCCGCAGGTAATCGAGCATCTAGATAGCGGATGGTCATCGAAGAAGCTGCCATTAAAGTAACGCTGCTTTCTAGGCCGTCGCTGTGAATTGCTGTTGATTGGCTATGAGATTCGTATTGTGAAGTGGCCTGCCAGGTAGTTAAAGCCATTTGTGCGGCTTTAGTTACGCTGGTGGCGTTTAGTTGCTGTTGGCCGGCTTGTAGCCAGCGTTGTAGCCACAGCGGTGACGGAGCGTTTTTGCCGACGCCGGCGCCCGCCCCCGCATCTGCACTCGCGCTGGCATCTCCACCGGCATCGGCGTCTGCGCCCACCTCCGCACCGGCGCCGCCACCCGGGATATTTAGGCTGCTTAGAGCCTGTTCTAGGGTGGTTACGTAGGCGGCTTGCCCGCTCACGTCACTCCAGCGCGCCCGGTTGGTGAGCACCACCTGGTAAATATCTGCCCGCGCCAGTAGCGCGCCGATGGGGCGGGTGAGGGTGGGGTGCCCGACTACCAGCAGCTGCTCGATCTCTTGAGAAAGCTGAGCGCCGTCGCCGCTAGCTGAGCCGTCGCCACCAGCTAAAAGCGCACTGTAGGCAGCCACTGTGTTGGCGTTGGTGCGCACTAGCGAGGTGGGTTCAGCCAGTAGCGGCCACCCCCAAGCGTGGGCCAGGGCGGCGGCATAGTGGGCTAACTCGGCGTCGTCGTTGTCCCCCACCACAATCACCCCACGCCGGGCGGGATCTAAACCTAAGCGGCACCCTACCTGGCTGACTGTAACCCCATTTAGCTGCTCCTCTAGGGGCTTGCGCGCACGCATCCAGTGGGTTTTGGGTTCCAAATGCGGCACTTGCCAGGGGGCGGCGGGGGCCAGCGGCGGGGCTAGGCGCACGTTTAGATGCACCGGGCCGGGGTCTAGGCTTAGGCGCCCTGAGGCTGCAGCTACCGCTCGGCGTACTTGATTGGCGACGGCGCCGCTTGCGTTAGTGTCGCCCAGGTCCGCCTGGTAGCGGGTGGCGGCGCCAAAAATCCCGGTTTGCACCGTGGTTTGGCTGGCGCCAGTGTTGACCAGGGCATGGGGGCGGTCGGCACTCAAAATTATTAGCGGCACCCCGGCGGCGTCGGCCTCCACCACGGCAGGGTGCGCGTTAGCTACCGCGCTACCGGAGGTCATAACCGCCACGGCGGGGCGAGCTAGGCCTTCATGCAACCAGTCGGAGCGGGAGGCACCTAAAGCCACAAAGGCGGCGCTGCGCTCATCAACCACCACGCGCAGCTGCAGGTAGCCGGCCTGCGCGGCGTCAGCCAGGGCGTAGGTCAGCGGAGCGTTACGCGAGCCGGGGCTGATCACCACCCGTTTAACCCCAGCTTCAACTAGGGATGCCACCACGGCGCGGGCAAGTAAGGTGGCCTGGCTTTCCACGGTGGCCGGGATTTCTGGGGCAGCCAGGCTTTCCGGGCTGGACGAGCTTTGTGAGGCAGCCAGACTTTCCGGGCCGGCAGGGTGAGCCGTTGGCTGGCCGGTTGAGTGGGCCGGAGGCTGGGAGGCTGGGAGGGCCGCTGGCTGGCCGGCCGGGAGGGCGGCGCCGCTGGGAGCGGATGCTTCTTGGGGGGTCACAACTGGCCTAACTAGTTGGGTCTCTAGCGCGCCAAGGCGCCAGATGTGGTTTTAAGTTTAGCTAGCTAGCAGAGTGCTCAGGCGCACTAGGCGCTGGCACCAGCGCTCACGTAAGGGCTCACTGGCGGGTGGGATGCGCTTAACTGATACCGGCTGGCTCAGGGTTAAATGGCCATTTACCGGCCTAAAGGGAGGCTCTATTACGTCTTCTTGCAGCAGTGAGCCGGTGGCCAGGCCACAAGCATAGGGCAGCTCATCTAGAGTTCCAGCTAGGCGCAGGCCGGCGTAAATCCCCACCGAAGTGTCTAGGGCCGAAGAAACCACCGCTGGCATTTCTAACTGCTTATAGATTTCATAAGCAGCGCTTATACCGCCTAGTGGAGCCACTTTTAGTACGGCCACATCCGCCGCCTCTAACTGGCGCACCGCCATAGGGTTGGCATCTAGACGCAAGGATTCATCGGCGGCGATTGACACCTGGAGTTTGCGGCGTAAAACCGCCAGATCAGCGGTGGAGCGGCAAGGCTGCTCAGCGTATTCGAGCCCGCCGGCGGCGCGGTCATACAGGGGTAGTAGCTTTAGGGCCTGATCCAAATCCCAAGCGGCATTTACATCAATGCGCAAAGCCGCCCCTGGCCCCATGGCGCCGCGCACCGCTTCTAGGCGCTGTAGATCCTCACTTAAACAATCGGGCTTGTCGGCCACCTTCACCTTGGCGGTGTGTATGCCTGCGCCCACTGCTGCGAGCGCACGCGCCTCAGCTTCCCCAGGCCCCAGGGCGGCGATAGTGGTGTTAACCGGAAGTTGGTGGCGTTTAGGCTCGGGGACGCCTTGGTCAGCTAGCGGTTTCGTGGCTTGGCTCAGGGCGCTGGCCAGCCATTTAGCGCTGTGGCTATCAGGGTGGTTCCAAAATGGGGCGCACTCCCCCCAGCCTGCGGGGCCATGCACTAGGACGCCGTCGCGCACGGTGATACCGCGAAAGCGCACCCGCATGGCGATTGAGAAAACCTCTACCCGGTCAATGCTTTCCCACAGCGCAGCGGCTGGCGGGGGGCATTGCTTACGGATTGTTTCAAGCATGGCCCCCATTATTCCTTAGCGACGACGCCGCCCTGCCAGCCCCGTACGTCACCGCCTCCCCGCGCACCGGGGTGGGCGACATAACGTTGCCGCGCCGCAGTGGACACCACCTAGCGCCCGGCAGTGACGGCGGTACAACGCCGTCGCCATTAACGAGCCCCTAAACGCAACCAAGACCGCCTTAAAGACGGTCTTGGCAACTAAATCTGATTGCAGCTAGCTATCAGCGGTAGGGCTGCTCCAAGGGAACTTCCGGGTCGGGCTGGCGGGTGATGCGGTTACGCAGGTCGCGACGCACAATTTCAATCGACCACAGCCACACTACGTGACCTAGGGCTTCAGAGAAGTGCTCGGACCAGGTCTGGCCGCCCTCAACCCACGGGAAGGGGCTGGGCACCCAACCCAGCAGCGGCATGAACACCACGTGCGCACCGATCCACACCAGTAGACCAAAGGCAGCGCCCTGCCACAGCTTGATCTTGGGGAAGTACTCGGCGGCAATGCAGTACAGCAGCGCAAACGCAATGGCGAAGCTGATCAGCTAAAAGCACCGAAACGTACGCATAGATAAGTTTAAACTGACACCAGGTTAGGTGGCCATGACCTTAGGTACAGGCGGTTAACAAAGGCCTGTTCAGAGCCGGTTTTAGAAATAGTACGGGAAGGAAGACCAGTCCGCCGGGCGTTTGTTGACGAAAGAATCACGCCCCTCCACAGCCTCATCGGTCATATAGGCCAGGCGCGTAGCTTCACCGGCAAAGACCTGCTGACCGGCCAAACCGTCGTCGGCCAGGTTGAAAGCAAACTTAAGCATACGGATGGCCTGGGGAGATTTGGTGGCTATAATCTCGCCGTATTCAATGGCTTTATTTTCTAGTTCTCCGTGGTCTACCACCTCGTTGACCACCCCCCAACGCTCGGCGGTTTCCGCGTCATAGGTGCGCGCCAGGAAGAAAATTTCGCGGGCACGTTTATCGCCCACCTGGCGTGCCAGTAGGGCCGAGCCGTAGCCGGCGTCGAAAGAACCCACATTGGCGTCGGTTTGCTTAAAAAGCGCGTGCTGACGTGAAGCAATAGACAGGTCACACACCACGTTTAGGCTGTGACCACCGCCTGCCGCCCACCCGGGCACGGCCGCAATAACCACTTTAGGCATGGTGCGAATTAGGCGCTGAACTTCCAAAATATGCAGCCTGCCAGCGCGGGCGGCGTCGATACGTTCACGCCTGGCGGTAGTGGAGGCCAGCTGCCCGCTGGGGTCTAGCGCTGCTATAGGCTCTGGTGCTCCCTGCGGCCCACTTTCTGCGGTTTTTTCTGCCGACGACGCCGGCTCTGGGGCCTGGGTGGGCTCAACTTCGTAGCGGTATCCGTCGCGACCACGGATACGCTGATCGCCGCCAGAACAAAAAGCCCAGCCGCCGTCGCGCGCCGAGGGACCATTACCGGTGACAATAACCGTACCCACATCCCCACTCATGCGGGCATGGTCAAGGGTTCGGTAAAGCTCATCCACAGTGTGGGGGCGAAAAGCATTACGCAGCTCAGGGCGGTTAATGGCCACGCGCACAATCGGCTTATCAGTGCAGTTACCGCTTTCGTCGCGGCTAACTGCCCGGTGATAGGTGACGTCAGTTAGATCCTCAAAACCAGCGATATCACGCCACTTAGTGGGATCAAAAATTTCAGAAACCTGCTTGGGAAGCGGGTAGTGCGCGCTCATGGCCACAGTTTAACTGTGCCCTAGACCGCCAGTAGGGCTAGGCCCAGGCTCAGGCCATAAACCAGCTCGTAAATACCAGCCATTTTCAGGGCGCCAATTAGTTCACGGCCCTTAGCTTTAGCCGCTACCGGGCGCCAAGCCAGCAGGGCCAGCTGACCCCACAGCACAACCCCAACCACGGACACGGCGGCCAATACGCCCAGGGAGCCACCCGACTCACCCCCACCCCATAGGGTGGCCAGACCCAAGGCCAAAGGCGCAAACAGCATCACCTGGTAGAGGCGACTAGCGCGCTCATAACCCAAACGCACCGCCAAAGTGCGTTTGCCGTGGGCCGGGTCGGTTTCAATATCGCGCAGGTTGTTAACCATCAGCAGCGAGCAGGCAATCAAACCCACCCCCACAGCGGTCAGCCAACCCCACCAAGGCACCGCATGAGCCTGCGTGTAGGTAGTGCCGGCAGTAGCCACCAGCCCAAAGAACACGAACACAAACACTTCACCCAAACCCAAGTAGCCATAGGGTTTAGCGCCGCCCGTGTAAAACCAAGCCGCCGCCACAGCCGCCACACCCACCGCAATCAGCCACCAGGTGCCACTCAAAGCCACCAAAATCAGGCCAAACAGCGCCCCGGCGCCAAAGCAACCAAAGGCTGCGCGCTTAACCTTAACCGGCTCCACCAGCCCAGAAGCGGTCAGGCGGGCCGGGCCAGTGCGCTCGTCGTCGGTGCCACGAATCCCATCAGAGTAGTCATTAGCCAGGTTGCAGCCAATCTGCAAAGCCAACGCCACCAGGGCCGCCAGCAAGGCAGCCACGGCGTCGAACCTACCCAAAGCACCAGCCACGCCCGAGCCTGCCAACACCGGTGCTAAAGCAGCCGGCAAAGTACGCAGGCGCACCACCTCAGCCCACCTAGCGGCCTCAAGCCGACTAGCTGCAGACTTAGCTACAGGCTCCGGGGCGGGATCCGGCTCCGGCTCAGCCACTACCTTGGTTAAATCTTCAGGCACAGGCTGAGCCACAGAGCGGCGCATAGCCAAAGGACGACGCGGACGACGCGGGGCTACTTCACTCACAAGCCAAGCCTATCTCGCCTAGGGCTAGCGGCACTGGCGCCCCGCTCAGGCGCCCAGGTCACAGGTGACAGCGAAACCAGTAGAAAGATCCTTAATAGTCACCTGCACCGTAGAAGCAGAAGAAACCACATAACGCTCCTCAATCAGCGGGCCATTATCAATACGCTCCACCGCAACCTCAGCCAGGTCAACCCCCCGGTCCTCCTGCAGCTGGCGAGTAAAGGGGAACAGCACCGTGCCAGCCGGGGAAACCTCACCCACGGGCACACCATAAGCGTCCGTCTCGGTGTACTCCACAAACCGGAAGTGACCCACGTTGTGGGCAGCCTGGTAGGTACGCACCAAGCTCACATCCCCGCTAGGAGCCAGCGACAAGTCAGCACCCAGCAGCGGGTCAAAGCTAACCTCCTGACCGGCACGCATCTCACGGAACACACCCACGCCACGCGAAAGCTTGTCATACAGGGCGTAACCAGAGTCAGGGTCAGCCGCAATAGCCAAACCAATAGCGGTAGAAGCAGCCGTGTAGCTAGAACGGTGCACACGGTAGCCATAACGCTGCTTAAGGGCGCGAGTAATAGCCGGCAGGTGGGCGGCGCCACCAACCACATACAGGCCCGCAGTCTCAGTGGTGAGCGCAAACTTACCGCGCGCATTGACCTGCACCAGCGGCTCCATAGCCGCAAAAGTACGCTCAATCAGCGCGTCAACAGCCTCATAGAAAGCCTTAACCGGCACGCTCACGCTCTTACCCAGAGCCTCAACCGCCACCGAACGCGAGTTGGGGTTCAAAGACTCCTTAGCGATACGGCATTCGTGCAGCAGCAGGTTCAGCTCACGCGAGCTCAGCTGGTCGCGCTCGCGGCCCAGCTTGGCCAAAACCAGGTCAGCCAGGGCAGAGTCAAAGTCGTCACCACCAAGCTGGTTGTGACCGTAAGAATCAATCACCTCGTGGCGCTTGCCCTCGCAAGAAACCAGGGAGGCGTCAAAGGTGCCACCACCAAGGTCATAAACCAGTACGCGGGTACGCTTGGAGTTAATGGTGGAGGCGTAACGCTGGGTGTATTCAAAACCGGCGGCGCTGGGCTCATTAATCATGGACAGCACCTGCCAGCCGCCACGTTCAAAAGCCTCAATAGTCATTAGGCGCTGACCGCTAAAAGCGTGGGCAGGAATACCAATTACTGCCTCTAGCGGTTCATTTTCACGCAGCGGGCTGATAGTGGAGGACTCACGCACCTGCTGAGCCACATAAGCCAAAAAGCCGCTAACCAGCTCCATAATGGGGTAGCTACGCTCCCCCAAGTTCACCTGGGTGTTAGGGGTGACGTCAACGTCAGACAGCAGGCGCTTAATTGAACGCAGGAAATCACCACCGGCCAAGGCCACGGCTTCAGCTTCAAAACCGTAGACAAGTTTGGCTCCATCCCAAGCCACTAAGGACGGAATGTAATCGATCCAGTCGCCTGCTTCATTGCCAAAACTGACAACTGGGTAGTTGCCACGGTCCGCATAAGCGACGGTAGTGTGGGTGGTTCCAAAATCGACGCCGAATCTCATGTGCCAAGCCTATTGCAGCGCAAAGTTTATAACCAATAGACGACACGCAAATGAGACGCAATATTGCCAGGTAGACATGGTTTAATACACCTTCTTATAAAAACAAGCAGGTGGAGATTGAATCTAACGATGCATTCAATCTCCACCTGCTTAGTGTTCAGGTCTAGAGTTCAACGCGTTTGACCGCGCTCTAAACCTGTTAGGTGTGTTTTAGGTGCGTGCTTAGGCGCGCGCCAGTGACTGCTTAGCCTTAGCCACCACGTTATCCACGGTGAAACCAAAGTACTCAAACAGCTCGGCGGGCGTAGCCGACTCGCCGTACTCATCAATGGCAATGATCTCGCCGGCGTCGCCAACCCATTCGCGCCACCCCATAGAGGAGGCAGCCTCCAGGGCCACGCGGGCCTTTACCTGGCTGGGCAGCACCAACTCACGGTACTCGGCGTCCTGCGCGTAGAACCATTCCCAGCAGGGCACAGACACCACGCGGGTGGGGATACCTTCAGCTTCTAGAGCCTGGCGTGCCTCAACCGCCAAAGCCACCTCACTACCGGTAGCCAGCAGCAGCACCTGCGGCTTGGAGTTGCTGGCCTCAACCAGGGTGTAGGCGCCACGCAAAGTACCTTCAGCGGGAGCAAAGCCGCCCTGACTGCGGTCAAAGATCGGCAGGTTTTGACGCGACAGCACCAATCCGGTGGGGCTATCGCGGTGAGCCAAGGCGCCTAGCCAAGCCTGCGCAGCCTCGTTGGCGTCAGCGGGGCGAACCACGCTTAGGCCAGGGATAACTCGCAGTGAAGCAATGTGCTCAATGGGCTGGTGGGTGGGGCCATCCTCACCCACGCCGATAGAGTCGTGACTCCACACAAAGACGGTGGGCAGCTTCTGCAAAGCAGCCAGGCGTACAGCCGGGCGCATGTAGTCAGAAAATACTAGGAAGGTACCGCCGTAGGCGCGGGTCAGCCCCGACTGCACAATACCGTTGAGCATGTTACCCATAGCGTGCTCGCGCACCCCGAAGTGGATAATGCGCCCGTAGGGGCCATTTTCCTCAGGGTTTAGTGAACCTTCGGGTAGGAACTCGCTGGCACCAGCAATGTTGGTCATGTTGGAGCCGCCCAGGTCAGCAGAGCCGCCCCACAGTTCAGGCAGTGTGGAGGCGATAGCCGACAGGGTCTTGCCGCTGGCTGCGCGGGTGGACAGGCTAGAGCCCGCCTCGAAAACCGGCAGGACGTCGTCGAGCTCAGCCGGCAGCAGACCGGCGCGTACTCGCTCTAGCAGCTCCAGGGCCTGCGGGTTAGCCTGTCCCCAAGCCTCAAAGCGCTTTTCCCAAGCGGCGTGCAGCTCAGCGCCGCGCTGGCCAGCCTGGGTGCGGGTGTGTTCCAGCACCTGCTCCGGCAGAGCAAAACGCTCGTTGGGGTCTAGGCCAAGGTTCTGCTTGAGACCAGCTACCTCGCTCTCACCCAGCTTGGCGCCGTGGGAGGAGGCACTGCCCTGCTTGGTGGGGCACGGCCAGGCAATGATGGTGCTCAGGCGGATCAGTGAAGGACGCTTGGTTTCTGCGCGGGCAGCTTCTAGCGCCTCGTGCAGGGCCTTTACGTCCTCGTAGTAGCCGCCATCACTGCCGGCGTTGCGCCAGTCCACGTGCGCAGTGTGCCAACCTTGAGCGGCAAAACGGGCCTCAACATCGTCGCGGAAAGCCAGAGCGGCGTCACCTTCAATGGTGATGGCGTTGTCGTCCCAGATAACGATCAGGTTGCCCAGCTCCTGGGTGCCCGCGAAGGAGGCGGCCTCAATGGTTACGCCTTCTTGCATACACCCGTCACCGGCGATCACGTAGATGTTGTGGTCAAAAATTGACTCACCGGCAGGGGTGGCGGCGTCGTAGAGGCCGTGCTCACGGCGGGCGGCAGCGGCCATACCCACCGCAGCGGCAAAACCAGAGCCTAGCGGACCGGTGGTAGCCTCCACGCCCGGGGTGTGACCATATTCAGGGTGTGCAGGGGTGCGCGAGCCACGCTTACGCAGCTGCTCCAGATCGCTAACCTCCAGCCCGTAGCCAGCTAGCACCAGCTGCACGTACTGCATCACCGAGGCGTGCCCGGCACTGAGGATAAAACGGTCGCGTCCGAGCCAAGTGGGGCAAGCCGGGTCTACTCGCATCTCCTTCTGGTAGAGCAAGTAGGCCGCCGCCGTCAGGGAGATTGCAGCGCCCGGGTGTCCGGAGCCAACCTTCTCCACGGCGTCTGCCGCCAGTGCCTTGCCAAACGCCACTGCACGCTCATCTAGCTCATTCCAGCTAAACGATTTAGTCATTCAAAAGTGCCTTTCTTATTATCCTGGCAAGCTACGGGCTTTATAGCACCCTATAAGCTTACTCTGGTTTAGTTCTTGGCGTTGGCGTTGAGGTGGTCAACGGTAGAGTGGATTTGCTCGCGTAGCGCCGGGTAACGCTCCATGTAGGTTTGGAAGTAGAACTGGTATTCCTCGTGGGCCTCGGGGTTGGGCTCAATGGTTTCGGTTACGTGCACCATGTTCGCGGCGGCGTCCTCAATTGAGGAGTAGAACTCGCTACCTACCGCAGCCAGCATGCAAGAGCCCAGCACGACGGCGTCGCCCACTTCGGTCAAGGTGATGGGCACCCCGGTCACGTCCGCGTGCATCTGCATCCACTGACGCGACTTGGTTGCCCCACCGCAAGCCACCAGCTCCTTGGTTTCAATCCCGGCTTGGCGCAGCTTGAGTAGGTTGTGGGCGACGTCGTAGCACACGCCCTCCTCAATGGCACGGTAGAGGTGGGCGGCAGTGTGACCCAGGGATAGGCCCGAGAAGATACCGCGCGCCTTGGAGTCGGTGTAGGGGGTGCGGTTGCCCTGGAAGTACTCGTTGACGATGAGGCCGTCGCAACCAATGGGTAGCTCGTCAGCCTTGCGGTCCCACAGGTAGTAGGGGCTCATGCCGGTAGCTTCAGCCTCAGCGGCAACGGCCCCGCCGAAGTTTTCCTTGAACCACTTGAGTACCGAGCCGGAGGAGGAGATACCGCCTTCAACGGTGTACTGGCCGCGGATAACGCCGTCGGTGTAGGAGCCGAAGAAGCCTTCACCGTAGCCAGCTACCGCGCTTTGACCGGTGATTACGTGGGAAGAGCCGGTGATCAGGGCTAGCTTGCCGGGGCTGACCACACCCAAACCGATCTGGCCGGCCCAAGCATCGGGCAGACCCTGAGCTACCGGCGTGCCCGGCACTAGACCCAGGTCGCGGGCAGCAACGGTGGATAGCTCGCCCACTAGTACACCCAGGTCATTTACGGTTTCAGGGAGCTTGTCAAAGACGTCACCGGCGCCCACGTGGGCGTAGAAGTCTTCCGGCCAGCCACCGTGGTCGCGGTTGTAGTACATGCGCAGGGCGGCGGAGTTGATGTTGACAGACCAGTTACCGGTTAGGCGGTAGGTGAGCCAGTCGGGGGCGTCAACTAGGCGGTAGGCGGCGTCGTAAATGTCGCGCTCGTTTTCACGCAGCCAGGCGGCCTTGAAGGGGTACCACTCGGCGGTTGCCGGCATGGTTCCGCCACCGTTATATAAGCGTGCCCAGGAGTCTGAGGTCAACGCCCGCTCTGCCTGCTCAGCGGCGCGCACGTCCATCCACATAATGGCGTTACGTAGGGCGTTACCGTTTTTATCCATGGGCACCACGGTCATGGTGGTGGCGTCATAGGAAATGCCACCAATGGACTGGGGCGGAATGTAGGCGTTGTCCATGGCTTTGCGGGTGGAGGCCATCAGGGCGTTCCACCAGTCGTCGGGCGACTGCTCAGCCCAGCCCGGGCGCGGGTAGTGGGTCTTGTAAGGGGTGGCCGCGAATGAAATCGGGTGACCTTCTAGGTCAAAAATAGCCACACGACACGATTCGGTACCGAAATCAATACCCATTACAAATGGACCGTTAATGTTTACAAATGCCATCATTTGCTCCTTTGCGTTTAGTAATTGCACTGATGAAAATGCAATTGCTTGTGGGACTACCGTGTCCCTGGTTAATAGTCAGCCCGGTGACTTAGCTATTTAGCAAGGAAGCCACCGGGCTGTAAGAACCGGCGCGGTTAAGCGCTAGTCGTCTTCACTCCAGCCTAGCTGGGGCCAGTACTGTAGCGGGATAAGTTTGTCGATGCGATCGAGTATGTAGCGTGGGCGCTGGTTTTGTGCACGTGCACGCACGTCATCGAGAGTGGCTTCGCCGGTGAGGGTCATGGCACTGGCCATGCCGGTGTCTAGGGCCATCTGGATGTCGGTTTGTAGCCGGTCACCCACCATTACGCAGTTGGCTGGCTCTACATCTAGACCCGCTAGTGAGGCGGTGAGCATCACCGGGTTGGGTTTGCCCAGGTTGGCTACGCATTTGGTGCCGGTGCAGGCCTCGATGGCGGCGATGATCGAGGCCGCATCCGGCTGGCCGTGTCCGCCCGGGAAGGGGCAGAAACGGTCTGGGTTGGTAGCAATCAGGATGGCCCGCTTGTAAAACCAGATGGCGTCGAAGGCAATCTGTAGCTTGCGGTATTCGAAGGTGCGGTCGTAGGAGGCGATAACCACATCGATTTCGCTGGGGTCTTCGCTGATCTTAAAACCGGCTTCGGTTAGGGCCCGCTTAAGTGGCTCTTCACTGATTGGATAGACGACGGCGTCGGGGTGGTTAGCTTGCAGCCAACGTACCGTGGTAACCACCGTGTTGACGATTTCTTCAACCGGCGTCGGTAGTCCCAGTCGCGCCAACTTTTGCGCATACTCGGCCGGGTCTTTGGTGGGATTGTTGGATAAGTAGCGCACGGGAATATTGCGCTCGTGCAGCTGCTCGATCATCCGTTTGGCACCGGGCAGGAG
>ERZ773197.182-NODE-182-length-52731-cov-15.101868_pt1 | contig 52731 bp, 45 predicted proteins | sample MGYA00580999_ERZ773197 | MGnify/ENA primary metagenome ERZ773197 (study PRJEB29015, sample SAMEA2738166) | human oral metagenome | biome: human oral; feature: human-associated habitat; material: saliva | place: China | collected 2185 ...
GCTGCTCGAGCGAGCGTATTGCCTTCATGAGCGCGCCCTCAAAGTTCGTGCAGATTGCCATGACCTCACCGGTCGCTTTCATCTGCGTGCCGAGCGTGTGCTTCGCCGTGATGAACTTGTCGAAGGGCAGGCGCGGCATCTTGACCACGCAGTAGTCGAGCATGGGCTCAAAGGAAGCGTAGGTCTTCTTGGTCACCGCGTTCTTGATTTCATCCAGGGTGTAGCCGAGCGCAATCTTCGCCGCGACCTTTGCAATCGGGTATCCGGTCGCCTTCGAAGCGAGCGCCGAGGAACGGCTGACGCGCGGGTTCACCTCAATGACACAGTACTCAAAGCTGTTCGGATTCAACGCGTACTGCACATTGCAGCCGCCGGTGATGCCGAGCTCGGTGATGATGTTGAGCGCGGAGCTGCGGAGCATCTGATACTCCTTGTCGCCGAGGGTCTGGGAAGGCGCAACCACAATCGAGTCGCCCGTGTGCACGCCGACCGGATCTAAGTTCTCCATGTTGCAGACTGTGATCACATTGCCCGCGCCGTCGCGCATGACCTCGTACTCAATCTCCTTCCAGCCCGCAATGCAGCGCTCCACAAGCACCTGTCCCACGCGGGAGAGGCGGAGACCGTTCTGCAGTATCTCAACGAGGGCACGTCGATCCTCCGCGATGCCGCCGCCGCTGCCGCCGAGCGTATATGCCGGGCGCAGCACGACCGGATAGCCGATTTCCTCCGCAAACGCGATGCCGTCTTCGACATTCTCGACGACCTTCGACGCCGCGACCGGCTCGCCGATCTTCTCCATGGTCTCCTTAAAGAGCTCTCTGTCCTCTGCCTTCTTGATGGTCAATGCCGTGGTGCCGATCAGGCGGACCTTGTTCTCCGCAAAGAAACCTCTCTCCTCGAGCTCCATCGCGAGATTCAGTCCCGCCTGACCGCCGAGGGTCGGGAGCACCGAGTCCGGCTTTTCCTTCAGAATCAAGCGCTCCAATACTTCGACCGTCAAGGGCTCGATGTAGACATGGTCTGCAATGTCCTTGTCCGTCATGATGGTCGCCGGGTTTGAATTTAAGAGTACAACTTCGATGCCCTCTTCACGGAGCGCACGGCAGGCCTGGGTGCCCGCATAGTCGAACTCCGCCGCCTGCCCGATGATGATGGGGCCTGAGCCGATCACCAGTACTTTTTTGATTTCCGGATTCTTAGGCATGCTGTACCTCCATCATGTCGAGAAAGTGGTCAAAGAGATACGAAGTGTCGTGCGGTCCGGGGCAGGCCTCGGGGTGGAACTGCACGGTCAGAATGTTCTTGCCACAGTAAGCAAGACCTTCGTTCGTGCCGTCGTTGACGTTCACAAAGCGCGTCTCCGCGACCTTCGGGTCAAGACTCTTGTCATCAACCGCGTAGCCGTGGTTCTGTGCGGAGATATACGCTCTGCCGCTGACCAGATCGCGCACCGGATGGTTGCCGCCGCGGTGGCCGTACTTCATCTTATAGGTCTTGCCGCCGGTCGCAAGCGCCATGAGCTGGTGCCCGAGACAGATTGCAAAAATCGGAACTTCCGAGTCGTAGAGCTTCTTGATTTCCCGAATCAGCCCCACATTTTCCGCGGGGTCGCCGGGGCCGTTCGTCAGGAAAATGCCGTCCGGCTTCTCCGCAAGGATATCCTCCGCGCGCGCATCCTGCGGCCAGACCGTGAGCTCCAATCCGCGCTTGCTGAGCTCACGGAGCATGTTGCGCTTAATGCCGCAGTCGATAATCGAGACCTTCTTGCCCTTGCCCGGAATCACATACTTTTCCTTGCAACTCACACGGGCCACGGCGCCGAGTACCTGATATTCCTTCATCCGCCGCAGAGCCTCTTCACGGTCAAAGTCCGGATTCGTGGTCAAAAAGCCGTTCATGGTGCCGCGCTCCCGGAGTATCTTGGTCAGCGCCCGCGTATCAATGCCCTCGATGCCGGGCACATCCTCCTCCAGTAAAAACTGCTGCAGAGTCTCGCGGCTCCGGAAATTCGATGCGAGCTCTGCGAGTTCGCGGACAATGAAGGCATCCGGCCATGCGCGACCCGACTCCATGTCCTCGCGGCATATGCCGTAATTACCGATCAGCGGATATGTCATCACGACCGCCTGTCCCGCATAACTCGGGTCTGTCAGCACTTCGAGGTAGCCCGTCATCGAAGTATTGAATACGATTTCGCTCACCACTTCCTTGACTGCGCCTATGCTTCTCCCGGTAAACAGAGTGCCGTCTTCCAGTAAGAGATACGCTTTCATCTGCATTCCTTTCTTTATACTGCGCCTATCACACCATTTTCTTCCGACCTACTATAGCAAAAAAGGAGCCTGCTGTCACTCTGAGAAATAGCTTCCGGAAAAGACTTCCACCGCGGGCCCCGTCATCCGGAAATGTCCGTCCGAGAGTCGCTCGAGCATCAGATCGCCGCCGAGAAGGTGTACCGTGACTTTCTCGGCCGCACGCCCGAGCCGCATCGCCGCAAAGGCGACCGCAGTCGCGCCGGTACCGCAGGCCAGGGTCTCTCCGCTGCCGCGCTCATAGACCCGCATGTGGAGTTCGGTCGGACTCTCGATATAGAGAAATTCCGAATTCACGCCCTCCGGAAAGCGCGGGTGATGCTCATAGGCCGGGCCGATTTTTTCGAGGTCAAGCCCCCGCAGGGTTTCAAGGCTGTCGACCGGATATACGGCGTGCGGATTGCCCACATTGACCGGCGTCATATGGGTCGGCTTGCCGTCCACCGTAATGGCTTCTTCGAGTTCGCCGTCCAGCACCGCTTCTCCCATGTCGATGGTCACCAGCGATTCGCCGACTTCCGCGTGACGGATACCGGCCCCGGTCTCGATGTCAAAGCTTCTGCTTGTGACAAGGCCGTGGTCGTAGGCATAGCGCGCCACACAGCGCGCGCCGTTACCGCACATTTTTCCCTCGGAGCCGTCCGCATTGAACATGCGCATGCGAACGGGCGCAATCTCCGACGGGCAGATTAAAATGAGGCCGTCACCGCCCACCCCGAAGTGGCGGTCGGCAATGCGGATTGCAAGTTCTTCGGGCTTCGCAACCTGCTCCGAAAAACAATCGATATAGACATAGTCGTTGCCAAGCCCCTGCATCTTTGTGAATTTCATGTGAACACTTCCTCTCAAGTGGCATTCTTGTTCTACTTTTAGTACAATACAGACAAATGACCGTAAACTGCTTGCCGTTGCGGCAGAAAGGACACCCGATGAAACGACATCTACTGTTAGTTCCCACTCTTCTGCTCTCGCTCACGCTGACAGCCTGTGGCAGTCAGCAACATACCGATTCGAAAGCGGCCGCCGAACAGAAATCATATGACACAAATTACGCGGCCGAGGAGACCGGCGCCGTCGCCAAAGTCGCAGACAGTTCCGTCGACGGCCTATCTGTCAACTCCCTCACACAGACAGCCAAAGAAGGGCAGAAACTGATTACGACCGAGAGTCTGGATCTCGAGACCCGGGACCTCGACAGCTTTCTCAGGGAGCTGAAAGCGGCAACCGCCGACGCGGGCGGTTATTTCGAGACCTCTTCGATGACAGGCTCCTCCTACGATGCCCTCGAAAAAACGCGCTCTGCCTATTTCACGGCCCGCATTCCCGAAGAAGCGCTCGCAGCTTATGTGGATCGCCTCAAGCAGAATGCCAATGTGCTCTCGGAGAACAGCTCTGTTCAGGATGTGACCCTCGACTATACCGATGTCGAGAGCCGGAAAAAAGCGCTGAGCGCCGAGCGGGACCGTCTCTACGAACTGCTCTCGCAGGCGGCCTCGACAGACGCGATTCTCTCGATTCAGCAGCGAATCGGCGAAATCGATTCCGAGCTTGATTCCTACGAGTCCCAGCTCCGGCACTACGACAACGCCGTCAGCTATGCGACCGTGAATCTCTCGCTCAGCGAAGTGCGCGAATACCGCGTCGCCGAGACCGACAGCTTTCTGTCGCGCGTCAAAACCGGCTTTCGGAACAGCCTCTATTTCGGCTTTTCTGTCTGCACCACACTTCTCGTGCTGCTTCTCGGTCTCTCGCCGATCTGGATTCCGGTGCTCATTCTGATTCTCGTGCTTCTTCACTTCCGGAAAAAGCACCGCGCCAAGACAGAGGCAGCGCGACAGGCGGCGGCAGCCGCGCGTGAGGCGGAGCGCCTCGCAAAGCGCGACGCCGAAGCCGCTAAGAGCACTGCCGCGACCGCTGCATCGGGCGACACGCCGGAAGACAGCGCAAAGTGAGTGCCTTACAGTAAGCCTTTCGCTTTATAATGTTCCGCAATTCTCCGGAAACCGGGGAGCGCATTCCGAACCGTCGTCTCCGCGACACAATACGCGAGACGGACATAGCCCGGGCAGGCAAAGCTCTTGCAGGGCACGGTGAGGATGCGCTCCTCTTTTAATGTCGCGGCAAATGCGGCGTCATCGCCCTCCGGCGCCTGAATCAAGAGGTAAAAAGCGCCCTCCGGCTTTACCAGCCGATAACCCATCTCCGGGAGTTCCCGAAGAAGCAGGGCGCGGTTATGCTCGTAGACCGAGAAGTCCGCGCGGCAGCCGAGCGTCCGTTTCAGCACGCGCTGCATCAACGAGGGCGCATTGACAAAGCCGGAAATGCGATTTGCAATGACCGCCGCGGCATACAGCTCGCGCGCCTCCGGAATGCTGTCCGGCAGGAGCAGCCAGCCGATGCGCTCGCCCGGGAGTGACAACGTCTTGGAATAAGAATAGACCACCGCCGCATGCGGCATCAGCGCCGGAATCCACGGGACCCTTGCGCCGTCGTAGACGAGCTCGCGGTAGGGCTCATCCGAAATGACGAGAATACAGCTTCCGAACTCCCGCTCCTTTTCCGCAAGTACCGACTGAATGCCGCGGATCACTTCTTCCGAATAGACGACGCCGCTCGGATTGTTCGGCGTATTCAGAATAAGCGCGCGCGTCTTTTTGCCGACAGCTGCGCGGAGCGCAGCGAGATCCGGCAAAAATGTCGCGGAATCGGTCGCGACAGGGCGGAGCACCCCGCCGTAATTCTGCACATAGTTTTTGTACTCCGAAAAGTAAGGCGCAAAGGTCAGAACTTCATCGCCCGGGTTCAGTAGCGTCTTAAGGAGAATATTGAGCGCCGCCGCCGCGCCGGTCGTCATGATCAACTGATCGGCACGGTAGGCTAAGCCAAAGCGCTCCTTAAGAGAGTCCGCAATCGCCGCGCGGAGATCCGCAAAGCCCGCATTGTTCATATAGCCGTGGACAGAGACGCTCGGCTCTTCCGCAAGCACCTCGCGAACGGCCCGCTCCACTTCCGCCGGCGCTGTCACATTCGGATTGCCGAGACTGAAGTCATAGACCTTATCGCTGCCGTACTCTCCCCTAAGGCGCTCTCCCTCCTCAAACATCGCCCGAATCACGGAATTTTGCGAGAGCAGCGCCTGCATCGACTTTGAAATCATTTCCATTGTTGTTTTCCTCCGACAAACCAAAGCACGAACGCTGTCTCCCCGAAGTATACCCAGGTCGCGGGATTCGAGAACCAGGTCGTGAAAAACGATAACATGAGATAAATGGCAAACTGCGCATAGAGCATACAGAAGACCGGGCTGTGCACCGAGCGCAATTTTCTCTCAAAGCGCGCGGCAATGAAGCCGAGCAGTGCCATAAAGAGAACCACGCCGAGGATGCCGAAATCATACCAGGCGTCATAAATCAGGGTGACGGTCGTGAGCTCGGTCTTGGTCACATAAATCGGAAAATTCACGAGCTCCGGCCGCAGGAACTTGAGTCCGGTCAGCGCAAAGAACGGGAAGAGCATTTTGAGCCCGTAGCTGTGCGACGGAAGCTCACGAATCAGACAGTTCACATTGTCGTAGTTATTCGCAATGTAAATATAAGGCTGACTCACAAAAATCGGGAAATTCCGCTTCATCTCGAAAATGCCGTTTAAGTAAGAGACGCTGTGCCCCCGCGCCATGCTGAGAATGCCGTAAACCCCGAGCAGACAGACAAGTCCGAGTCCGGCAAGCGGCGCCGGTATAGGCTTCCGCCGGAAGTTAAGCCAGGTAAAGGCCGCCATCAGCACTGCGAGGAGCAGCTGAAAGCGGGACACACAGAGCACCGGAATCAGCAAGGATACCGCGACCGCAACCAGAAGACCGAGATTTGTAACTGTGCTTCTGTGGTGTACGACATTGACATACAGAAGTGCGAGCGAAGGCACCAGTACGCAGGAGACCGTGAGATAGTGCAAACCGCTCACATGAAAGTAGGAGTAGGCATGCGGCATGTGCCGGACCAGAAAGGGCACAAAGCCGAGGATGCGCACTTCCGCCAGAAAAGCCACGGCCGAGAGCGCCGTGAGACCGGTGACGGCGACAAAGAGCCGTCCCGCGCGAATCTCGGTGAGGCGCCCCTCCCGCACTCTCTGCCCGCTCTGCTCTCTGCCGCCGCCGAAGAGGAAGGCCAGGCGAAATGAGACATAGGCGAGGAAAAAGGCCGCAAATGTCTGCAGCTCCCAGGGGCCCTGCAGGCGCGATAGTTTCAGACAGGAAATGCCCTCGCCGCCGACAAAGAACAGCGAGAGAAGCGCGAGGAGATTGACTCTCCCGCCGTTTCGCCGCTTTTCCCGCAAAAAGAGAACAAGCGCTGCAAAGAGCAGCGCTGTTCCGGAGAGCAAATAATATTGTGTTCTCGCAAAGAGCACTGCCGCAAGATAGCAGAGAAAGTATACGATCACGGGTTTGCTTCCTCCGTGCTGTTACTGCTGCTCTCACCGGTGCTTCGCTCGGTTGCTGCCGCAGTCGTCGCCGCCGTACTGCCGCTCTCGCCGCTCTGTCGCTCCGTGCTCCGCGACTCTGCGCTGCCGCTCTCGGCTGTCGTTCCCACCGTCTCGCTCTCGCTGCTGCTCTCGCTGCTCTGCTTGGTCTCCGCTTCCGGCAGACTCACCGTCACCGTAACTTCCGGCACGGCCGTCGCCGTGATGCCCTTCGGCAACGTCAAATGGAGCGGTACCAGATGCGCACCCTCGCCGAGGCTTCCGACCTCGAGATACGCGCCGAGGGATGCCGCGTTCATGTTCTGCAAATCCGTCGAGAGACCACGCACGGCAACAGCGACCGTCTCCGGTGTCAGCGTGTAGCGATACTGTGCCTTCGCGCCCCGGAGCGCAATACCGTTGTTTGCGCTGAGCGGGAAGTTCCGCTCCGTCGTCGCTGTGATTTTGACCGTCACGCTGATATTGGTGTTGCCGGTCGCCGTGATGCCGCTCGGCAGATAACTTGAGAGATCCAGCTGGAACGTCTTATCCTCTTTTGCGCCCTCAATGTTCAGCGCAGAGGCCGGGATACTGAGTTCGGTCGTCTTGTTGAGCAGGGCGCTGTCGGAAGAAGTCACCGGAATCGCGCGCACCGTGCTCTCGATGCCCGTCAGATTGAAGCCGGCCGCCGGCTCGCCGGAGGTCTGGAAGCGGAGCGTCAGGCTCTTGCCTCGCAGCATTTCGACTTCGTAATTCACTTCCTTCGGCTCGACGGTCAGCCGCTCGTCGCTCAAGGAAATCGCATTGCCGTTCGCATCGTAATACATCACGGAAGCCTTGCCCGAGAAGCTCTCGGTCGCATCCGAAGTCGGAATGCTGATGCCGACCGAAGAGATGCGTCCCACTTCGGACTCGGGGCCGCTGACCTTGACCGCATCGGCGCTCAGGGTAATCGACCCGACTTCGTAGCCCTCGCGCGGCTCGCCGTCTTCGTGCGTGTCGAGCGAAAACGTCTTGTTCTGCACATTCTCTGTCGCAACGCGCACCACGCCCGGGCGCGCCGTCGGCGTACCGCTGATCAGATCACGGTTACCCACCACTTCGACCGTGACCGGCACTGCACCCGTGATATCGTAAAGGTTTTCGAGATCCACGCTCGCATGAAAATCTTCTGTCCGAATTTTATAGGCGTCCCGCGTCCGGACCTGATAGCTGATTGTGACGGTCTCCGCATTCTGCAGACTATAGGTCTTGCCGGCGCGGGTCAGCACGCTGCCGTTTTGCACATCGAGCGGCACTGTCTTGGTGCGTATCACCTCGGGATTCGAGATGTTGACCAGCAACATCCAGACCACATAGCCCACCAGCAAAGAAATCAGCTTAAAGCGCCAATTACTGAGTATTTTCTCTTTCATGCTTCTCTTTTCCCTTCAGGAAATCCCAGCCGTTAAACGTAAAATGCTTTGTCGGCACTTCTGCGTCGCTGAGCGACAAGAGCAGCGCACGCAGTTCTTCCGGCGTCTGCATGACGCGAAGCTGTCCGCTCCTAGCGACGCTGACACGCCCGGTCTCCTCGGAAACCACAATTGTCACGGCATCGGTCGCTTCGCTGACGCCGATGGCCGCGCGGTGTCTGGTGCCGAGATCTTTCGAAATCCGCATGCTCTCGGAGAGCGGCAGGTAGCAGGTCGCCGAGACAATCGTATTGCCTCGAATCACGACAGCGCCGTCGTGCAACGGCGTATTGTGCTCAAAGATATTGATGAGCAACTGGTTCGAGACAATGCCGTCGATGTCGATGCCGGTACGGACAATATCATTCAGCGAAATCTTCTGCTCAATGACCATCAGCGCGCCGGTCTTCACCTTGCCCATCTCAAACGAAGCCTTGACCAGCTCATTGACCGTGTGCGCGCTGAACAGGCTCTCCTGTTTCGTGTCGCCGAGCAGACCGTTTAAGAATACCAGGAAGTTCCGGTTGCCCAGTTGTTCGAGCGCCGAGCGGAGCTCCGGCTGAAAAATGATAATCAGCGCCGTCACCGCAATGGTTGCGACCTGCCCCATGAGCCAGAGTATCGTGTTCAGGTGGAACAGGGTGCAGAAGCCCACAAAGGCAACAATCAGCAACAGACCGCGCAACAGAATCCACGCCTTGGTGTCCATGACCCAGGTCAGAAAGGCATAGGTCATCCAGGAAATAATCAGAATCTCGATGATACCGGTGAGCGTGAGCCGCGGAATAAACTCCATTCCGGCTCCCAAATTATGAAAGAAGAGCTGCATGGCTTACCTCTTTGTCTCGCCCTCGTCCGCACTCTTCCGCGGTCGCTTGGGCGTATTGATGGTCTGTGTCTTGGGTTCCGGCGCCGTGACCGTAATCTTCGGCACTGCCTTTACATAGTAATAGTAGTCGTCATCCTCAAACTGCGAATATTCCGTCCGGGAATAGTCGACATGAAACACCAGAAAGCGATACATTTCCGCGAGCACGCCGGAAAGCAGCAGCCCTGCGAGCAGCGGAATAATCTTGACACCGACGCTGTACCAGAAGTTGCCGAGGAAAAACACAAAGAGCATCGTGAGAATGCCCGCCAGAATCCCGAGATCCCAGGCATTGTTCACCGACAGGCGGTGCACACACCAGACGACCAGTAGCGACAGCGAGAACGCGAACAGGTAGAGCAACATGGTCTTATCGAGCAGCACCCCGTTCAGCATCTGCAGGTACTTCTGCGCGACATCCACCGACTCGCCGTTGGTGAGCGGCGCCGCATTGTTGTGCACATAATTCAAAATGTACGAGAGGACGATACCGCCGGAGAGCGGAATCAGCGAAAACGCCGAACCCCCGAGGCCCACCAGAATGGGCAACACATAGGGAATTTTTAATTCGAACAGCACCGGCGTCAGAATGAGGATGATGCTGTCCCGCGGCGAGAATCCGTAGTAGAGCAGCGCGACGACCAGCAGGAAGGCGAGCGTAATCAGTGCGAACTCCGCGGAGACCGCAAAAATATTGAGCAACACACAGATGCCGAGCAGCACGCAAATGCCGCCCCAGGGGAGAAAGGCGGAAACCAGCGAGAGCAATATCACCACAATCGGCGCGCGGAGCCGTCTCTCATACCCCATGCCGTTGTTCAGCAGAACGAGGGCGAGCAGCGCCACGGCAAAATGCAATACCGGGATGATGACATTCCCGTGTCGCGCGTAAAACGCGCGAAGCTTTTCGCGAAACAAAATCAGATTAAGCATTCGCGCTCTCCTCCTTCTCGAGTTCCTTGATTCTCTCTTCGGTGTCATAGCGTTTTTTCAGGCGCTTTAAGCAGCGCAGATGCTCTTCGCGCCGCGCCGCCGACTCCTCATAACGCCGCCGGAACACAAAATAAGTCACGAGCTCGAAAAGCAGAAGGCCCGCGGCATAGATCACGACACAGCGGAGCACAAAGCGCAGTACAATCGAGACATTGACCGCGTTCAGAATGCGCTCCAAAAAATAGAGCAAAAAGACGCCCAGAATCAGAAGATAGCTCAGCGTATAGCTGAAAAATGACTGCAGAAGATGCATGCTGAGATAATCGCCGCGAAAGTACTCTTTCGCGGGGCGCTCGTACTCTTCCGCGCTCTTTTCGTATTGTGCAATCTTGTGCATCAGACGTATCTTGTCTTCGCGCAGCATAAAAACCTCCGTTCGTTGCTTTTCAGTATAGCACAGGGGAACTCTCATTGTCACCGCTTGTGTGCCATGCTAAAATGACTGGTAGTGTTCCGGTTTCGGAACAATTTGGAGAGCCATGACAGGAGGTCTTACATGGGCGAAGTATTTATCAACAAGCACCCGCTGGTGCAGCATAAAATCACGCGACTGCGCGATAAGACAACAGGCACGAACGAGTTCCGCAGCCTCGTCGAAGAAATCGGCATGCTGATGGGGTATGAGGCGCTCGCCGATTTAGAGACCGAGGACATTGAGGTGGAGACGCCGCTGGAGCACACACTCTCTCCGGTCATTGCCGGCAGAAAGATGGCCGTTGTGCCGATTCTCCGCGCGGGTCTCGGCATGGTGAACGGCATTCAGGCGCTGGTCCCTACCGCAAAGGTGGGGCACATCGGCCTGTACCGCGACCCGGACACGCATGAGCCGGTCGAGTACTACTGTAAGCTCCCGACGCCGATTGAGGAGCGCACCATTGTGGTCACCGACCCCATGCTCGCGACCGGCGGTTCCGCCTGTGATGCCATCCGCATGATTAAGCAGCACGGCGGCAGAAAGATCAAGTTCATGTGCATCATCGCAGCGCCGGAGGGTCTGGAGCGCCTTCAGAAAGAGCACCCCGATATCCAGATTTATGTGGGCCACTTAGACCGTCAGCTGAACGAGCACGCCTACATTCTCCCGGGTCTCGGCGACGCGGGCGACCGCATCTTCGGCACGAAGTAAATTTGATGCATCAAACGAAAAAAGCAGAGCAAATCGCTCTGCCTTTTTGTATTTCCTTCGTTTATTCGCCCTTTCCTCTTTACCGGCTCTTTTTGTCCCACCACTTTAGCTTTGCTTCGACGGCTTCGAGAAGCAAAAGAGATACACGCCGAAGCCGAGCTTGATTGCCGCATCCGCATAGGCGGTGCAGACCAGCGGAAGTTCCGGAAAGGCATAGCCGAGGGCAACATTCACGGTGGAAACAAGACTCAGAAAAAGCATCGATTTTCCGTGTACATAATAAAAGGGCAGGAAATGAAGTGCGGTGGCCAGAAAGGCGCCGAGCCAGATGCGTCTCCAGTTTTCGTCTGCGAAATACGGTCCGCCAAACAAAGACATCAGCACAAATAGTAAAACGATTGCGTAAAATCCCGCTTTTCTTTGAAACGGACTCGAGGGACCCTCGGAAAAACGCCTCTGCAAACTTTGATTGACATTGATCGAAAGAAACGCTGCGATATAGCCCATGCTGAACACCGTCATATTGATGATTTGCTTTCCGCCGATCAGCGCGGCTGCAAAAATCACCAGTGACACCGCAATCAACCAAAGGCCGCAGGCTCTCTTATGATTGAACGCGAGTATCTCTCCCCTCGGATGCAAAAATGACATTCCCTCTCCTCTCTGTTTCTTAGAACATTCACGGTGTGCAATCCGTCATTTCCCGCTTTTCGTTATGCCTCCGGGAACAGCGTGTCCGCGTAGCGCACGGTATCCATGGCTTCCTTCGCGTAGCAGTCCGCGCCGATATCGTCCGCGTACTCCTTGGTCATGACGGCGCCGCCGACCACAACCTTTGCGTCCGGTTTCTTCTCGCGAATCAGTTTGATCGCTTCTTCCATGTTGACAACGGTTGTCGTCATGAGCGCGCTTAGGCCGATCAGCTTCACGTCATGCGCGACTGCGGTCTCGACTATGGTTTCCGCCGGCACATCACGGCCGAGATCGTAGACCTTATAGCCGTAGTTCTCCATGAGCACCTTCACGATGTTCTTGCCGATGTCGTGAATATCACCCTTCACGGTCGCGAGAATCACGCTGCCGCGCTCCTTTCGCGCGGTACCGCTCATCGCGCTCTTAATGACTTCAAAGGCCGCCTTGGCAGCCTCTGCCGACATGAGCAGCTGCGGCAGGAAGAGCGTGCCCTTTTCAAAGCCTTTTCCTACCACATCGAGAGCCGGAATCAGCTCCCGGTTCACAATGTCAAGCGGCGCTTCTCCCTCTTCGATACGACGCTTCGTCTCCTCGGTCGCCTTCTCGCCGAGACCGAAGCGAATTGCATCGATGAGCGGAGAACCCTGCATGCCCTCCGGAAGTTCCGCACTGCCGATTTTCGCCTTCTCGCCGCCCTCTGCCGCGGCGACGACAACCTTGCCCTTGCCCGCGAATACATTGGCCTTGCCCGCATATTCCGCGATATAGCCCTGGCACTGCCGGTCAAATCCCGAAAGCGCGAGGTACGAGCGGTAAGCTGCCATCATCGCTTCGTTGTTCGGGTTGATAATCGCACAGGAGAGTCCGCTCTTCATCGCGAGCGCAAAGAAAAAGCTGTTGATTAATTCGCGCTGCGGCAGGCCGAAGGAAATATTGCTGACACCGAGAATCGAGTGCCCGTGCAATTCGTCGCGGACGCGGCGCAGCACTTCGAGCGTCACATTCGCCGAGTTATCGTCGGTCGAAATGGTCATCGCGAGGCCGTCGATGATGATGTCCTCCGGCGGAATGCCGTAGTCCGCCGCGCGCGCATAAATCTTCTTTGCGACGCGAATGCGCCCCTCGGCGTCCTCGGGAATGCCGCCTTCGTCGAGCGCGAGGCCGACGACCACGCCGCCGTACTTGGCGACAAGCGGGAGCACGGTCTCAAGACTCTCCTCCTTGCCGTTGACGGAGTTGATCATCGCCTTGCCGTGGTAAAGGCGAAGGCCGCGCTCAAGCGCCTCTAGGTTGGTCGTGTCGAGCTGGAGCGGCAGCGCCGTGACGCCCTGGAGTCTGGTCATCACAGTCTCCATCATGTCCGGCTCGTTGAGTTCCGGCAGGCCGACATTCACATCCAGCATATCAGCGCCCGCGTCTTCCTGCTCAATGCCCTGCTCTAAGATGTACTCAATGTCACCGTTTCGGAGCGCCTCTTTAAAACGCTTCTTGCCGGTCGGGTTGATGCGCTCGCCAATAATAATCGGGCGCTTGCCGAGCTCGACAGTCTGCGAGAACGAGGAGACCACCGCGCGGTGCTTCTTCACCGGCTCACAAAACGGTAACTCCCTGGTCTTCTGAATTTCCAGGCGGATGTGTTCCGGCGTCGTGCCGCAGCAGCCGCCGAGCACCTGCACGCCGAGCGACGCAATCTTTTTCATCTCGTCCGAGAACGCCTCCGCCGAGAGATCGTAATAGGTCTTGCCGTCCTTCGCGTGCGGCAACCCTGCGTTCGGATTCACGACAATCGGAATCGAGCAGACTTCCGTGAGCTTCTTCACAATCGGATAAAGCTGCACCGGACCGAGGCCACAGTTCACACCGAGTGCGTCGATGCGGAGTCCCTCGAGCATCGCCGTGACGCTCTCGACCGTGCCGCCGGTCAGCGTTTTGCCCTTTTCGTCGAAGACAACGGTGACAAAAACCGGCAGATCCGAATTCTCCTTGGCCGCGAGCACGGCTGCCTTCGCTTCCATCGCATCCGACATCGTCTCAATCAGCACGAGGTCTGCGCCCTCTTCCTTGCCCCAGCGCACCACCTCGGCAAAAATTTCGACGCAGGTTTCGAATTCGAGATCGCCCATCGGCTTTAAGAGGCGTCCGGTCGGCCCTAAGTCCAGTGCGACAAAGCCGTCGGTGCGGCCGCTGCGTACAAGTCCCTCCCGGACATGGCGCACACCCGCGCGGACAATCTGCTCAAGCTCCGCCCTGTCCGCATAGTGCAGGCGATTCGCGCCGAAGGTATTCGTGTTGACAATGTCGGCACCTGCGCGGAAGTAGGATTCCGCGATTTCAATCACATCTTCCGGGCGCTCGAGGTTCCACCGCTCCGGCAGCTCGCCGCCCTTTAAGCCCTTCTCCTGTAACAGCGATCCTGTGCCGCCGTCGCAGTAAAGCCACTCTTTTCCAAGACAGGCGCGTAAACTTCTCTTCTCCATCTCTCTCATCTCCGAAAACTACAATTGGTCTTACCACAGCTCTCACAGCCCTGCAGGACACAGTGCGAATCCTCAGGCGAGACGCCGATCAATGCCGTGACCGACTTGGTCGGCATCATCAAAAGGCTCTCGGTCAGTGTAATGCCGGTGTGCTTCTGAATTTCCAGCACGCGGAACAGCTCCGGCTGAATGGCGAGCGGCAAATCGCCGTAGCCCGGTGAGAAGCGCGGGCGGAGGAACTTGCCCTCGGCCGCCGCCTCTTCTTTTAACTTCCGGTTCAAGGCGTCGCAGTAACTCTCAATCAGCATCGCGCCGGCCGCCTGGTAAATGACCGCGCGGCTCATACGCCCGATTGCCGCGGCGCGCGCCGCGAGCCGGTCCATCGCAAATCCTATGGTTGCCGCCATGAGATAAGCCTCGTCGCAACCGCGCATGTTCCTGGAGAGCGCCCGACTCTCGAGCTCCATATCACCGATCAGAAAGCGATTGTCGCCGAGAAACTTGAGCGGAAAACGCCGCGCGACCGACTTGAGCTCTGACTGACTGACCAGATCTTCCACACACTGCTCGACCACATGTCTCACTTCACCCTCCGGAACGCCCTTCCGGTAGCCCAGGTAGCGGTATACCTCGCTGTAGTCGAGCTCTAACTCGCGTGCGTCCATCAGTCCAGAATCTCCGAGAGCTGTTCTAAGATTGCCTTCGCGATTTTCGGGCGATTCATCGTGTAGACGTGGATGTGCCCGACGCCGTTTGCAATCAGGTCGACAATCTGTTCCGCCGCATAGATGACGCCTGCCTGCTCCATCGCGCCCTTTCGCTCGCCGAAACGGTCCACAATCGCGCGGAAGCGCTGCGGCACCTCCGTGCCGGACATCGCAACCGAGCGCTTTAACTGCTCTGCCCTGGTAATCGGCATAATGCCCGCGATGATCGGAACAGAGATGCCCTTTTCCCTTGCGCGGTAGAGGAAATTATAAAAAATATTGTTGTCAAAGAACAGCTGGGTTGTCAGGAAGTCAAGTCCCGCGTCGACCTTCTCCTTGAGGTAGCCGAGGTCATCTTCCTTGTGCGCACACTCCACATGTCCCTCCGGATAGCAGGCCCCGCCGAGGCAGAAAGTATCGCCCTCTCTCTCCTTGATGTCGCGAATCAGCTCGACCGCATAGCGGTAGTCCTCCGAACGCGTTCCGTCCTGCGGCAAATCGCCGCGGAGCGCCAGAATATTCTCAATGCCCTTCTCCTTGTACAGGGAAAGCATTTTGGTCACATGCTCCCGCGAGGAGGAGACACAGGTCAGATGCGCGAGCGTCGGAACACCGTAACCGTTCTGGATCTCCGCCGCAATCTCCGCCGTAAAATCACCCGTGCCGCCGCCCGCGCCGTAGGTCACCGACATAAAGTCCGGATGCAGCGCCGCAATCTTCTTGGCATTCTCTGCGGTCGCCTCGTACTTCTCCGAAGTCTTCGGCGGAAATACTTCGAGCGAAAGCGTAACGGGTTTCTCTTCCAATAAATGACTGATTTTCATAACAAAATACCCCTCCCTGTAATCGCCTTATTGTAGCACAGGGAAGGGCAGTTTTTCTAATGTCTTTATATTATCGCAATCGATTCATTCTTTTAATACAAATGCTTGCGCGGCTGTTCATAGCGCGAGCGGACGGGGGCGTGTTCCCGAAGACTCTCTTTCAGCTCCAGAATGCGCTGGTTTCCGCTGCCGCGGAAGCGGAGGTTCACATTCTTTTCCGCGAGAATAAACTCGCCGTCCACGAGGATATCCGAGAGCTCCAGAATGCGCTCGGTCGCCTCGGTGTGACAGCGCGGATTTTCGCTGTCCAACAACTCCTCAAAGGTATAGCCGGAGTAAATCCAGATCGTGGCGTGCGGCACTTCCTGTTTGACGCGCTCTAAAAACGGCAACAGCGCGCGCTGGTTCTGCGCCTCCATCGGCTCACCGCCGAGCAATGAAAGTCCGTCAATGTAGGAGGGACGGAGGTGCTCTATGATGTCGTCCTCGACCTCTCTCGTGAAGGGCTCTCCGAAGTTAAAATCCCAGGTTTCCTCATTGAAGCAACCCGGACAGTGGTGCGTACACCCGCTCACAAAGAGCGAGATGCGCGCGCCTATGCCGTTCGCCGTATCCGCATAAAAGACCTGTCCGTAGTTCATGCTCTCTCCTCAATGTCTCAGTCTGCGACGCTCTTGCAGCCCGCCTCCCGCTTTGCGGTCGAGACATGCAGGACGCGATCGCGAATCTCCTGCGTTCTTCCCTGGTTCCAGAACTGCGTGCCGATGTAGCCGCAGGTTCTCCGCGCAACAAAGAGCTTCTCCTGGTCTCGGTTACCGCAGTTCGGGCACTCCCAGATAAGCTTCCCGTTTTCGTTCTCGCGAATCTTGATCTCGCCGTCATAGCCGCAGACCTGGCAGTAATCGCTCTTCGTGTTGAGCTCCGCATACATGATGTGATCGTAGATGTAGCGCATAATCGAGAGCACCGCCGGAATGTTGTTCTGCAGATTCGGCACTTCGACATAGCTGATGGCACCGCCCGGCGAGAGCTTCTGGAAGTCCGCCTCAAACGAAAGCTTCTGGAACGCATCGACCTTCTCGCTCACATGGACGTGATAGCTGTTCGTGATATAGTTCTTGTCCGTGACGCCCGGGATGACGCCGAAGCGCTTCTGCAGGCACTTTGCGAACTTGTAGGTCGTGGATTCCATCGGCGTGCCGTAAATCGAATAGCTGATATTCTCGGCGGCTCTCCACTCCTCGCACTTCTCATTCAGGCGCTGCATGACCTTGAGTGCAAACGGACGGCCGGTCTCCTCATCGGTGTGGCTCTTGCCCGTCATCCGCATGCACATCTCGTAGAGACCCGCATAGCCGAGCGAAATGGTCGAGTAGTTGTCAAACAGGAGCTTATCGATGGTCTCACCCTTCTTTAAGCGCGCGAGTGCGCCGTGCTGCCAGAGGATAGGTGCGACATCGGAGACCGTGCCGAGCAGTCTCTCGTGACGGCAGCGGAGTGCGCGGTGGCAGAGCTCCAGTCTCTCCTCGAGGATCTCCCAGAACTTGTCCATGTCGCCGTACGAGGAGCAGGCGACATCGACGAGGTTGATGGTCACGACGCCCTGATTAAAGCGGCCGTAGTACTTGTGCTTGCCGTTTTCGCCGAGTCCCGCGAGATCCGGGGTCAGGAAAGAGCGGCAGCCCATGCACGGGAACACATCGCCGTTCTTGTACTCCTTCATTTTCTTTGCCGAGATATAATCCGGCACGAGACGCTTCGAGGTGCACTCCGCAGCGAGCTCGGTGAGCTCCCAGTACGGTGCGTCCTCGGTGATATTGTCCTCATCGAGCACATAGATTAACTTCGGGAACGCCGGGGTAATCCAGACTCCCTTCTCATTCTTCACGCCGCGCATTCTCTGCAGCAGCACTTCGCGGATGATGCTCGCGAGATCGTCGCGGAGGCGCCCTTCCGGCACCTCATCGAGGTACATGAACATCGTGACAAACGGCGCCTGGCCGTTACAGGTCATGAGCGTGATCAGCTGGTACTGAATGGTCTGGATACCGCTGCGAATCTCCTCTTTCAGTCTGCGCTCGGTGATGCGATCCACGATCTCATCGTCCGCAGACTCACCGCAAAGCTCTCTCTCCTCGAGGACCGCCTTGCGAATCTTCTGACGGCTCACATCGACAAAGGGCGCAAGGTGCGAGAGCGTGAAGGACTGACCGCCGTACTGGTTCGAAGCGACCTGCGCGACAATCTGGGTCGTGACATTGCAGGCCGTGAAGAAGCTGTGCGGCTTCTCAATCATGGTCTCGCTGATTACGGTGCCGTTCTGCAGCATGTCCTCCAGATTGATGAGGTCACAGTTGTGTTCGCGCTGCGCATAGTAGTCAGAGTCGTGGAAGTGAATCAGTCCCTCCTCGTGCGCCTTCACAATCTCCTCGGGGAGCAGAATGCGGCGCGTCAGGTCCTTTGAGACTTCGCCCGCCATGTAGTCGCGCTGGGTCGAGTTGATGACCGGATTCTTGTTCGAATTCTCCTGCTTCACCTCCTCGTTCGCCTGATCGATCAGGGAGAGTATGCCCTCATCCGTCGTATTCGCGTTGCGCGCCAGGCTTCTCTTGTAGCGATAGCGGATATACTTCTGCGCGACCTCAAACCCGCGCATCTCCATGATGCCGGTCTCGACCATCTCCTGAATGTCCTCGACATTGACGGCGCGCTTAATCTTCACGACCTCCGCCGCAATCTTGTCGGCAATGGCCTGAATCTGATAGGGGTTCATCTGGTGAATCGGATCCACCTCGCGATTGGCAGCCTCGATCGCATTGACAATCTTGGTGATATCAAATTCCACTTCCTGCCCGTTGCGCTTGATTACATTGGTTCTGACCTTGGTTTCCATCCCGATTTCCTCTCTAAAAACACGGTCCACACTATATATGGATTTAAAATAGAATAGAAGCCCCATAAATGGGGCTTCTATAGTTTACCTTGCTTTGGCAAAATTGGGAACATGGCAAAGCGCTGAAACGCCTGACCAAAACGCGCACCTTCGCGCCGCGGAAACCGGCAGAGTTCACAAGAATTAAAATGCAATCGGCAAAATACACAAGCTTTTTCGCATTCTTTCGGCGAACTACCACATATAGTTTCTTATTTCAAAACTTTTCCCTTCATTTGTGTTCCTCGCTGTCTGTCTGCGCCGCACGCGGCAGCTCAAACCAGAACAGTACGCCGGACGGACAATTCTCGACGCCGCAGGGCATGTTGTGCTGGGTCATAATCGCGCGCACAATCGAGAGCCCGATTCCGCTCCCGCCGTACTTCCGGGTGTGTGCTTTGTCGACCTTGTAGAATTTCTCAAAGAGTCTGCCGAGATCCTCCTCGGGAATCTGCTTCCCGCTGTTATAGACCTCACAGCGCACCCGATCCCCCTGCGGCAAAAGACGCACAATGACTTCGCCGCCTTCTTCCACATGGTGAAACGCATTGCTCACATAGTTCATCAGCACTTCGTCGATGCGGAACGCATCCGCCCGCACCGAAACCCCTGTATCGGGGGCCTCCAGCGCAACCCTCGCCCGGCTCTCTTCGGCGAGTACCTTGGTCTTCCGAAGCACACTCTCCGCGCTCTCTCGGAGATCAAAGACCTCCGTATTGAGATCCGGCTTATCGGACTCGAGCTGGGAAAGTGTGAGAAGCTGGCGCACGAGCTTGTTCATGCGCCCCGCCTCATCGAGAATCACGCCGAGATATTGCTCGCGCATCTCTTTTTCTTCGCAGAGCCCGTCCTGCAGTCCCTCTGCGTAACCCTGAATCAACGCAATCGGCGTCTTCAGTTCATGCGAGACATTCGCAATGAACTCTCGCCGCATCCGGTCGATCTCCTCCTGATGCGCGAGATCGTCGCGGAGCTTCCGGTTTGCCTCCCTAAGCTCCGAAACAGCTATCTCCAACTGCTCTGCCATGCTGTTCATATTGTTGCCGAGCACGCCGATTTCATCTTCATTGGCACCGCGATAGCGCACTGAAAAATCCATATGCCCCAGTTTTTCGGAGATGGCTGCGAGCGAGCGTATGGGATCTGTGATCCGAGAGGTCATGCCCCAGACCAGAAAAACGCCAATGAGCAGGGTCAAGGTACCCATGTAGAAGAGAAAGCGGTTTGCGAGCCGCACACTCTCCTTCAGATTGGCGACCGGCGTCGTCATGAGGAGCAAGGTCTGGTTGTCGGAGAGATAGGCGAAGCAGTCGATATTCGCGCTCTGGCTGCCATCGTCGTAAGCCTGCAGTATGGTGTAGCTCTCCGTCTTTTTTAGGACAAGCGTCTTGCTGTCCTCATCCTGCCGGAACAGATAGCGCTGTACCCGCTGGTAAAGATGGCTCTTGCCGTTTTCGGTGCTCTGCAAAAGTTTTGAATTCGCCGAGTTGACGAGCGCTACCGTGATGTTATAGCGGCTGCTGTAATAGCGGAGCAGCTCTTCCATTTCCGTAGAGTCCGTTCCCTTCGACGCCGCGATTTCATCGAGTGTGCGATAGGCGCTCTCGAGGTCCAGCACTTTCTGACGCCGGTAAAACCGCTCGAGCCCGAAGCTGTTCACGAGGAACAGGATTGCCATGAGCACCGTGAGCACTGCGAAAATCAGCGCCGTGAAACGGAGTCGTATCGAGTGTTTCACGCTTCCTCCGGCTCGAACTTATAGCCCATGCCCCAGATGGTCCGAATCAGCGCGCCCTTTTCGCCCATCTTCGCGCGGAGCTTCTTCACATGCGTGTCGATGGTGCGCGCATCGCCGAAGTAGTCGTAATTCCAGACATGGTTCAGAATCTTTTCCCGCGAGAGCGCAATCCCCTGATTCTCGAGGAAATAGCGGAGCAACTCAAATTCCTTGAAGCTGAGCTCCACCTTTTTGCCGTCGACCGTAACTTCGTGGGCGCGCTCGTCGAGGCAGATGCCGGCCGCTTCGAGCTGCTCATCGCCCGTCCCCGCGGAGGTGCGCTTCAGAATCGCGTCGATTCTCGCGAGCAGTACCTTCGGGCTGAAGGGTTTTGCGATATACTCATCCGCGCCGAGTGAAAAGCCCTGGAGTTCATCCTGCTCTTCGGCGCGCGCGGTCAGCATGAGCACCGGCACATCCGAGATGTGCCGGAGTTCCTTTAAGGTCTCAAAGCCGTCCATCTCCGGCATCATGACATCGAGGAGAATCAGCGCGATGTCCGGTTCCCGCTGGAATATCTCGAGCGCCTCTCTGCCGTTTTCCGCCTCCAGCACCTGGAAGCCCTTCATCCGGAGATAATCTCGGACCAGAGCGCGCATGCGCCCCTCATCGTCCGCAATCAGAATTTTTCTGTTCTCGCTGCTCACGCCTTGTTCTCCCGGAAGCAGAGGGACAGCTCTTCCATCTGCTTCTCCTCAACCACATCCGGTGCGTTCATCATGAGATCCGAGGCATCCTTGACCTTCGGGAAGGCAATGACGTCGCGGATGGTATCCGCCCCTGCCATCAGCATGGCGAGGCGGTCCAGGCCGTAGGCGAGACCTGCGTGCGGCGGCACGCCATAGCGGAAGGCCTCGAGCAGGAAGCCGAAGCGCTCCTCTGCGACCTCTCGCGTGAGGCCGAGCACCTCGAACATTTTTTCCTGAATGTCCGAGCGGTGAATACGGACCGATCCGCCGCCGATTTCATTGCCGTTTAGGACAATGTCATAGGCCTCGGCGCGGACTGCGCCCGGGTCGCTGTCAATCTTGTCCCAGTCCTCTTCCATCGGCATCGTGAACGGATGGTGCATCGCCTTGAAGCGCTGCTCCTCCTCCGACCACTCAAGGAGCGGGAATTCCGTAATCCAGACAAAACGGAACTCGTTCCGATCGAAGAGTTCAAGCTGCCGTCCGAGCTCGAGCCGGAGTGCGCCGAGCACATCGAAGACGACTTTATTCTTATCCGCCGCAAAGAGCAGGAGATCGCCGTTCTCGCCGCCCATCGCCTTGATTAACGCCTGCATCTCCTCTTCCTTCAGGAACTTTGCGAACGAGGACTTTACGCTGCCGTCTTCCTGGATTGCGACATAGGCGAGACCCTTTGCGCCGTAGCCCTTCGCATACTCGACGAGCGCGTCAATCTTTTTCCGCGGCATGTGACCCTGTCCCTTGACATTCAGGCCGCGAACACTGCCGCCGCCGTCGAGTGCACCCGAGAAGACCGCGAACTCGCAATCCTTCACAGTCTCGGAGACATCGGTGATCTCCATGCCGAAGCGGAGATCCGGCTTGTCGGAGCCGTAGCGCTCCATTGCCTCTCTCCAGGTCATGCGCTGAATCGGAAGCTTCACCTCGACGCCGAGCACTTCCTTGAAAATCGTGTGCAGGAGCTTTTCGTTGACCGCGAGCACATCGTCCGCGTTCACAAAGGAGAGTTCCATATCGACCTGCGTGAACTCCGGCTGACGGTCTGCGCGGAGATCTTCGTCGCGGTAGCAGCGCGCCAGCTGAAAGTAGCGGTCATAGCCGGAGCACATGAGGAGCTGCTTCAAGAGCTGGGGCGACTGCGGCAGCGCATACATGCTGCCCGGATGGACACGGCTCGGCACGAGATAGTCGCGCGCGCCCTCGGGCGTCGACTTAATGAGCGTCGGCGTCTCGATCTCGAGGAAGCCCTCGCCGGTCATAAAGCGGCGAATCTCCGCCGCAATTTTCGAGCGCAACATGATTCTCGCCTGCAGGTCCGGACGGCGAAGGTCTAAGAAACGATACTTTAAGCGGAGCTCTTCCCTGGTCTTCGAATTCTCCTCGATCGGGAAGGGCGGCGTCTCGGACTCCGAGAGGATGCGGAGCGTCTTGGCCCGCACCTCGAGCTCACCGGTCGGGAGCTTCGGGTTCGGGTCGGAGCGGCGCTCCAGGCGTCCCTCGACCGCGATGCAGTACTCGCTCTTTAAGCTCTGCGCCTTGTGAAACACCTCTTCGCCGCAGTCATCTTCCTCAAAAATAAGTTGCAGAATCCCGCTGCGGTCGCGAAGATCGGTGAACACGACGCCGCCCTTATTGCGGCTCCGCTGCACCCAGCCCATGACCGTGACTTCACTGCCGAGGGTTGCGCCGACAACCTCCCCGCAGCGATGTGTTCTCTTTAAACCTCTCATTGACTCCGACATACTGTATCTCCCCTCTTATGCCTCAAAATAATCCCGGAATACGGTGTAGCCCTGCTGCGAGAGCTGTTCCCGCTGGAACTTCTTGTTCTTTGCCATCTTCGTGACCAGCACGTCTTTTCCCTCTGCGCGGAGCGCTTCGGCCTCTTGCAGCGCTTCGGTGCGGCGCGCTGCGCCAAGCTTCTTGTCGAGCAGAATTGCGACCTTTTCCTTCTGTGTAGGGATCACGTACTGCTGATCCATGAGAATCGCAATGATGCGCTCAAAGCCGATCGAGAAGCCGCAGGCCGGGACATCGGTGCCCGTGAACTTACCGACCATCTTGTCGTAGCGGCCGCCGCCCGCGACCGAACCGCCGAAGCCCTCCATCGAGACCTCGAAGATGGTGCCGGTATAATAACCCATGCCGCGCACCAAGGTCGGATCGAACTGTACCTTGACCGCGCCGCCGCTCACGCTCTGCACGGCCTCCATGATCTCCGCAAGTCCCTCCGCCGTACCGGGCTCCAGGAAAGCGCCGAGCTTCTCACCGAGCGCGCGCACCGCTGCCGCATCGGTGCCGAGATCTTTTAACAGACCGAGATACTGCTCTGCCGACGCCTCGGACGCGCCGTTCTCAATGAGCTCCGCGCGCACGCCGTCGGTGCCGATTTTATCCATCTTGTCGAGCGTAATCAGGACGCCGTCTTCCTGTCCTGCCGGGAAGCCCGCGAAAGCCACCATCGCGCGGAGTATCTTCCGGTCGTTCACGCGGACCAAGAAGTCATTCTCCGGCACGAGTTTCTTCAAGGTCTTCGCAATCGCGAGAATCAGCTCGATTTCCGCGAGATTGCTCTCCTCGCCGAGAATGTCGATATCGCACTGCGTGAACTGACGGTATCTGCCCTTCTGCGGGCGGTCCGCTCTCCAGACCGAACCGCACTGCAGCGCCTTAAAGGGGCTCGGCAGCTTTGCCGCGTTGTTCGCATAGTAACGGGTCAACGGGAGCGTCAGGTCATAGCGGAGGCCGCTGTCGCAGAGGTCCTCTTCGCCCGCTGCGTCCGCGAGACGGAGCTTCTCGCCGCGCTTCAAAATCTTGAAAATCAGCTTCTCGTTGTCGCCGCCCTGCTTGCTCGTCAGATTCTCTATGTGCTCCACGCAGGGGGTCTCCATCGGCGTAAAACCGAAACTCCGGTAAGTCTCCTTGATCACACCGATCAGATAATCCCGCAGTGTCATCTCGTCCGGCAGAATATCCTTCATTCCGGTGACCGGCTGCTTTTTTAAACTCATCGCCTTGCCCTCCTTGTTCTCTCTTCGGCTGTCATAACCCTATCTTCTTTATCCTAGCACATCTCCCGCAAGGGCGCGCTGCTTTTTTGCGAGCAGTTCCGGTAAACGCTCGACGTAGAGCGCCGGATCCTTGACATTTTCAAGGCGGTCATACTGCCCTTCGCCGCGCATCACGCGGGTTGTCGTGCCCGCCCCGCAACCCACAATGGTCTCGAGTTCCTCCATAATCAGAATGTTATAGAGACCCTCTTTGCCGGGACGGCACCAGCCCACATTTTCAAGATTGCCCGCCATATTTTTCTGCCGGTACAGGTAATAGGGCGAGAGCCCCATTTCCTCGCAGTAGGAGGCGGCGAGCTCCACCATCTGATCGGCATCGCCGTAGTAGACATCCCGGTAGTCTTCGCGCTTCGTATTGAGACGCGCCGCCCGCTTCAGCGCGAGACTGTGAATCGTCACATCATCCGGCGACAGCGCGCGTATGCCCTCCATGGTGCGCCGCACATCCGCCTCGGTCTCGTTCGGCAGCCCCATGATAAGGTCGGTGTTGATGTTGTCAAAGCCGAGTTCTCGCGCCAGCGCGAAACTCTCCGTGAACTGCTCGACCGTGTGGAAGCGCCCGATTAAGTCAAGCGTCGCCTGCTTTAAGGTCTGGGGGTTGATGCTGATCCGGTCTACGCTGTTCTCTCGGAGCGCGAGCAGTTTCTCGCGGGTAATGCTGTCCGGCCGCCCGGCTTCCACCGTAAACTCCCGGCAGGCCGAGAAGTCAAAGGTCTCCCGCACAAACAGAAGCAGCGCGCGGAGCTCTTCGGCCGTCAGACTGGTCGGCGTGCCGCCTCCCACATAGACCGCGTCGAGACGCCTACCCGCCATCATCTCTGCCGTGAGGCGAAGTTCCTCCCGGAGCGCCGCGAGGTAGGGCGCTGCCTTGTTTTTCCCCGCCGGATAGGAGGGAAACGAGCAGTAGAGACAGGTGGTCGGGCAGAACGGAATGCCGATATAGAGGCTGTAGCCTGTCGTAAAGTCGAGTCCCCGGATTGCGCGGCGCTCATTCTCCGCGGTTCTCACGCAGAGTGCATTTCTCGCATCGCTCAAAAAGAAATCGCGCTTAAATTCGGCGCGGATTTCCTCTGCCGTCTTGCCCCGTTGCAACAAGCTAAGAGCGAGCTTTGCCGGGCGTATGCCGGTCAAGGTGCCCCAGGGGAGCTCTTTCCCCGTGAGCGCCACAAGCGTCCGGTAGAGTGCCCGCTTTAATTCGTTTTTGGAGGCAAGGCGCTCGGAAAACCACGGACTCTCAAACGAAAGCCGCTCGCCGCGATCCGTCAGCACGGCAGCGTGATAGGTTCCGAGACGCCCTGTCTCTTCGTTCCCGGCCTCCGCCTCCGCCGTCATGATACAAGAAATCATGGCGTCTTGTTCCGGCACATGACTGAAGCTCTGTCCCGGAAAAAACGCCATGAAAAGTTCCCGGACGTCCTGTTCGAAGGGGACGTCCTGTAATTGTAAGGATATCATCTGTTTTACCCTGTCTCAGTAATAGAAAATCGGGTTGTTCTTCCGCTCTTCGCCGATGCTGGTCTGTCCCATGTGTCCCGGGAGCACGAGCGTGTCCGCCGGCAACGCAAACAGGCGATCCAGCGAGCGCTTTAAGCTCGCCATGTTGCCGCCCGGCAAATCGACGCGCCCAAATGAGTGTTCGAATAAGGTGTCGCCCGAGAAGAGCAGCTTCTCCGCCGGAAAGTAGTAGCAACAGGAACCCGCCGTGTGCCCCGGCGTAAAGAACACTTCGATTTCGGTGCCGAGGAAAGAGAGTTTTTCCTTGTCGTGAAACAGGCGGTCCGCCTTGAGCGAAAGTCCCTGCCGAAGCCATCTCGCATCGCCGTTTAATTCCGGATTCCGCAGTGTCTCTGCCTCGGTCTCGGCGGCGCAGAGCGGCACCTGAAAGGCATCCCGAAGCGCCGACGCCGCGAGCACATGGTCAAAATGTCCGTGTGTCAGCAAGAGTGCCTTGAGCGAAAGTTCCCGCTCCCGGATGACTTTCTCAATCTGCGCGGCATCGTCCGCGGGATCGATCAGCAGAGCCTCCTTGCTCTCTTGATTCCAGATCAGATAGCAATTGGTCTCCACCATGCCCAGTGTCATACAAAGAATCGAAAGTCTGCTCTCTTCCATGGCTCAAACCCTCTCAATGTCAATGATGCCCTCGCACTGCCGTATCTTATCCTGCAGGGAGCGCAGTTCCTCCGCCGAACCGATGTCAAAGCTCAGGTTCATGGTCGCGATGTCCTGCTTCGAAGTGCGCGTGTTAATCGCCTTGATGTCTATGCCGCGCTCGGTAAAGACGCGGGTGATGTCGACAAAGAGCCCCGTGCGGTTGTGCGCAATGACGCGGATACTCGCGAGGTACTTTGTCGCCTCGCCCTCCGGCACCTGCCATTCGGCCGGAATAAGGCGCGCGCGCTCCGCCTCCGGAAGCGACAGAATGTTGACGCAGTCCGTGCGGTGAATTGTGATGCCTCTGCCGCGCGTCACAAAGCCGACAATCTCATCGCCTGGCACCGGCGCGCAGCAGCGCGAAAAGTGAACGGCCAGGTCGTGGATGCCCTTTACGACAATGCCGTTGCCGGACTTCCGGAGTGTCGCCTCGGCATTCTCCTTGTTGTAGGCCTCGATGTTGGCGAGAACCGTCTCATCGGAAATCTGCTTTGCGAGTACCTTTTTCCGCTCCTCGATCATGCGGTTCACGACCTGGCCTTCCTTCAGGCCGCCGTGTCCTACGGTCGCGAGCACGGCATCCCAGTCGTGCATCGAGTAGCGGCGCAGCACCTTCTCCTGGTACTCCGGTCGGTTTAACTCATTCCAGTCCTGTCCGCGGCTCTTCGCGTAGGCGGCGAGCAGTTCTTTGCCGCGCACAATGTTCTCTTCCTTGAGCTCGGTCTTGAACCACTGGTTAATCTTATTCCGCGCCTGCGAGCTCTTGGCCTGCTTCAGCCAGTCGCGGCTCGGTCCGCGCGAGTTCTGAGAGGTCAGAATCTCGATGCGGTCGCCGTTCTGAATCCGGTAGTCGAGCGGCACCATGCGCCCGTTGACGCGCGCGCCGACCATGCAGTTGCCGACCGCCGAGTGAATCGAGTAGGCAAAGTCAATCGGCGTCGAGCCGGTCGGCAAAGTCTTCACATCGCCGCCGGGTGTAAACGCATAGACCATGTCGGCAAACGGGTTCAGCTCGTTCTTCACATCCGAGAGAAACTCTTTGTTGTCCGGCATCTCCCGCTGCCACTCGAGAATCTGGCGGAGCCAGCGCATTTTCTCGGCCTCGCCGCCGGTCAGCGTCGGGTTCTCGCCCTTTGCCTTCTCCTTGTACTTCCAGTGCGCCGCAATACCGTACTCTGCGACCTTGTCCATCTCATAGGTGCGAATCTGCACCTCAAACGGCGTCCCGTTGTGGAACAGAAGCGTCGTGTGCAGGGACTGGTAGCGGTTCGGCTTCGGGCGCGCGATGTAGTCCTTGAAGCGCTCCGAGAGCGGCGTAAAGTGCACATGGAGCTGCCCGAGCGCCGCATAGCAGTCGTTTAAATCCTGCACGAGCACGCGAACCGCAAAGAGATCGTAAATCTCGTCAAAGGTCTTATGCTGATTCACCATCTTCTTGTAAATCGAGAAGATGTGTTTTCTGCGCCCGATCACCGAACTCGGAATTTTGGACGAGTTCATGATGCCCTGTACTTCCGCGATAATGGTCTCGAGCAGGCGCTCCGTGCTGTGGCTCTTCTCCTCGATTTTTTCCTCGAGGTCCCGGTAAGCTTTCGGCTCGAGATAGCGGAGCGCGAGGTCGTCGAGCTCCACCTTGAGGCGGCTGATACCGAGGCGGTCGGCGAGCGGCGCATAGATTTCGAGCGTCTCTTTCGCCTTTTCGCGCTGTTTTTCCGGCCGCATGTGCTGAAGGGTGCGCATATTGTGGAGGCGGTCCGCGAGTTTAATCAGAATCACGCGGATGTCCTGCGACATCGCGAGAAACATCTTCCGGAGATTCTCCGCCTGGATGTCGAGCTTGTCCGTGGTCCAGGTGATCTGGGTCAGCTTGGTCACGCCGTCCACGAGCACGGCGACATCCTCGCCGAATACGCGGGAAATCTGCTCCTTCGTCAGTATCGTGTCCTCGACGACATCGTGCAGGAGACCCGCGATAATGGTCTCTTTGTCGAGCTCAAGATCCGCAAGAATAATCGCGACGCAGAGCGGGTGAATAATATAGGGCTCGCCGGACTTCCGCTTCTGGTCCATATGCGCATTTTTTGCGGTCATATAGGCGCGGTGAATCAGCGAGGTGTCATCCGAGGGATGATAGCGCTCAATGGCGGCAATCAGCTCCTCATACAGTAAATCCGGGTCTGTAAACTCTGCCGGATTCTCCAGTTCTCTCATGTTTCGCTCTTCCATCTTGTCCGGTTCCCCCCTTTCCCGGCGCCGCGCAAAGCCCCGGCGCTGTTTCTGAACTGCTCTTCCGCTTTCGGATATAGTAAGCTTCAATTATAAAGAGTTCAAACATGAAATGCAAGCTGCGGCAAACACGGCCGCGGCCTCACAATTCGTAAGTAAAAAGCCCGCGAGATCCCCTGTCATGCCGCCGAACGAGAATCGGGCGCGGCAGGCGCTGTAGAGCGCTGCGGCGAGCACGGCTGTCAGGATCACAAAGCCTGTCAGCCTTGTCCCGGTCAGCATGAGCAATCCACTCCCGAGAAACAGATAGAGAAGTGAGATTCCCCGTCCCCTCCGCCGCTGCTTCTCGGCCGTGAAGTCGTAGACCGTACCGGCTCCCCGCGCATTCGGGAGCACAAAAATCGAGAGTGCGCTGAGCGAGCGGCTTAAAAGAAAGCAGCAGAGCACCTGCGGCAGTATCCGTCCTGCCGCCCCGCCCGAAAATACAGTCTCCCAGGAGGCAAACCCGCAAAGGAGCAGTAAAATGCCCTGCAGTACGGCCGCCGAACCGGCGTGGACATCTTTCAGAATCGCAAGCTTTTCCGCTTTGCCCTTCCAGGAGCCGAGCGCATCGACCGTGTCCAGAAAGCCGTCAAAGTGAATGCCGCCGGTGAAGAGTAACGGTGCCGCCGTCATGACAAAGGCGGCGAGCGGCGCCGAAACCCTGCCGAGTAGCAGGAAGCGCGCGATGCCGTATAGGAGCCCGCCCTCTATGACGCCGAGCAGCGGAAAGAAAAAAAGCACCATCGCCTTGCTCTCCTCGTCCCAGCGCACGTTCGGCACCGGAAGCCGCGAGTACATCGCCGCGGCAATGCAAAAGGCACGGAGATATTTCATAGCTCCTCCTTCCGTTTGAGACAGCGCACCAAGCCGAGTTCCGTGAGATACACCGCATCCGCTCTTTCGGCAAGCCCATTCTGCAGCGCGGAAAACAGGCGCACGTAGCGCTCGGTGTCGGAAGATACGTATCGCGGTTCCTCCGCGAGCAGGGCGCCGACCAAGATAAGTTGCCCGCACTTTTTTTCAAGCGCAAGCAGACTCTCGTTCAGCGCCCGCAGCACGGTTTCTTCGCTTCGCTCCCCCGCCTCCGGCGAAAAAAGCTCGTTCCCGACGAGATTGCCGAGGTCTTCCAAAAGAACCACAGCGTCCGCGGGCAGCGAAATCTCGTGTACCGCGCGCGTCTTTTCGACGGTCACAAAGCCTTTTTCGGCGCGCTGCGCCCGGTGCTTTTGAATCCTCACTTCCGCCTCCCTGCCGCCGCGCTCCATGGTCGCGAGATAGATGAGCGGACACTGTGGCTCTCGTGCCGCGCAAACGGCCGCCGCTTCCGCTGCCTCGGATTTTCCGCTCGCGCTGCCGCCTGCGTAGAGCACTAGCATAATTTTCCCTCGCGGGCGCGCCCGAAGGCGCGGCAGGCAGCCGCAAAGCGCGCCGCCGCCTTTCTTCCCGCCGCATTCGCGAGGTAAAGGTGCGGGTAGCCCGCAAAGAGGGTCGCACTTCCCCGCACGCAGGACCAGGACTTACTGCCGTTTGCCTTGGTCGCAACGCAGCTCCCGCCGTTCTCCGTCGCATCCCAGTAGTGGAACTCGTGCCCGCGGAGGCTTTCGCCCGGCGAAAGCAACAGGGTCTCCTCTTCCGCCCGGACTTCGATATAGCCGAAGCGTTGCAACTTCTCTGTCCGGAAGGCACGGCCGGTGAGTGCCCCCGCCATTTCATGCGGCACGCCGTTCATGTCCTCGAGACTTTCGAGCAGGTACATAAAGCCGCCGCACTCGGCGACCGTCGGAAGTCCGCCCCGCACGGCGTCCCGGATATCCTCCCGGAGCGAGACCTGGTTGCTGAGTGCCTCGGCATAGAGTTCCGGATACCCGCCGGGCAGCCAGAGCCCCGAGAGTCCGGCGGGCAGCGAGCGGTCCGAAAGCGGGCTGAAATAGACCGGCTCTGCGCCGCACTCGGTCAGCACGCGCAGATTTTCCGGGTATAGAAACGAGAACGCCGCATCCCGCGCAATGCCGAGGCGAAAGGCTTTTGCCGTTGCCCCCGCACTTGTCCGGAATTCGGCCGGAAGCGTCTTTCGGAGTGCCTCCGCCATCTGCCGCGCAAAGCGACAAATCTCTTCGGTCTCGAGCGGCACCACGAGTCCCAGATGACGGCTCTTCAGTTCATGGCTCCGAAGCGACGGGAGGCAGCCGTACACCTTGACCCCGGCGAGCTCCGCCGGGAGCGAAGCCTCCGACACCGTGCCGTCCTTGCCCCCCTCGTTTAGAAGTATGCCCGTGAGTCGCGCGCGGTCCTCCGGAGACAGCGCTTCGATTTTTCGCGCTGCCTCGCCCTCCTGTCCCCGCGCGACCAGCAGCAGCACGGGAACATCCAGCACCCGCGCGACTTCGAGCGCCGAGGCCCTGTCTCCCTGTCCGGCAATTCCGTCCGTGAGCCCCATCGCGGCCTCGATCAGCAGGATATCCGCCTCGCTCTGATAGCGCGAAAAAGTCTCGCGGAGCTCGGAGGAATCCAAAAAATACGGGTCCAGGTTAATGCAGGGGCGGCCGGTGATTGCGGTGTGAAACTGCGGGTCAATGTAATCCGGCCCCGTCTTATAGACCTGCACAGTCTTGCCTGCCTGTCGCCAGAGAGCCGCGAGCCCCATGGTGACACTGGTCTTGCCCGCGCCGGATGTGAGCGCCGCAACCATCAGTCTTTGCATGTTCCGTCTCCTTCTATCAGGAAGAGCAGCGTCGGATTCTGCCCGAACAAGAGGTGATAGCGCCCCATCTTTTTGGTCTCGGCCGCGCTGAGCAGCAGGCACTGCGTCCGATACCCCACGCTCTCATAGGCTGCGCTGAGCGACGAGAGTTCCGAGACGGTCTCAAGGCTCACCGCCGTCGCGACCACACGCGCGGCGGGATTCTTTGCAAAAACGGCGCCGAAGATTTCTCCGATTTTGCCTGTGCTGCCGCCCACAAAGACGCAGTCCGGCGCCGGGAGATTGCCGAGTGCCTCCGGCGCATGTCCGAAGACCTGCTCTACCTGCGAGAGCGCAAAGCGCTTCATGTTTTTTCCGGTGAGCGAAAAGGCGTCCGCATCACACTCGACGGCATAGACACTGCCGCGCGGCGCGGCCATCGCAAGTTCTGCGGTCATGCCGCCCGTGCCGCTCCCGATGTCATAGCAGATACTGTCCTCTTGTACGCCGAGAAGCGAAATCGCGGCCGCGCGAATCTGCCGCTTGGTAAGCGGTGTCTTCTCCCGGAGAAAACAGTCATCCGGAATGCCGGGTGCAAGCGGCCGCGCCTTGCAGCTGTCCGGCAGGGCGAGGAACAGGCAGACCAAGGCGTGCGGCGGCAAGGCCGCAAACTCCGCCTCGAGTGCACTCTCGCGAAGCTCTGCCGCACTGCAGGAAAACACGGTTTCGTCCGGCAGCGACAAATTCACGCCGAAGTGAAATTCCGCTTCCCCGGCTCCCGCCCTGCAGAGCGCCGCCGCAAGCGTGCGGAGCTCTGAGAGCTGTGCACTGCCTTCCAGGATGACAAACACCCGCCGTGCCCGCAGTAAGACCGGGAGCACGGCGTCCTTTTTCCCGTGCAGGCGAAGATCCGGCACTGACTCTGCCGAAAAACCGAGGCGCGCGGCCAGACAGCTCTTGGACGAAATACCCGGCAGCACAACCGCCTCCCTGAGACCTGCCTCCGCCAAGGCACGCCGCAGCTTTTTGGTGACCGAAAAAAATCCCGTGTCTCCGCTGCAAAGCAGCGCAATGTGCTCCGCCCCGCTCTCTGCGACTAGGCGCGCAATCTCCTCCGGCTTGTAGCTCGCAACCGTCGGCGGCACCGTGAGGCCCAGTTCCCGCAGAAATGCCTCCGCAAAGGCATTCATCCGGGACGCGCCGATGATCAGCTCGGCCTCCGCGATACACTGACCGGCCGCAAAGGTGAGTTGTGAGGTCTCGCCCGGGCCTATGCCGACAATCGAAACCTGCTTTTTCCCCGCCTCGACTTCCGATTCCGCCTTGACTTCCGCTTTGGTTTCGGCCTCTGTCTTGCCCTCGGCTTCCCCTTTGCTCTCTGTTCGGATTTCTGCTTGCATGTCCTCTCTCCTCTCCGGTGTCACACACGCCGCGTACTGCGCCTGAAGAAGCGCCTTGATCTCGGAAAGGGCGTATCCGTCCCGCTCTGCCGGCCGCCGGATTGCGACAAAACAGATGCCGAGTTCCTCCGCGGCGCGCAGTTTTTCAAGATAGCCCCCCGGCTTTCCGGACTGCTTCGTCACCAGAAACTTTGCGCCGTATTGCTGTAACAAGGCCTGATTCAGCAAAACAGAGCTTCTTCCCTGCATCGCAATGATATGATCGGGCTGAATCCCGGCTTCCGCCGCTTTCCGCAGCGCCTCTTCTCCCGGCAGGATGCGGACCGTGAGCCGCTCGCGCGGCAGCGCCGCATAGGCCTTCAGCTCCTTGCTGCCGGTCGCAAGAAACACAGCGCCCTCTGTTTTCGCCAGCCAGTCCGCCGCCTCTTGCTGGCTGTCAAAGAGACGGAAGCAACCGCGCGCGCGAAGCCGCGCTTCGATCTCTGCCGCCTCCGAAGCGCTGTCCTTATCCCGCAAAATGCGATAGTAGCGGACGCCCGCCGCCCTTGCCGCGGCTCGGATATTCTCAGACACCTCGATTGCAAACGGATGCGTCGCATCCAGGACCGCAAAAAAGCCGCCGGTTCGTAACAGGCTCTCCATTTCGGCCGCATTGAGCCGTCCGCACGCCGCGGGCAGCGCTTCCTCCCGAAGCAGCGCTTCGCCGTAATCCGTCGCGACATGACTCAGCGCCGGAATGCCCGCATCTCTCAGCCAGAGCGCAAGCTCTCTTCCCTCCGTCGTGCCGCCAAAGAGCAACACTCTGTTTTCCTGATTCTGTTTCATCTTTCCGTGCTCCTCTCCATCAGCCTCCGCGCGTTCGCACTCTCCGCGAGCACACCGTCCTCCAAGGTGTAGAATAAAATGCCAACCTCTGTCTCTCCCCGGGTCCGCACGGCGACTGCGCGCTCCATCGCCCTTAACAGACTCTTCGAAGTCGCTCCCAGAAAGCCGGACTCTTTCAAAAGTCGCACGGCCTCGGTCGTGAGCCCGGCCTGCAAAACCGCTGTCACAAGTTCTTTCGGCGCACCGACCTGAAAGGCATGGATTGCGAAGAGCTCGAGACGGCAGTCCGCCTCCCGCGAGTGCGTATTCATAATGCCGCCCGCCAGTTTCACGAATTTCCCGATATGGCCCGCGAGCAGCACGCCCTTTGCGCCGTACTGCACCGCGGCATCGAGCGTCTCGCCGATAAAATTGCTCATCACGACGGGGTCCGCCGCCCCGACGCCGAAATGCGCCTCGAGAAAATGAAGCCCGTAGCTCCCCGGCACCGCGAGAACGTAAGGACGCGCGGTCAGATGGAATTTTACATCAGTCACAATGGTCTCGATCAGCGCTCTCCGGCTCATCGGCCGGACAATGCCCTCGGTTCCGAGAATTGAGAGCCCGCCCGCAATGCCGAGCTTCGGATTAAAGGTCTTCTTTGCCTTCTCCTCCCCCTCCGGGCAGAAGAGAGTCACCACGATGCGCCCTCCGGCACGGAGACCTTGCAAACCGCTCTCCCGATAGGCGCTCCGAACGGCCGCCGCAATCATATTCCGCGGAACGCGGTTAATCGCCGCCTCTCCGACCGGCTGGTCAAGCCCCGGCTTGGTCACCGTGCCGATGCCCGGTCCGGCGCGAAACGCCACCGGAATCTCTGTTTCCTCTGTAGCACCGGCTCCCGCACTTTCTTCCGTGCCGACGCGCGCATAAAAGAGGAGCCCGTCCGTCACATCGGGGTCATCGCCCGCGTCCTTTCGGACGGCCGCGACCGCACTCACTACGCCGTCCTCCGTCACCAGCTCCAGAGATTCAATCGGAATCGGCAGCAGCGCGCCGACCGGCGTCCGGATTGAGGCCGCCGCCAATCGCTCTCCGGAGAACAGCAGCGTCGCCGCTGCCAGCGCCGCCGCCGCAGCTGTCGTGCCCGTCGTGAACCCCGCGCGGAGCCGCTTGCCATCCTCAAACGCCGCATAGGGGGCAAGCGCCTGCTCGAGTGCCTCGCTCCTCAAAACTCCACCCCCTCCCTGGCGGGGATTCCCTCGTCAAAGGGGTGTTTCCGCTTCACAATCTCCGAGACATAGTCCGCGCGAGACTTGAGTTCTTCCGGCGCATCCCGCCCGGTCAACACGAGCTCGAGATTCTCGGGCTTACGGTCCAGGAAGTCGAGAAAGCGCTCCCGCGGAATGAGCCCCAGCCGGTAGGCCGCAATGCTCTCATCGAGCACGAGAAGCGCCGGTTTTTCCCGCTCGACCGCCTCTAAAATTTCCGCAAAGTAGCGCTGCACCGCCGCTTTTTCTTTTTCCTTCTCTGCGTCACTGAGCGTCCAGAAAAAGCCGAAGTGCTCCTCCATGCGGAGGCAGTGCAGTTCCGACAGTTTTTCGAGGGCAAGCAGTTCCCCCGAGCTCCCGTCCTTTAAAAACTGCGCGAGCAGCACACGCTTTCCGTGTCCCGCCATGCGGAGTGCAAGCCCCATGGCCGCACTGGTCTTTCCCTTGCCGTCCCCAGTGTAAATATGGATACACGCTCTCATCTTTTTCCTCTCCGCCTTTCCCGTTCGGACTTCTCCGTGCAGAAAAAGCGCTGCCCGAAGCGGACAGCGCCTTATCTTACTTTCCCTCGTAACTCACCAGCGAGAAGACCGGATAGCCCTTCAGTTTTTCTCTGCCGTGCAGCCCCTTTAACTCAATCACGAACAGCATTTTCACGACCTCGCCGCCGAGCTTCTCAATCAGGCGGACCATGGCCTCTGTCGTTCCGCCGGTCGCAATCAAATCGTCCACAATCACGACCTTCTGTCCCGGTTTGATTGCGTCCTTATGGATTTCAATCGTCGCATGTCCGTACTCGAGTTCATACGTCTCCGAGATGGTCTCTGCCGGCAGTTTTCCCTGCTTCCGGATCGGAATAAACGGTTTGTACTCCGCATACGCGAGAGGCACGCCGAAGATAAAGCCGCGGGATTCCGGACCCACAACAAGGTCGTAGTCAACGCCCCGCAGCGCTTCGCGAAGGCCGTCGACCGCGAGATGCAAGCCCTCCGCATCCTGCAGAATTGTCGTGATATCCCGGAACATAACACCGGGTTCCGGGAAGTCCGGAATGGTGCGAATATAATCCGCCACTGTCTTCATCGCTTTTCCTCCAAATGCGCAAACTTCAGCCCCTACTATAGCAGTTCAGCGCGCAAATTTCCACGCTTTCAACACAAGTTGCAAATTCCGCCTGCCCATGTATTCGTTGATTTCCGGATAATACAAGACAGCGATGGAACGGCTTCCCTCCATCTCCGCGAGAAACGCATCGCCGTCGGTGAAAGCGAGCGCCTCCCGCACGGTTCCCGCCTCATCCCGCAGGGAGAGTTTCACGACATTCCGGTTTTTGCCGAGTACACGCGCCGCGCGAATTTCGACATTCTTCTGCCCGAAGCAGGGACGCGCATTGCCCTGACCGAACGGCTCCATGCGCGAGAGCTCTGTGACAAGCTCCTCGTTCGCATAGGCAAAGGGAAGCGCAATGTCAATCCACTGGGTCTCTGTGAGCTGCTCGTCGCTTAACACGGCATTCCGATTGAGTTCCTCCCGGAAGCGCCGGAGTGCACTCTCCGGGAGTGTCAGTCCGGCCGCCATCGGGTGCCCGCCGAACTTTGTGAGCAGCGGCGCCACTTCCTCGAGTGCGCGGAACATGTGATAGCCCTCTATGCTCCGCCCGGATCCCTTCAAAAATCCGGCCTCCTGACTGTCCGTCAGGACAAAGCTCGGACGGTAATACGTTTCCTTGAGCCGCCCCGCGATGATACCGGCGACCGACTCGTGGCAATCTTTTAAGTACACCACCAGTACCTTCGGAAGTTCGGGCAGCGCGTCAATCTCCGCCGATGCCGCGCGGATTCCCTCCTCCGTCATCTGCTTTCGCCGGTCGTTCAGCGCTTTCAGACGCTCGGCCGCCGCGTCGGCGCTCTCTTCCCCGGTCTCCAGTAACATCGAGAGTCCGAGCTTTGCGCTCTCGAGGCGCCCGCCCGCATTTAAGCAGGGCCCGATTACAAAACCGATCTGGTAGGCGGAGAGTGCCGCCGGATTCAACTCACAGCGCGCAATCAACTTTTGAAGACCCGGGTTATCACAGCTTCCAATTGCCTTTAAGCCCTCGCGCACAAGGATGCGGTTCTCTTTTTGGAGCGGCATCACATCGCCGACCGTCGCAATCGCCGCAAAGGGCAGAAAAACGCGCGCCTCCTCCCGCCGCTTTCCGAAGAACAAAAACAGCTCTTCGATCAGTTTCCAAGCGACCACTGCCCCGCAAATCGAGGCAAACGGATACTTTGAGCCCTCGCGCTTCGGGTCCACCACCGCGGCAGCCGGCGGCAAGAGCTCTACCCCGTCTTCGCCGTGCGCGACCTCATGGTGATCGGTCACAATCACGGTCAGCCCGGCATCCGCCGCGGCGGCAATCTCCTGCCGCGCCGCAATGCCGTTGTCACAGGTCACAATCGTATCAATGCCGTCCGCGACCGCGCGCTCCACAAGGCGCAGATTCAGCCCGTAGCCGTCCGCAATGCGGTCCGGAATATCATAGTCCGCAGCAGCGCCGAGCGCCCGCAGGCCCTGCACCAGAATATAGGTCGAGCAGACGCCGTCAATGTCGTAGTCACCGATGATGCGAACCGGCGCTCTGCCACGTATCTTCTCCGCCAGAATGCGGACGCTCTCCGCCATATCCGGCAGCAGCGCGCCGCGCGGTATGTCATCCAAAGTGCCGGACAGATATTCGCCGATTTCTTCTTCCGCGACGCCCCGGTTAATCAGAATCCGCGCCAACATCGGTGACACGGAAAAGCGGGTCGAAATCGCTCCGAAATCGGCCCGCTTGCTGTAAATCTTCCATCTGGTTTCTCGCATAGTTCTCCTCTATCTAATAGAGCTGCGTAAACGTCTTATAGTGATCCTCGGTGTAAAAGATGAGCCCGTCGTTCGAGTAGACCAGACGCTTGGCATTCCGCCTGCCACCCGTATAGTCGATGTCACACTCGTAATAACGGCGCCCGCTCTTCTCCGGGAGCTTTCCGTCGTAATTGCCGAAGCGGGAGCCGCCAACACTCATGCCGGGAAACGCCTCGCCGAAATCACCCTCGCCGAAACGGAAGCCCTGTTCCTCGGCTTCTTTCTTCGAGATGAAATTCTTCGGGAGCTTTCCGTATGTATGGAGGTAAAGCGCGACCTCATCGCGAGAGGTATAGCTTCCGTCCTCGCTGATCCCGTTTCCCGCCTCTGTACTGCGCTCCGACGCCCGCGTCGCGGAAGCACTCTTCTTTGCGGCGCGCGTTTCCTCGGCGGCTGTGCTCGACAGTGCTTCACTTGTCTCTGCTTCGGACAGTGTTTCAGATGCGGTTGAAGCCGCGCCCTCGCTCTGCCGCTTGTCGGACTTTTGGGACTTCTTGGATTTTTTAGACTTCTTCTGTTTCTTCTTCGACTTCGCGGAACCGCTCTCCGAACTTTCCTTTTGTGTATGCTCCGCTTCCGTTGCAAGTTCCGTGCGCCCGGACGGATTTTCTGTCTGTCTCTCCGCACTGCCGCCCTGTGCCGCGCAGCCTGCCAGAAGAAAGAGCACCGGGAGCAGAACCAATAGGCGCTTCAGCGCCCGCGTAAGCTTGGCTCTCATTGTTCGGTCAGATAGCGCACGGCGCTCTCCACGGCATTCGCACCGTCGGCAACCGCCGTAATCACCTGGCGGAGCTGCTTCTTCCGCACATCGCCCGCCGCGTAGACACCGGGTACATTGGTCTCACAGGTCTCGTCCGCGAGCACATAACCGCGCTCATCCGTCTCGAGGAAGGGGAAGCTCTTTGACTCGGGGACTATGCCGACCGCGATAAAGAGGCCGTCGATGGCAAGTTCGCTCTCCGCGCCGCTCTTTTTGTTCTTCACGAGGATGGCCTTTACCTGTCCCTCGCCGCGGATTTCCTCGACCGTCGAGTCGAGTACCAGCTCGATATTCTCCGCCGCACGCACTTTGTCCTCGAGTACCTTTGCGCCGCGGAAGCTGTCGCGCCGGTGAATCAGATAGACCTTCTGACAGAGCCGCGCGAGATAGAGCGCATCGCCGAGCGCCACATCACCGCCGCCGACCACAGCCGTGACCTTGTTCCGGTAGAAATTGCCGTCGCAGGTCGCACAGTAGGAAACGCCGCTGCCGGTCAGCTCCTTCTCGCCCGGCACACCGAGGAGGGAGTGCTCCGCGCCGCTCGCAATCACGACGGTTTTCGCCGTATAGTCCGTTTCCGCGCCGACCACGGTTCTGGTGCCGTCCCCGTTGATGCGGACCTCCTTTACCTCATCGGTCACAAATGTGGTTCCGAGCTTTTCCGCATGCTCCCGGAACTTCTGCCCGAGCTCAAAACCGCCTATGCCCGGCAGTCCCGGATAATTGTCCACTTCCAAGGTATTGATAATCTGACCGCCGCTGATCATCTGCTTTTCGATGACAATCAAATCCAACTTTGCTCTCTGTCCGTAGACCGCCGCCGCCAGTCCCGCGGGGCCGGACCCGATGATAATCATATCGTAAATCTGACTCATACTGCCTCACTTTCGTATACAAAAAGGGCGTGTGCTCTACACGCCCATAGTCTAGCACAGCACTAGGAATTAGCGCAAGTCCCGCCGTTGTGCTACACTGGTCTCATTCGAATCATTCAAAGGAGTTGCTCTTATGACAGAAATCTCAACCATGAATCCGGACACTTCCGTTTCCCGCCGTCCGGCAGCTCTCCTGACCGGAGCTTCCCGCGGCATAGGCCGCGCGATTGCCCTGCAACTCGCCAAGTCCGGCTACGACCTCTTTTTGCTCGCGCGAAAAGAGCAGGAAAAGCTCGAAGACTGCGCGGCACTCTGCCGCGCGACCGGTGTGCGCGTTGTCACCCGGCTCACGGATGTCAGCGACAGCGCTGCCTGCGCCGAGGCCTTTTCGAACTTTGACCGGCACTTTTCCGCACTGAACCTTCTGGTTGCAAACGCCGGCATCTCCCACCTCGGTCTCCTGCAGGACATGACACCCGAGGACTGGGATCATATGATACGCACGGATTTAAGTTCCTGCTTTTATCTCTCGAGACTCGCGATTCCGCGCATGTTGCGAGTCGGCAGCGGCAAGCTTATCTTTCTGTCCTCCGTCTGGGGCAGCCGCGGCGCCTCCTGCGAAGTCGCCTACTCCGCAGCCAAGGGCGGCGTCAACAGCTTTACCCGGGCGCTCGCCAAAGAACTCGCACCCTCGAATATCCAGGTCAACGCGATTGCGCCGGGCGCAATCGACACGGACATGAATGCCTGGCTCGATGCCGAAGAACGCCGTGCGCTCGAAGACGAAATCCCGGCGGGCCGCCTCGGTACAGCCAAGGAAGTTGCTGCCCTGGTCTCGCAGCTGGCGGCGGCGCCCGCCTATTTCACCGGCAACATCCTGACCCTCTCGGGCGGCTGGGAAATTTAAGCCGCCTCAAACCTCAAAGAGATCAAAGAGAGACAGCTGTTGCCCCGCCCGCCTGTCAAGAAACGCGTGGCGATAGGCAAACAAGGCCTCCTGATCGATGACCAGCCGGCAGGCCGCCGTGCTCTTTTGAAAAAAGTCGGCAAGTGTCGCCGCGTTCGGCGACAGAAACATGCCTGCTTTTCTCGGCTTGCCGGGCGGCAACAGGGCCTCGTACTTTTCCGGCAGTTCCGGGTCAAGTTCCCGGAGACAGGAGAAGAAATAGGCGGAAGAACCCGCTCGGAGCGTCACGCCGAAACCGTTCTGAATCACACCGTAGACCCGCGCCTCGACGCAATCGCCGAGCAGGGCTTCTAGATTTTCAAGGCTGTCCGTCAGATAAGGCAGCACGGGGCCGAGTGTCACAACCGTCGGGATACCAGCGTCGCGGAGTGCCCGCAATAACTCCAGCCGCTCTCCGACCGTGCTCTCCGCCGGTTCGAGGCGCGCCGCAAGTGTCTCATCCGCCGTGGTCAGCATGACCTCGACCACACAGCGGGTTTTCCGCTGGATGCTTGCCAGAATATCGAGATCCCGGAGCATGCGAAGCGACTTGGTGCGGAGCGAGACGCCGAACTCCATGCGGTCTATGACCTCGAGCGAGCGGCGCATGAGCAAGGTCTCCTCTTCCTCTTTCGGGTAGGGTTCGCTCGCCGAGCCCACCATAATCATGCAGCGGCTCTGCTTCCGCCGCAGGGTCGCCTCCAGAAGTTCCGGCGCGTTGACCTTCGCCTCAAGCTCCCCGTCCGACTCCCGAAAGCGGCTCGAAGCTATTTTTGCGTCGCAGGACAGGATACTGCACACACCGCCTCGGTAAATGTTCAGACCATTTTGCGTCGACAAGATGGTTTTTGCCACGCGCTCGTGCATCTTCTCTCTCCTCTCCCGGCAGCAAGAGGCGCACCACCCGCCGTCCGCCTAAATGCTCTCTGCGAAAATATTCCATCGTCTCGACAAAATCTTCCTTGCCGTCGGTCGCGTTGAAAAAGCGATAGCGCGCGGGTGTCTCGTCGCTGACGCGCACAAAGGCAATGTAATGCGGCTCTCTGCCCTCGATATAACGGAGAATACCGCGCGGCGCGCCGCACTCCCGCACGATGCGCACCAGTTCCTCACCGCTCCCGTAAATGCGCGTGATCGGAATGTGTCTCTCTTTAAAATAGCGCACCATGGTCGGAAACGGTGTGCCGTGTGTCCCCTCATAGGGGAGAATGCGGCGCATGGCCTCATAGACCGCCTCAACCGCTATGCCACGCCCCGCAGCATGCTCTGCATTGTAAATCGCAACCCAGCCGCAGCCGTTAAACGAGGTGGGATAACGCCCATACGGAAAATTGCTCAGATAATCCTGATCTTTTAAAAATCCATCTTTCGAAAATGCGCGCGGATCAATCTTCATCGTCTGTGATACCTCTCTACTTATGCCGGAAACGCGGAGCCCTAAAAAGGACTCCGCGTCGTCATCAGCGCTATCTTTTATCTTAGCATATCTTCACATTTGCTACAATCCTAATCTCCGGCTGCGCAAGAAAAAGCAGAAATAGTGCTCAGTGCAGCAGAATCGCGGCGAGAATCCCGCCGAGCGTCAGCATGAGCGCCCCTATGCTCCTGGTCACAATCTGCGCAAAGGGCAGGAGCGACATGCGATCCGCCGCCGAGAGCACCGCCACATTTCCGGAACCTCCCATATTCGTCGTGCACATGCCCGCCGCAATCGAGGCTTCCAGCGGATAGAATCCCATGAGCCTGCTGCCCACAAAACCTGCGGTCAGGGTAATCGCGAGTACACCGAGCACAACGGTCAGGAGATACGGAAGTGTCAGCACGGCCGCGAGGCGGTTTAAGTCGAGGAGTACAATGCCTATCCCCGTGAGCGCCGCCGCCGTAAAGGCGCGAATCACGAACTGTCCCCAGACAGCCGCTGCCTCTTCCATCTCCCCCGGCAGGACAGAAAAGCCCTTCGCCGCCATAATGCAGAGTATCATGCCCGCATAGGCGGGAAGTGCCGGAAGGAAGCCGTGTAAGAGCGCCCCTGCCGTATAAAAGGCGAGCGAGAGCAGAAGTCCCGTGAGCAGACTCACAAAGTCTGCCTGTGCCGGACTTTTTTTCTGCGCCGCTCCCTCCCCCCGAAGGAGCTGCCCGCCGCCGCTCAGCTTTGGAAAGCGCGCCGTAAGCCGCACCGTAAGCGCGCCGAACAGAATCGAGACAATGTTTCCGAGCACCGTCGCCGGTGCAATCCTGGTCAGAATCTCACCGGCCGGTATGCCGCTCGCCTCCGCATAGATTGCGGAGAGCGGTACCGCGCCCGCGGTCATCCCGCCGGAAGTCATCGGAATCGCGATGTAGAGCAGGCTCTCCGGCACCGAAAAACCCTGCAAGAGACCGAGCAGCACCACAACCGCCGTCCCCGCCGCAACAGCCGCGAGCGCGGTCGGCAGAATGCGGAGCGAGGCGCGAAATAAGAGCTGCCGGTCAATTTGAAAGAGACTGCCCGTAATCAGCGCCGCAATGTAAAAAATCAGAAATCCCTCACTCTGAATAAAGCGGCCGAGTATCTCCGTGCTGTCCTTCGGCAGAAGGCCGCTCGCCCCGATTGCCGCGCCGCCGAGCACACAGACCACCGAACCCCCGAAATAGGTCCGCACAAGCGGCACACTCTTTCCGAGCTCGTTCAAGCCCTCGCCGAGCACCAAAAGTAAAAATAAGCCGCCCGGCATGCCTGCCGGAATGACACCGCGCCAAAGCGCCGGGAAGAGCAGTCCCAGCACAGCAAGGTAGAGCGGCAGCGGAAGTCCCGCGACCCGTTTCATTTCTTTCCTCATCTCTCACGCTCCGCTTCCGCTGCCATTCCCTCTGCGGCTTCCCGTATCGCAAAGAATTCCCGAAATGTTTTTTCCTCCCCTTCGATCCCCTGCTTTATTTTGTTTAGCCTCCGTTTTCCGACCCTGCGGTCCAGAATTGCAAAAATGCGCACCAGCATATTTTCGCTTGCGAGACTCTCTTCTATACTCTGATTGTCAAAAATCGAAAAGGCCTCATAGAAACAACGCTGATCAAAGATTCCGAGCCGCACCGCGGTGTCGTCCGTAAAAGCCATCTCTTCTTTCATTCGCCTCTCGTAGCGCTCATCCCGCGGAAAGAGCTCGGCCTTCAGCCAGTTGTTGTAATAACAGCCCGCAATGATTTCTTTCCCGTCCAAGAGAATCGCCGCGCGACCCTCGTGGTCCGGACTCTTGCTGTAACTCGTCGCATAGTAACGGATATGTCCGCGGAGAGCCCCCGCCAGATATTCCTTTTCAAGCTTATTCCGCATGCCGCTCCAACTCACAGTCATTCCTCCCGTTTGATACCGCTCTTATACTTTCCTTCTCATACTTTTCTTCTCGTTCTATTTTACCCCGCAATTCCCTGTTAAGAAAGCGACTTCGGTGGCATAATAGCGTTTAAGCGATAACAATTGATTCCCGAAACTCAGTTTGTTCTTAGGAGGCTCTATGCGCTACCCTCACTTTTTACCCGAAAACGGAAGCATCGGTTTTATCTCTCCTTCTTTCGGCGCCGCAACAGAACCCTATCGCTCCGCCTTTCTGAATGCCCGTGCCAAGTTTGAAGCCATGGGCTACCGCTGCGTGACCGGCCCGAACGCCTTTGTGCAGGAAGGTGTCGGCATCAGCAATACGCCGGAGGCCTGCGCAGCCGAAGTCAATGACTTTTTTACGCGGGAAGGCACGGACATACTGATCTCCCTCGGCGGGGGTGAACTCATGTGCACCATTTTGGACGATGTGGATTTTCCCGCGATTCAAACTGCGCCGCCCAAGTGGTTCATGGGCTTTTCGGACAACACAAACCTCACGTTCCTCCTGCCGACTCTCTGCGATACGGCAGCCGTTTACGGCCCCAATGCCCCCGCCTTCGGCATGGAGCCCTGGCACCCGGCTCTTTTCGATGCCTTCGATTTACTCACAGGCAAACGCGCGGCATTTGAAAACTATACCTGCTGGCAGTACACCGCGCTCCGCGACGAAGAGCACCCGCTGCTCCCCTACAATTTGGACCGCGAGACCAAACTCCGCTGCTTTTGTCCGGATGCGCACGGCGACATGAAGGAGACAGAGACGCCGCTCACACTCCGCGGCCGCCTGCTCGGCGGTTGTCTCGATGTGCTGCGCGGTCTCGCCGGCACTTCTTATGATTGCACGGAAGCGTTCCTTCAACGCTATCCGGACGAACCCCTGCTCTGGTTTTTCGAGTCCTGCGACCTCAATGTCTTTGACATGGAGCGTTCCCTCTGGCAGCTCGAGCACTGCGGCTGGTTCTCTCGCGTCGGCGGCTTTCTGATTGGGCGCCCCCTGCACTATGACGAACCGCTCTTCGGGCTCGACCAATACACGGCTGTCCTCCGCCGCCTCGAAAAATACCGCGTTCCGATCATCATGGATGCGGACTTCGGACATCTCCCGCCGGCGCTCCCGCTGGTCAGCGGCGCCCTTGCGACCGTCGCGCGGCGCGGAAATACACTCCGCCTCTCCTACGATTTTCACTGAAACGCTGTTATCTATCTCATAAATATCCATGCATTTTACTGAAATTCGACCGCCTCTGTTTACAGCGCTTTTTTCCTGTGGTACAGTCACGCAAACATGTTCACTTGCATACAAGGAGGAACCAATGGAAGAAAAACGCGAAAGGGTAAACATTGCGGAACTGTTCGGTGAAAATGTATTCGGCGACCGCGTGATGCGGGAGCGCTTGCCGAAGGCCGTCTACCAGCGCGTGCGGGAAATGATGACCGAGGGCTACGAGCTGGAGCCCGCGATTGCGGATTCCGTCGCCCAGGCGATGAAGGAATGGGCCGTCGAGAACGGCGCGACCCACTACACCCACTGGTTCCAGCCGCTCTCCGGCGTCGCCGCCGAGAAGCACGACAGCTTCCTCTCCGGCGTGGATTCCGAGGGACGCGCTCTGCTTGAATTCTCCGGCAAGAACCTGGTCCGGAGCGAAGCCGATGCCTCGTCCTTCCCCTCCGGCGGTCTCCGCGCCACCTTTGAAGCGCGCGGCTACACAGTCTGGGACTGCACGAGCCCTGCCTTTCTCCGGAAAGAGGGTGACTGCGTGACGCTCTGTATCCCGACCGCCTTCTGTGCCTACGCGGGCGAGGCGCTCGACCAGAAGACGCCCCTGCTCCGCTCCATGCAGATCTTAAACCGCGAGGCTCTTCGTATTTTAAAGCTCTTCGGCATAAACGACGCAAAATGGGTCAAGCCTTCGGTCGGCGCCGAGCAGGAATATTTCCTCATTGATCGTGAAACGTATTTGAAGCGGAAGGATCTGATTTACACCGGCCGCACGCTCTTCGGCAGCATGCCCGCAAAGGGTCAGGAGCTCGACGACCACTACTTCGGCGTGCTAAGGAAGCGCATCGCCGCGTTTATGCGCGATGTGGACACAGAACTCTGGAAGCTCGGTGTCAGCGCAAAGACCGAGCACAATGAGGTCGCCCCTTGCCAGCACGAGCTCGCGCCGATTTTTGAAGAGGCAAATCTCGCGGTCGACCACAACCAGCTGACCATGGAAATACTCCAGAAGCAGGCCGGTCGCCACGGTCTCGAATGTCTGTTGCACGAGAAGCCCTTTGCCGGTGTCAACGGCTCGGGCAAACACAACAACTGGTCCGTCTCGACCGACACCGGCTTAAACCTCTTAAATCCCGGCAAGCGCCCGCACGAAAACCAGCTGTTTCTCCTGACACTCGCCTGTGTGCTCGCGGCCGTGGATACACACGCCGACCTCCTGCGTCTCTCCGCGGCAAATGTCGGCAATGATCACCGGCTCGGCGCGGACGAGGCGCCGCCCGCAATCATCTCCTGCTTCCTCGGCTCCCAGCTCGAGGATATTGTCGCACAGATTATCGAGACCGGTGTCGCAAGCAGCTCGCTCTCCGGAAAGAGCCTCGAGACCCATGTCGACACGCTCCCGAATCTCTACGCCGATGTGACCGACCGAAACCGCACCTCGCCCTTTGCCTTCACCGGCAACAAGTTCGAGTTCCGCATGGTCGGCTCCGGCGACAGCATCGCGAGTGCCAACATTGTCCTGAATACCATCCTCGCAGAGCAGTTCCGCCTCGCGGCCGACCGCCTCGAACAGGCCTCGTCCGTCAAAGAAGCGGCGTGGGAACTGATCCGCGAACTCTTGACTGCGCATCAGCGCATTGTCTTCAACGGCAACGGCTACTCTGAGGAGTGGGTGCAGGAGGCAGCGCGACGCGGGCTCCCGAACTTGAAGTCCTCGATCGATGCGATTCCCGCCTTCACGAGCAAAAAGGCCGTGGAACTCTTCTCTGCCTTCGGCATCTACTCCGAGACCGAGTTAAAGAGCCGCAGCATTGTCGCCTATGAAAACTATGCAAAGCGCATCAACATCGAGGCGCGCGCCATGATCAATATCTCCGGCAAGCAGTTGATTCCCGCGGCGATTCACTATGTGACCCGGCTTGCGACCTCGGTGAATCAGGTGAAGAGCGCATGCGCCGCGGCCGATGTGAGCGCGCAGGAGGATCTGCTGCTCCGCGCGAGCGAGCTCCTCGGCGATATGAAGCGAAGCCGCGAGAAATTACAGAGCGATACCGATCTCGCTGCCTCCATTCAGGATCCGGCTGCGCGCGCCGCAGCCTACCACACGCAGATTGTCACGGACATGCGGATTCTCCGCGAGAGCGCCGATGCGCTCGAGACCGTGATTGACAAGGATCTCTGGCCGCTCCCGAGCTACGGCGACATGCTGTTTGAAGTCAGTGAACCGTAAACAAGCGGCTACAAAAGAGAGGCACATGCAAATTTGCATGTGCCTCTCTTGTTTGTCTAGAAGCGCTTTTCAGACCGCCTCTCTTTACTGCAGTGCCTGCTTCAGAACATCGAGGTTCTTCTGCATCACGCCGAGGTAAGTTTCGCCGTCCGCCATGTTCTTCTCGGTCACAGACTGCATGGAGTCGAGGACCAGAATCTTCTGGTTCTTCTCCTTGGTGTTCTGCTGAATCGTATTCGCAATCTTCTGATCGGAATTCTCAATCACAAGGATGCTGCCGAGCTTCTTCTCATCCACCTTGTCCGCGAGGAAGCGAACCGTCTCAAAGCTCGCCTCGGTGTCCGCCGAGCAGCCGACAAACGCCGCACTATAGTCGAGTCCGTAGTCGTCCACGAGATAGCGGAACGGGAAGCGGTCGCCGAAGAGCAGGTACTTATTCGCCGCGTTCTTCACGACATCCGCATACTGCGTGTCGAGCGCGGAGAGTTGCTTGTTGTAAGCCTCTGCGTTCTTCTTGTAGCTCTCTGCGTTTGCCGTGTCGAGCGCGGAGAGATCCTCGGCAATCTTGTTCACATAGAGCTCCGCGTTCTTCAGCGAGAGCCAGACATGCTCGTCGTACTCGGTCTCCTCGTGGTGGTCGTGCCCCGCGAGCTCGTCGGCGACTTCTTCGCCCGTGAGCGCCGCCGGATAGAAGGTCGGCCAGGAATTCTCGGGATCCTTGATTGCGTCAAAGCTCTCGTTGCTAAAGCGAATGTGGAAGTGCTCCGCCGTCGCCGGCTCAATCATGTGATCGTTGATCTCCACATAAATCGGCGCGCCGGAATTCTTATCCTCCGCCTCGAAGCGGTACATCGCAGCCTTGGTGCCTGTGGACCAGTTCTGGATGTAGGTGCCGAGATACTTGTAGGGGGACTTCACGGTCTTGCCGCTCTCGTCCGTGAAGCTGATCGTATCGCCGTCGATGTTGATCTTCGCAATGTCGGTCTCGTAGCCCTTCGTATAGTACGCCTTGTACTCCTCTGCGGTCATCTTGCCGGTCTGCTCGGCCTTCTCCTTGAACGCCTCGTCGAGCGCGCCGCTCTTTGCGAGCGGGTAAGCAGACTGCCAGTCGCCCTTCCAGTCGGCGAGTGTTCTGTCCTTTACCTCGCTGTCCTCGAAGGTAGAGACTTCCTTGCCGTGGCTGTGTTCGTGGTCATGCTCGTCCTCGCTCTCCTGCATGCCCTCCTTCATCTCCTCTTCCTTCGCCTTGTCGCCGAGGGTCTCCATGAGGTTGATGACCTTCATGTTCTTGTTCTTCGCCTCTTTGAGCGCATCGTCGACCCACCCGTCGGACTCGCCGCCCACATAGATGAAGAGATCCGCCTCACTGATTTTTGCGATGTCCTCTGCGCTCGGCTGGAAACTGTGCAAATCCACGCCGTTCTTTAAAAGCAGCGTGAGCTCAGCATTCTCCGCCTGATCGCCGAGCACTGCTTTTGCCCAGTCGTACTCCGGGAAAATGGTCGTGACAACCTTTAACTTCTGACCGCCCGCAGCCGTGCTCTCTGCCTTCGCCTCACCGCTTCCCGCTGCGCTGCTCTCTGCCTTCTTGCTTCCGCCGCAGCCGGCCAATAATGCTGCCGAAAGCGCGGAGACCAAAAGAAACTGTCCGAACTTTTTCATATGCCTCCTCTGTTATCCCCTTGATTGATATTTGCAAACTGTTCCCATTTGCAACATGATTGCAATTTTAGTCCGAAACGAAGGCAATGTCAAGGAAAACTGTTAGATTTCTATAACTATTTTGGGTCGCGTGGAGTTACTATGACAGAATCTGTTGCAATTGTTCAATCAGAAATCAAGACCCTTTTTGCGGGAGATGCGAGCGGCCACGACTACTGGCACACACTTCGCGTGTACCGCCTCGCGCGGCGTCTCGCCGAAGCGTATCCCTGCGATAAGACCCTGGTAGCTCTCGCCGCTCTCCTCCACGACGCCGATGACCCGAAGCTCTTTTCAGGAAATGACTACCGGAATACCCGCCGCATTCTAAAAAAAACTGCCATCTCCGAAGAGATGACAGCGAACATCATTTCCGTTATTTCCCAGGTCTCCTTCCATGGCACGGACAGCATTGCCCCGGACAGCCTCGAAGGGAAAATCGTACAGGATGCCGACCGCCTGGATGCCCTCGGCGCCATCGGCATTGCGAGAACTTTTGCCTACGGCGGATCCAGAGGTCGGGCCATATTTGACCCGACCGAAGCACCTGCCTTAGGTCTCGGCAGCGAAGCCTACCACAATCACAAGGGCAGTTCTCTGCATCATTTTTTTGAAAAGCTCTTCACGTTAAAAGACCTCATGAATACCGAGGCCGCAAAGGCCATCGCGGAACAACGCGAGCGCTTCCTGTGGGAGTTTGTCATCGAGTTCTACGATGAGTGGTTTTGAGCCGCTCTCATCCGCCGCTTATACCGTCGGGATAATAATCTCCACACGGCGGTTCTGCTGTCTGCCCTCCGCGGTCTCGTTGGTCGCGACCGGACGGCTCTCGCCGTAGCCCTGCGTCGTGATCTCCGCGGTCACGCCCTGCGTTTTCAGATATTCTTTGACCGCATTCGCGCGGTTCTCGGAGAGCGTCTGATTATAGGCATCGTCCGCATTGGAATCCGTGTGACCGTCAATCTCAAAGGCCGTAATCCCTGCCTCCGTGAGGAGCTTGGCAAGCTGATTGAGTGTCTCCCGTGCCTCCGGGCGAATGTCGTATTTGTCGACATCGAAGAGCACGCCGGAATCCAGGGTAATCAGGAGACTATTGGCCTCGAGACTCGGGATGGCGGGAACCGCGCTGAGCCGCGGAAGGCGCGGCAGCGTGCCGAGCGGCGCCGCATCCACGGTTGCCTTCTGCGTTCCCTTGGTGACGGTCGCCTTGCCCTTGCCGTCATTCTCGATTTTGAGCCCGCTCTCCGTGTCGGAATAGCTGCCCGATCCGTTCTTCTTCTGCGTAATCTGCACTTTACCCGCGCGGTAGCTCATCTCCTCATCGTCCGCCGTGACGGTGACCCCGTTCTGCGTATTTGTGTACAGACCTTCGCCGTCGTCATCGACCATCAGTGAGATACCGTAGCGCTTGTCCTGATAGCTGCCTGCGCCGTCATCATCCACCCAGAGGGAGATGCCTTGCTTACTGTCGAGGTACTGACCCGAACCGTCGTCATCGCGTTGAATCGTGATGCCGCGCTCTGCGTCGATATACTGCCCCGCACCGTTGCCGTCGGTCTGCACGGTCAAATTTCCGTCTTTATACTGCCCCTCGCCGTTGCTGCCGAGCTGCATAACCGTAGAACCGCGCTGAATCTGATTGTTCTCCACTCTGACCGGCATGACTGTGATGCCCGGAACCGAGCTGAGCGCCTTAGTCTTGTCGAGCGTGATTTTTGCGGCCGGATTCTCCGAAATGCCGAGATCCGGCAGGACGATCGCCGGAATCTCCGGAATCTGTCCGGGCGCGTACCCCGGCACCGCCATGTCGGAAGCCGCCGCCGCTGTTGTCTCGGCCGCCGTGCCCGCAGCTTGCGTCGAAGCGGCCTCGGAGCGCGCCGCCGCAGTGCTCGCCGCACTGCTCTCTGCCTTTTTGCCGGATGCGCAGCCTGTGGCCGCAACGCTGAGTGCCAGAACAGTCGCGCAGAGCATTGTTTTCTTCATCTGTGATCCTCCCTAAGCTTTGATATTTGCCAATCATAACAGAGCCGCAAACTGTTGTCTATCCACACAAAGACCGCAAATCTGTCGATTTCCTTAGGGCTTTGCGGGCTTTTCTCTGCCAAACCTGTCCGCCCGGCGAAAATCCGCTGCCGGATTACAGCAAGGCAGATGCCCGCGCTTCCGTGTCCTCGCTCTCATCGTAGGCATCGTAGGGGGCAGCGGGATTAAAATTTCGCTTTCCCGAAGTCTTACAACAGAGCTCGCAATGCGCAAAAACAAAATCAAGATCTGCCGAATAACCCGTGTGCCCCGTAATAAAGAGCGGATTTAAGTTGCGCGCGCGGAGCTTTGCCTCGAACTCCGCCAGAGCGCGTACCGCAAGGCGATTATCCTCCGCGAGAGAGGCAAGAAAGCTGTATCCCCCGTCCGGGCCGAGCCATATGGTATCTCCGGTCAGAAGATAGCGTCCGTCGAGGAGATAGACCATATGTCCCCAGGTATGGCCGGGCACCAAGAAGCATTCAATTTGAATATCGCCGATCGAGAAGATCTGTCCGTCCTTCAGCAGCACCTTTTCGTTCGGAATCTTGACCCTCGGGAGGCTCCCGAGCCGGTAGAGCACGCGGCGCTTCCGCTCACCCGTGAGATAGCGGTTTTCGATCTCTCCGAGGTACACGGTCGCATGCCGGAACAACCCAGTGGCGTCCGCCTCGACCGCCCCTATGTGGTCGGTGTCCAGATGTGTGAGCAACACATGGGAAATTTGCGCAGGCTTTAGGCCGAGCCAGCCCATCTTCTCTTCGAGTCGCTCGTAATGGTAGCCAGCATCAATCATGATTACAGTATCGCCCTTTCGGTAAAAAAACACATTGGCGACCCACTCCCGCACACAGGCCAGATGCTCATCGATCCAGCCCGTATTCAAAGGGTTAAAAATCCCCTTGCCCCGATACATCCAACTCATAACCTTGTGCTGAAACGACGTTGCTTTCTCTGACATATCACCACTCCTTTACTACCTTTGCAGCAGGCATACCACTGCTCGGCTCTCTCAGATTCCCGGCTTCCGTCCGTATTCCCTTCTGTCCTTTCGGTATTTTTTCTGTTCCGCCTTGCCCCGTAAACTCTGCTTTCCTCCCCGAAGGGTTATACACTACTATTATACGCCTTTCGAAGCACGATGGCAGAGATAAAGAAAAATAAACGCTCTGTTTTACGCCGCGTAAGGCTGAAAACCGATTGCGGCTCTCTTGGTCTCCGCTGGCGTCTCCGGGGCGGAAAAATCCGCCGCGCGCAGCAGAAAATCCTGCTCTTCTTCGATTGCTTCGCCTTCCTCTCCGCCGTAGACACGCAGCGCATAGGAAAGCAGCGCATTATCGACTAAGTTTCTGCAAAAACGACCGTTGCCAAAGCCCGGCTTCTGATATGTACCCAGAATTCTGGACACATTGACTATCGTTAGGCACCACAACTGGATGCTATCCTGTATTGTACAGGAGGCATCCAGTTTGTTTTCTTCTGGATTCTCCTGTTGTTATAGTAATCGATATAATCATCGACTGCAGTAACGAATTCCTCAAAGGACTTGAACTCTTGCTCATGTCCATAGAACATCTCATTCTTCATCCGACCAAAGAACGACTCCATAATGCCGTTATCATGGCAATTCCCCTTTCTGGACATCGACTGTGTGATGCCATGCTTCTCAAGCTCGGTTCGATAGTAGGCGTGCTGATACTGCCAGCCCTGATCTGAATGCATAATCAAGCCTGTTAACTTTGGGAACTTTGCAAATGCCTTATCCAGCATGTCCTT
>ERZ773197.183-NODE-183-length-52501-cov-51.680033_pt1 | contig 52501 bp, 40 predicted proteins | sample MGYA00580999_ERZ773197 | MGnify/ENA primary metagenome ERZ773197 (study PRJEB29015, sample SAMEA2738166) | human oral metagenome | biome: human oral; feature: human-associated habitat; material: saliva | place: China | collected 2185 ...
GTGAAAGTTTGGCGGAGGTGAGCAGTGGGTTGTGGCGGGGTGGTTTATTCGGCGTTTTTATAGCCGAATATGCGATGAAACCGCCGTTTTTTTTGAATAATTTTATTTTCGTATTGATACATTTTCGCGTATTTATGAAAGACCAACCCTATGGGGTTGTCATTTTTTTCGGGGCTTCGAGGCAGGGTTGACGCGATGGGTCAACCCTGCCCTACCAAGAGACTAACCCCGATGGGGTTATTGGCGGAATAAATTGGGCGAAAGTTGCGTAAAATTGGACGAGCTATTGACATTTTTATAGTAGAGAGCGTAGAATGGGGGTTATTGGTGGGCAAAGTGAGGTTTTTTGTGAGTGAGAGTGCGCGGGAATTATGCCATTTTTAAGCACTCTCTTCATTTAAGAGACAGGACGCTCCTTACGCCTTTGAAACCTTATAAAAAGCAACTAAGCGAAGCTCACGCCCCGCTTAGTCTGCCTGATCTAATACAATAGATGCTTACCCGAACGCTATCGGATAATTAAGTCTATAGGATGAGGCGACAATACTCTGCCGCAGAGTCCCATTTAATTTGATCATAACCAGTATTCTTTCTTGCGAAAAAACAATTCAACTCTTCTATAGACGCTGCAAAGTTAACGCTTATTTCAATTCGCAGCTTGTAATCAGTACAATTATTTTGCGTTTTTTAGTGAAATGACCTCGATTTTGCTTATCCCCCCCCCGTTTTCCCGGATTTAGATGCACTGTGAGCGCCTTTTCTGCCCTTTTATTAAACGACTTCGGCGTCCATTTTCACAAGGACGCCGAAGTCGTTAATGGTTTCTAATCCGTTTTTTCGCGGACTATTATATAAAGAGATGTGTACGCAGTATCAAATGCCGGCCAACTCAACCACTTTATCTACAGCCGCAGCCAATCCGCCAAGATCTTTACCGCCGGCCGTGGCGAAATGAGGCGCTCCACCGCCGCCGCCTTTCATCAATTTTGCTGCCTCGCGCACCAATTGGCCCGCATTAAGTTGCTTGCTTTCTACCAATTGCTTGCTAATCATAACTGTCAGCAAGGGCTTTCCGCCTTGGTGACTACCGATTACGCAGAACAAGTTCTCTGGCAATTGTGCGGACAACTGGAAGGCCAAATCCTTTATCAGATCGGGCGCCCACTCATCTTTGACTACATATTTCAAGAGTTTGATGTCGCCGCGATTCTCCGCTATCTTCATCAATTCTTTACCGAGTTCTTTTACGCGTAGCTGCATAAACTTCTCTACTTCTTTCTTCAACTCGTCATTTTCTTCGATGGCATTATGCACAGCTACGGAGATATCCTTCGCATTATTGAAGAGCGCGCGCAGATCATTGAGCACATCGTTTTGTCGGTAGCACATTTCTTCAGCAGCTTCGGCCGTTACGGCTTCGATGCGGCGAATACCCGCTGCAACGCTGCTCTCGCTCACAATGCGGAACAAGCCGATGCGGCCCGTGCTGCGGACGTGGCAACCGCCGCAAAACTCTACGCTCTTGTCAAATTGAACTACGCGCACGCGGTCGCCGTACTTTTCACCAAAGAGCGCAATAGCGCCCATCTTCTTTGCCTCTTCTATAGGCACATCGCGGTGATCTTGAAGCGGAATATCTTCACGTATGCGGCGGTTAATGATGCGCTCTACTTGGCGTAACTCTTCCGGCGTCACTTTTTGGTAGTGAGAAAGGTCGAAGCGCAAATAAGTAGGTGTCACGAGTGAACCTTTTTGCTCTACGTGCGCACCCAACACTTCGCGCAGGGCTTGGTCGAGCAAGTGTGTAGCCGAGTGGTTGGCTTCGCACGCACGGCGAGCCGCTTCGTCTACTTCTGCCATAAATTCTGCCGCAGGATTCTCCGGCAGGCGCTTAGTTAGGTGAATCGACAGATTATTTTCCTGCTTCGTATCGAAGATTTCCACTGTTTCGTTCGCACTGCGCAATACGCCGCTATCGCCGACTTGTCCACCCATTTCTGCATAAAACGGTGTCGTGTCGATGACTAATTCATAATACGTTTGTTTCTTTTGCTGCACTTTGCGATAGCGGAGAATGTGACACGCTTGGCGAAGTGTATCCCAACCTACGAAGTGCGATTCGCCTTCGCTCAAGATGACCCAATCGCCCGTTTCTACGCTTGCGGCACTGCGTGCGCGCTCTTTCTGTCGCTGCATTTCTACGTTAAAACCGGCCTCATCTACTTTTAGTCCGTTTTCGGCGCAGATCAGTTCGGTCAAATCGAGCGGGAAGCCGTAAGTGTCGAAGAGCGTAAAAGCTTTTTCGCCTTTTACAATGTTGCTGCCGCCGGCTTTCGTTTCTTTCATTACGCCTTCAAGCAGCGAGATACCCGTGGCGAGTGTGCGTAGGAAACTATCCTCCTCTTCTTTCATCACGCGCGTAATCAAATCGCGCTGCGCAACGAGTTCCGGATAAGCCTCGCCCATCTCTTCAACGAGCGTCGGCACAAGCCGATACATAAAAGCCTCCTTCTGATCTAAGAATGTATATGCATAGCGCACGGCGCGGCGCAAGATGCGACGGATCACGTAGCCGGCTTTCGCATTAGAGGGCAACTGCCCATCGGCAATGCTGAACGAGATGGCGCGCAAATGGTCGGCAATGACGCGCATCGCGATGTCCGTCTCCGTCGACTCGCCATAGCGGCGGCCCGAGAGTTCTGCGATCTTATTCAGAATAGGGCGGAAGACGTCGGTATCATAATTCGACTGCTTTCCTTGCATCACCATACAGAGACGCTCAAAGCCCATACCCGTATCAATCACGCGCTGCGGCAGTGCGTCCAGCGAGCCGTCGGCTTTGCGGTTATATTGCATAAAGACGAGATTCCAAATCTCAATCACCTGCGGATGATCTTTATTGATCAATTCGCGTCCTGCTACGGCCGCCTTTTCTTCAGCCGAACGTATGTCGATATGTATTTCCGAGCAAGGTCCACAAGGGCCCGTTTCACCCATTTCCCAGAAGTTGTCGTGCTTATTGCCGTTGATGATGTGGTCTTCCGGGAAGTGGCGACCCCAGATCGCTGCCGCCTCATCGTCTCTCGAAAGTCCCTCATCGGGTGAACCTTCAAAGACGGTCACATAGAGGTTGGCAGGGTCTATTTTCAAGACGCCGACCAAGTATTCATAAGCAAACTCGATGGCTTCCTCCTTAAAGTAGTCGCCAAAACTCCAGTTGCCCAGCATTTCAAACATCGTATGATGATACGTATCGCGGCCCACCTCTTCGAGGTCGTTGTGCTTGCCACTAACGCGCAGACACTTTTGCGAGTCTGTCTGTCGGCGACTTTTAGGTTCGCGATGGCCGAGGATAATATCTTTAAACTGATTCATCCCGGCATTGGTAAACATCAGTGTGGGATCATCTTTGATCACCATAGGAGCGGAGGGAACGATCAAGTGCCCTTTGCTCTCGAAGAATCTTTTGAAAGATTCGCGTATCTCGTTAGCTGTCATATTCCGTAGTCTGTTTTATCTTCGGCTCACCTACAAAAGGTTAGCCTTTTATGGTGCATATTACAGTGCTGTCTATCTTATGCAAAATTAGTAGAAATATGCTTGAAGTACAAACATTGAGCCGCCTTTTGTAAAATAAGATATATAAGAAGCCTTCCACACCCTGCTCTTGAGGGGTGGAAGGCTTTGTTTAGGCGTGATGGTGGCTGATCAATAACCACACTTTACTTCTTCACCACTTTCTTGCCATTGACAATATATATACCCTTCGGCAGACAAGGCAACAAATCCCAACACATGGCCTATTAAGATTTTTCCCTTAGGTTGGAAATTTAATTCCCATAGCTTGGAATTTTTGTTCCCTTAGGTTGGAAATTTAATTCCCATAGCTTGGAATTTTCGCTATCACAAGCTAAAAAGAAAAACATAAGCACATTATAAAAAATCTCCGGCATCTACGCCAGCCGATATACGGATCCAAAACCGTCTTTCTGCCTTTCGCGCTTAGCGCCTACAAGACTTTTTCCCTTCGTCCGATAAGATGAAAAGCAAATCATACGACCCAAATCTCGCGTCCGCTTGCCCTCAAAAAATTAAAAGCAAGCGCGATCTGAAAATTCATAGTAAGCGATTGTCAGACAACAACCTTTTTCATACCTTTGTACTTGTGAAAATCTGTTCGTCTAAGCCCCCTTACCGCTTGGAGCTTACGCCACAAGTTTTTCGCTATGACAATCGTCCTTTCATGTAAATGTAACGCTATGGGAAATATACCTCGGGGATTAAAAAAGGCCATCGAAAACGATGAGCTGGTACTATTCATCGGCGCCGGCCTATCTTGCGAATTGAAGAATACAGAGGGCACAACCCTTGGAGGATGGAAAGAAATGGTCTCATCTATGCTTTCTTATCTAAATAAGGAAGATTATATCACAGATGAAGAGCAAAAATCTTACGAGAAATTAGAGCCGATAGACGCGCTTAAAAAATTAGAAGAGAAAGATGAGCCTATTGGTAAAGAAGAAGTTGGTGACTTTATTAAGTGTTACTTTGAATTAGAAAAAGGGAATGATCTTTCTCTTCAAAAAGCTCTATTTAGCTTGTCCACAAAGATCATAACTACGAACTATGATATTGCTCTTGAGGAGGCTGCTCCTGAACTCAAAAGCAAAAAAGCATATAAAACCAAAGGTTTTGAACTAGAGAAGATAAGGAATAATCCCACCTTTTTGTTCAAATTGCATGGTTGCATAGAAGACTTAAAATCTTTGATCTTATTCCCTTCGGACTATGATGACCTTTATAACAGCAAAAGCCAAGATGCAGAGCAAGTCTTGAAAGCCTTGGATAATCTCATTTACAATAAAACATTTCTCTTTATTGGAACGGGAATGGGCGACCCGCAAATAACCTCTTTTTTTGAAAAAATCAAAAGTGTTAAGGGAAAGCACAGTCAAAAGCACTACATCATTACGCCTAAGCCATTAAATAAATCACTAAATTTTCTAACTCGTATTGAAATCAATGATTATGCAGAAATTCCAAGCGTTATAAAGCAACTTCTACTCATTAAGGAGAATGCAGAAACAAAGAAAAGTACTGAAGAGAAGCTGCGTCTAAAGCAGATTGAAGAGCTTAAAGAAAAGAATATCTCTCTTACAAAACAACTTGGCCAAGTACAGAATGAATTCGCAAGAATATCTTTCCTTTTGGAGAGAGAGGCTAACAATCGCTTCAGCACAGGACTAAAGCATCATCAAGCTGAAGAATACTTAGAAGCCTCAGAAGAGTATAAAGCCGCTACAGAGTTAAACCCTGAATATTCTGAAGCATATAACAATTGGGGAATTGCTTTAGTTAAGCTGGCAAAGACAAAGTCAGGAAGCGAAGCGGAAGAACTATACAAAGAAGCATTTGAAGAATATAATCTGGCAACTACGTATAAGCAAGATGATCATCAAGTATATTACAATTGGGGAGTTGCTTTAATGAAGCTTGCAACAATAAAATCAGGCAACGAAGCAGAAGAGCTATACGAAGAAGCATTTGAAAAGTATAAACTGGCAACAACGTATAAGCAAGATGATCATAATACATATGACGCTTGGGGAGTTGCTTTAGTTGAGCTAGCAAAAACAAAATCAGGAAGCGAAGCAAAAAAGCTACTCAATGAAGCCATTAAGAAATTTCAGCAAGCTGTTGAATATGGAGGAGACGCCTATAATTTAGCTTGCCTTTATGCCATAAGAAATCAAAAAGTAGAGGCACTGAAGTATTTAGATATTGCGCTCTCAAGAAAAGAAATCACAATAGACTTTGTGGAGCAAGATGAGGATTGGAAGGAACTTCGTAATGACCCCGACTTTCAGGATTTACTCTCTCGCTATAAAAAGTAATAATGAGAAGTCATCGGGCGGCTTTATAGCGCTTTCGATAACGTTTATGAAGCAACACGTTTCGAGCATCTACGCATAGAAGCGACCGATGCCTACGCCCCTTTGCCAACTTAAAAGTGCGCATTGTTCTGTCCTATCTTCCACTCGCAAGCAGATTAAAGCGGCGCGGGGAGCGGATCGTGTCTATTTATTGCGTACCTTTGTTGCACAAGTCACACACAGTCAAGTACAAGACAACGCAGGTTGCCCGCTGACTAAATCCATTTCCAACCAATGAGACCTCTATTTACCCTTTTACTCGCCTGCAGTTTGAACCTCTTCGCCGTAAGCGCCTACGCGCAGATCGGTAGTGCGCAGGCGAAAGTATACCCTTCGTTCTTGCAGCGCAGTCAATTGCCCGACGGTCTGCTATACTTGCCTGCGCCGCCCGATACGACAAGTATGGCTTTCTTTTATGACATCGAGCGCCACCAATGGGGCAAATCGCTCCGCGCTACGGCTCGCGGCCGGCAAGCCGCAAGCGATGCCGACCAATCGCCCGCGGCCTTGGCCTCACAATTCTCTGAGGCTTTCGGACAAACTATTACAAAGGAAGCAACGCCCGAACTGTTTCGCCTCGTCGAACTCTTAGACAGCGATTGCGGTAATGCGACGTACACGGTTAAAAAGAAATATTTGCGCAAACGCCCTTACGTGCAGTTTAACGAAACAACGGCCGTGCCGGCTTCTGAAGCGAAATATCGCCCCACAGGCTCTTACCCTTCCGGCCATTCCGCCACCGGTTGGGGCGTAGCGCTCGTACTGGCTGAAATCAACCCCGACCGGCAAGAAGCCATCTTACTGCGTGGTTACGAAATAGGACAAAGTCGCGTCATTGCCGGTTATCATTATCAGAGTGACGTAGACATTGCCCGCTTAGCCGGCAGCGCGGCCATAGCCCGCCTGCACGCAGACGAAGGATTTCAAAAGCAATTGGCCAAAGCCAAGCGCGAGTTTGCCCGCCTCAAACGTCAGCAAACGGCCGCGCCGCGCTCCACACAAAAGCAAACAGATAACGACGAGCCGACAATGCCCATAAATAGATGAGCAAAGGCGCGGCGTGCGGCCGATTTCGCACCGCAGCGAAAGGCGCCGATTGCGCGGAAAATCGTAACTTTGCGCCGTCATTCTTACAGAATAAAGCGAAGATTAAGATGAAGATAGAAGAAAAAATGGCGATTGACGTCGTCGAAGCGCTCCAAGCGCTGTATGGCGAGACGATAGCGCCGACAAGCATACAATTACAAAAGACGAAACGCGAATTTGAGGGACATCTGACGCTCGTCGTCTTCCCTTTCTTGCGCATTTCTCATAAAAAACCCGAAGAGACGGCGCAAGAGATTGGCGCCTATCTGAAAGAACACAGCAGTGTCGTAGCCGACTTCAACGTAGTCAAGGGTTTCTTGAATCTATGTATTGACTCGGCCGCGTGGATCGATACGCTCAATGATATACATACGGCAGAAAATTACGGTTTGCAGCCTGCCACGGCAGATGCGCCGCTCGTAATGATCGAATTTTCTTCGCCCAACACGAACAAACCGCTCCACCTCGGCCACGTGCGCAACAATCTGCTCGGCTGGTCGCTCGCAAAGATTCTGGAAGCAAACGGCAATCGGGTTGTAAAGACGAATATCGTGAACGATCGCGGCATACACATCTGCAAGTCTATGCTGGCTTGGTTGAAGTATGGCCACGGCGAGACGCCCGAGAGTTCGGGCAAGAAAGGCGACCACCTTATCGGCGATTATTACGTAGCCTTTGACAAGCACTATCGCGAACAAGTAAATGAGCTCAAGGCGCGCTTAGAAAAGGAAGGACTCACCGCCGACGCCGCAAAAGAGCAGGCCGAACGCGAAGCGCCCTTAATGAAAGAGGCGCGCGAAATGCTCGTAAAATGGGAACAGAACGACCCTGAGGTGCGCAGCCTTTGGGAAAAGATGAATAATTGGGTGTATGCCGGCTTCGATCAGACGTATCGCGCACTCGGCGTAGGCTTCGACAAGATTTATTACGAGAGCAAAACCTATCTGGACGGCAAAGCAAAGGTACTGGAAGGCTTGGCGCAAGGACTCTTCTTCCGCAAGGACGACGGTTCTGTATGGATCGACCTCGCTGCCGACGGCTTGGATCAAAAACTCCTCCTGCGCGCTGATGGGACGAGTGTCTATATGACGCAAGACATCGGCACGGCAACGCAACGCTTCAACGACTACGACATTGATAAGATGATCTACGTCGTGGGCAACGAGCAGGATTATCACTTTAAGGTTTTGAGTCTTTTATTGGACAAACTAGGCTTCAAATGGGGCAAGGAACTCGTGCATTTCTCTTACGGTATGGTTGAACTGCCTAATGGCAAGATGAAGAGTCGCGAGGGAACCGTCGTAGATGCGGACGACTTAATCGCCGCGATGCAGGACGAAGCCGCAGCCACCATCGAAGCGGCCGGTAAGTTTGAAGACCGCCCGGCGGAAGAGAAGCAAGAAGTGGCGCGCATCGTAGGACTCGGCGCCCTCAAATACTTCTTGCTCAAAGTAGACGCACGCAAAAATATGGTCTTCAACCCCGAAGAGAGCATTGACTTTAACGGCAACACCGGACCCTTTATTCAATATACCTATGCCCGCATCCGCTCTGTCATTCGCAAGGCAGAAGAAGGCGGCATCAGCATCCCCGCAACGCTCGCTGCGGGCGCGAAGCTTTCGGATAAAGAAGAAAGCATCGTGCAGCGCTTGGCGGAGTTTCCCGCTATCGTTCGCCAAGCCGGCGCAGATTATGCACCGAACGCGATAGCCAACTATTGCTACGATTTGGTGAAAGAGTACAATCAGTTTTACCACGACTTCAGCATCCTGCGCGAGGCCGACGAAGAGAAAAAGCGCTTCCGCCTCGTGCTTTCCGCTAACGTAGCCAAGGTAATTCGCACCGGTATGTCGCTACTCGGCATCGAAGTGCCGGAAAGAATGTAATTCGCTGCGCAGCAACGGATGAAAAGTAAGTTTTACGTCGTTTGGCAAGGCAAAGTGCCGGGCATTTATACCAATTGGACCGACTGTCAGGCGCAGGTGAGCGGCTTCAGGGCCGCGCGCTACAAAGCTTTCGCCACGCGCCAAGAGGCGGAAGCAGCTTTTGCGGCCGGACCGGAGGCTTATATTGCGCCGCGCCGCCCCAAAGCGAGTGGCGGCGTGAAGACGGCGAAGTCCGGCACGCGCGGAAAAGCCAACGAGCCACTCAATCCGCCCGACTATCGCCACGATACGGTTCTTCCCCTCCCGCCGGAGGTGGAAGCCAATGCGTGGGCCGTAGACGCAGCCTGCTCCGGCAATCCCGGGAAGATGGAATATCGCGGCGTCGACTTGCGAACGGGCGCGGAAATCTTCCATTTCGGCCCGATCTTCGGCACAAACAACATCGGAGAATTCTTGGCCATCGTCCACGCCTTGGCTTTGCTCGAGCAGCGGGGCGAAACATTGACCATTTACTCGGATAGTCGCAATGCGCAATTGTGGATTCGGCAGCGCCGGTGCAAGACTAAATTAGCGCGCAACGCAAAAACAGAGGCCGTCTACACGTATATTGAACGCGCCGAGCGTTGGCTGCAGTCACACACCTTTACAAATAAGATTCGGAAATGGAAAACGGATGAGTGGGGCGAGATACCGGCCGACTTCGGTCGAAAATAAAGCCGCCTCTTCCATACATTATATATAATAGGACGCATTAAGCCGCTCCCCCAACCCACACTCCGCCGCCAAGCGGAAGTTTGGCGGGTAAAAGGCGGCTAATATCGCCTCTCGTTGCTCAAACTCACGATATGAAAGATTTCTTTCGCCTCCTGCTTCACTACGTAGCGCCTTACAAACGCTATCTTTTCGGCTCGCTGCTTTTTAATTTGCTTTCGGCCGTACTCAATGTCTTCTCCTTCTTGTCGCTGATGCCGATGCTGAAGATCTTGTTTCGATTAGACACGACTCGGTACACGTTCATTCCGTGGGACACGCTGGACACGAGCTTCAAAGATATTCTTCTCAACAACTTATATTACTACACGACCGACCTGATTCACGTCTACGGCGCCTCCACTGCACTCCTCTTCATCGGCTTGTTTCTCATCACGGCCACGCTGCTGAAGACGAGTTGCTATTTCGCCTCCGTCGGCATAATGGTTCCGATGCGCACAGGCATTGTTCGCGACATCCGCAGCAGCGTTTACCACAAGATTGTCAGTCTCCCGCTCTCCTTCTTCTCTGATGAGCGCAAAGGAGATATTATGGCGCGCATGAGCGGCGACGTAAACGAGATCGAAAACTCTATAACGGGTTCGCTGGATATGTTGATCAAGAACCCCATTCTCCTCTTCTGCTATTTCGGTGTCCTGATTTATACGAGTTGGGAGCTCACGCTCTTTACGCTCATCGTCCTGCCGATTATGGGGTGGGTAATGGGCAAGATCGGGCGCAAACTTAAACACAAATCGCTCGATGCACAGAACAAGTGGAGCGATACGATGGCCCAACTCGAAGAGACTTTGGGCGGCATGCGTATTATTAAGGCTTTCACAGCTGAGAAAAAGATGTGCGAACGCTTTGATCGCAGCACCAACGACTTTCGGCGGGCATCCAATAAGGTCAACATTCGCCAATCGTCCGCCCATCCGGTGAGCGAGTTCTTAGGCACAGTACTCATCGTCACCGTACTTTGGTATGGCGGCACTTTGATTTTGGATGGCAATAATCCGCCGATCGATGCGCCAACGTTTATCTTTTATATGGTCATTCTCTACTCCATCATTCAGCCCCTCAAAGATTTATCGAAGGCGGCTTATAACATCCCCAAGGGAATGGCAAGTGTCGTCCGCGTCAACAAGATTCTCAACGCGGAAGACCATATTACCGAGCCTCCAAATCCTTCGTCAATTGAGCATCTCACTGACGAAATACGCTTCAACGACGTATCCTTCGGCTACAACGACCACGCCACCGTCCTCCACCATATCAATATGACCGTCAAGCGCGGGCGCACCATCGCCATCGTCGGGCAGAGCGGCTCGGGCAAGTCTACTTTGGTCGATTTACTCCCACGCTTCCACGACGTGAGCGCAGGTAGCGTCACGATCGACGGAAAAGACGTTCGCGACCTCAAGATTGCCGACCTGCGGGGCTTGATTGGCAACGTCAATCAAGAGGCAATTCTCTTCAACGACTCTTTCTTCAACAACATTGCCTTTGGTGTAACCCACGCCACGCGCGAAGAAGTGATTGCCGCCGCCAAGATTGCCAACGCCCACGACTTTATTATGGAGAGCGAACAAGGCTACGACACGCCCGTAGGCGACCGCGGCTGCCGACTTTCGGGCGGTCAGCGGCAGCGCATATCCATCGCGCGGGCCATTTTGAAAAACCCTGACATCCTGATCCTCGACGAAGCAACCTCCGCCCTCGATACGGAGAGCGAGCGACTGGTACAAGAGGCTTTGGAGCACTTGATGAAGACGCGCACGACCATTGCTATCGCGCACCGACTCTCGACCATCCGCAACGCCGATGAGATTTACGTGCTCCACGAAGGGCGCATCGTCGAGCAGGGCTCGCACGAAGAACTCCTTGCGCTCAACGGCCAATACAAACGGCTCAATGATATGCAACAATTATAGATCGGGCTATGAAGAAGATTATCATTACAGGCGCCAACGGTTTTGTTGGCAGTTACGTAGTCGAGCAGGCACTTGCCGACGGCTATGAAGTCTGGGCCGCCGTTCGCCGGGGCGCTGACTTGCGCTACCTTACGGATGAGCGCATCCACCTACTCTACCTCGATTATGCGGATGAAGAAGGCATGCGCCAAATCTTTTCTGATCTGCTACGCACGGAAGGGCCGCTCGATGGCGTTATCCATTGCGCCGGGGCCACGAAATGCCGCCATTTGGCCGATTTCAAACGCATCAACACGGAATATACGGAGCGCCTCGCGCGCCTTTTGGTCAAAACGGGCTTGCTCCGCGGGCGCTTTGTCTACGTTAGTTCGCTGAGCGTCTTTGGCCCGATCCACGAAGACGATAATCGCCCCTACACCGCGCAAGATACGCCGCACCCCAATACGGCTTACGGCCGCAGTAAGTTGGACGCCGAAGCCTTACTGCCCACTATTGCCGGCTTAGACTACATTATTCTGCGCCCAACGGGCGTTTACGGGCCGCGCGAACACGACTATTACAAGATGGCGAAAAGCATTGCGATGGGGATCGACTTCGCCGTGGGCTTCAAACCGCAGACCATCACCTTCATCTACGTGAAAGATCTCGCCGCGGCTGCCTTGGCCGCTTTGCAGTATGGGCAGGCGGGCGCAGCCTACAACCTTTCCGATGGCTGCGACTACAATAGCCGCGACTATTCCGACCTGCTGCAAAAGGAGATCGGGGCAAAGAGCGTCCTCCACCTGAAAGCGCCGCTCTGGGTGCTGAAGGCGGCTTGCTTCGTCAGCGAAACGGTGGCGGGATTTTCGGGTAAAGCGGCCACACTCAACGGCGATAAATATCGCATCTTGCGGCAGCGCAATTGGCGCTGCGACATTCGACCCGCACAGGACGAACTCCATTACCGCCCGCAATATTCTTTGGCGCAGGGGGTCAAGGAAACGGTCGGCTGGTACTTGGAAAACGGCTGGCTCTGACGCGCTGGCCTTTCGCCGGCGGCGAATATCCTTTGCTGCGCACGCCATCGGCTCAATCGGTCTCCAACTTTCAGCGCGCCCTGCTTCCGCTTAGCTGTCCTTTTATACGGCCATTTTTTGATGAGCAACCTGCTTAGCGCACTTACAAAGCCCTTGCGCGCCATTTGATCCATACAGAAAGTTCTGTCCACGCTATTGTGGGCAGAACTTTTTTGTATGCGTTGCCCCAAATACCGCCCTCTCATTCGTCCGCCGCCGCAAGAAACCCCTCCGTAGCGCATCGCTCGCCCCAAGCCTTGGCAGACGCACCTCGAAATGCGGAAAAAAAGAAGGCCGCGAAAGGCGGACAAAACAAGCGTCAACTTTCATTCGCTCAAAATATTGATTTACAGCATAATATATCACCAATAAAAGACCTCATACCCCTTTGGTTCAGTGTGTGATCACGATAAAAAAGGTCTACGCTCGTGAGAAAAAGAGCTTCACCTCACGATAAAAAAGGTGTACGCTCACGAGCGGAAACGAAATCGTCCAATCGTTGGGCGTCTAACATTGCATTCGAACAACTATGAATCAAAGCACACATAGCTTGCTTTTGAAGAGCCCCTGAGTTGGCCATCATACTTGGTCAGAATTATTGCGTAGCTACTGTATCTTAAACCCATTTTTCGGTCTTACTTGCTTACCCGCACTCAGCACACGTTGAAGTAGCTAAAGCAGCTATAATGCAGATGATTTCATGCATTTGACTTGGTCAAAACCGCGCTTATTATAAGCAGGTAGGATTGGCCCTATTTTCGGTAAAATGTTTGACAAAACGATGTAAAGGAGATGGTTTAATACATATCGCACGATCCGACTTGCGCTATAATGACCCAAAATATTTCCCATTCGCAACTTACAAACCTCTATTTCGTCAATAAATGCGCTCTTTCAAAGAGCTGTTGTCAATTCTTTTCTGCTTAGTTGCAAAAAAATACTTATTTTGCGCAGATTGGTCAAATTTTCCGATAGTAAATTTGGTAGTTTATTCCTCTTTCACCTATCTTTGCCGCCGCAAGCAGAAGAGGAACGCACCCCTCGTGGGAAATCACCTTTTCTGAAAGGGAGACAGACGATATAGAGAATGATATGCTGCGTATGTGGAGCATGTTGTTGTGACTCTCTTTTCGCATGGTTTCTGCCTGATCGGATTTTGGAAATGTGTGAGCTGAATCCGATTACGGCCGAAAAGGAGAAAGCAATATGAGATCGAAACCGACTCGTAGAAGCTCCCGACTTATCTTTAATGTATATAGGAACAGCACGTCAAGCCGTGTGGGTTTAAGGCTTGTGTTTTGGACACTATGATAAGGAGAACTAGTCTGAACATGGCGGAACAATGTGCGTGATTGCTGCGCACAAGAAAGCGGAGATTATCGTCGCGCTCTATTGAGGCCACAGGGCCTCATGGCGCTCTCCCACGCTTGATTTTGCTGCTCGACAATGGCCGCGCGGCCTTCTAACAAGAAGCATGACTTATTGAACATATAACCGGTGACAAACGGCCATCGGATGCAGAAAAAAGTGAATTCCCTTTTGAAGTCCTTATCCAAACGTGAGTGAGGGAAAACTTTTTTTGCGTCAGATAGCTGTCGGATTTTAATTGGAGAATCTATGAGCCGGTTAGTGCGTAGATGCGACCAAGCAACTATGTCACAAAGGAAAAGGCGTGGCCATCCGCTCCGAGTTCTTTGGCGAACTCACACAGGACTTCACGTGCACTACCCGCAAGTGCCGCCGCCAACCTCGGGCGGATTGGACACGCGCCTCTTTCCGTTAACGTTCAGACTGATCATTGAAATTGCCGCTGCAAGGGCAGACAACTCGACGCGAGCTGCTCCTTCTTTTAATGTGCCTATTGATTATCAGGCAATAAGCATTCCAAACACAAAATCAAAAGATATAAAACGACGAATGTGCAAGTTTTAACCGGCTTGCACTTCGTTTCTTTCGCCGTAAAGCGCCGGAAATTTCCACCTATGTTTTCACCAAACAAATGGGGAATAAAATTGACGGATACAACGCGCCAACAAAACCAAACAAGGTATTTTTTACGCCTATTTTTCGTACAAAATTTCCTTTTCCGGCAAACGCGCAAGGCCAACTGAAAGTGCAGTAAATCAGTCGTATTTGAAAGATTATTCGTCGTCGTGCAGCGCAAGGTAAACGGTTTCTGTAAAGAAAAGGAACTACTTTTACCGGTTTTTACCCTAAGCGATCGCCGCCGCCTTTTTCGCGACGCAATTCGCACATCAAGGCGCGCGCCACAAGGGCGGCCCGACGGTTTTTCCATCCCACTTACGCCACTTTCGGACCGGTCGCGTGTAAACACCACGAACGGGACCTCGCAGCCAAGAGGTTGCCGCGCCCTAAAGGGCTTTGCCACACAAAGGGCGAACTTTTACCCTTGAAACCTCGCTCCGTAGCGTTCGAATGAAATTGGAAATAAAAACAACCTCAACCCGTCTCTCGACGAATTGAGGTCTCACAGAACTTATATAGAGATGAAAAAACTATTATTCCATAATTAGAGGATGACGCCTCTTTCACTTGCAAAGATAGAACGAGATTTTGAAAATCACAAATTATCTCACGAAAAAAATTGTCGAGAAAGAAAAAAATATTGCTAAACCAAGGTGATTTTTTCGTCGGAAAGTTGGATTAATCTTTGACGATAAAGGGTACCCAAAGCCCGCTTGAAAGTCTTCTTACTCACACCAAAACGCGCGGAAATCACCTCTGCCGAACTCCGATCCGAAAAGGGCAACTCACCACCTGCGGCCTTGAGTTCGTCGAGCAAGGTTTCAGAGAAATCGCGAAAACGATTCGCACCAATACGTTGCAAGGAAACGTCGAGTTTACCGTCTTCGCGCACCGTCACAACGGTGCCGCTGCAACGATCGCCAATGTGGATCGGCTCAAAAATCTGATTGTCGTAAATCATGCCATCGACTTTGTTGTCCACAATCACTTTGTAGCCAATGGGTGTTTTGCGCCAGATGAGTAATTCTACCTCCTGACCGCGATGAAAGTCTTCCGGTGTGGCCGACTTAAGGTGACGTTCGACCTTCGCCGTGGCAATTAGGCGTTGCGTTTCCTCGTCAATACGCACATAAACTATGTAGGAACGCCCGCGCTCCATGCGCATTCGTTGCTCGCGAAAAGGCACAAAGAGGTCTTTCATCAAGCCCCAGTCTAAGAAAGCACCGTGCTCGTTGGTCCAAGCCACACGCAAAAAGGCGAAATCGCCAACGCGAGCGAGCGGGGTTTCCAAGGTCGCAACAAGGCGCTCTTGCTGATCCAAGCAAATAAAAGCCGTCACTTCATCGTTGGGCCGCATTTCTCGCTCCACATAAGTTTTCGGCAGAAGAATTTCGCCTACCTCGCCGCCGTCCAAATAAGCTCCGTGGTCGGTAAAGCGTATGATGCGCAGCGTATTGTAATCTCCTAATTTAATCATCTATCTTTCCATCTTTTAAATGAATAGTTCTATCGGTCGTGGCGGCGAGTTCTACGTCGTGCGTCACAATAATAAAGGTCTGACCCAACTGATCGCGCAAATCAAAAAAGAGTTTGTGCAACTCCGCCTTGTTTCGGCTATCCAAACTTCCGGACGGCTCGTCGGCTAAAATAACATCAGGCTCATTCATCAAAGCCCGCGCCACCGCCACGCGCTGCTGCTCGCCACCGGAAAGCTCGGAGGGCTTGTGGTGTGCACGCTCCGAAAGGCCAAGAAAGTGGAGCAGTTCGGCAGCCCGCTCGCGCGCTTTCTTTTCTGATTTGCGCGCAATGAGCGCCGGAATAAACACGTTCTCCAAAGCCGTAAACTCCGGAAGCAATTGGTGAAATTGGAAGATGAAACCTATATGTTCGTTGCGAAAACGCGCGAGCGCCTTCTTGCCAAGTGCGGACAAATCGGTTCCATTAAAAAGAATCGAGCCCGCATCGGGGCGATAAAGCGTGCCCAAGACCTGCAAAAGGGTTGTCTTTCCGGCACCACTGGGCCCCACAATGCTGATTACTTCTCGCTTATTGACGCTTAAATCAATGCCTTTCAGCACCTCCAAATCGCCAAATGATTTGCGAATTCCTTGTAATTCGATCATAAACAAAAAGATTCTGCGGCGAAGTTACTTATTTTTCCGTTAGCCGCCCCGCTTGGGGCGCCGGTAGTTGCGCATCTTACGCTACGAAAGCGCTTTTTCGGAAGATAAAATCACAATGGGTCGACATCAAAATACACATTCACACCCCGAAAAGCGGCTTGTGAAAGCAGCAGATCGCGAGCGGTGAGCAGCGAGCGGCGCACTCCGCTGACGGGATACGAAACGGGCACCTTGATCATCAAGCGCCGAATAAACTGCAACTGTACGCGGCCCACCGGCGGCCGATCGGGCCCCAACAAATGCTCGCCAAAGGCCGCACGGAGCGAAGCAGTAAACGACTCGGCCGCATGCGCCACCACCGCCTCTTGGCGATGTTTGAAGCAGACGATAATTAGCCGCACGAAGGGCGGATAATCATAGTCCTTGCGCTCGGCAAGCTGCTCCCGATACATTGCTTTGTAGTCATGCGTGACCACTTGGTGCATCAAAGAAAGCTCTGGCTGCCGCGTTTGTAGGATTACGAGCCCCCTTTCGTCGCGCCGGCCGGCCCGGCCGGCCACCTGCGACATCAGTTGATACGCTCTTTCGTGTGCTCGGAAGTCAGGCGCGCTGAGCAGTTGGTCCGCATTGATAATACCGACTACATGAACGCGGTCGAAATCTAAACCTTTCGTCACCATCTGCGTACCTATGAGTACGTCCTTCCCACCTGCGGCGAAGTCGGCTATGATTCGCTCATAAGCCGAGCGCGTACTCGTCGTGTCCAAATCCAGACGCGCCGTGCGGGCCTGCGGCAAAATGGCCTTTACGGCCGCTTCTACCTTCTCCGTGCCCAAGCCTAAATCGAGCAATTTTTTACTGCCGCAATTGGGACACTGCGTAGGCACATCATAAGTCTTGCCGCAATAATGACAAACAAGCCGTTGCTGCCGCTGATGATAAGTCAGCGCCACATCGCAACAAGTGCAGTGGGGCGTCCAGCCGCAAGTATCGCAGACGAGCACCGGCGCATAGCCGCGGCGGTTTTGAAAGAGGATGACCTGCTCGCGCCTTTCGATAGCCCGCGCCATCTCGTCGATGAGTCGGGGCGCAAAGGGCGTCTTCATCAACTTCTTGCGGCGCAGTTCGCCCACATCTTCGACAAGAATCTGCGGCATTTGCAAATCGCCGAAGCGCTGATGCATCTCAACAAGTCCAAACTTCCCTTTCTGCACATTATAATAAGTCTCCACGGCCGGCGTTGCCGTACCCAGCAACACCTTTGCGCCGCAGCGTTGCGCCAAGACGAGCGCCGTATCTCTTGCGTGGTAGCGCGGAGCCGGGTCTTGCTGCTTATAAGATGCCTCGTGCTCTTCGTCAACGATGATTAGGCCAAGATTTTGAAAGGGCAACAACAGCGCAGAGCGCACGCCCAGAATCAGCGGGAAGGGTTCTGAAGAAAGCTGACGCAGCCACGTTTCCACGCGTTCGTTGTCGGGAAACTTTGAATGGTACACGCCCATTTTATCTCCAAAGACGCGCCCAAGCCGCTGCATCAATTGCGTCGTCAGGGCTATTTCCGGCAAGAGGTAGAGCACTTGTTTACCCTCGGCGAGCGTATTTTTAATCAATTCGATGTAGACAGCCGTCTTCCCGCTCGAGGTTACGCCGTGGAGCAAGCAAGTATCGCGTTGCGAAAAGACGGTTTTGATCTCCGTAAGGGCTTGCTTTTGAAGCGAGGACAACTGAGGTTGTAAGCGTTCGGGCAAGGCTTTGAAACTTTTCAATCGGCCTACGGCCACGTCATATTGCTCCAAAATTCCCTTTTTACACAAAGCGGTCAAAGCCGCACCATCATCAGCCGTCCGCTTACGGAGTTCGGCCCGACTTACCTCCATCAGTAGGGCGTCATTACGCAAATTGAGCGCGGCCGGAGCGCCCGCCGCATCGAGATAAGCCAAGAGGGCCCGCTGCTGTTTGGGTGCTCGCTTCAGGCTATCAAGCGTTTCATTGAGGCGGCCCTCATCGAAAAAGGCGGAGGCCAAGCGGAGGCGCACTTCGGTCTTGGGCGCAAAGCGGCGGCCCAACTGCTCTTCGACGACAACCCAGCCGCGCTCGACCAGGCGGCGTACGTGGGTGAGCACCTCCGTGCTGCCCACGATTTGCTGCAATTGCTTGATCATCGTGGGCTTTGTTTCCGAGAGCGCCGCTAATATTTTTTGCGCTAAAGGCGTGGTTTGCGCCGAGCTATCGCCTGCATCGAGCGGCGCTACATCGATTCCCTCTGCGCGGCATACGAGCGTTTCGCTCTGCAACTTCAAGCCGGCGGGTAGCGCGGCGGTCATCACCTCGCCGAGCGTACATATATAATAGCTCGCCATCCACTGCCAGAGTCGGAGTTGGCTCGCCGTAGCCACGGGAGAGCTATCAGCCACGCCGACTACTTCCTTCAATTTGAATTCGGGCCGACGCTCGTGCACTTGCAACACGATACCCGTGTACAACTTTGTTTGTAGCGGCACGACTACCCTACTCCCCGACACGATGGTCGCGGAGAGGGCTTCCGGAATCTGATACGTTAGCGGATCCGTCAGCTTTCGAGGCAAAATAACATCAGCATATTTCATCCACCTGCAAAGTTAAGCGTTTTTCTGCTATGGAGAAGCGCCGGCGGCCTCTCCCTTGCGCCGAGTGGCTATCGAAAGTTGGCATATAAAGTGAGCATTCAAGACCAACTCGCCATTGACCTTGAATGCTCACCACAGCCCTGCTGAAAAGTAGGACTCTATCGCTTCATCATATAGACTTGTCCGCCGCGGCTGCCTGCGCCTTGCAGGTTAACGCGCTGGTTCAGGTTAGAACTATAGATGCTTTGGCGGCCGAAATCGGCTTGCGCCGGCGCGCCGTTTTCTGATTCTGACGTGTCGATGATGGCACCGGCATCGCCCGTGAAGTCCATCTTAATGGCCTTGCCCTGCGGTGTGGTCCAGTTGCCCTTAAACGTAATCTTATTGCCGGCTACGCTAACCGTGATCGTGCCGCCACTCAGCAAACCGTACGTATCTCCATAACCGTCGCTCAAGGTTTCATAAAACGAACCTATGGGGTAGAACGTGCCACCGGTCTTGCGCATTGTACCGCCGATAAATTTCCCTTCTTTATATTCTGCACCGGCTACGGGCATCACTACATCGTAAGTGCCCGCAATGGTGTTTATATCCATCGGCACTTGATATTTCGTCAAGAGTACAAGGCTAAGCAATTCGCCATCGCCCACAACAAATCCTTTGCTATCCACTTCGCAATTGAGGAATGCAAGCGTATAGTCGCAGTATCGGCTCGTGGCTTTGACATACTTACCATTATAATTCACGGGCACGAAGTTGACATCCTCCGTCACATATTTATAACCGGCATTCTTGTCTTTGTTCACAAACGTGAGTGCGCCGTCGTATACAAAGCGCACTTTACCGTGCGTTTGCAGCGTTCCTTCAAGCACGAGGTGGTAATTGCCATCGCCTTTCTCTTCAACCTGCAAGACGCACGTGCTCAACGAATCCAAGAAACCATCAACCTGGCCGGCATCGTTCACTCTATTAGTCTCGATGTATATACTCTGCGCTTTCCAAATGCCGCTTTGATTCGCCGACTCTACCAAAGTATACGTGCCGGCCGGTAATTTCGCGTGGTCGGCATCCTGCGAAGGCCTGGCGATCACCGTCAATCTGACGTCGTGCTTATTGTTTTCCTTGGGCAAGCCGCCGGTAGTGAGTTCGCCGTCGCAAAGATGGATCGTATACAATCCGGCATCCGTCGTCACAGCACCATAATATAAGTTGTAAGTATGCGTCACGTTGACATCGGCATAGTAAGAAGCGCTCTCGTCGTTGGCGAAAGTGACATCTTGAATATCATTACAGGGAATCTCTTTCGTTTCGCCTGACGTCATGCGTACTCTCATCGTCCATTTGCTTTGGGCTATTGCCGCGCTGACGCTGCATAGAACGATGGCAGTTGCGAGTAAAAACCTTTTCATGCTTTGCTTGTTTTTGTGAGTTTATAATCTGTTGTCTTGCTTTTTGGAAATTCAGCGAAGCGCCTGTGCAACACAATATCGCACTGCAGCGCGCGATGCCGGAGGGCCTATTAATAATGTATGAAGCGCGAAATTAGGCTCGAGACACAGCCTAACTGAGCTTATGAGGCTTGCGCCACGGCCCGCAAGGAGAAGCACCAGATCAAGAGGGGCGAGGATTTCAGCGATCACGCCAAAGCGGCTACTTTCGACCTTGCGCTACTTCTGGGCAAAGCTACAAACAAATGACGATACTGTCAAGATTATCGGGTTTAAAAACGCTAAATGAAAAGGCGTTATTTTTTCATTTGCTATGAATCCGTCGGCATTTCGCAGACAAATAACACTCCGGGAAAAATTACCGGCCAACTTTTTGTCAACACGAAGCAAAGATGGCATTCGTTTGCTGCCACCAAACGATCGTTTGCTACCAGCAAACCATGGTTTGGTCTGAGCATACGATCGTTTGGCGGCAGCAAACGAAAGGAGGTATGGGCGTTGATATTATAGCGACGAATTTTGGGTAAAAAAACACACCCCTGCCTTCGGCTGCACAGAAGGCAGACAATGACAAGGGAGGATAAGGCTTTAGATAGCTAAATGGTGATAGATGAAAGATCTCTGTCAGTTGAGTCAGTTGTGCGTCTATATCGTGGCCCGATCAGTCGGGCTAAGCAATCTTAGAGAGCGGCTGCAGCACCGGAGCTTACGTCGCATTTGGCGTCAAAATAAAGTGCCGCGAAACCTGAGCTTCGCGGCACCTATACTTTATTTTGTTTTATAACGATCCAAACCTTCTTTGAGGAATTTCACGTAGCCGTCAATGTCTTCTTTATAACTGAAGGTGTGATTTAAAGGGTTGCCTTCGTTATCTACAGGGACGTAGAGCGGCTGCTGGTTAGAACCAAACTTATGGCGTTGCAAGTAGCTCCACTTATCGCCGACGGTGCGTAACGTTGTAGTCTTGCCGTCTTCTTGCACCTCTACGTTCTCCGGAAGCGGCGCTTTCTCGTCGACATAGAGCGAGATGAGGACGTAATCTTTCATCAAAAGGTCGCGCACTTTAGGATCGTGCCATACGGCAAGCTCCATCTTACGGCAGTTGACGCAACCGTGGCCGGTGAAGTCTAAGAGTACAGGCTTGTTAACCGACTTCGCGTAAGCCATACCGGCATCGTAGTCACGGAATTTCGCTTCGACCTTAACCGGATCAAGATTAAAGTCTTGCGTAGATATAGGCGGAGAGAATGCACTCACGGCCTTACACGGTGCACCCCAGAGGCCCGGCACCATATACACGGCAAAGGCAAAGGAAACGACGCCCATAAAGAAGCGGGGTACGCTCGTATGATCTTCGACATCATCGTGCGGGAAGCGCAACCAGCCGAAGAGATAGCAACCCAAAGCTGCGAAGAGAATGATCCACAAGCTGAGGAATACTTCGCGGTCCAGAATATGCCAGCCGTAAGCCAAATCGGCCACGGAGAAGAACTTCAAGGCGAAAGCAATCTCGACAAAACCTAAGATTACTTTGATCATATTCATCCAGCTACCGCTCTTCGGCGCTTTCTTCATCATCGTGGGGAAGAGCGCAAAGAGCGTAAACGGCAAGGCTAAAGCTAATGCGAAGCCTACCATACCCACGGCCGGCGCCATTGCGCTACCGGTAGAGGTAGAAGCCTCAACAAGGAGGAAACCTACAATCGGCGCGGTGCAAGAAAAAGAAACCAGCGTGAGCGTGAAGGCCATCAGGAAGATGCCTAAAAGGCCTGCTGTGCTGGAAGCCTTAGAATCGACGGCGTTATTCCATTTGGAGGGAAGCGTAATCTCGAAACCGCCCAAGAAACTTGCACCGAAGATGAGAAGCATCAGGAAGAATATGATGTTGAAAATCGCATTTGTCGACAAACTATTCAGCGCGCTGGCACCGAAAAGTCCGGAGATTACGAGACCTAACGTGACGTAGATTACGACAATGCTGATACCATATATAATAGCTTCGCGCACGGCTTTACGACGATCGTCGCTGCGGTGCAGGAAGAAAGAAACGGTCATCGGAATAATCGGCCAAACGCAAGGCGTAAAGAGCGTCACGAGACCACCGAGTATACCCATCAAGAAAATATAAAAGAGGCTGCGGCCGGCAGTAGAAGAGGCGTTGCCATACTTCTGAAGCTGGTCGATGACGGGCGTGTACCATTTCGCCACCGTAGCACTATCAGCTTGCGGAACATCGACAGCGGCGACGGGAGCGCCTTCAGCGTTCTCCTCCGTTGCGGCCGGAACGGCAGCAGCCGTATCTTTCGGCTGTCCCTCTTTGTCGGCCACGGCCTGTGCTGCATCTGCGGCAGCGCCGGTTGGGCCGTCTTTACCTGCCACCTTGCATTCAACCGTCATAGGCGGGAGGCAGTTTTGATCATTACAAGCACCATACTTCAAGTAAGCCTTAAGTTGGTAGTCTTGTTTCGTAAGTTTAACACGCTGTGTAAACGTACAAGTGTTCTCAAAATAAGAAACCGGCATGTCGAAGATCTCATCTTGTACGTTTTTCACGCCCGGTCCGGGTTTCAATTTGCCTATCGGCTCTGCGCCGTCGGCCTTATCGACACCGAAACTGGCGCGCGTGGGACCGCCTTCGCCGATATTGGTCGAGTAAACGTGCCAGCCCTTTGCAATGGTGGCTTTAAAGATGACATCCACTTCAGTCGGGTTGACCCGCTTGTAGGATACGGAAAAATTAACTTGCGCCTTTGCCGCCGTAGCGACTAAAAGCACTAGCGTCAGAAGGGTGAAGAACTTCTTCATGGCAGCTTGTATCATGTTTTTAAGTTGACAATATGGGCGCAAATATACGTTTTTTTTCTGAGCGGCAAAGCCCTAAAAGCTCTTTTCGTAGGATGAAATTCGCAAATTTATGAGCCTTACCCACCTAATAAGCCGCTCAAAGGGCCACTATTCTCTCTTTGTGGCGATATTTTAGTTGATTCAGACTCCCTAAAATTGACCTCATTGTACCCTTTTTTCGCTTAGTTATGAGAAACAACTTTGAAAGCACCATTGTCAAACCGTTTATTGATAAAAGAAAGAGAAATTACGCACTGTAAGAGCTAAGATTATTCGAACAAAATGCGCAACTTTGTAAGTTAAAAGCGTATTACTACGTAATGTTTCCTCAATATAGAGAGGTCTATCCCTCTCCTAAAGGTATGGAATGGCGGCTTGGGGAGTACTCGTTGCCGACAAATGGAGAAAAAGCTCATCTCCGTTACACATATATAAAATAAGGAAGTAAACCGATCCTAAAAAGGCGCTTTATGAATAAGTTTTCGTATGCACTTATGCGTTGTTACGTTTGGCTGTGCCGCTTCCGGCATCGCCGAGGCTACGGGATTCACTCGCCATTTGCTTTTGGGCTTGTTACGAAAGTTTTTTACGAGCGAGGGGCCTTCTATGCCTATGCACCTTTGCGTAAGATGCGCCGCCAAATAGCGCACGACACGACGGAGCGAGGCGACCGCCTGATGCTACGAATCATCAATGCGTTTCAGCCGGCTGATTGCTTTATCGGCGGCGAGCAAATCCAACTCACGGCGCAGTATCTGCGGGCCGGAAAGCCCTCGTGCCAATTTTGGCCGATCGAATGCTTGGACGCAACGGAAGAACTCGATATGTTGTATCTCGACATGCCTGATTGGGAGCCGTGGGCAACCAAGGCGCTAACCAAAATGAGCGACAAAGGCTGCATCATAGTAAGGGGAATTCACCGCAATGCACGTATGTTGAAGGCGTGGCAGCGACTGACGAAGCAGGAAGTTGTTCGGGTGAGTTTTGATCTCTATGATTATGGTGTCGCTTGCTTTCGCCAAGATTTGCACAAGCAAGATTACATCATCTGCTTTTAGCGCTTTCAGCAAACAGGAAAGGGCATAGCGACTGAGTAGCGCTCTGAGGCGGCTAAAACCAAGATGTAGGCCGACCGGAAAGCGATGGAGGAAACTTAAAGCCAAGAATACAAAGCAGAAAATAAATAAAAAAGTAAAGAAAAGACACTTCAAACGACGAAAGTTTGGAGAAAAACACTATTTTTGCGGCTCACAAACGCCTTGAGACTTTATCTCGACAAAAAAAGGCACGAATCATGAAAAAGATTCTCACAGAAAATTAGAAATAAAAAAGCGAAGATAGTTATGTATTGGACTTTGGAATTGGCCTCAAAATTAGAGGATGCTCCCTGGCCGGCAAGCAAAGATGAGCTGATTGACTATGCTATGCGCTCCGGCGCCCCAATGGAGGTCGTTGAAAACTTACAGGAGTTGGAAGACGAAGGGGAAGTGTATGAGACGATCGAGGATGTCTGGCCTGATTATCCGACTAAAGAGGACTTTCTCTTTAACGAGGACGAGTATTAAGCAAAGGTAGACAGCCACGCCACAACTTAAAGCAACAAGGCGACAAAACGATGACGTTTGTCGCCTTGTTGCTGGTATATGCATATTATAATTGTGTGCGCCGGTTTGAGCCGGGGCTACTCCAAGCCTCAAAGGAGGAGCGCGATATAAGAATAGAACATACAGCCTACAAGATTTAGATAAAACCAGAAGCGGCCCGCCTCCACAAAGGAAGCGAGCCGTTGACTTTTATATCAAACTTGCGTCGAGAAAGACGCAAACTTCTGCTTAGAGTTTCGGACCTGCTGCGATGAGCGCCTTGCCAGCCTCGTTGCCGGAGAACTTATCGAAGTTCTTGATAAAGCGTGCAGCGAGATCTTTCGCCTTTGTCTCCCACTCAGCTGCGTCAGCATACGTGTCGCGCGGGTCGAGAATAGCAGGATCTACACCCGGCAATTGCGTAGGCACTACGAAGTCGAAGAAAGGAATTGTCTTCGTCGGCGCCTTGTCGATTTCGCCATTCAAGATATCGTCGATAATGCCGCGCGTATCGCGAATAGAAATACGCTTGCCCGTGCCGTTCCAGCCCGTGTTCACCAAATAAGCCTTAGCGCCTACGCGTTCCATCTTCTTAACAAGCTCTTCCGCATATTTCGTCGGGTGGAGCGACAAGAAAGCTTGGCCGAAGCAAGCAGAGAAGGTCGGCGTCGGTTCCGTAATGCCGCGCTCTGTACCGGCGAGCTTAGCCGTGAAGCCGGAAAGGAAGTAATATTTAGCCTGCTCTGATGTCAAAATAGAAACAGGAGGCAATACGCCGAACGCATCAGCCGACAAGAAAATCACCTGCTTTGCATGCGGGCCTTTAGAAACCGGCTTAACGATGTTGTTAATATGATAGATCGGGTAAGAAACGCGCGTATTTTCCGTCACGCTCTTATCGTCGAAGTCGAGCTTGCCCGTTTTGCTGTCGATAGTTACGTTTTCGAGCAACGCATCACGCTTAATTGCGCCATAGATATCCGGCTCGCTTTCCTTGTCGAGGCGAATAACCTTTGCATAGCAGCCACCTTCATAGTTGAAGACGCCCTCATCGTCCCATCCGTGTTCATCGTCGCCGATCAATCTACGCTTCGGATCCGTTGAAAGCGTCGTCTTGCCCGTACCGGAAAGGCCGAAGAAGATCGCCGTGCTTTCGCCGTCGAGGCTCGTATTGGCAGAGCAGTGCATAGATGCGATGCCGCGGAGCGGGTTAAAGTAGTTCATCATAGAGAACATACCCTTTTTCATCTCGCCGCCGTACCATGTATTGATGATCACTTGCTCTCTGCTCGTCAAGTTGAAGACGACAGCCGTCTCAGAGTTGAGGCCCAGCTCCTTGTAGTTTTCTACCTTCGTCTTAGAAGCATTGTAAACGATAAAATCAGGCTCAAACGTTTCAAGTTCTTCCTGTGTCGGGCGAATAAACATATTCGTCACGAAGTGTGCCTGCCAAGCTACTTCCATAATGAAGCGAACGCAAAGGCGCGTAGCAGGGTTTGCACCGCAGTAGCCATCCACTACGAAGAGGCGCTTGTTAGAAAGCTCTTTCTTAGCCAAGTCTTTCAATACAGCCCACGCTTCCGGAGTAGCCGGCTTGTTATCATTAGGATATTCGGGCGTATTCCACCAAACCGTATCTTTGCTGGTTTCGTCCTTAACAATAAACTTATCTTTAGGAGAACGGCCCGTATAAACGCCGGTGAAAACGTCTACAGCGCCGAGTTCTGATACGTGACCTACCTCAAAGCCTTCAAGGCCGGCTTTCGTTTCTTCTTCGAAGAGTTTTTCGTAAGACGGATTGTGCACAATTTCGGTCGTGCCGGTAATGCCGTACTTCGTCAAATCTAATGTTGCCATAGTGATATTTTTTGTAGATGATAAATTTCCTATCTTAAAGAATCAAAGTTCCAAATATGAGTCTTTATTACCGCAGCAAAATTACGGAAATTTTCCGGACGTATCAAGGAAATATGCTTTTTGTAGCTTTCATCATCTATTTCTTTGTCTAAATTTCGACCCTCGCCAAAAATGGTCGGCAAATTGCGAAATTGACTTTGCAAAATCCCAAAATCAAGCCTTCTCACACACCAATCCCGGTGCCGACCCCCATCGTTCGCCGGTCGGTCATCGGTCGGCTGTTGTACACGACAAGATTGCCGATCGTAAAGATTTATGATTTAATGCATTACAACGCCGTTTTGTGAAAATCTTCGACCCTTTTCGCCTACTTCCGTGCCGGTCTGCGCGAGGGGAAGCGCGGGGCGTTTTCTTGGTCGTTTGAAAAAAAAGCCGTACTTTTGGCCGATTTGTAACAAATAACAGCTTTTTCTCGACCCATGGAGGTAATAAATTTAGGGGCGGCCAACTCCGTCATCAACAGCTATATGATGCAGCTTCGCGACGTTGATATTCAGCGCAACCGCACGCTTTTTCGCAACAATCTGGAGCGCATAGCGCACGCGATGGCCTACGAACTGAGTCATCGTCTGCAATACGATGTTCGCGAGGTGCAGACGCCGCTCGGCAAGAAGGACGTAAGCGTCTACACGGACCGCATCGTGGTGGGGACGGTCTTGCGCGCCGGCCTCTCGTTTCACCAAGGCTTTCTCGACGTCTTCGACCAAGCCGACAGTGCCTTTGTAGCGGCCTACCGCGAAGAGGGTAAACGCGAGGACATTAAGATTCACCTCGACTATCTGGCTTCGCCGGACCTCGAGGGTTGCACATTCCTAATGGTTGATCCCATGTTGGCCACGGGAGGCAGCTTAGAGACGGCGTGGGAAGCTTTTCAGCGCAACGGGCGACCTAAAAAACTACACATTTGCGTCGTGATTGCTTCGGAGGAGGGCATCAATTATTTGCAGAAACTCTTCCCTACTGACGACGTCACACTATGGGTAGCAGCAATAGACCCGCACTTGAACGAGGAGGCCTATATCGTGCCAGGCTTGGGCGATGCCGGCGACCTTTCGTTCGGACCAAAACTCTCGGCGCGCAAGCATATTCTTCGCTAACGTCTGACGCTTAATTTTTATTTCTATACACCCACAAAGCGGGGAGCATTCTACGGAGCGCTCCTCGCTTTCTTTTTATCTGACGATGCTTTTTTCCGCGCACGCCTTCCGCATTTTTCCGTGCAAATATTTTGTCCAAGCCGTTTTGTATCACGATAAAAAAGGTTTGCCTTCGTGATGAAAAAGGTCTACGCTCGTGATGAAAAAGGTCTACGCTCGTGAGCGCAAACCTCCGGCGTAGGAAGTCGTCAGTTAATCCCCGAAGTTGTATGGTGGAAAATGGCAATTTGTAACGTGCTATTTTGATCGTCCCTCGCAGCATACCGACTCGCGGTCGTTTGAAAGACCAACTCTAAGGGGTTGCTCAAAGGTATGATGCGTTATGCAGGGTTAAAGCGTTGCCGCTTTAACCCTGCCCTGCCAAAAGACTAACCCCGATGGGGTTATTTAAGGCGGTGCGGTTGCGAAGATAAGTTGGTGGGGGTTGTGTTTAGGCGCGAGTAGATGCGGTATTAGGTTAAGGTGAGGTTATTTGTGGATGAAGTTTGCGAAAAATGGGTAGGTGGGGGTTGTGTTTAAGTTGCAAGCGAAGAGCATGTTGGTTTCAATAGATCGTTTGCAGAAAGGCCGCGTTAAGAAATTGATTGGAAGGAATCATAGGTCAAGTTGTGGCGAGTCTATTTTGAAAAAGATTGTACACGAGACCTGACATCGATTCGATAAAAAGCGACAACAACCCCTTAGGGTTGGTCTTTTGGCAGGCCGGGGTTAAGTTGCGTAGCTATTTAACCCCGGATAAACGGATGGAAGTGAGTGCAACCCCATCAGGGGTTGGTCTTTCACCGTGGCAGGGTTGAGGAGCGGAGCGGCAACCCGGCCACTAACGACGTGAATCGTTGCTCGTGCGAATTATAATTGGGTATGTTTCCGTTGCGATTCGACTTGCGGATATTTTTGAAAGACCAACCCTAAGGGGTTGCCAATGCGGTGGTGCGTTAGGTAGGGTTAAAGCGTTGCACACTTTAACCCTGCCCTGCCAAAAGACTAACCCCGATGGGGTTAGTTAAGGCGGATGACGTTTGCGAGCGGGATTGTGGGGCAGGTGGAGCGAGTTTTGACGGGCGATATTTGCGGCATTGGTCGTGGAGATTGAGAAATTCGCTCCGGTGTTTGGTGTTTATTTGGTGCAAGAGGTGAGGATTGAGGGGGTTACCTGCGGCGGGAGGCGTTGAGGGGCGGAGTGGCGTGGCGTGGACGACAAGTTTGATGGTGCTATATTAGACGAGCTTCGTTGGCAAGACAATCTTTTACAGAGCGCCATTTACTTGCGCGGTATGGAGTACAAGCGTGGGAGGGGAAAACGCAAAAAGAGCGTGCCGCAAACCGAGAGATCAGTTTGTGGCACGCCTGTTTATTTACCTTAATTGCTAACTTATAGCCTCATTTAATGACGCTGGCGGCGCACGCTAAAGCCGGCAGCTTTGGTCGTCTTGCTACTCTTGGGCTCTTTCGTGCTCGGCGTAGATACTTTCGGAGATTTTGTACGCGTCGTTGTGCGACGACGAGCAGTGATGCGGCGCTTCGGAGCGGCGGCTTCGGTAGCTACCGCGGCGGTGTCGGTCACAACAGCTTCGGGTTTCTTCACGACGGGTTCTTCTCCCCAAATGCCTTTGCGCACATCTTTGAGCTGCTTCTCGATACGCGCCTGCTCACGGTGCATATCCGAATCGGAGGGGCAGTAATTACTCAAGAGGCGGTCTTGCAGATTGACGGCCTTATAAATATCTCCTTCATAGCGACCGAGGGTAAAATAATCGTCGGCTGAGAGCGTGGCCGCGTTGTTATAATTGCTCTCCATGAGCATGAGTTTACCCAACTTCGGGGCTACTTCGTCAAATCGTACCCAAAACATCGGGTAGTTTTGATCTGTTCCGCCAAACTCGCTATCGCCGCGCACAATCACGGGGCAGAGCGCAACGACTTTTGTGCGGAAAGTAGCCGTATGCTGATCATAATATGTACTCTCTTTCAAGTAGTAAAGTTTGACATCCTCCGAAGGCAGATCGGCATCGTTGACACGCAGGTGGCCGTCCTTCGCCTCATAATAGATATGATAGCGATCCATAAGCGTGCGCGCCGTCACTTCATTGGCCGCAGAAAAGTCTTCGTTGCCATCAAGCTTATAATCGTAAGCTTTTATCTGGCGGCGAAGCAGAAGATGGAAGAGGTAAGTGAAGAGATTTTCGCGTCCATCTTGCGGGGTCGTCGGATAATATAACACGGCATTGGCGTCCTTTTTCAGATTTAAGACGCGATATAAGTCTCTTCGCCAAGCCACATCTTGAGGCATGGCCTGCGCCGTGGGGAAATCGCGATAAGAAACTCCCGTCGGGGCGTTGCGCGTTGCGGCAGAGCGCGCGGCATCTTCAGCCCGACGTTTCGGCGGTTGGGCCGAGAGCGTCGCTATCGTAAAGGTTGCTATGAGCAGCAAAATGTATCGTTTCATATAGTGTGGACTTATATTTTCAAGACTAAAATGATCTGTCGCCCTTAGTTGACGATGATTTCTACCGGTTGCGGCAGCGTGCGGCGCAAACCGTCGGGTCCCACCACGACAACGCGTGAGACGTAGAAGCGTTGGCCACGTCGGAGCGAGCGCATCAAGTTGCGTTGGTTCTCGGTGAAGTTGGCTCCGTCGGAATTCTCGGGGCGGGCATTGCCCATTCGATCAAAGAAGACGGATTCGAAACTCAAGACGCGGAAAGGTATGTCGAGCAGGCCGTCGTCGATGGCTGCGCCGATGCCGGCTGCGCCTAAGACGGAGCCTTTGGCGAGGCGGCCGCCCTTGAAGCGGTCGTTGCCCAATGCGATATAGGCCGTTGGGTCGGGCAATTTGCGCACTTTGAAGGTGTAAGTGCCCATTTTTTGCGTCTTTCCGTTGACTTCTCCGGTGACGGTGAAGGTGACGTTGCTACCAACGGCGGCAGGACGCGCCGTATAGTGGCCCTTGCCCTGCGAGGTCAGTGAGCCGCCGGTCATAGATAAATGGACCTTATCGGGAGCTATGCCCGAAGCGCTCACGCTGATGGGGTTGTTGAAGCCGGCATAGAGCACGTTCATCAAATCGGCAGCCACAGTGGCGCCGGTTGGCGGCGCTATGACGTTGTATTTCTGCACAAAATTGCGGCGAAGCACCTCTCCGGCGGCGTTTTGCGTGAGAATGTAGCCTGAAAAACTATATTCGCCGGGCCCACCAACAGTAAAGTTGTACTCGCCTGAGCCGCTAATCTGCCGCCCGTTGACAAAGATCTGCGGGCGTTGCGTTGTGTCGACTGCTGCCATAAAGATTTTGGAGCGGAAGACCTCTCCGGGCATCAACGTCGTGGCTTCAGGCAGTACGTAAGCGTTGAGTTCGTTGACGCGAATGTCTTTCAAGTCGACATTGGCGCGCAAGGTATGCAGGACTTGATTCTCAGCTTTTCGGATGTCACTTTGAAGTTTGGAAAGCATCGTAATAGCAGCGATAGCCGGCATATCTTCAAACATATATTCTTGCCAGTTCTTGCCGAGCAAGGAGTTGTCGTTCTTCGGCACGGCTGTGCTCAAATCGGACGTAATAATGGCGCGCTGACGCGGGTCGGTGATGTAGCGGAGGACGTGGGCGCGATAGCTATTGATGGCATTGAAGAGCAATTTGCCCTTCCCACTGATTGGAGCGAGCATTATGTGGCCCGCAGCATCCAAGTTTTCTTCGTTGTTGAGGCGATCGGGATTTCCTTTGCTCCCATCTGCTTCGCGAGCGATGGCCCACTTGAGTTGTTCGGCAAAATTATAAAGCGAGTCGGACGCGAGGCGCAATTGGTTGGCTTTGGCGTACCACTCGCGCACCTTCGTCGGGTTCTTCTTCATCAAGACGGCAAAATCGTCGTAGAGAGCACGATTCTCCTTGGCGGCATTCGTCGTCGTACGCTCCAAACTATCGCCAATAAGGTGAAAGCCTTTCAAGACGTCGTTGGAGACATTAAGCGCCAACATCGCCATCAACAAGATATACATCAAGTTGATCATCTTCTGGCGAGGAGAAACGGGTCTTTTCTTTATTGTAGAAGGCATTTGCTTATTCTGAAATCGTAGAAAGAAGTGAGGGCGCGCTTTTTAAGATTCGCTTTGTTCGCGTGGTGCAGCGGCTGATTGGTTGACCATATTCACGGTCAAAGCGTCGATCATTCTTGCATATACGCTGTTGAGACGCTGAATCTGCTCTGCGAGTTTGTGGGTCTGATTGTTGATATCGTCAATCGTACCTACTTGCAAACTGATGCTCTTCAAGTGAAGCTCATATACTTTATTGATGCCGGTAAGCGTGCGATTGAGATTCTCCATCTCTTCACTGTCGCGCGTCAAGCGGGCACTTTGCTCGTCGACCTTCTGGAAGGTATCCGTCAGCGTTTGTAGTTTTTCGATATAAGTCTTCGTCGCCGTTTCCATTTCAGGTGAAAGCACGGCCTGAGCGCGATGGAGCAATTCGTCGTTGGCCGCACGAATAATGGCAGCCAATTGCTCTGCATCGGCGTCGCGCGGAATTTCGAGCGAGCCTTGTGCGGCCGGCGCGGCAGGTTGCGCCAATGGAGCAGGCGTTTGCGCCGTCTCTGTCGGAGCGGCTTGCGGCTGCGGCGCGGCTGTTTGCGGCGCAGGAGCGACGTAAGCAGGAGCGCTTACGCCGGATGGCGCTGTAAACACAACCGCCTGCGCAGTTGAGGGAATTGCTTCGGGCGTTTCCGACTCTTCTGTTTCGGGCGCATAGCCCTTTTCTTGCGCGGCGAGAGTTGCCGCTATTTCTTCGTCAGTCTGATAATCGTGGGGAAGTTCCTTACCAATCTCCGTTTTGTCAAACGGACGGTCGAAAGCGGAAAGGAAGAAAACGAAAACCTCCGTTCCCATACCGGCAAAGAGCATTAAATTACCGCCCGGAAGGTGCGTCAACTTAAAGAGAGCGCCCAAGATAACGATAGAAGCGCCCCAACTGTAGGCATAATTAAGGAATGTTTGCCCGGGAACGCTGTCCATCCAGTGTTGTAGGCGCGTGATGAGATTTATCTTGCTTGACATAAGCGCTGCAGTTATTTAGTCTTACGCAGAGCGATTGCAGCGCTGATGCCGCCCTCGCTCTTGCTGTTTATTTTTTCTTTTTTACGCTCACTTTCGCTTTGCCTGTTGCCGTTCCGGCTTTGGAACGCACGCAGCGGAAGCCAATAAATGATCGCGGTTGATTCTGATATTCCCACGTACGCCACGCTGAACGGATGTAAGAAAGCGGATCTTTCCACGAGCCGCCGCGTACGCTTTTGCGTTTGAGCAGATACGGATCTTCTTTGGCCGCATTGTACTTGAGTTGAGGGTTAATATCGGCCATCGCAGCCACGCCTGCTTCCGTGTAAACCGTACCGGTCCACTCCGCAACGTTGCCGGCCATATCGAAGAGTCCGTTAGAGTTCGCGCCGTACGTACCCACGCGGCTCGTAATCAAGTTGCCGTCTTGCGTGTAGTCGCCTTCGTCGGGTTTGAAGTTGGCATAGAAGCATCCCTTTCCGTTTTTCTTCACGTCTTGTTCTTGATCAGTCTCCCAAGGGAAGGGATTGCCCTCTTTACCACGTGCAGCATATTCCCACTCTATCTCTGTCGGGAGGCGATAGCGCTGAACGAAGCGCGCCTGTCCGCCCAATCCTTTCATAAGATACTCCGTACGCCAAGCACAGAAAGCATTGGCTTGCTCCCAACTGACGCCCACGACAGGATAATCATCATAGACGTGCGAAGCGAAGTAAAGGCGCGAATACAATTCGTTGTTGGCGTTCGGAAAGTCGTTAATCCAGCACGTCGTGTCCGGATATACATTTACTATATATGTATTCAGGAAGTCCCAAGGACCGGTTAAGGGCCGCTCGATCGTTTGTCTGACGATGTTTCCGTTGTCATCTATATAAGCCGTATCTTTAGAAATCATCACCACCTCGTCGGGATCCACCACGTGGTCCGTATTCAAGTCGCGCTCCGCCGGATTCAAGCGATATTTGCGCAGCGCAGCCTTCTCGTAGTCGTAGATTTCGTAGCGATAATTCATCTGGTGCGCATCGAGCATACGCGTTCCCTCGATGGGGTCCGTTTTATAGACGCTGTTGAGCGCTCTTTGTTGGTCCTCGTTGGGTTTTCGCCACGGAATGGGTTTGGTCCAATTGAGGTGCGGGCGTACGGGGTCGCCGTTGCGGTCCTGTGTAATCTTATACGTTTCGTCGCCGCCGTAAGAGGGATCGGCCAAGCGCTCGCGGATAATGGAATCGCGCACCCAATTGACAAACTGTTTATACATCGAGTTGGTGACTTCCGTCTGATCCATCCAGAAGCCATCGACGGAGATGTCGCGCGAGGGGATGTCAGTGCCCCAAAGCGAGTCGTTTTGTTCTACGCCCGTCTTCAGATAGCCTCTTTTTACTTCAAGCATGCCGTAGGGCGTCGGCTCAGCATAGGCTGCGCCCTTCACGCCGGTCACTTCACCGCCGCTACGCATCGTGCTGCGCCCGCCGAAGCAGGAAGAGAGCATCAGACAAAGCGAAAACAAACAACCAATGACAAGATACTTATTACAACTCATATATTTCATGCACAAAATAGTCGTATTTTTTATAGGAAGCGCACACTCTTGTGAAGATTGCGCTTGCGTTTTTGCAAGTTGAGCGGAAGGCGATAGGAGACGGTCAATTCGTGTTGGCCCGCCTGCAAGCCTAAACCGGACGTGTTGGCTTCATAGGAGTAACTCAAGTCGACTCCGTGGAAAGTACCGCCCACAAAGAGCGTCACGGAGTGCTGCGGTGCATAAGAAGCGCCGGCATAGAGCCGCTTTTTCTCCCGTTGATAAACGATCCGCCCCGTCAAATCAGCCCGAAAATCGGCATTGCTGTAGCGCAATAACACTGACGGCACTATAACAACTAACGGATTGCGGAATTTAATATTGTATCCGGCCGTAAAATTATACTGTGGCTTCACGTGATACTGATTGGTTTCGCCCAAGCGCACGACAGGAGAGGTGAGATGCAAGAATCCGAAGCCGGCATACCAACGTTTGTGGTGATAATAGACGCCGGCGGAGGCATCAAACGACGATCCGGTAAGCTTCGTTCGCGGAAAAGCGGGGTCGTTCGTTTCGCCCAGATCGGCCTTAGAGCCGTCTAACGTTTCTTGGAGCATATCTGCCTCGCCACCCAAACTCATTACGCCGCCAAAGAGCGGGAAATAATAAGCATATTGCACAGAAAAGCGCTGATGAGAGAAGAGTCCGATCTGATCATTCTGAAAAATAGCGCCCACGCCGTGGCGAGTCGGACCGAGCATGAACGCAATATCAGCGCCGGCATACATAGTTCCGCCGCTGTTGGTATAGCCTGTGGCGTGCGTTTGATAAGCCATGTTGAGCGAAAGTTGGTCAGAGCGTCCGGCCGTTGCGGGATTAAACTGCGGTTCGAGTTCCCAATAATGGGCGAAAGCGGGATCTTGTTGGGCCAAAGCCTGAAAAGGCAGGCCGACCAAAAGGACTGCTGCCACCAAGCGTATGTATCTCAACAAGTTTCTCATTGCTATTTTATAGGGCGAAACTTTTTGCCGCCGTCATCTCTATCTAACGTTTCGGCGCGTCTTTTATTGTTTGTCGACGTGCCTACTTGCGAGCGACCGGCAACACCAATCGGCAAAATTAGAAAAAACCACGCAATAGCTTGTATGGAATGGGCATAAACTTTCTTTCGCCCTTGACCGAGAAGAGCGGTTCGTAAAGCAAGGGAAACCGCAACACGCCGGCAGCCGCCGCAGCGGAGAGCTACTAAAGACGATGCCGGAGCTACTTGGGGGCTTTTCGCACCGATATACTTTGTATATTTTTAGGATTTAGTTGGCGAAGCGGCGCAAAAGTCGGGGTGACGGTGTAGGAAATCTTGCTTTATCAAACGAAAATCAAGGCAAGCAGCGAGGCGAATGACATAAAGAAAGGCGCGATATTGAAAATTTGACTTTTCAATAGGCGTTACGAATTGATAAAAAAGCAGATTAAACGACCAATTTTTGATGGAAAACGCGAAAAAATGGACTTCGGGGCCGTATCTTTGCATCGTGTTTTTCATAGTATTAGATTTAGGGTTAACAAGGTTGGGATACAGAGGTATCCCTTTTTTTATATCTAAACGTAAGTTTAACAAGCCCAACTAAGCGTTGAGAAGGTCTCTGAAACGTATTATTCTTCTTTTCGTACAAGGCGGCGGCGCAACACCACATCGGAGGCGCGCCACCTTAAACTTTCATTTTATAAGGGTGCAGGCCGAGAAATTAACCCGACACGCGGAAAGCAGGCCTACGGCATACAGCCTTCGTCGGCAAAGTACACCGACAGTTTTTGCCGAAATCGAGAAAAGGCACGGTCAACAGCTGGCTTTGGGCGGCGAAAAAGAGAGATGCTTTTCGTTTGGCCCGAGCAAACCATAGTTTGGTGGGAGCATACCATAGTTTGGCGGCAGCAAACCATCGTTTGGCCCGAGCAAACGACAACCTAAGGGGCAAGGGGAAAAAGAAAAAGGGAGGAAGTAGGAGGAAAAAGGAGACAAGTGGGCCGGCTAACAAGACTGCACGGCCCGTTATTCATTCCACGCCAAAATCGCGGCGCAACTCGTCGCGCCGCTCTGCACGCGTCTGGCGACGAAAGGTGTGCGTCCAATCTCGGCGGCCGAAGATAGTGGCGTCGGAAGAGGGCGACAGACGAAAACGAAGCGTGGTGTCGGTCAGTTCTTCAATGATGAGTCCGAGCAGACCGGTTTCTACTTCTCGAGCGCCGCCATCTACCGGCTCGAAAGCGCTGACTTTGGCGCGTAAAAACCAACCCAATTGCGCCATAGAAAAACGTTCGAAATAAAAATAATTGCGCCCAACGAAATGCCGACTACCATTCATAGTGCCATCTGCGCGGAAAAGTAAAAATTTATGGGCATCGTCGTCATACCATCTACCCAAGAGCTGCGACAGATTGAGGTAAGCATCTACTTCTAAAGGATAGTCGCCCGTACGCGCAAGGAGGCAGTAGCGATCTCCGGCGCGCAACGCGCCAACGCGGCGATGGTTATAGTCGGGCTCGGTGGGAATGGCGAAGCGAAGGGTATCGTGCTCATCGGTAATAAAGGTAAACGTTGAATCTTGGCAACTGAGTATGCTGCCATAAAAGTCGGTTCGCTTCATTTCGGCCACTTGGACCGCCACAACTTGTGCGCGGACTGACAATAGGGGAAGGAGGAAGAAGAGGCAAAGGAGCGGACGGGGCGTAATCTTCATTTGAATCATGTTATTTTGTGCAAAAATAAGGCTTTAATCAAACTTTTTCGGCGCACCTCTATATAAATGTGGGGCGCAGGGGGCGAGAAGCGTTCCGACGGCGACTATGAGTTTGTAAAAAATGGAAGATTCTCGCGAAAAAGGGAAATGTACAGCGCGAAATGTTGCAACAAGCGATGCGCTCAAGGAATATACGCCGCACAGCAGCTGCGAAAGACTGACGAAAACGGGAAGGCAGAAAAGAAAAGGGCGCAACGCTTTTACATATTGCAACTTTTTGCCTCATCAGGACCAACGCTGCTTAGGCCCAACGGCTATTGGCGCTTCGGATAAGGCGAACAGCTAAAAAAGAAACGGACGCGGACAGCACCAAAGATGCTGCTTCGCGTCCGTTATAAAGTGATCATCCGCCTAAATCTTCGCTTTTCAACATCACTCTCCAATATGACTTGAAAAAAGCGCCTGCGGAATGATTCAATTTAGCGCACTAAGATCTTTTCTACCTTACCGGGTTTGCCGTTTACCTTCGTCTTGCAGATATAAACGCCGCGCGTCAGACCGATTACGTCGCTCTTCTTCGCGTTGGTCAAGACCATCTTGCCCGCCGTATCGTACACGTCCATCAAAACGTTGCCAACCTTCACGTTAGCCACGCTCGTCGGGTTATAATCAAACGTTGCTTTGATTTTCGGGCCGTTCTTATAAGTCGGCTCGCCCATCGTTGTCGGCTCAAAATATTGCAATTGGAACGTCACAACGCACTTGCCTTTTGCCGTGGGCAACCATTCTGTAGCCATCTCCTTCACTTCGCCGGCTTCCAGCGTGCCGGGTTTTGAAATATACTCTTTTGCTTCGCTGTTAGAAGTACATTCTGAAGGGAAACAAACTTGGATGGCGCCGTTATCAATCTGCATAACGTTGAAGATAAGGCGCACGCCTGCCGTTTTGTTCTTCGTGTTCTTCACTGACAAGGGCAAAACGATCTGATCATCACCCCAAGGCGCCTCAACTTCAGTTAAATTCAGTTCTGCGCCGTTTTCAACGACCTTGCCATCCTTATCTACAAATTGTAAAGTCTGATCGACTTGTGCCTGTGCTGCGAATACGCCGCAAGCAAACAGGGCTAAAATGGATAGAATCTTTTTCATATTACACTCAAATTTATTATTGGATTTTCTTTTTGATGACTTGCAGAACGCCACCGGCATCGTTGTAGATGAAAGCTACGACACTCACATTCTCCGGCTTGTATTTCTCAGCCAAAATGTAGTCGAACTGCTTCGTTTCGCTGGCTGCCTTAGCTACCGTAACAGGCGTTCCGTAAGGCTCGTTGACGCTGGCGCGGAATACGTGGTTGTGCACGTAGTTCTTATTCAGACTTCCATCGGGCATCTGTTGAGGTAAGACGATATTATCTTCGATGAGCCAGATTTGCAACTTGCCTTCAACGGCTTCATTACCGGTCATCTTCACAGCAACGTTTAACTTGCGCGATGCAGCATCATAAGTCGTACCGGACAAATCCAAATCTACGATTGGCTTCATCTGTAAGCGCTTCACAACTTCAGCACTCCAAGAAGTGAACTCCAAGTTCTCGCCGCGATCAATCTTTCCTTTCGGCCACGTCGTCACGTTCCAATGTTCGTGATAGGCTTTGCCTTGCTCCGTAGCCAAACCCTTCGGATTCGTTTCGGGGAGCGACAAGGCGCCACCGTGAATGGCAACAGCGATAACGTGATCTTCGCCGTAAAGGCCTTGCAACTCGTGAATAACATCCGTAGCCTTCGGACAGTTAATACATTTCTGGCCGGTAAAATCTTCGATCAAGACGTTCTTAGCCTTTTGCACATCAACGGGATCTTTGCCGTAGCGCTCAGACTCACTAATATTGTCGCACGCTGCAAAGGTAGCGACAGCCAAACCTAAGAGCAAAAAATTCTTTATCTTCATATCTTAAAAACCAAAGTTGTAGGAAATCTGCACACCCTTTTGCGCGGGAACCCAACGACAAACACCGCCGGAGCAGTTGAAGCCTGCGCGGGTCTTACCATAGCTCACCTGCAAACGGTGCGGGCCGTTCGTGTAGCAAACGGAGGCCATATAGAAATGTACGGCGTTCTCGTGTCCGGGATTTGAGGCATCAGGAACGTGCGCATTGTATTGGTCGGAAATCGTAAACATCCAGTTGGGCATGAAAGAAAGCTCTAACAAGCCGAAAATCCAATCTTTTTGATCCTGCTTCGTATGGAGGTATTGCGCTTCTCCACGCAAGGTAAACTTACGATTGAATTGGTACTTGCCTTCTGCGATAAAGACGTTGGATTTTATGGTGCCACCCTCGCCTTCTACGACTGTCTTGTTGTAGCGTTGGTTCAAGTACATCAAGTTCAACTTAAACTTCTTCGAAAGCTTCTTCTCAATCTGCACATTGATGTCTTGGAAATAGGTTTGCTTACCCATACCAAAGAATTTTGAGGTATAGCCGTCCGTTCCCTTGAGCTCGGTGATGGGTTTGCCCGCCGCATCAACGAGCGGCTGCGTCTCAATACCGCGAATGTGGGAAGCATTTACCTTTACGTGCATACCGTATTTACCGCCCAGCGCCGTCTGGCGCTTAAACTGGTAACCAAATTCGCCTTGGAAAGCCCACTCGCCCGGTACGTTTTGCGTAGCATACGGATAGAGCGCCGCAAGCGCGTAAGTTTGCTGCATAGAGAACGCCGGCAGGTGATTGATGAATGAAGACGTACCCGTCATCGTGCGACGACTGCGCCAACTCATATCTTCGCTGCGTTTGATTTGCAACAAAGCGCTGAGGCCTTTCATCGAATAAGAAGCCGACAGCATCGCCGCGCGACCTTGACGATAAATATAACCATTGTCGAAACTGGGATCTTGGCTCTTCTGCGCGTATTCGGCCAACACGTTGAAGCCGCCCTTCTGCAAGTTGGCGCGCACGTCGAAGCCGCCTACGTTTTTCGGCAGGTTAAGCTTGTAGTTTCCCATTATATCATTGCCAAACGCATCCTTTTGGCCCGTGGGGCGGAGCGCAAGAATATCCTCGTCGCCTTCGTGTTTCGTCACAGCCGACAAGCCGAGCGTAAGATAAGTATCGTGCTCGCGCAACGGCTTTATCCATTGGTCTAAATTCAACTCTACATCGGCGCCGGTAATCCAGCTCTTGTTGTGATTCCAATAGCGGCGCTGCTTACCCGTGAGGGCTTTCAGCGTAACGCCTTTGACGGGGCGCAATACAAGGCGCGCGCCGCGCAGCGAATTGTCGATGCCGAGGCTACGCTCTTCGTAAGTACGGAAGATAAAGCCCGAACCAAACTGATCGTAAGTATCGCCAAGCGTCAATTCGGCCCATTTATAATGGCCTTTTACGTAGAAGTAAGGAATACCCCAACCACCGTAATCTTTCTCAAAGCCCGGTAGCGGATACTTTGTAAACTCAAAACGCGTGCCGGCTTCTACATACTTACTCATTAAGTGAATTTCGGCGAAAGTATTGGTGCGCGCCCACTCTTTATAAGAGCCCGTACCAATTTTTTTATCCTCTTGCGGAATCAGAATATCGCTTTGCACGCTACCGACGAGTTTCAACTTACCGCCCTCGTCGCCATTTTCCTGCGCCAAAGCAGGAAGTGCAGTAGCCAATGCCAATAGGCTTATGTAAAATCTATTCATAATAAACAACAAGGCACTTGTCGCAGCGTTTTCACCCTACGACAAGCGCTCATTAAAGTTATTTTACGCCGGCTATTTCTTTGACTTTCTCGTAGAGTTCTGCCTCTGCGCCCTCCGTATATCCACTGTGGCTGTAAGCTACTTTGCCATTGCCATCGATAATGAAGGAGTGCGGAATGAGGTTAACGCCCATTGCGCGGCGGAAGTCAGAGTTAGGATCCAGCAAGATCTGATATTCCCACCCATAACCATCTACGAGCGGCTTCACTTTCTGAATATTCTGACCTTCATCAATTGAAATCGCAATAATGCGAACACCGGTCTCTTGTTGCCAGTCCTCATATACCTCTTGGATGGCCTTCAATTCGCGGTTACAAGGTTTGCACCAAGTTGCGAAGAAGCTGATCACGATAGGTTTTCCTCCATTTGAAAGCGTATCCGTGCGGATTGCTTTGCCATTAATGTCTTTCAACTGAATGGCAGGAAGTTGTGCGAAGCTTGCGCAAGCAAAGCCTGCGAACAAGAGAGCGGCTAATAAGAATCTTTTCATAGCTCAATTTTTATTTCTTTGGTTACGACGGCAAAAGTATATATTTAGTCGGAAACAACAACCTTTTATTCTCTTTTTTTATTCATTTATCGTAGTTCTACACAGTATGGGCGGCGCTGCAGCGCAATGTATCTATAAAAGCATCAAGTTGTGATTGAGAAAGCGAAAGTCAGTCGAAGCAGATCTGAGGAAGCACGCAGTTGCCACCTTAATGCCGCGCCGCTTTCCGATCAATCGTCTGCTTTTCGCGCACGAGTTTAGCAGCCGTCTGCAAGTTGGCAAAGACAAGCATACGCAGTTTGCGCGTAGCCTCGTTCTCCGCAATCGGGCGATACTTTCCTTGATCTACGGCGTAAGTATACGACCGTTCAGCGTCCGGACTATAAAGATACAGATACTCGGCATTGCGTGCGGCCACCACATTATCGGCCGAATAGAAAATAGCTTCGCGGCGGCGCGTCGTTAAGTCTACGCCGAAGTTGTTTTGCACGTAAGGCAGGCGCAGCAGGCCCAATATGGTCGGCGCAATGTCCACTTGCCCCGCAAAATCTTTGCGTCGCTCGCGCGGCAATCCCGCACCATATATAATAAGGGGCACGTGGTTGCAACTTTCCGGCAGAATCAGGCCGTCAGTAGGCAGATGCTCGATGCGTTTGCCGTGATCGCCGACAAAGACAAACAGCGTATGCGCAAACCAAGGTTGCTTGCGAGCCTCGGCCATAAACTTGCCGATGCTCCAATCGGCATATTCTACGATTTGGTCTTCTATCTGCTTACTTTTGGGGTGAAAATCGGGCGGAATGATGTAAGGCGGATGATTCGAAACGGTCAAAATCGTCGCAAAGAAAGGCTTTCCGCTGCGTGCACGCTGATTGATGATGGGTAGCGCATAAGAAAAGAGGTAATCATCTGAAACACCAAAATGATTGACAACCTTATCGCGCGGATAGTCTTCTTGCGCATACACTTCGGCAAAGCCATTGGTCCGCAAGAAGGCGTTCATATTATCATACTGTCCCTCGTGGGGAATAAAGAACAGCGTTTGGTAGCCTTTTTCTCGCAATACGGTGGGCAGTCCGGCGTAGCGAGGCACAACGGAGCCGCGCATCATGTTGCGTTTGAGTTGGGCGGGAAAGCCGTAGAGCGTAGCATAGACGCCTTGGTTCGTATGATTACCGGCCGAATAGCAATTTTCAAAACTCAAACCTTGGGCAAAGAGGCTGTCAAGGGTTGGTGTAAGATGCGAGGGGTTGCCAAATGTGCCCATAAACTTCGTACTCATCGACTCCATAAAGACGACTACGACGTTATCATAGCGGGGTTCTCCCTCAGGGTGCACGATCTGCGCCAGCGGAGAGATACCGGGCAACCCACTGCGGCCCAGATTTTGGCGCACAAAGACGAGCGCGGCGTTTTCATCCATCAATTGTAAGGGCCGATTCTCTTTGCGCGCATCGTCGAGCGTACTGTTAAGCAGATTAAACGCCGCATTCAGCCCTAAGTTGTTCAGATCTGCATTATCACAATAATAGGCTGCACTAATCTTAATCGGGTTATAACCCAAACGACCTCGCGCACCCAGCACGCAAAGTCCGGCAACCGGCAGCCAAAGGGCCAAACTAACGCCTCGCTCCCGCCAATTTTTGGGCAACGCAGGTAGGCGATGCCGGAAATACCGTCGCCACCGGAAGAGCCCATAGGCGTAAACCGCGGTCACGCCGGCCCACAAAGCGATATATTTCCACCAAGTGGCCTCTCCGAAAAGCATACCAACCGTCTGCGAAGGGTAAGCGGCCCACTGCCAAATCGTGGAATTGAGGGGTTGATTAAAGTAATTGTAAAAAGGAATGTTGGCCGCAGCAGCCGCGAAAGCCAAAGCGTAGAAGCCACCCATCCAGATATTCAGGAAGCGCAGCAGACCTTTACCGCCACGCCCACAAAGTTGGGCAACCAACACGACCAATAAAGGCAAGAGCAGGATGTAAGACCCTATCACATTGTCCAGCCACAGGCCGCGCAAGAAAGCGGGCCAAGCCGACGTCGCCTCAGCGGCCAAGGCAGAATGCAAGGAAAAGAAAAAGCAAAGCCGAAAAACCATTAAGCAGACAAGCCCACCGAGGTGGGCTGTCGCTAAGTAGGTTAACAAGGTCAGGTGCTTCTTCATTAATGTGTCTTTCGGGAGGCAAAATTAGCAAGAATTTCGAAGGAGACGTATGCAAGTGTGTTAATTTTTTGTACAGTCTACATTACACTTTCGCCACTTATGTGCAAAGTCAGGCCTGCAATCGAGCATAAACAATTGACAATTAGCAAGCAAAGGGAAGGAGTCAGCGCGAGAATGTGTGAAATAAAAAAATCTATAAAAAATTTTCGCATTCAGATATCGGGGTTTGCAGGACGCTATTATCAATTTTTCCCCCATGCGCGCCCCCTTATTTCAGAGGAGAAAAAGAAACAGGCCGAGCACCTACCAACCCGCACAGCAAGCCTTATGATTTTTATGAAATGACGAAGGACATAGATCGCTTAACATTCGAAAATAATACCATCTAAACCGCAAACCTCATTCCCAAAAATGGAGATTATCACACTTCCCCTCACAAATAATCGCACCATATTTGCCCCGCATCCTATTTACATTGAAGTTTCAATGCTTCCCGCCTCAAATGAGCTTATAACATTCGTTCCACACGCCACGCAAGGCGAACTTTCAACGCCTTCCGCCACAAATAACCCCATCGGGGTTAGTCTCTTGGCAGGGCAGGGTTAAGATGCGAAGCGGTTTAACCCTGTCTAAGACGCATCACATTTGAGTAACCCCTTAGGGTTGGTCTTTCAAAAATGGACGTAGATAGATTTGCACGAACTTCCCGCCGCAACTAAACCCGCCACATTCGCCTCACATTCCACGCAAACCGAACTTTCAACGCTTCCCACCGCAAATAACCCCATCAGGGTTAGTCCTTTGGCAGGGCAGGGTTAAGGTGCGAAGCGGCTTAACCCTGTCTAACACACCATCGCATTGACAACCCCTTAGGGTTGGTCTTTCAAAAACGGACGCAGATCGAATCGCAACGCAAACAAACCTAATTATAACTCGCACGAGCAACGACTTACGTCGTTAGTGGCTAGGTTGTCGCTTCGCTCCTCAACCCTGCCACAGTGAAAGACCAACCCCTAATGGGGTTGCACTCACTTCCATCCGTTTATCCAGGGTTAAAACACGATGTGCCTTAACCCTGGCCTACCAAAAGACCAACCCTAAGGGGTTGTTGTCGCTTTTTATCGAATCAATGTCAGGTCTCGTGCGCAATCCTTTTCAAAATAGACTCGCCACAACTTGACCTATGGTTCATTCCAATCAATTTTTTCACGCAGCCTCTCTGCAAACGATCTATTGAAACCAACATGCACTTCACTTGCAACTTAAACACAAACCCCACCAACCCATTTTCCGAAAACCTCATCTACAAACAACCTCACCTTAACCTAATATCGCATCTACTCGCGCCCAAACACAAACCCCACCAACTTATCTCCGCAACCGCACCGCCACAAATAACCCCAACGGGGTTAGTCTTTTGGCAGGGCAGGGTTAAGTTGCGAAGCGACTTAACCCTGCCTAACGCACCGCCGCATTGGCAACCCCTTAGGGTTGGTCTTTCAAAAACAGACGCAAGTTGAGGCGAGGCGGAGAAGGAAACAAAAGCGAATGCTGAAAGCAACCTTTTAGTGCGATACGCTTTGGTTTTTCATCGTATGACAAACAAACTTAAACCGACAAAAGTACGCGCCGAACCTTTACGCTCACGAGCGTACACCTTTTTTATCGTGAGCGCAAGTACTTTTTATCACGAGCGCAAACCCTTGTTGTCGTGATAAAAAACATAATCAACCATACTTCATCGCCAAATTGTGGATGCAAAGAGACGGCAAAATACACATTGAAAAATAAAAAATAGGACTGTATAGAAAAGGATTGAAACAACTGTTTTTCAATGACTTATTTTTTGCGCAACAATATGGGCGCAAAGATTGTGAGGCGGGCACTTATCAATCACGCAAAAGCTTATTCGTCGCCTCACAATGGGCTTTGGGGATGGGAAAACAAGTCGCAGACGCTCGACAAGGGCAATTTGACGACGATGCGTGCGAGAAAAGGGAATAAATCGGGAAGGGCTGCAAACGCTATCGCCGAAAAGGGTCGTCAAGCCAGAAAATGCGACACGTAAAGCGGTATAGCGCGCACTAAAGACGCTCCAAACGGATGCCTACATCGGAAACGCCGGGCAGGAGATTTCGACGCATTATATGATGAATGGTAATCGTGCCTCGCGCACCACGATGAAGCTGAAAGGTATCGACGGGAAAGGAATATTGATAGACACTTACGCCCTTGCCACTCACATCTCCTTCGTGATCGGTCAGTGAGCAGTAGATCGTATCTGCGTAGCGCGCCTGCGAAAGAAAGCGCGCCTCGATGCTCAGGGCCAGCGTGCGAAACGGATACGGGTAGGCCGACGAGGTGCGCACGCCGATGGTCAAGGCATATCGGCCATCGGCCGGCAGCGAATCAATGGGAAAGATGAGGGAATCGGCACTCTCCCACCCGTCGACGGGCGTAGAGCGATAAGAAAATTTGGCTACGTGGTGACGATTGCAGGCCACGAGAAGCAGCGAAAGGAGCAGGACGAAAGCAAAGGGTCTCATGCTTCGGGCTTCTTGCGAGCTTCGTCCTTGCCGGATCGACGCTGGCGATTGCCGGAGCGGTTGCCGTTGTGGCGGCGATGGTCTTTCTTGCGTTTTTTATCAAAGCGCGTCAGGCTATCTTGCTCCAAAAGGTCGGCGGAGCGCGTCTCTACAACAACGGCTTCGCTATCTAAGCGCTCGGGCTTGCCGCCTTCTTTGTTGATTCTAATCACTTCGAGCGCACGTTCGGCAGGAATGACGACGAGATTGGCCGCCAAACGCTTGTCGGTGCTATACGTGATCATCCCCGTCAAGATATCGGCTTTATAATAATAGAAGGTGGCGTCGGCGGTCTCGAGCGTGACATCGCGCGGCGGGAGTTTCTTGCCGGCATCTATGTAGGTGTCGACCTCATAGTTCATACAGCACTTCAGTTTTGCACACTGGCCGGCCAATTTTTGGGGGTTCGGGAAAATATCTTGGCAACGCACGGCGGCGGTAGAAACGGAATTGAAGCTCTTCATCCACGTTGCGCAGCAGAGTTCGCGACCGCAGGGACCAATGCCGCCGATGCGTCCGGCCTCTTGACGTGCTCCGATCTGGCGCATCTCGATGCGGACGTGAAATTCATCGGCTAAGACGCGGATTAGTTTGCGGAAGTCGACGCGGGCGTCGGCGATGTAATAGAAAATCGCTTTGTTGCCGTCGCCTTGAAACTCCACGTCGCCGATTTTCATATCCAGCTCCAACTCTTTCGCAATCTGTCGGGAGCGGATCATCGTTTGGTGCTCGCGGGCTTTGGCTTCTTCAAATTTTTCCAAATCGCTCGGGCGGGCTTTGCGATAGACGCGGCGTATTTCGTTGTTGGCCTTCAATCCGGCCTTCTTCAACTGAGCCAAAACCAATTGGCCGGTGAGCGTAACGACGCCGATGTCGTGACCGGGATTAGACTCGACGGCCACTTGATCGCCTTTGACGAGATCTAAATGGTTGTCGTTATGATAATAGCCCTTTCTCGTGTTCTTGAATTGCACTTCGACAAGGTCGGTCGTGGCAACATTGCCGGGAACATCTGAGAGATAGTCGTATGTATTAAGTTGCTTGTCCTGGCGGCCACAGCCGGAGGCGCACAGACCTCGCAGAGCGGGTTCGGTAGGGTAAAAATCGTCCATTATTTTCTGTCTATATATATATTGTATCGGGAGGGCGCGAGCGCTCTCCTTAGCTATCGAATGAGTAATACGATCAAACGCAAGGCGGTATCAAAGAAAACCATTCGGGCGTTGACGTTGGCGGCAATGTCTCTGCGGGCTTCGGTGAAGAGGGTTAACATGTCTTCGACGTTACGTTCGTTGATGAAGCGGGCAAAGTTGACGGAGAATTCGGCTTCTGCGGCGGTCTCGTAATTGAGCGGGGCTTGGCGGAAATTATAAATAAAGTTCTCACGCACTAATTTGAGCGCATAATCGAGAAAGCGCTTCTGGCGCTCGCGCCCCCAACCGGCTGCGACGTCTGACCAATCGCGCAAATCTTTTACCTTGCGCATATAGCAGAGTCGCATTAGGGTTTTGAAATTTTCGAGCAACATTTCGCCTTCTTCGTCCACCCCGATGTGGCGCAAAGCTTGCACGTAACTGCCATTGCTGATATGGGCGATGTCGCGAGCGGCGGTGGGATCAATGTGATTGCGGACGCTAAGCTCTTCTTGCAAGAGGCGCTCGGGCAGCAACGGGAAGTCGATGCGCTGCACGCGGCTTGCGATCGTCGGCAACAAGCGCTCGGGCGCGTCGGTCAAAAGGATAAAGACCGTCAGTTGCGGCGGTTCTTCGAGGATTTTCAGCAGTTTGTTTTGCACTTCTACCGACATCTTATCGGCCTGCCAAACAATCATCACTTTATAACCGCCCTGATTGGCCACAAGACTCAGCTTTTCTATGACGGCATTGCTATCAGCTACATAAAAAGTGGGTTGCTGATTCTCCACTTGCAGCGCGGCCAACCAATCTTGGTTGTCGAAGTAGGGGGAAGTCAAGAGGCGCTCGCGCCACGCTTCGAGATAGGTGTCGCTCGAACTTGTACTGCCTTTTCGTATCGTAGGGAAAATGAAATGCAAGTCGGGGTGAGCGTAGCGTGCAACCATCTTGCAGCCCGCACAACAGCCGCAGGGATCGCCCTCGGGCGTCCTGTTCGTGCAGAGCAGAGACGAAGCTAAAGCCAAAGCCATCGGGAGCTTGCCGACACCTGTGGGGCCGCAAAATAACTGCGCATGCGGCACGCGGCCTTCGACGACTTGCCGCCGAAGACGCGCTTTAATCGCTGCTTGCCCGATTACGTCGTCATATTTCATGCTTTCTTCTCGCCTGCACCTTGGAAGGAAGCGATGGCGTTGGCAGATCTACTGCGTCTGAACTTTGCGCCGACTTCCTCTCTGAAAGTGCAAATTTAACGAATGCCAATGAATTGCAGACGGATTTGCGCTGAAAACAATTACTTATGCGTTCGGCGCGAGCAAGCAAGCCGATCTATAAGCTACGCAAAACCACACGCCGGCCTACAAGTAAGCCAACGTGAACAATCTGCTCCGCATCGAGGGATTCGACTTACAGCCCTGAAAGCTCAGCCAAGACAAAGCGGTCAAAACGAGCACACCAGCGCACAACCATTTACAAGCGGCCGATGTTGTCACGGATTGAAGAACAAGAAGCAACAAACTAAGGTAAGGCAATACGCGATAGTTTGCCATCTCCCACCGTTTACACAATATCGTAGGCCGGATATATACCGTATCTTTTCCTTCTTGATACGTGAAAGCGGCAAGCCTCTGCGAAATCATACCGAGAGCTATTAACTTGACCTCTATACGATCGCCTTCTTTTGCATCCACCTCGCAAAAATCTTTCTGTATGGGGCAAGCAACAGCCGGTTGCCCATTCTTAAAGACTACGATGCTTGTGAGCATATTATCAAAGCCCCGATTTACTATAATCTTCATCTGATATAACGTGAATTGTCTTTTTATGGAATGCAACAAATATTGTCTTGAGGAAATGAGCGCCAAGGCTTCATAAAAACCTTTTACGCTTCGGTTGCTCCTCGCTTTTGATTGAATCGCTCTTTGTCTTCGGGCGATAAGGAAACTTCACCCCGCGCTGTTCAAGCCGACGCTTTACTTCCAGCGCCATCTTGCCATACTTACTATTAATATCAAAGCCCTCGTCGAAATATTCTTGTACAGATGCAGCAACTTGAAAGTCAGGATCATCACCGGCCAAGGGATCTGCGCCAAGGTCCATCAGGAAAAGCACCATATCCCATTCGTAAGTAAGCGCTTGACCACAAATTGCAGGCGTCCCCGTTTGACTATAATTGAGGTTTAAGCCCTGCTCTACTAAATATTTCAGCTTTTCTCTGCCATGGCTTTTATCTCGTAGAGCGCCCCAAAGCGGCCCTATACTCGTAGTATCATTCACGTTTGCACCATATTTAATGAGCAGCTTCATATATTTGATATCAAAGTATTTATGGCTCGCATACTCAAGACAAGTGGCATCAGTCTGATCATCGCTATACCCTTTTTTGTGATACTCAGGATTGGTATAGAACTTACTATGAACATTAGGATCTGCACCGTGCTTCAACAGCAGCTCCATCACATCGTAATTGTGATTCAGCAGCGCGTAATAAAGGTAGGTCATACCGCCTTTACTGACGTGGTTCAAGTCAACTCCTTCCTTAATCAATTTTCGTATGGCGCGAGGCTTATCATTATAAATAGCAGTAGCCATCTGCAACTCCACCCCATCAGGAAAATAAACCTCCGGCTCGGGAACAGAATGCTTATGTCTATTGAATATCAAGCTACAACTGCTTAAGCATAGAGACATCAGCGCTAAAGCAACTAACTTCTTCATTTTCTACAAAATTAAAAAATTATTTTCTTTACACAAAACTATTCCTTCGGTTGCCCCTCGCTTGGGGTCGAAGCAGCCGGCTTCTTAGGAAGATAAGGAAACTTCACCCCGCGCTGTTCAAGCCGGCGCTTTACCTCCTGCGCCATCTTGCCATTCTCACTGTTAGGATCAAAGCCCTCATCATAATATTGTTGTACAAATGCAGCCACATTAAACTTAGGATCATCACCCGCCATAGGATCTGCGCCGAGGTCTAAAAGGATAAGCACCTTATCCCAATTATACAGGTTAGCCTCACTACTTATTACCGTTGCCCCGGCTACACGTAAGTTTATATTAGCACCATGTTGTACCAAAAACGCTACTTTTTCTTTCCCTTGCAATTCGTCGTCTATCGAAAGGGCTAAAGGACTTATATAAGTAGTATCATTGACATTTGCGCCATATTTTACAAGTAGCTTCATATATTTGATATCATAAGCCCGCCGGCCGCAATATGCCAAACAAGCACCGTTATCATCGCCATATCCTATTTTATGAGACGAAGGATTGGTATAAAACTCACTATGAATATTAGGATCTGCTCCGTGCTTCAACAGCAGTTCCATCACCTCGTAGTTCTTATTCAGCATCGCATAATAAAGATAGGTCATACCGCCTTTACTGATATGGTTCAGATCGATTCCTTCCTCAATCAAACTTCGTATGGCGCGAGGTTTATCTTCATAGATGGCCGTGGCCATCTTCAGTTCCTGACCATCGGGAAAATACACATCAGGATCAGGAACAACCTTATAACGATCAGCCATAAAGTCACAACTTACAAATAATAGAGCTATAAGCGCAAAAGTAATAAGTCGTTTCATATAGAATAGAGTGATTCTGCGTGATGAAACCCGTCTTTGATCATTGATGTGAAAGAAGTGTATGCGGTGCACGCTACCTTTACGAATTTTAGTGGCGAGCCAAAATCCTGCCGCGCTTTGATCGTTGGCTTCTCTTTTCTCCAAAGGCCGTCCGGCAACTGTAGATCTTTGCAAATTCGGTTGATCACCATATCGTCTACTTCCACTTTTCTGCAAAGATACATAAAGCTGCCGCCTGTTTAGGGTGTAGGTCTCTTTTTTATAAGCATAAAGTATTTGCCGGATGCGAATAGAGGGTTCTCATCGCCCCGAGTTGCGAAATGCCGTGTTCGTGTATTTATAATCTGTTGCATAGCCGGAGGCAAGAAAGCGCATTGATCATCCACGGCACTCGTGGGCGGCGTGGCGAAGATGTTTCTTGGGTCTTTTCTAAACATAAAATCCCCATATCAATGGATAAATCCCAAAAATGTCACTTCAATATATAAAAGTACCTCACAAGGAATAATGCTACGGAATTGGGGAATAACTATATTTCATCAAGGAAACACTAAATTTTCAATGGTACTATTTCAATGAAACTCTTAAATATATCAGTATACCTTATTCTTTTTTCCCCTTAAAGTGTCCTTTGTAGTCTATAAAATAGCTAATTTTAGATATTGGAATAACCTCCAAGGAATCTTCATTAAGTAGGGATGTATACGAGATAATTTCTTCTTGAACAGAAATTATATTCGTATTAAATAAATATGTTATAATGATTTTTCCTGTTTCACCATAAATATTAATTGTTGCTTTGGTCGCAATTCTATTTTTGTATGTAACAATAGCCTCCGCTCCTTCCGAACTAATATTTTCTAAATCATACGAAATTATAGCATCTTTCATTAAAGCCGCATCACTAGTGTTACTTATACGTTGCTCCTTGTTGCTGCATGACAGACAAGAGAGAATAATTAATGTGCTAAAAAATAGCGTTTTGTAGAATATTTTCATCCTTTATTTATTCAATTCTGATAGTTGCTTTACTTTTGTGAAGAAATCTATGTGGCGCGGAATATGACAGTTTCATTAGTCATAGAACTGTGTTATGTATGTTACACGCCAATTGATAGTTATATGCCCTTAATTCCGCAGCATAAATTCTTGTGAGAACTCCAAGTGTCTGAGAAACAAAG
>ERZ773197.184-NODE-184-length-52422-cov-71.307694_pt1 | contig 52422 bp, 39 predicted proteins | sample MGYA00580999_ERZ773197 | MGnify/ENA primary metagenome ERZ773197 (study PRJEB29015, sample SAMEA2738166) | human oral metagenome | biome: human oral; feature: human-associated habitat; material: saliva | place: China | collected 2185 ...
TTATGCCGCAGTGGCTGGGGCCGCGTATCTTATGCGTGGCCCCAGCCACGAAGCAGATGACAACCTCAGTAAATGAATTCAGCTAGAGCTTGACATGCTGCCTTCTTGGTTTTTCTGCCAGGCTCAACCCCCGAGTAGCCGTATGCTCCATTGGAACCGTCTGTGAGAAGACCAACGTATATGTCATCCAATAGGTCATCAATTTCTGCAAAGAACTTGTCCTTTGCGGTTCTTTCATCGCTTGCACCAACACTCTCAGAGATCGCCTTGAATCGCTGCAGTAGCGAAACTGGATTGTTGTAGTAGCTCCTCAGCGTTCGAGACAGAAGGTTGGGGTCATCGGCCCCCGATCCTTTCAGCATCGCAGCCAGTTTGATCGCATCCCTGTCGCTACACAGGTCGGAGTAGTTGCAGTTGTTCGGCAGATCATTGGGAATGGTCAAACCTTGAAGTCCGCTGTGATTCGTATAGTTATCCCCTTGGCCAACCAGAGCCCTTGCTATCGCAACAATGTTTGAGCCGGGGTTCAGGTCAACAACCTTTTGAATCGGACCGAGCGCTGAAGCTAAGTCACCCGCCCAACCGGTCCACTTATCAGGGACGAGCGGGTTGGGGTTGATGTAGCCCAGGGTGGTCACGCTCATATGTGCGACATCTACTGCACCACCTGCGGGGTCCGTCCATTCTTGTCGATCAGAGCTAATCCACTTATTCAAGGCAGCGATTATCTGGGACGCTTGAGTGTCCTCTTCCAGCCTTTCCGCGTCGACCTCCCGGTATGCTTCAGCGGCCGCGGACCACTTTGCGCTTCCCTTGAGGTAGACCTTTGATAGGTAGTTGAGGACGCATCGCCAAGTCGGAACTTTGACCCATGTCACGTAACTACTGGATGTGATCGGATCCTCTCCGAAAGCGTAGTCCTTATAAACAACACGCAATTCCTCGAACCGGCTCTCAAGTGCTTCGATCAGATCGAGAAAATCTAGATCGCCGTAATTCACTGGCTGCGCGGGGCGCACCGACGAATCGGCTGGCATGCGACCTGAATATGCCACACGGTCAAGATCCCATTTCCCCCGATATCCGCTAATTTCGTGGAACTGATCAAATACCCAGTTGTCGGGGATGGGGAAACCGAGATTACCTGAGAATCCGGTAGACATGTCAGAAACGAATGATGCCACCGCGTATCCAGCCTGAGCGACCCGGGTGCAGATGTTTCGTGAGGCGTAGATACCCACTCGGTAGCCGCCGCCGAGACTTTGCGTAACTGCCTTGAAGTAGGGCAGGATGTGGCTGGTCACCTGAGGATCCGTGGCATCGTAGTCAACCGCGAAGTAGATCACTGTGGGTGGAACACCAAGGCGTTGGGCATCGGTTTGGGCTTCTTTCGCATGACGGTGCCCATTTTCAACACTAAAGTACTTAAGTTCAGTTGAGTACTCTTGAAAGATTGGGAAATACTTCAGCCCATGACCCACAATTCGCTCTAGCTCACCTGTGCGGAGCGCCTTGAAATAGTCCGCCTCGGACTTACTGCTTTGGTTGGGTTCACTGAGATAGCGGCCTACGATCTGATAACCATCAGCCTTAAGATGTCCAGCAAGCTCGTCAGTGATCTCAAAGCGCGTATCGCAAGCCATACAGGCCCGGTTAGGGTCGCCTTTAGAAGTGAGCAGGCTCATCCATGTGGTTGGATCGGCCACCCCGGTCACTGGCAAGGCGTGTGCTTGCTGGAACTGCCTCAGCGTGTTGCTGATTTCGCTGTTCCACGTGCTGGTCGGCAAAATGGAGTAGCCGTTGCAGACCAGACTCACAGTAGCTAGCCATACCCACTGGTTAGTGCCGCTACTAATTGTCCGTAGCTTGGAGCGAGTGCCTGCACCAAAGTTCCCGGTGGCTTCGGCAGGTGTGTATCCCTCGATTGCTTGGAGTACCTGGATTAGAGCCGTGTTCATTTCACGCCCGTACAAGCCATCAGTGGGAATGATACCTGTGTAGTTCTTGTACCCACGGTTGATCGCTTGCTGTGCCTGACGAATAGCTGTCTTGCCGCCGTATGCCGAGAGTAACCGGAACTGTTTCATTGACAGAAGCGCCATCATCAGTTCAACATCGACCGTTGCACTCGTGTCGCCAAGCCCAATATCCACTTTCATCTGGCGAATAGAATCGGCCACGCGATCGGTAAACTCAAGAGTGATGCCACCGTATTCGGCTCGATATCCCTTACACCACAACGCTCCTTGAATAATCCCGTTAACATTGTCATAGCCAGCAGTTTGGGTAATGCCGTTTGGCCAACGGGACTTGAATCGAGACTGTGTTCCAGTACCGAAATTGTTTGCGGTCGCTGTAATCCCCAGTTCGATTTGCAAAGCGCGGATGAGCGCGTTGATTGTGTCCCAGCCAGTGTTGCCGGTTTCTTGGACTGAGCCGAACCCAGTTTTATTGCCGTAAGTCGCATTTAGCCATTGCTGTGTTTTCAGCACCATTTGATCTGTCATGATTCCTCCTTTAGAAATCAGTCCTTAACTCATGGCGGGCAGTCACCCGCTAAAGAGGGACTAGTAACACCGGTTTGGCTGCTCCGGAGTTTTCGTCCTCACCTGTACGTCTCCGGGAAACCCAAAACCGGACGGGTAAGGAAAAGGAAAACTGAGAAAGCTTGACTGCGATTCGTCCCTCACTGGTACTGCCGACAAATAACGAAGTGTTAATACCCTGTTTGATTCGGGAACTTTGTGCGCGGTTGGCCCCGCCCGCTGACCTTCGACAAGGCGTTAGAGATTCAAGACCTCCAACCCCTCAGCAGGCTTTCGACATTGCCCTGTGTCCAACGAACACCATCAAGATGGGCATCTTTGAGGTTCCAGATGATCGACGCAACAGCGGCCAACGTGTGGGCTCGTCAGTAGGTGTAGACCCGAGGTTGTTGCCTCCACCGGTCATCATCGAGCGCGCTCTGGCGCGAGTGGCAGGGCTTGCACAGCGAACGGAGGTTGGTGAAGTCGTGGGTGCTACCGTGACCCAGCGGGAGCACGTGGTGGACCTCAGCAGCCGGAGTCGTGCGGCCGGCCCCGGTGCCGGTATCGGTGTTCAGACCTTGCCGCCCGTGCGAGCAGCAATAGGGGATGGGCATGACACCAAGACCATCACGCTCTCATGCGGCAAGCTCACCACCGGCGTGACCGTCAAGCAGTGGTCCTCGATCTTGATGCTGCGTAACCTCACCAGCCCGGAAACCTACTTCCAGGCCGCTTTCCGTGTGCAGTCACCGTAGGCGATTAAGAACCCGAACGGGGATAACCCCAGTGAGGGAGAGATCCTCAAACCCGCCGGTTTCGTCTTCGACTTTGCTCCCACGCGGGCGCTGCGGCAGATGGCTGACTATGGGGCTGGGCTCAACCCAGAAGCTGAGAGCCCAGAAGCGGCGGTCGCCGAGCTGGTGAGCTTCCTGCCCGTGCTGGCCTACGACGGGGCCAACATGAAGGAAATCAACGTCGGCGAAATCCTGGATGTCGCCATGGCCGGTACCTCCGCAACCCTGCTGGCCAAGAAGTGGGAGTCCGCGATCCTGGTGAACGTGGACAACCAGACCCTCAAACGCATCATGGAGAACGCTAAGGTCATGGAGACGATCATGAATATTGAGGGCTTCAGTGCGCTTGGCTCTGACATCTTCGAGACCGTGGTCAATAAGAGCGAGTCCGTCTCTAAGAGCAAGAAGGAAAAAGGCGAGTCCCTCACTCCCAAGGAGAAGAGGGAGCTCAGCAAGGAGGAGAAGGACTACAAGTCCAAGCGCAAGCAGATCCAGGAAAAGCTGATCAAGTTCGCCACCCGCATCCCTGCCTTCGTGTACCTGACCGATTTCAGGGAAAACACGCTGCAGGATGTCATCACCAAGCTCGATACGACTCTTTTCAAAAAAGTCACCGGCTTGAGCGTAGACGACTTCCAGCTGCTGGTAAGCCTGGGCGTGTTCAATTCCGTCCACATGAACCAGGCCGTTTTTGCTTTCCGCCGCTACGAAGACGCGTCCCTGGCATACACCGGCATCCGCTCCCACCCCGAGCAGCAACGCCGCATGGGCTTGTACGACACGGTCATCACCCTCCAAGAAGAGAGCCCTGCAAAGTAACTAGTCCATACGGAGGCAACACGCAGCGGGGGCCCATCGGTTTATCCCCTTGTCAGCCAACCTTTTGATGCAGACCCCAAACTGGGGCCTCTCAAACCCGCTATCCAAACCGGCTGTGCCACTGTGATGGGAGCACGAACTCCATCCGCTGCCCGTCGGTGCCTTCCAGGATGAGGGTGCGCCACCGGGTCATCAGCCCCAGGCGATGTGGGCGGTGACGTCATCAGGGTGGGCTGCCAGTGTTTGCGCTGCACGGGTCATTGTTGTGGCCATAGAGGTAGACACCGCGCCACGGTGGGCAGTGCTGGCTGAACTCAGAGCGTCACCTATGGCTGCCACCAGATCAGGGTCGTGGAATAGCCTCCTGAGCAGGAACTGGGCGAGGTAGGCCTGTAGCTCGGTGTCGTGTAGCCAGCCGGTCTCGCAGGTGCCCCGTTTCTTGTAGCTGATGCGGCATTCCCACACAGCCTTGCGAAACGTCGAACTAGTGGAGTGGTGGGTGTGCCGCCCATAGGCGGTACCGCAGTCCTGGCAGGTAATCAGTCCCTTGTACCTCGACAGCCATTTGGGTGACGGTTGCCGGTCTTCATCCCATTTACCCACCAAGGGGTCATACCACTCCACACCCATTGTGTTAGATGGTATTAAGCGAGCCCTACGACGCTTGGTAGAAGCCTCGTTAAGGCAGGTTTTGACAGCTCGGCTGCTAGTGAGCTGGTTAGCTAGTGAGCCTGGTCTGGCTATCGGCCTGGGGAGCCTGGCCTGCGCGGTCGACCCCACGCCACGACCCCACAGTGTCTAGCCTGCTGCTATGTAATCAGCCCTCGACGCGAGCACCCGGTCCGGCCGGAGCCTGCGGATCTGCGGGGCGATCGTAACCACCGGCGGCGCGGTCGTCGGCGTCGGCGTCAGTCTCAAAGAGCATGTTGGCCAGGCGCACGTGCACGGTCTCAATCTTGGGGATGTCCTCTAGGCGCACCGGCTTTTCGGCACTGGTTTCCAAAATCAGTGTGCCGCAACCGAAAATGCGGTCAGTCCAGCCGCGCTCGTAACGGATGTCAGAGATACGCGATAGGGGGATGTCGTGACCGTCTTTGTTGAAAATGCCCTTGCGGGTGATGATGCGGCGGTTGGTGATGGTGAAGGTTTTATTTAGCCACTCCAGCCAGGGGATGATCATTAGCGGGAAAGCCACGATAAGCGCCAGGATCCAGATTGCGTAAAGCCCCCAAGGCTGCCACGACTGTGGGGCAATTACGCTGGCGATGATGGCAACGGTAATGAGCAGTATGGTGCCCAAGATGCGCCAGCCCAATACTTTGGGGTGGGTGCGCATGTAGTCGACTACGTACTCGCCGTCGGATAGATGTCTTTTAGGAAACGCCATAGCTTCATCTTTGCAGACACTCGCCTTAGTGTCACTTGCTTAGGCCGGAAAATTTTAGGTGCGGGCGCGGCTTTTGGGTCGGCGGGTCTTGACGGTGGGGTTTGGCGACGGCGCCGGGCTGGTGGTCGCGCGGGTCGGCGGCGTGCGTGGGCTGTGAGCGCTGAGGGGAGTGTGCTCTGGTGGGTGCTTCGGTGCGCGTTGAGGTGTTGGTAGCACCTGTGGGTCAGCGGCACGCGGCGTACGGCGAGTGTGGACTAGTGGCGTGAGGGCTGACATTGCGCGGCGGGGGAGCTGGGGGAGTGGATAGAGAGGTAGAGGTTAGAGGGCTGCAAAGTTAGATGGTTACAAATACTGACAAATCGTCCCTTGCCTATAAAACCCCATGAATTTTTTATAGGCGAGGGACGATTTTGTATGTACCTGTATGTACCTGTGTGTACTTGTATGTATGCGAAGAGAAGATCAGTTCTGCTTGGCCAGCAGGTCGCGGATCTCGCTGAGCAGCTCGGTCTCGGTGGGAACGGCCGGAGCTGCGGCTTCCTTGGCAGCCTTGCGCTCGCGCATCTTGTTCATGGGCAGCACGATGCAGAAGTAAACAGCGGCGGCCACCAGCAGGAAGTTGATGCCCTGGGTCAGGATGGCGCCGGGCTGGATGTATTCCTTGGAGCTGGGGTCAATCTTGAACTGCAGTACGGAGTCGAAGTTCGGGGAACCGATTAGCTGAGCCAGGATGCCCATGATGAAAGCGGTTACCTTGTCAACGATCGGCTTGAAAGCGTTACCGATAATAACGGCGACGGCTAGGTCGACCACGTTGCCCTGAGAAATAAAGTCGCGGAAGCCCTTAAGCATGGTTTTCCCCCTGAAGTTTTAAGTGAAGTGGGTGTGCCTACCCCGTTTCAGGGTCTGAGCACTATTGAAAGCGGGCCCTGGGAGGCCGCGCCGCATAAAAGCGTAGCCTCAGTTTCCTTAACTGCAAACGTTATTAGTCTCATAGTCCCTTGTGTTTGGGTGAGATTCGCTTTGTTTGGCGGCTCTACATCAACAATTGTGACTTTCTGCGCCAATACCTGCGCCCCGGCCTGGGAGTATGCGCCGTCACTAGAAACCACTCCGCTATTAGTGGTGCTGGCCACTGTGCCCACAATGTCCACCTGCTGGCCTATACGCGCCAGCTGCGAGCCGGTTTGTATCTGCAACTGCACCACCCGCTGCTGCTTGCCTAGATGTGAGAGCGCCGGCCCGGTAAGCATTGATTCAATCAGTGCGGTGCCTTTGGGTAGGTCAATGCTCAGTTTTCGGCCCACTGGGGAGGTGCGTACCGCTTGTGGTGGCGAGGTTGGCAGGTTGCTTAGGACGACGTCGCTGCTGGTGATCACTTGGCCTAAGGACATATCCGTGCGCATTACCCATACCTTTACCTGCCCGGGGTTAGTCAGCGCCTGAACTGCCAGTAGTGCGCATAAAAGCACGGCTAAGGCGGTGATCAGCCGCCGGTGCAGCCATAGTTGGCCGCGCCAAGAGGCCCTTGAGTTAAAGCGCAGGCTAAAGCTGCGCTGGGGTTCGTCGAGTTCCTGGTTGAGCCACTCCTGGTTGAGCCCCTGGCAGTGAACGGCAGAGCCGGTTTTGCGTTGCATGAATCAAGTGTTTAGCTTTTAGTCCAGTGCCTGCTGGGCGGCTGTGGATGGGCAGCATTTAGGAAATTTTTTATCCACAGGTGCGTAAAACCGCCCCGCACCAAACTGCAGCCCGCAGCGGCGCCGTCGTCGGCAAAAAACACCTCGCGCCCAAGAACTTACGTTCCAAGGGTGCGGGGTTAGTAACGATGCGGGGTTAGTAACGATGCGGGGTTAGTAACGATGCGGGGGTTAGTAACTATGGGGCCCACTAGAAGCGGGTGATGCCTTCCGTGGTGATAATGCCGCTAACCGGGCGGTCAAACTCGGCAGTGGGTAGGGTCGTGTCGGTCAGATACTCGTTGGGGTGCAGCAGTGCGAAAGTTTCCACACCAGGGTTAACCAGTGGCAGCATTCGGTCATACCAGCCGCCGCCTTGACCTAGGCGGTTGCCGTGCGCGTCAACTGCCAGCGCCGGCACCAATACGCTTTGCACCAGCGTGATAGCGGCAGGCCCCAGCACCAGGCCAGAAGGCTCGGGGGGACGGCCGGGAGCGCGGGTAGCCAGATCATCGCTACCACGGAACCAGCCCCAGCTGCGCGATAAGTGGGGCCCAAGCACAGGTAGGAGCACCTGCACACCGGCGGCATGCAGCTCATCAATGAGTAGGCGAGTACAGGGCTCGTCTCCTACAGACACATAGGCTGCCACGGCCTGAGCGCCGTTTAAAGCCTGAAAGACGTTTTCGGCTAAAGCCGCACAACGGGCGTCGTGGCGGCGGGACGGGTGGCTGTACGCAGCGCGCGTGCGGCGAAGCTTGTAACGCAGGTGGTCCTTAAGATCGTCAACGTCCAATCCGACTACGGTGTCGGTCATTGAGTTCCCTTCACTTGATCCGGTTTCTCGTACTTCCAGGGTACCCTAAAAGTATCCCTAAGTGTCGCGCCACTGACCCCACAGGAGTTTCAAATGCGTACCGTCGCTGAACATTTATCGGCCTGCCTTGAGGTCGCCCACGCTGCTGAGCCGCTTGACGTGGTACTTTCCGACGCCGTGGGCACGGTGCTAGCTGCAGATATCGTTTCTGACGTGGATATGCCCCCCGCGAACCTGGCCGGTTTGGACGGTTACGCGGTGCGCGCCAAGGACTGCGTCAGCGCCTCCCCGGCCACGCCGGTGGTGCTGGATGTGATCGACGCCGTCCGCGCGGGGGATGTGCGCCGCACTCATCTTGTGCCCGGCACTGCGGTGCTGATTGACTCTGGTGCGCCCATGCCGATTGGGGCCGACGCCGTGGTTCCCTGGCAGTTCACCGACCGGGGTGAGGCGCAGGTGACCATTAACCGTAAGGTCAATGCTGGTCAGCGGGTGCGCATGTTGGGTGAGGACGTTGAGGCTGGCGCTACCGTGCTTTCTAAGGGCAGCCGAATTGGGGCGCGTCAGGTGGCGTTGCTGGCTTCGCTGGGTCACCAGCGCGTGGCGGTGCACCCGGTGCCGCGCGTGGTGGTGGTTTCTATTGGCGACGAGCTGATTGAGCCCGGCCAGCGCGCTGAGCCGGGGGACGTGTATGACGCTAACGGTCACGCCCTGTCCACAGCGGTGGCCGACGCCGGCGGGCAGCCTTTCCGAGTAAGTGCCGTCCCCGACGAGTACCACGCCCTTACCGAAACCCTGGAGGACCAGCTGGTGCGCTCTGACCTGCTGATCACCACCGGTGGTTTGAGTGTGGGTCAGGGTGACACGGTGAAAGAGGTGCTCTCGCCGCTGGGCACGGTGCGGTTTGACACGGTGGCGATGAGCCCGGGGCGCCAGTTGGGTGTGGGCACGCTAGGTGACGGTATTCCGGTGTTTTGTCTGCCCGGTGACCCGGTCAGTGCTCAGATGGCTTTTGAGGTGTTTGTGCGCCCGGTGCTGCGTTCGATTGCTGGCTGGCAGGATATCCACCGTCCCTCGCTGCCGGCGGCGGTTTCTACATCCTGGTCTAGCCCGGCGGGGATGCGTGAATTTGTGCCGGTTCAGCTAGCTGGTGCCCCCAGTACTGGCTATCAGGCTCACCCCACGCAGGCGCCAGGGGTGCAAACTATTTCTGGCCTGGCCTATGCAAATGCTATTGCGGTGGTGCCCGAAGAAGTTACGCAAGTTAATGCTGGGACGCAATTGCATTGCCTACTTTTAGATATGTAACGCAATAGTAACGACACGCCGCGAAACTTCCGGATGCCTCCTGTATAAACACTTACTTTTAGTCGTATGGTGTTTCAGGCGGTTCTTGGTTTTGCGCTGGCGGTCGCAATCTCGTTCTATTTGCTGCCACATTTGCGCAGGCGCGATAGGCTTGCAGTCTACTCGCATGACCAGGATCGCTACTCGCCCTACCTACGTGTGTTAAATACGGCTATGGTGGCAGGTAAAACTCCAGGTCACGCGAATAATAATGATATTGCTAGGCTGATTTTTAGCCCGGAGGTGAAGGTCATGAATCGACCTGCCGTGAGGAACGTGCGTGCCGCGCGCCTGGAGCGTGATTTAGCGAAGGCAAAGCGGGCTCAGGCTGCTCACCAGGCCAAAGCTTCAGCTGCTGCCAAAACTCGCCGTATCCTGATGGGGTCTTTAGCCGGCGTAACTGCACTTTTAGGGGTTTTAGCTGGGGTCTTTACTTGGCCTTGGTTTGTGGTTTTGCCGACGGCGGCCCTGCTTGCGGCCGCTATGGTCGGTGACGTGCGCGTACGTCGCGTAAGCTCCAAAAATGATGCTGCTCTGGCTGTGCGGGTGAGCCAGCTAGAGGAGCAACTTGAAGGTGTAGGCCGATCCGCCAAGAGCGTCAAGGAAGCTAAAGCTAAGCGTGAGGCTGAGATTGCCGCCCGTAAGGCAAAAGCGGAAGCAGCCCGTCGCGAGGCGGCTCGCCTGCGTGAGCAGGAGGTTGCTGCGGCCCGTAAGGAGCTGGCTGAGCAGGAGCGTCAGGCCCGCGAAAGCGCTGAGGAAACCGATGTGCGTCAGCGTGAGCAGGTAGCTAAGGCTAAGGATCAGCTGGTGCGGGAAGCTAAAACCGCCACTGAAGCCAAGTATTTGGCACGCCTAAACAAGCAGGCTGAAGCTAAGCGGGCTGAGGAGGTGGCTAAGCCGGCCGCTAAGCCGGCCGCCCCGGTTGAGCGGGCCGCCAAGCCTGCCCCGACTGTTGCCAAGCCGGCGGCCTCCACTACTGTGTCTGCTTCGGCTACTGCGTCTGCTTCGGCTGCCGCCAAGCCGGTCTCTGCCGCTAAGGCAACTTCCGCTGACAGCGCTGGCGACGTCGTCGAGACCACCAAGGCTGCCCCCAAGGCCGCTAGCGCCGCCAAGTGGGAGCCGGTGAACGTACCCGCCCCCAGCTACACCATGGCTGCGCGTGGTCCGCGTCGCCGGGTTGTAGAGGCCGAGGCGGACTTCAACTCCGCCAAGGAAGTAACCGGCGTGGTTAACCCGGTGCGTCCCTCCAGCGCTCCGGCTAACGTGTCGCTGGATGTGGAGTCTGTGGCTGGGGACTTCAAGCCGATCGACCTCGATGCTGTCTTGGAGCGGCGTCGCGCGGCGGGTGAATAAGCAGGCGGCGGGTGAATAAGCCGCCAGGGCGTGGCTCGCAGAATTTACGCGGACCGCGCGCTGTGCTAAGCTAAACCCGCCCATGGGGCTATGGCGCAGTTGGTAGCGCGTCTCGTTCGCAATGAGAAGGTCAGGGGTTCGAATCCCCTTAGCTCCACGCATCCCAACCCCGGGCTTCCGTTGGAAGTCCGGGGTTTCTGTATACTCGCACGGTTGGGGATAGACGTCCGGGCATATGCTCAACTCCCTCAACAACCCCCACACCCAGCTACGCGACCGCCTCGGTGAGGTCCAGGCCTGGCTCGGCGAGAAGGCCGAGGCCTTCCTCGTCATGGGGAGGGGAGCGCATAATGACTTCGGCCCCGAAAACAACGATGCGTCGCAGCGCAACAACGAAGGAGACAATCATGTGTCGACCCACCACCTGCGAGGTATGCGGAAAGACCACCTGGAAGGGCTGCGGCAAGCACATCGACTCGGTGAAGGAACAAGTGCCCCCGGATCAGTGGTGCGATAAGGACCATACTGATGAGGAGTACGCCCTCGCTGAGAAAAAGAGCGGTTTCTTCGGCAGTTTCTGCAGCTAGCCTGCAGCCCACTGTCAGCGTCGTGAGCACCGCGATGCTGGGTTATTCGCGCCCTTTTCGAGGCCTCGAGTCGTGCGGCAAAAACAGATCGGCGATTGAGGAAAAGTGGAGAGCTTGTTGCTTTCAGGTGATGCCTTGCAGTCACCTCAAGCGTTTCTGGAACTCGGGTATAATTAGGTTTTCGTTGACCTGTCACTTCGTTTGAAAGTGGAGGAACAATATGATCTGGGATCGGGTTGCCCCGCTCTACGACCTCGCTGTCAACACGCTCAACAGGAGGGTGTACTACGGGACAGGCAGCGCCGTTGCCCGGTTGATTCGCCCCGGCGACACCGTGCTCGAATGTGCGTGCGGCACGGGTACGATCACCGCAGCCATCGCTCCCGCATGTGCGCGTGTGGTTGCGACCGACTACTCCGAGGGGATGCTCAAGCAGGCCGGGAAGAAGCTCGCGCGCTACCCGAACGTGGTCGTCGAACAGGCGGATATCACCCACTTGCGCTACGCGGACAACTCCTTCGATGCGGTCGTTGCTGCCAACGTCATTCACTTGCTGCCTGAACCGGGCGACGCGCTCAAGGATCTCAAGCGGGTTACGCGCCCGGGCGGCACGATCATCGTGCCTACCTACGTGATTCCCAAGAAGCGTGCACACACCATATTTTTGAAGCTGATCTCCCGATGCGGCATACACTTCCAGGAGCACTTCGACCCGGCGTCCTACCGGGCGTTTTTTGAGCGCATGGGCTATGTCCATGTCACCTACAGGGTCGTGCGAGGCCGGATCCCCTGCGTGATCGCGTCCTTTACGAAGGAATACTAGGCGTTTTCCAGGGCTATCTGTCGCGGCTCCGCCTCGGGATCCCGCATAGCCTCCGGCGCTTCGTGACCATGGCACGCCCCGAGTCCACCAGACAGATAATCCGGCCTGGAAACCAGGGCGGATTTTTTGTTGCCTAAAAGCGGCTGGGGTGGAGCGTGAGCGCCAAAGTGAGACCCATGTATTTAAGGTGCGGATACGCCTTTGGGATAAGAGTTTTAATTGTTTACTTTTAGGTCTTTAGGACTAAAGCAGATAAACCTATAGCTTTGTAAATATAAGCATTGTTTATGATGACTTTGTAAAAAGCTTAAGAAAATGCCGAGGGCCGCACGTGAAACGTGCGGCCCATCGCCAATGAGGTTCCTCAACCCGTGTTCCCAGATCGGGGAGGGCGCCTCCTTCGCCAGAACGTTCACTGTAGGCTCCCTTAAACCTCAGTCCAACTAGCTCTCGGCCGGTCATCAGGCTCCCCAACCCTCGCGACCGCTAACCTCTGGCGGTAGTAAGAATTTAACCCCCTCTGCCTGTAAGAACACCCCTGGGCAAGCTGTGAATTTCCTGGGAAATTTAAATAGCGTTCCCAGGTTTCTGTGAAAGCGAATTTGACCTGGATAAACACCAAAATACCCGACTACATACAAAGTAAAGTTTTTATCCCTCAATGCAACTTCGTGCAGCTTACTAAGCCTGTAGGCTTGTAACCGTGCTCTGTCAGCTCCACGATGCATCCCTGTGTCGCTCCTGTCCCAACCTTGATCTATCCCTGGCGCAGCAGCTGCAATTAAAGCAATCTGCGGTGCAAGCCACACTTGCCGGTCAGGTTGAGACGGCCGCCTGGCTTGAACCTTTCGCCAGCGCCCCCAGCCACTTCCGCAATAAAGCCAAACTGGCGGTTTCGGGCACAACCCACGCCCCGGTGCTGGGTTTAGTTGACCGTTTCGATAACGGCACGGATTTAACTTCCTGCCCGCTGCATGTAAACGAAATTAAAGCCGCACTAGCCCCATTAACTCGCGCAATTACCCGCATGGGATTGCAGCCCTACTCAATCGTCAAGCGGCGTGGGGAGCTTAAGCATGTGCTGATTACCGCCTCGGCTAACGGCCAGCTGATGGTGCGTTTCGTTTTGCGCTCGACGGCGCAGCTGCCGGCTATCCGTAAAGGTGCGCCCCGCCTGCAAAGTGAGTTACCTGGATTGCGGGTGCTGTCGGTAAATATTCAGCCCCGCCCAGCCGCGATCTTGGAGGGCGAGCGCGAAATTATTTTGAGCCAGGACTCAACCCTGGACATGCCGCTGTACCTGCCGGAACTGGACGCAGACGGCGTTGTCGTAAATAACAAAAAAAGCGTGCTGCCGCTGGTGCTACCCCCGCAGTCATTCTTCCAAACCAACAGTGACGTGGCCGCCGGTCTCTATGCCCAAGCCCGCGCCTGGGCGCGCGACTATGCGGGCCAGTCGATTTGGGACCTGTACTGCGGCGTGGGCGGCTTTGCCCTTGCCCTAGCCCAGCCCGGTGCGCAGGTGCTGGGAGTGGAAGTTTCCGCCCCTGCCATCGACGGCGCCCGCGCGGCCGCTGCCCAGCTGGGCCTGACTAGCCCGCAGGTTCGCTTTGAAGCAGGCGACGCCTCCGTGCTGGATGCCTCGGGCCAGGTCTATGGTCACGACAAGCCTGATCTATTAGTAGTTAACCCGCCCCGGCGCGGCATTGGTGAACTGGCGGCCTCAATTGAAGACAGCGGCATTCAACGAGTGCTGTATTCCTCCTGCAATCCGGCCTCATTGGCTAAAGATCTAGAGGTGATGAGCAGCTATCGGGTACGCCGGGCGCGGTTGTTCGACATGTTCCCTCACACCAATCACGCTGAAGTGCTAGTTGAATTAATTCAGAACTAGGCTTTGCGCCTGCTTGCAGTGCTGGCAGGCTGAATGTAACCTGTTCCACTCACATTCAGCCTGGCTAATTCCCTAATATGTTCATAACCAAGAGCTATAGATAAGGAATGTTGTGTCTAAGCAAGCCGAATCCTCGAAGGATGAAAAGAACGCGCAAGCCGCTTCCGAGCAGGAAGTTCGCTCCGGTTTGGCGCTTACCGTTAAGCAGGAAAAGGTCCTGGGGTGGGTTGCTACCTTCATGGCCGTGTGCATGTACGTCGCCTACGTTCCTCAGATCGTGAGCAACCTCAACGGCCAGGCTGGTAACCCACTGCAGCCTCTGGTAGCTGCAATCAACTGCAGCCTGTGGGTGTACTACGGCCTGTTCAAGCCTTCTCGTGACCTGCCGCTGGCAGCCGCTAACGCCCCCGGCATTTTCTTCGGCCTGGCTGCCTTCGTCACCGCGCTGTAAGTTGCAGTAAAACAAGGCTGACGCATAGCGTGAAACAAGCTGGCACTAGCGGAAAATAAAACGCTAACCAGCAATAAGCGGCTGGCCTCCTTTTAGGAGGCCAGCCGTGTTTTATTTGATGGGCGTAAAGGCGCCAGGCATAGGTGGACGCGAGGTGCTAGACAGTGTCAGGCCCTACCGTATTGCAGGTGGGGCTGCTCGCATTCGTCGCCAAGGCGGATACCCGGCGCCAATGCCCCGGCTTGGCTAGCGCGCAGCTGTTCCAACTCGCGCACCACCCGCTCGCGTAGCGAACGCGGATCAATAGTGTTCAGGTAAATCTTGGTGGCGCCCTCAAAACCCGCCAAAGTGGAAACACGCCACTTAAGCACCACCCGCCAAGGCATTTCCTTAGCCACGCCCGGGGCGCGGTAATGCCACTCCTCGTTTAGTGGCACCTGCGTGCCCGTAGTCTGGTGTAGGGCGTGCACCAAATCGGAGACCGCATCCACCTGTTCAGGCTCCATCAGCCACGGTTCAGAGACCGGCCCGGTGGAGTAGACCTCCAGCGAGGGGTAACGGTGACCCACCCCAGCCAGGGCCACGGCGCCGTCGTTAGCGGCCACAACCAAACCCGCCCGGTAAGCCCAATCCACAAAATCACGGTAAATATTGCCGTTAGCATTCACGCGGGCAATCTCGGCTTGCAAGCTAGCCCCCAGCGAATCCACGCCCACCACCTGTTTGTGCAGGTGATCGAAGCTAGCGCCGGCCGGGCGCAGCCAGTTTTGGAATACGGCCACATACTTAACATGCTTGTTTTGCAGGTATTGCGCGTGCATGGCGTTAACCGCCCACTGGGTCCACACGCGGTGCTCGGCCACGCTTAAAGTGGCGCTGCCCGCTAGGCCGGTAGTGTCGACGGCGTCATCGCGCCAGTGGCGGCGGGCCACCAACACATCATGGCTGCCCCCGAAAAAGCCGGCGCTGTGACGGCGAATGTCGCCCAGGTTCAGCTCGGCAATCTCTGCGTCACCAGCTCCGGAGGCGCGCAGCTTGGCGCTGACAATAGCGCGCAAATGCTCGTATCCGGCGGCGTCAGCCAGGTAGTTTTCAAGCCGGTCACGGCAGCGCTCAGGCAGCTCAAAACCATAGTTAGCTTGCCAATAATTGAACGGCAAAATCTCAAAAAGGTTGGGGATGCGGCGAAAGTCGGCTACGCTCTGATCTAAGTATTCAGGCAGCAAGCCAAAAAATGTGTGCCAGGTGTCGCCCGCCCTGGCGTTGGCCCCTGCGTCGGCGCTAGCGGCGTCGTCGTCGTCCTTAACCGAGGCAAAACGCACGATACGGGCATATTCAGGCGGCGTCTCCAGATAGCGGCCGCTACAAAAAGCACAAGTGTGAGTGTGCATGTGGGAACTGAGCGGACGCACCTCAACCTGAGGCAGGCGCAAGGGGCGGTTAGCGCGGCCGGGTACAGTCCACACTTCCGTGCCAGTGAAAGGGCTAAGCTGCTTGACAGTACCGTCACAAAGACGGCGCAGGTAGGGGTGATCGTCCATGCCTCTATTGTGCCGGGTTTTAGATTGGAGGGAACATGCTAGGAGATGCCTTTGGGGCGCTGTTTTTAATCGCCACCGTAATATTTCTAGCGCCGCTCATTGCGCGGGCTATCCCAGGCGGGTTTGTGCCAGAAACTGTGCTTTTGCTGGCCGGCGGAATGGCCATGGGTGCGGCTGGCTTTACACTCACCGAGGCAGGCGAACCGATTTCCTTCCTGCGTGAACTGGGCGTAGGTTTCCTGTTCCTGCTGGCCGGTTATGAGCTGGACCTGGGGGAGCTGCGCGGCTCAGGCGGGCGCCACGCCATAGTGGGGTGGTTTGCCTCACTGGGCTTGGCTTTCGCGGCGGTGATCGCCATGGGGGTGGGGTCAATTACTGATATGCGCGACGGCGCCATAGCCCTGGCTATTGCCATGACCTCCACCGCCCTGGGCACACTACTGCCGATTTTGCGCGAGCGCGGGCTGCTATCTACCTCAGTGGGCGCCGCCGTGCTAAACCATGGAGCGATTGGTGAAGTCGGCCCGATTGTGCTGATGGCGCTGCTGCTGGGAAGCCGCGCCACCTGGGCTTCGGCGCTGGTGCTGGCCGGCTTTGTGGCTATCACGGCGTTAATCATCGTGTTCAATGAGCGGGTTAAGCGGGCTGGTACGCGCCTGGTCGCGGCAATTCAGCGCGGGCAGCACACTACCGCCCAAACCACTATTCGCGCCGCCGTGTTGCTGCTGGTGGGGCTGTGTGCACTGGCTGAAGTGTTTGAGCTTGACGTGGTGCTGGGGGCGTTCGCGGCGGGAATTATTTTGCGCCGGGTGCTGCCTGAGGGTTCGCGGCCCTTTGAGGAAAAACTTGATGGTTTGGCCTATGGTTTCTTCATCCCGATTTTCTTTGTAACTTCAGGCATGACCATTACGGTGTCGAACCTGAGTGAAAAGATTGGCCCGATTCTGGGTTTCTTGGTGCTGCTGGTGGCCGTGCGCGGAGTGCCGGTGCTGCTGGTGAGCGCCGCTGAGCGTAAACGTGACGGCTCACGGGTGTTCAACTGGCGTCAAAGCCTGCAGGTGGCCTGCTATTCCACCACCGCCTTGCCGATTATTGTGGCCGTGACCCAGGTGGCGGTTTCTGCCGGAACCATGACCCGCGATGTGGCTTCCACCCTGATTTTGGCTGGTGCCTTGTCTGTGCTGATTATGCCGACGGCGGCGCTACCCTTGTCGCGGCGTACCGATAAGCTGCCCCAAACCCAGACCATGGGTGTGGTGCAGGGGCCGGTGCGTGCCGATGGTTCTACCACTGCTAGCACGCAGGAAGAAGATGGTTACGCTGTGGGCCGTCCTAGCGACGGTGCCGAGGCGCAAGATGCCCCCGAAGTGCGTACCGCCTTGTATGTGCCCCCGCATGAGCGGGTTGACGCCGGCCGTGACGCCCTAGCCCAGGCCCAGGGTGAAACTGGCGTGGAATCTGGTGGGCGCCTGGGCGGCGTGCAGGTGCGTCTAGGGGTGCTTTCGCACCGCCTGCAATGGCAGGGAGACGAGCCAGTGCACTGGCAGCTGCGTAGGCGCATGGTCAAGCGCATAAACCGCCGTCGCCACAAGTAGGCAAATACATACAAATACAGGCAAAATACATACAAATACAGGCAAAATCATCCCTTCCCTATAAAAAATTCATGGGGTTTTATAGGGAAGGGATGAAATGTCAGTATCTGTAGTTCAACTACTTATACTTTAGTTCAATAACTTATACTTTTACCAAGTCTGGGCATTTTCAGCTGCCTCTAAAGCCGGCGACACCGCCTCCGGGGCTGCCGACGCCGAAACCGATGGCAATGCCGTCAGGGTTGACGTCGACGCCGCCGCCAGGGCCGCCGCTGCCCGGCTAGGCCACCGCACGACCAGGTCTAGACGCCGTTACCGTAGTGCGGCGGGACGTCACCTAGCAGTCGCGCGTCATTGGCGTGCGCGGACGGATCCTCGCGGCGCAAATCTTCACGGCTCCAAGCTGGCCTCTCAGCATCCACCTTGCCCAGCGCCTCCTGCACAATCTGCTCAAGGTTGGCGCCCTCGGCCACCCGCTCGCGGTCCTTTGGCCCCAAATGCACTACGCGCCGACGCCGCCGCCCGGCTTGGGTGGGATGCCCGGCTTGGTTGGGGTGCTCGGCTTGGTTGGGGGAAGCCTGAGCCAGTGGGGCCTCAGTGTGCCCGGCTGCGGTGGCTGTGGAGGCTGTGGTGGCTGCGGAGGCTGCGCTGGTCGCCGCCGCAAAGGCAGGGTTTGCCTGATCGGCCGGTACGACTGCGCTGGCTGGCGCGCCCGGGACGGGCGCGCCAGCGTCTGCACTGTTTTGGCTGGTCATTATGGTTCTCAGCTCGCTTGGTGGTGGCTCAGCTGTGGCTCAGTTGCAGCTCAGTTGCGGCCACGCTTGACGGCGTGGTGTAGCACCGCGTCCACAGTGGTGCCGCGTCGCTTGAGGGCTAGGGTTTCGCGTAGCTGCTCCACTTCCGCATCCTCACTGCGTTCGACGCCGTCAGAGCGAATCCAGGACACCAGATCGTCAAGCTGATCGTCGCTGTAGGCCTGCAACGGCAAGCCCTGGGCGATCGGTGGGCGCACGTCACGCTCGCGGGCAGTGTCACCGGCCCCAGCACCGTCACCGGCTCCAGCTGCATTAGTGCCGACGGCGCCCGGGTCAGCTCCGTTAGCTCCGGCAGAACCCTGCCTGGCTGCGGCCGCGCTGTGGGCACTGGCCGCGCTAGCGCCCTGGCCAGCGCTGCTAACGCCAGCGGCGTTGGAAGAGAGGCCAGGCGGGGGAGGAACCGGCCGCTCACCGACCGCGCCAGTTCCGGTAGCGCCAGAGCCGGCAAGCCCGCCGGCCCCGGTGGTGTGGCCACTGCGGCTGCCAAGCCCAGCGCCAGCCCCGGCAAGCCCACTGGCCGCGCCAGTTCCGGCAAGCCCGCCAGCTCCGGCCCTGAGCCCAGCGCTAGCCCCGGCTAGCCCACTAGCCCCATATCCGGCTGCCGCCGAGTCGCCGTCGTCGCTAATTAGCTCCGGAACCGCCTCGCCGTCGTCGCTGACACTTTGACGCTTATCAACAATGTCGAGCACCAACTGGCAGATGCGCTCAGCCTCAGCGGAAGGATCCACAAACACGCCAGCGCTAAAGGCCCGGTACACGGTCCAGCCGCGCCGCTCCAGGCGCTCCACCCAGTAGCGCTCACGCATACGCACCGAAGGCTCATCCATATAAGCCTCGTCGTCGGTAAGTACCGCCACCAGCAGCTCGTCGGGGTAGTCGGGGTGGCCCACAGCCAGCGGAATCGCCCCGGGCCCATCCGTGCCGTAACGCGGCACCACAGACAGGCCCATCTGGAAGCAGTGCAAAGCCAGATCCAGCAGCAGGCGGTCAGGGGCCTTACCGGCGTCGTCGAGAGGCAGCGGCCCCACCTGGGCGCGTTCAAGCAGCTGACGCAGCAAACGCTCCCCAGCCCCATGCAGGCGTGAGGGGTCAATATCGGCCGCGCTCAGGCAAGAAACCACAGTGGTAGTGCCGCGCGAAGCACACAGCGCCGCCACCAGCCCGCCGGCACCGTCGCGAGTAGACAGCTGCCCGAAAGAGTGCACCAGAGAGCCATTGGGGGTCTTGGCGTAACCCACCGCAATAATGATGTGGTCGCGGCGCAGACGGTAAGCCTGGCTGATATCCACCACCACAAACGGCTCGGACTTGTCTGCGTTAAAGAACTCCTCCAGGGCGGGAGAGCCGTTAGTTTCGGCCGCTACCGCCGCGCGGATCGCCTCAGCGTGGCGCGAGTTGAGAGCCACCACAGCCAGGGACTGCTCCGGGCGGGTTAGGGCTGCGTCAATAATGTGATCGACGACGGCGTCCACCTCGGCACGTACCGTCTCCACCTCGTTGCGGCCCGGGGCGGGAGTGCCGCGCCCATCAACCGCAGTCAGGGTCAGGGTTTGGGCCCCCGGCGGGGAGGGGATCACGTCAATCACGTCGGCGTAACCATTAGCAGCCAGGAAGCGGGCAATCTCCGGGTCCAGGTTGTGGCGGGTGGTGGACAGCTGCACGTGCTGGAGCACCGGCGCCAACACCCCAGCCACACCGTTATCAACCGCGTGGGAGTCACCCACCACCACCAGTTGCCGCGAGCGCGCCAAAGCCGGCACTACCTGGCTTAACGGCAGCGGGTAGGAGGCGTCAATGATCACCAAATCCACCCGGGTGGTGGGTTTAAGCACGCTGGGCACCAGCGAGGGCGGCACAATCCAAATCGGCTTGATGATTTTGGCCAGCGGGTAGGTGTCCAAAACGTCGCGCAGGGAGGCGTTGTCGCTGCGGCCCAGGGCCCGGTACAGGGCGCGGGCTTGTTCCTTGTCTGCCCCCACCTCTTGGCGCACGCGCATGGCGTAGGCCTGGGCTACCGGCGCGGCCAGGGTGTGTACCTGGTTGATGTCGGCTTGGCGCAGCTGGGAGGCCAGGTTGGCGAGGGCGGTGGTGTCTAGGCCGCCCATGTCGGGGTCTTCCGCCAGGCAGTGGGCCAGGATGGAGGACCACCAGCAGTAGGTCAGCTCTTGTTCCAGGTGCTGCTTGGGCACCTGACGCTGGGCCAGGTCCGCCACCAGGTCGGTTAGGCCATAGTGTTCTAGCTGCTGCTCAATGCTGTTGATGCGGGGAATGTCTTTGGCGCTGGCTTCTTCGGTGTCCAGCTCACGCAGCATCGAGTGCAGTTTCATGATGGGCATTTCCATCAGGTCCATGCCCTCAGCCGGCCCCTCCAGCAGCGGCGCCAGCTCAGAGAGCATCTGCTCGGTTTGGGCGGCGACGCGCTCCATTTCGTCTAGCCCCAGCGGTAGGCGCGGCCAGCCCCCTTCGCTGGAGTAGCGTTGCCACTGTTCTCGACGGCGCTGCACTAGTACCAGCTCAGAGTACAGGTCTTCGACTTGGCGGCCCGGGCGCACCAGAGAGCGGGCTTGTTTAATGAAACGACGCCGGTCAGAGCCGCTCATTTCTACGTGCTTGTCGCGGCGCCACTGCTTGGTGGCGGTGGCGATCACCATGTCTGCGGCGGAGCGTTCAAAAACTTCGGGCACAAACACGTCTAGGGATTCACGTACCCCGTCAAGCATGGCCAGCTGCTCATGCCACTGGCTCAGGTTCAAGGGGCGGTGTAGCTCAGTTTGGGTGATGGCGGAGCTGATCTGTTCACGCACCAGCGGCAGTAGCTCTGTGGCCAGCTCATGCACCTTAGAGACGGTGCGTTCAGCCATAATTGCACTGTTTAGTGGCACCTGCGACCAGGGGTTAGCAGGCCGATCCTTATCCAGCATCCCCAGGTCATAGGCCTGGGTGAGGATCTTGTTGGCGTTACTTAAACCCTGCATGTCAAGGTTAGCTAGGCCCGCAGAGCTGATGCGGGCGCGGGTGCACGCATGGTTATCGCCGCTAGTGAGCTCCACCAGCTCATCTAGCGCCTCATACACCGACACGTTCCAGGGGTGACGGCGCTTGTGTAGCGCGTCCGCGTAGCGTTGCATCCGACGACGCAAAGACACCAGGTGAGCGCGGGTGGTGGCGATAGCCTCCACATCCACCTCAGGCACCTTCACGCCCATAGCCTCACGGATAGAGGCCGAAGCGTGACGCCTAAAAGCGCCGTCGACAGTTAAATCCAAAACCAAATCAGACAGGCCAGCGTCACGCAGCACCTGCGCCACAGCCCGCCCATCAGCCCCGGAGGCTGGAACATGCAGTACATGGCGGCCACTAGCGGCGGCGTCGGCCAAAATAGCGGCCAAAGTTGCGGGCACATCCACCCCGGGCGGGGCATCCAAAAGCAGCTGGGCGCCCGTGCCCACAGCCTCAATGGCATAGGCCTGGGAAGTATCTAGATCCCCAATGCCACGCTCATAGTCAGGGTCCAAATCTGCGCGGATCGCCGGCGGCAAATCAACATGCAAAGCAGCGCGGGCATGATCGTCCCCCAAAGCGGCGGCAATCAGCGGGTTAGTGCGCAGAAGTGGAATAACCGCCTCAAAGTCAGCCAGCAGGCTCTGGCCCGGGTGTACAAAAGCACCCACAACCAGGCGCTCGTGATACTCAAAGCCGGGCAGATACTCGCGCCCCAAACTGGCAATCCGGGTCAAAACCGCGCGCGGCGTGAACCCACCAGGGCTGATAGCGGCGCGAGCAATAGTTTCCACATCCACCTTGCAGCCATAAGCCTTAAGGGCCTTAACCAGCACCGGGTTAACCGCGATGGAAGAATCCAAGGTCAACGCGCTCTGGGCGGTGTCAGTGCTCAGCCGCACTGGGCGCAGCAAAATCGGGGCGTTAACCGTGCGCACCGGGCCGTCACCCACCTGCTCACTAAACTCGGCCACACCCAACGCCAAATGCACCGCAGCCTGACCAAACTGGCGTTGCAGCTGGTGCGAGCGGGTAGCCAGGGCGTTGAAAGAACGCTGAGCCACACTCAGAGAGGCGTTTTCGCGCACCAGGTTACGCAGGCGCGTAGTGCTGCCGCCGTAAAGCTGCGCCAAGCCCGTGGGGTGACCGTCAGTTAAGTCAATAACCGCCGCATCCAGGAAGCTAACATCGTCAAGGCTAGCTACTTCCCCCAGCGCGTTAAGCTCAGCCCGCCAGGACTTAATGGCAATATCTAGGGTTTCGTCCAGGCTTAAAGGGGCGACGACGTCGTCCGCGTCAGTGCCGTCCGAAAAGTCTGTGGGGTCTACCTCAAGGCCAGAATGCTTACCAGAGCCAGAAAAACCGGCAGAACCGGCAGAACCTGCTGCGGAGGCGGCGTCGGGAACTGAAGCGGGGGAGGTGGCGCTCGCGGAGTGGGAGGCGCCCGAATGCGCCGATAGGGACGCGTCAGTTTCGGTGGGCGCGCTGGTATCGCTTGAATCTGTGGCGAAGTAGCTCTCTTCCGCAGACGTGTCGGAATTGTGCCTACGATGGCGACCGAAAGAGAAGAAAGCTGGAGTCATGGCCCTAGATTAACTGGCTAAAGTTACCGCTTGGGGCAGGGCGCGCTAAAAAGTTGACTTTTGTTATGGGGCCTTAATGGGCTATAGTCGTGCGTGCCCCTCGTGTGGCGTTATCTCGTGAACTCCCCCAGGACCGGAAGGTAGCAAGGGTAAGCGGGCTCTGGCGGGTGCGCGAGGGGTTTTTGCTGCCCTTTTAGGCGTCGATCCCGGCGGACGGATTACGCTAGGCGGTAGCGCTGCAGCGCTATTGCGTCGAGCCTGCGTGCTTGGGATTAGCAAAGCGTTTAGAGTTCAGCTGTGACCACTGCTCTGTATCGCCGCTACCGCCCCGACACTTTTCAACAGGTGATTGGTCAAGAGCACGTGACTGAGCCGCTGATGGCTGCTTTGCGTGCGAACCGCGTTAACCACGCCTACCTGTTCTCTGGGCCGCGTGGCTGCGGTAAAACCACTAGTGCTCGCATTTTGGCCCGTTGTCTCAACTGTGAGCAGGGGCCGACGGATACTCCTTGCGGGGTGTGTCCCTCCTGCGTGGATTTAGCTACCGGCGGCAGTGGCTCACTGGATGTGGTGGAGATTGACGCCGCCTCCCACAACAGCGTGGAGGACGCCCGTGAGCTGCGTGAACGTGCCTCGTTTGCACCGGCTAGGGATACTTACAAGATTTTTATTCTCGACGAAGCCCATATGGTCACTAATCAGGGCTTTAACGCTTTGCTGAAGCTGGTGGAGGAGCCGCCGCCGCATGTGAAGTTCATTTTTGCCACCACCGAGCCTGAGAAGGTGATTGGCACTATTCGCTCGCGCACCCACCACTATCCTTTCCGCCTGGTGCCGCCGCCGGTGTTGGAGGACTATTTGCGCCAGCTTTGCCACAGCGAAAAGGTTGAGGTGGGCGACGGGGTGTTGCCGCTGGTGGTGCGGGCTGGTGGGGGCTCGGTGCGTGACACCTTGTCGGTGCTTGATCAGCTAATTGGTGGCTCTGACGGCAAAGTTGATTATGAGCAGGCCATTGGTTTGCTGGGGTTCACTGACATTTCTTTGCTTGATCAGTGCGTGGATGCGATTGCTGCCCGCGACGGCGCCGCCTGCTTTGAGGTGGTGCAGCGCGTGGTTTCCTCTGGTCACGATCCGCGCCGGTTTGTGGAGGATTTGCTGCAGCGTCTGCGTGACCTGCTGATTTTGGCTGTGGCCGGGGATCAGGCGCAGGCGGCTTTGGGTTCACTGCCGGTGGATCAGCTGGAGCGGATGCAGGTGCAGGCGCGCGCTTTGGGGGCTGGACAGTTGTCTCGCTGTGCGGACATGTGCGCTGCTGCCTTGGGCACCATGGTGGGGGCTACTAGCCCGCGTTTGCAGCTTGAGTTGTTGATGGCCCGCCTGCTGGTGGTGGGTTTGGCCCAGCCGACGACGGCGCCGCGCTCCCTGCCTGGTGGTGGCTCTCAGGGCGCGGCTGGGGCCCAGGGTCAAGATGGCGCCGGGCGCGCGGGCCGCGCCCCGGAGGGTTCGGGCCGTGATGCGGCGCGGGCTGCTTTGCAACGCGCAAATATGGCAATTCCAGTGCTTGCTGAGGCCCCAAGTGGGCCGGGTGTCGGGGGAGGCGTTGGCATAAATGTGCCGGTGGCGCCCAACGCCCCGGCTGCCCCTGGTGTTCCGGGCAGTGTTCCGGGCACGCCCAGCGTTCCGGCTGGTCCTAGCGCTGCCAGCGCAGCTTCCAGCGCGCCTGCGGCGCGCTCTGCCGCAGGGGCTGGACCCGTAACTGCTGGATCCGCTGCGCAAACCCGCTCGGCTGCCCAGGCGGCAAATAGCGCGGCTGTCCGCCCTGCCCAGGGGCCGGGGACTGGCTCGTCGTCGCCGTCGGAGCTGATCCGTAACCGTTGGGGCGAAGTGCTGGCCAAAGTTAAGGCCGCTAGCCGCGTGACCAACGCCCTGGTGGGGGCTAATGCGCAGCCGGGCAAGGTGTCGGGCGAGACTTTCACGCTGATTTTCGCCTCGCCGGGCCTGGTACGCAGCTTTAACTCTGGGCGTCACCCGCAGGTGGTGGCCGGGGCGCTGTATGAAGCTTTAGGCTTGCGCCTGCAGGTTCAGGCAGTTAGCGACGGCGACGCCGCAGCGGTTGCTGAGCCCGGCTCAGCCCCCTATCCACCTAGTGCAGCTAGTGCCACTCATGTAGGCGGCCGCCCAGGCCGTGGCAATGAGACAGCAGGCGGCCAGGCAGAGCAGGTGCAGGGGCGCGCCCAGCACCCAGGGTCTGGGGGTGCAGGGCCCCGAGAATCACGCTCTGCACAATCGCAGCCTGCGCAGCGCTCCAAGCCGACTCGGCGTGAAGCTACTCCGGCGCGCGAGGCGGCCCCTTCAGCTTGGGACCAGCCAGCTCCGGCCAGTTGGGATGAAGACTGGGAAGTAGTGCAAATCCCTAACTCAGGTAGTGCTGGGCCAGACGGCGCTGAGGCGCCGGTAGACCAGGCCTCTAGTGACTCACATGGTGGCGCTCCCACGGACGGCCCTGCTGGCGGCGTCCCTACCAGGGCTCAGGCTGGTGATCCTGCTAGCATCCCCGCTGGCGACCCCACGGATGGTCCACGAACCATGGGCGGCTCGCAAGCCGCTGGCTCCCCGCAGGCCGGTGGTCAGGACGATTGGGCTGGTGGCGGCCAGTTTGATCAGGCGCAAGACAGTGTCTACTTTGGTGGCCCGGCGCAGGATGAAGGGCAAGCTAGAGGCCAGTTTGATGCCGTGACAGGCGGCACAAGCTCTGGCCTAGCAACAGTAACCGCAGGCAGCGCCGCAATTGCAGCCACCAGTGCAGCTTCAGCCAGCTCCCACTTGGCACCAGCTAGCCCAATAGCGCCAGCCACTCCTATGGCTTCAGCTGGTTCCAGCGCAGCCGCTGCGGCCCTGGCTGCCTCGCGCGCCAACCACCCCTCCAATGGCGCGGCCAGTGCAAACACCTGGAAAAGTACCTGGGAGTCCGCCCCGATTCCCACGCCAGACAACTACACACCAGTGGCGCCAGAGCCTGAACTAGCCACTGTCCACCGCCTGCACCCCCTGCCTGCGCTACCCAATGGGGGAGCACAGTCAGCCCCGGCGCCAGAGGCAGCTCACAGCTGGCAACCCGATCCAGGCGCCTCCAGTCGTATGGCCCAAGCCATCGCCGCTGCAAGAGCCGCAGCTAACGCGGGCGGCGTCGTCGACGATGAAGAAGACATGCCCTCCATGGACGACGCGGACGCAGACGAATCCGGCGCTGTAGGCATAGAAGTAGTCAAACGCCTGCTGGGTGCGAAAGTAATTGAAGAAGTAACCGTGCGGGCAGATGATCGCTAAAGACGTATCTGAGCGTTAAAGACGTGGCATCGCTGCAATCCATGCCTGGCGCGAGTTGCTGGCTTAGCATGGCCCCAGCCGTCAGCCTGCGGCCCCAGCCACCGGCCCAGCCGGCTTAGCCGTCACCGCGCACGCCCAGCTACCGGCTTGCGCCCCCAGCCACCGGCTTACGCCCCAGCCACGGCCCCACACCCCATTAGCTGCCAATAACAACCCAAGGAGACGTAAGTGCCCGCCATTTACGAAGGCGCAGTACAAGACCTGATCGACGAACTAGGCGCCTTGCCGGGGATCGGCCCCAAATCAGCCCAGCGCATCGCCTTCCACATCCTTGGTGCCGACGCCGCCGACGTAAACCGGCTGGCCCAAGCCCTAACCGCTGTAAAAGCCAAAGTGCGTTTTTGTGAAACTTGCGGAAACGTTTCGGAGGAAGAGCAGTGCAATATCTGCCGTGATCCGCGCCGTGACCAGGGGCTAATCTGCGTGGTGGAAGAGCCTAAAGACGTCGTCGCCGTTGAAAGAACCCGCGAATACCGGGGCCTTTACCACGTGCTAGGCGGCGCCATTGACCCCCTCAACGGCATCGGCCCAGATGAGCTGCGGGTGCGTCAACTATTGGCCCGGCTGACCCCACAAGTGCAAGAAGTAATCATTGCCACTGACCCAAATATCGAGGGGGAGGCCACAGCAACCTACCTGGCACGTATGCTGACCAGCATGAACGTGCCCGTCTCACGTCTGGCGTCTGGTCTGCCGGTGGGCGGCGATCTGGAATATGCTGATGAAATCACGCTCGGTCGCGCTTTTGAAGGTAGGCGCCGGGTTGAGTAACGCCAAAAAGACGCTACGCGCAGGCTAAAAACAGAAAGGACCTTTATGGCCCTGGTAGTGCAAAAATACGGAGGTTCATCCGTTGCGGATTTAGCGGCAATGCGCCGCGTAGCCGCACGGGTGATTGAACGCCACAACGCAGGCGACACAGTGGTAGTAGTGGTTTCCGCCATGGGCGACACTACAGATGAACTGTTGGATATGGCCGGGGAATTAACTGACAACCCGCCCGCCCGCGAAATGGACCTGCTGCTCAGCGCCGGCGAACGTATTTCTATGAGTCTGCTGGCCCTGGCAATCAATGAGGCTGGCGTGCCCGCAACCGCTTTCACCGGCGCCCAGGCGGGTCTGCGCACCGATGGCCAATACGGCAAGGCTTCCATTGTGGGTGTGGTGCCCGAACGTGTGGCGCGCGCTGTGAGGGAAGGTAGCGTGGCAATCGTGGCCGGCTTCCAGGGCCTGGACTACGACACTGACAATGTCAACACGCTAGGTCGCGGCGGCTCAGACACCACTGCGGTGGCACTGGCAGCCTCCCTGGGTGCGGACGTCTGCGAAATCTATACCGACGTCGACGGCCTCTTCACCGCCGACCCGCGCATTGTTCCCACCGCCCGGCGCATCACCTCCATCTCCAGTGAGGAGACTTTGGAACTGGCCGCGCACGGCGCCAAGATCTTGCACCTACGCGCCGTGGAGTTCGCGCGGCGCTACCACGTGCCCTTGCACGTACGCTCTTCCTTCTCAGACAAGGAAGGCACCTGGATTCACACCTCCAAACAGGAAGACACCGTGGAAGCCCCTATCATCTCCGGAATTGCGCATGACCGCAGCAACGACAAGCTAACCATTGTGGGTGTGCGTGACCAGCCTGGCTTCGCTGCCCGCATTTTCTCGCTTCTGGCTGGCGCCGGGGTGCAGATTGACACGATCGTGCAGGACGTGGCCACGGCCGGTAACGGCTTCACCAACATTTCGCTGACTATCCCTGAGGGTGACGCCGCCGCCGCGCAGGAAGTGCTAGCTGGCGCCAAGGAGGAGCTGGGGATCTCTGATCTACAGTTCAACCCCAATGTGGGTACCTTGTCTTTGGTAGGTGCTGGTATGCGTTCGCACCCGTGGGTCAGTGCCAAGCTGTTTGATGCCCTGTTCCAGGCGGGTATTAACATTCACCTAATTTCTTCTTCTGAGATCCGTATTTCTGTGGTTGTCGACGACGACCGTCTAGATGACGCTGTGCGTGCTGTTCACACCGCTTTTGACTTGGATGCTGATCAGATTGAAGCCGTGGTATATGGAGGTACCGGTCGATGAGTGAGCTAAATCAGGGTTGCTGCGCGGGTAAGCCGGCTTTTGTGGCCGACGGCGTGAACGTTGCGGTAGTGGGCGCTACCGGCCAGGTGGGCCGGGTTATGTGCGCGATGCTAGACCAGCGTGACTTCCCGGTTAAGAGCCTGCGCCTGTTCTCTTCTGCGCGTAGCGCGGGCAGCGTGGTGACTTGGCGCGGCCAGGACATCACTGTGGAGGATGTGGCCAAGGCTGATCTGAGCGGCATTGACGTGGCGATTTTTAGCGCCGGCGCTACCGCTTCACGCGAGTATGCCCCCAAGTTTGCTGCCGTTGGCGCTGTGGTGGTGGATAACTCTTCGGCTTGGCGTAAAGACCCGCAGGTTCCGCTGGTAGTGGCCGAGGTTAACCCGCAGGCGCTGGCGCAGCGTCCCAAGGGCATTATCGCTAACCCTAACTGCACCACTATGGCCGCTATGCCTGCGCTTAAGGTGCTGCACGACGCCGCCGGGCTGCGTCGCTTGACGGTGTCTACCTACCAGGCGGTTTCGGGCTCTGGGCGCGCTGGCGTGAGCGAGTTGGCTGGCCAGGTGCGTGCGGTGGCAGACCAGAACCTTGAGGGTCTGGCGCTAGATGGCCGCGCGGTTGAGTTCCCCCAGCCTCAGGTTTATGTGGCTCCGATTGCTTTTAATGCGGTGGCTTGGGCTGGTGGCGACGCCGGTGACGGCTCGGGTGAAACCGATGAGGAGCAGAAGCTACGCAACGAGTCGCGCAAGATTTTGCAGATTCCGGACTTGGCGGCGTCGTGCACCTGTGTGCGTATCCCGGTTTTCAGTGGGCACGCGTTAGCTATTAACGCCGAGTTTGAGCGTGAAATCAGCGTGGAGCAGGCCCGCCAACTGCTGGAGAACGCGCCGGGCGTCACCTACGTGGAGGTGCCCACGCCGTTGGACGGCGCGGGTCGTGACGGCACTTTTGTGGGGCGTTTGCGTGCTGACCAGGCCGCCGCGCCGGGTAAGGGCCTGGCCTTCTTCGCGGTGGGCGACAACCTGCGCAAGGGCGCTGCCCTAAACGCCGTGCAGCTAGCTGAGCTAGTCGCAGCCGAGCTAACCGCCTAGCTGGCGTTCAAAACCAATCAAGCGTTGCCCGGGGCGATTTTCGTCGCCCCGGGCAACCGTTGTCTTACCGGTGCGTATAAGTTATTAACAACTTGTCATGCGGTTTTCCCCGGAATGCTGAGCTTACTTTTCTTTGGCCTAAATTCCGAGCAAAAACGCTGGTGAAAACACCCGCCCAGACGTGTTTGCACTTGTAACATGCAGATATGGTTGATCCTCTGCTTCCGATGACGCTAGGTGTTGGTGCGTCTTTAGTTAAGGTACTTCTGCAAGCTAATGGCTACGCAACAGCAGCTAACCTTGTTGGGGTTGCAAAAGAAGGGTGCGGCATTCTGTCTTGGTGGAAGAACCAGGGCGGTGATGCCGATGACCAACTTGCTAAGCAGATTGCTGAAATTCTGGCAGATAAGACTCGTAGCATGTATGAGGCGTGTCGTGGCCAGGGTATTGATAAGGAGCAGCTAGAGGGGGTTATTACTGAGGTTGAGATTCTTTTCAACAAAGTTGTTGAAAATGATGAGTTACTCCTTTTAGCTGTAGAAAATCCTGCTAGTTTCTCTGAGGTACTTCAGGGTGATATTGGGCAGCGGCGTAAAAATATTGAATCTCGACTTGAGCCCTATTTTGATAAACTTGTTGAGGCTGCGGTTGATGAGTATGTCAAGCTTGCGCCTTGGTCACCAAAATTCCAGATCGAGGCACTTAAATACATTAGCGATAAGGTTTGCGAAATTCTGGGAATCTCTATCGAGATTCTGGAAAATAGTATCAAGAGTTTAGGAAATGATAAAGTTACTCACGAAGAACTAGATGATTTACCGAATAAAATTGCTTCGGTTGTAAAGGATTGTGATTATAGTCAGGAGCGGGTTTTGGGCCCTGACCACTTTGATACGCTGACGGCTCGTAATAACTTGGCTGGTGCTTATGAGGATGTTGGTCGTTTTGGTGAGGCGATTGAGTTGTATAAGCGGGTGTTGGCTGACCAAGAGCGGGTTTTAGGTCCTGACCACCCCGACACGTTAACCACCCGCAATAATTTAGCTGTTGCTTATCACTCCGCCGGTCGTTTTGGTGAGGCGATTGAGCTGTGTGAGCGGGTGTTGTTTGAGCGTGAGCGGGTTTTGGGTTCTGATCACCCTGACACGTTAATTACTCGTAATAACTTGGCTGGTGCTTATGAGGATGTTGGTCGTTTTGGTGAGGCGATTGAGTTGTATAAGCGGGTGTTGGCTGACCAAGAGCGGGTTTTAGGTCCTGATCACCCTGACACGTTAACCACTCGTAATAACTTGGCTGTTGCTTATCGCTCCGCCGGTCGTTTTGGTGAGGCGATTGAGTTGTATAAGTGGGTGTTGGCTGACCAAGAGCGGGTTTTAGGTCCTGATCACCCTGACACGTTAATTACTCGTAATAACTTGGCTGGTGCTTATAAGGATGTTGGTCGTTTTGGTGAGGCGATTGAGTTGTATAAGCGGGTGTTGGCTGACCAAGAGCGGATTTTGGCTCCTGATCACCCTGACACGCTGACGGCTCGTAATAATTTGGCTGTTGCTTACCGCTATGTTGGTCGTTTTGGTGAGGCGATTGAGTTGTTTGAGCGGGTGTTGGCTGACCGGGTGCGGGTTTTAGGTCCTGACCACCCCGACACGTTAACCACCCGCAATAACTTGGCTGGCGCTTATCACTTCGCCGGTCGTTTTGGTGAGGCGATTGAGTTGTTTGAGCGGGTGTTGGCTGACCGGGTGCGGGTTTTAGGTCCTGACCACCCCGACACGTTAACCGTCCGCAACAACCTGGCTGTCGCTTATAAGTCTGCTGGGCGTTTTGGTGAGGCGATTGAGCTGTTTGAGCGGGTGTTGGCTGAGTATGAGTGTGTGTTGGGGGCTGATCACCCTGACACGTTAATTACTCGTAATAACTTGGCTTGTGCTTATGACTCTGCTGGGCGTTTTGGTGAGGCGATTGAGTTGTATGAGCGGGTGTTGGCTGACCAAGAGCAGGTTTTGGGGCCTGACCACCTTGACACGTTAACCACCCGTAATAATTTAGCTTGTGCTTATGACTCCGCCGGGCGTTTTGGTGAGGCGATCGAGTTGTATGAGCGGGTGTTGGCTGACCAAGAGCGGGTTTTAGGTCCTGATCACCCTGAGACGTTGAATGTCCGCGATAATCTGGCTGGTGCTTATGATTCTGTTGGGCGTCTTGCTGAGGCGATCGATGCATGGGAGAAACTACTGCCAGACTGTCAGAGGGTGTTAGGGCTAGGACATCCACTGACCAAACTAGTGCAGAAAAACCTTGAAGCAGCTAAACGCAAGATGAACCCGCCAGATGCGCCGTCGCCAGAAACCGGTGAGGACTAAACTCTGCTGACTCTGTAGAAGCGCGGAGTGTAGGGCGAAGCAACTGCTGTCGCTAGTTACTGCAGCTCGCCGTGCTGGTTATGGGTGGGCTGCTTAGCGTTGCTTTTCGGCGGAGGTGCCCACGCCGTTGGACGGCGCGGGTCGTGATGGCACTTTTGTGGGGTGTTTGCGTGCTGACCAGGCCGCCGCGCCGGGTAAGGGCCTGGCCTTCTTCACGGTGGGCGACAACTGTCTTACAGGCGCGTATAAGTTATTAACAACTTGTCATGCGGTTTTCCCCGGAATATTGCGCTTAGTCTTCTTTGGACTCAATTTCGGGCAAAAACGCTGGTGAAAACACCCGCCCTAGATGTATTTGAGCTTGTAATATGCAGATATGGCTGATCCTTTGTTTCCGATGACGCTAGGCGTTGGTGCGTCTTTAGTTAAGGTACTTCTGCAAGCTAATGACTACGCAACAGAAGCTAACTCTGTCGGGGTTGCAAAAGAAGTATTCGGCATTCTGTCTTGGTGGAAGATCCGTGGCGGTGATGCCGATGACCAACTTGCTAAGCAGATTGCTGAAGTTCTGGCAGATAAGACTCGCGGCATGTATGAGGAGTGTCGTGATCAGGGTATTGATGAGGAGCAGCTAGGGGGTGTTGTTACTGAGGTTGAGATTATTTTCAATAAAGTTGTTGGAAACGATGAGTTACTCTTTTTAGCTGTAAACGATCCTGACAGTTTCTCTGAGGTACTTCAGGGTGATATTGGGCAGCGGCGTAAAAATATTGAATCTCGACTTGAGCCCTATTTTGATAAACTTGTTGAGGCTGCGGTTGATGAGTATGTCAAGCTTGCGCCTTGGTCACCAAAATTCCAGATCGAGGCACTTAAAGACCTTACCAATAAGGTTGAAGAAATTCTGAAAAACACTGCCAAAGGATCGGTTATTTTCGGGAGACGCCCAGATATTGCTGACTCTTATTATATTGAGCGTGAAGAACAGGTACGACTGTACAACCTAGTAAAGAAAGACCCTCGACTGCGACTAGTCTTGGTTGGGATGCATGGTTGCGGTAAATCGCAGTTGGTTTCTGACTTTGCACAAGGGTGTGAGAAGCAGGGATGGAGCCTTGTTGCCTGGATTAACGCAGCCTCTAGAGAATCTGTACAAAGTGATTTGGCCGAACTCGCTCAGCGGCTTCCAATTGATCGAAGTGATGAACCTACTCAGGATCAGTTAATCAATCGTTGTCTTGATTATTTCAAGTCTGCCAACGCCACTGACAGACTTATTGTCTTTGATAATGTTGAAGATATTAACGATCTCACTGGTTTAGTTCCGCGCGGTGACGGCTTGCGGGTGGTAGCTACTACCACAAATGAGTACGGTTGGAAGAACCAATCCTGGGATCAAATCAAGATTGGTGTATTTTCTCGTGAGGACTCAATTGAGTTTTATGAGCAGATGTTGGCTGAGCGTGAGTGGGTGTTGGGTCCTGATCACCCTTATACGTTAACCGCCCGCAACAACCTGGCTGGCGCTTATAAGTCTGCTGGGCGTTTTGGTGAGGCGATTGAGTTGTATGAGCAGGTGTTGGCTGAGCGTGAGCGTGTGTTGGGTCATGATCACCTTGATACGTTAACCGTCCGCAACAACCTGGCTGTCGCTTATAAGTCTGCTGGGCGTTTTGGTGAGGCGATTGAGTTGTATGAGCAGGTGTTGGCTGAGCGTGAGCGTGTGTTGGGTCATGATCACCTTGATACGTTAACCGTCCGCAACAACCTGGCTGTCGCTTATAAGTCTGCTGGGCGTTTTGGTGAGGCGATTGAGTTGTATGAGCAGGTGTTGGCTGAGCGTGAGCGTGTGTTGGGTCATGATCACCTTGATACGTTAACCGTCCGCAACAACCTGGCTGTCGCTTATAAGTCTGCTGGGCGTTTTGGTGAGGCGATTGAGCTGTTTGAGCGGGTGTTGGCTGAGTATGAGTGTGTGTTGGGGGCTGATCACCTTGATACGTTGAATACCCGCAACAACCTGGCTAGCACTTATAAGTCTGCTGGGCGTTTTGGTGAGGCGATTGAGTTGTATGAGCAGGTGTTGGCTGAGTATGAGCGTGTGTTGGGGGCTGATCACCCTGATATGTTGATCCGCAACAACCTGGCTGTCGCTTATCTCTCTGTTGGGCGTTTTGGTGAGGCGATTGAGCTGTTTGAGCAGGTGTTGGCTGAGTATGAGCGGGTGTTGGGGTCTGATCACCCTGATACGTTAACCGTCCGCAACAACCTGGCTGGCGCTTATGACTCTGCTGGGCGTCTTGCTGAGGCGATCGATGCGTGGAAGGAACTGCTGCCGGACTGTCAGCGGATTTTGGGGGCTGATCACCCTGATACGTTAGCCGTCCGCAACAACCTGGCTGTCGCTTATTACTCTGTTGGGCGTTTTGGTGAGGCCGTTGAGCTGTTTGAGCAGGTGTTGGCTGAGCGTAAGAGGCTGTTGGGGTCTGATCACCCTGATACGTTGAACACCCGCAACAACCTGGCTGTCGCTTATGACTCTGTTGGGCGTTTTGCTGAGGCGGTCGATGCGTGGGAGGAACTGCTGCCGGACTGTCAGCGGGTTTTGGGGGCTGATCACCCTGATACGTTAGCCGTCCGCAACAACCTGGCTCATGCTTATGACTCTGTTGGGCGTTTTGGTGAGGCGATTGAGTTGTTTGAGCGGGTGTTGGCTGAACAAGAGCGGGTTTTGGGTCCTGACCACCCTGACACGTTGGTGGCTCGTAATAACTTGGCTGGCGCTTATGACTCCGCCGGGCGTTTTGGTGAGGCGATTGAGTTGTATGAGCGGGTTTTGGGTCCTGACCACCCTGACACGTTAACCACTCGCCATAACTTGGCTGTTGCTTATCACTCCGCCGGGCACTTTGATGAGGCGATTGAGTTGCATGAGCGGGTGTTGGCTGAACAAGAGCGGGTTTTGGGTCCTGACCACCCTGACACGTTAACCACTCGCCATAACTTGGCTGTTGCTTATCACTCCGCCGGGCACTTTGATGAGGCGATTGAGTTGCATGAGCGGGTGTTGGCTGAACAAGAGCGGGTTTTGGGTCCTGACCACCCTGACACGTTAACCACTCGCCATAACTTGGCTGTTGCTTATGACTCCGCCGGGCGTTTTGGTGAGGCGATTGAGTTGTATGAGCGGGTGTTGGCAGACCGGGTGCGGGTTTTGGGTCCTGACCACCCTGACACGTTAACCACTCGTAATAATTTAGCTGTTGCTTATCACTCTGTTGGTCGTTTTGGTGAGGCGATTGAGTTGTTTGAGCGGGTGTTGGCTGACCGGGTGCGGGTTTTAGGTCCTGATCACCCTGACACGTTGAATGCCCGCGATAATCTGGCTCTTGCTTATGACTCTGCTGGGCATCTTGCTGAGGCGATCGATGCATGGGAGGAACTGCTGCCAGACTGTCAGCGGGTATTAGGGCTAGAACATCCACTAACCAAGCAAGTGGAGAAAAATCTTGAAGCAGCTAAGCGCGAGATGAACCCGCCAGATGCGCCGTCGCCAGAAACAGGCGAGGACTAAACTCTGCTGACTCTGTGGAAGGACGGAGTGTGGAGCGAAGCAACTGTTGTCGCTAGTTGCTGCAGCTTGCCGTGCAGGTTGTGGCTGGGCTGCTTAGCGTTGCTTTTCGGCGGAGGTGCCAAATGGCTGACGTGAAAAAGCAATAGCTCCAAGGCTCAAAACAGCTAGGAACGCTACACATATGCAGATTTCCCAGCTGGAGGCGAGTAGTGGCTTGCTGTTAAACAAGCTCACTCGGATCAGGTCAACCAGGTAAGTGACTGGATTACACCTAGCAATTGTGGCAGCCCAACTAGGGAAAGCCTCAATAGGGTAAAACGCGCCAGCAAAAGTAATCAGCAAGACGCTAGTAAAAGACACAGCCAAAAAATTATTGCGCCTAATTGTTACCTGAGTGCCCAGCATAGCTGCCAGAAAACTAGTACCTAAAAGTAACCCAACACCTGCAAGCAGATACATTGGCTGACCTATTGGCGTATAGCTAACAAAGGGCATGGAGATAAAAATAATCACTAGGCTTTGCATCGCTGCTAAGAAAGTCTGAATAAGAGCGTGCGCATTTACGAATGCAGGAAAACCACCGGGAGATAGGCGCACCACATCCAAGCGAAGCCCCTGGATTTCCTCGCGGGCCTCATAGCTTGCACCCTGTATAGCGTTAGTAAAAACGTTTACAACAGCCACTGAGATAATCATGAACGCAACGCCATAGCTAGGTGCTAGGTAAGTTGCTGCAAAGATTGCGAAAAGCGCAGTAGAAAGCAGTGGGCGAGCCAACATTGAAAACGTATCGGTAGGGTTGCGTCGCAAGGTTTGGTAATAGCGGTAAGCAGTAGCACTAATCAAAGCGAACCTCCAAATGCGCCGTCGACCTGATACTTTTTAGTTGAGTGCTTCACCCACGCAACACCAAACAACAGGAAAATAAAGCTAACCAAAATTCCTAGCAAAGCATGGCTCGGGTTAGAAGTGCGAATAAACTCGTTTAAATGCGTCAATGGTGACATTTGAGCTGCAATCCGAGTAATACCAGCGAAAGTATTCAGTGGCCACAACACACAAGAAAATATTACTAGTGCGTCAAGAAGAAGATTTATGAAGTGAAAAGTTCGGTTAAAACGAACCTCAAATCCATACACCAAATACACGCAGCCTAGTGAGGTGGGAACAGCGAGCAGCGCATAGCCCAGCATCTGCCACACAACCACCGGGAACCCTAAAGCGAACCCCAAAGCAAACACAGAAACTAGCGACGAAAACAGGTAAAAACAGCAAACTCCACCAGTGTAGCCAGACAGCCAAGGGATAACTGAGCCCTCTGAATGTAAGAAAGTATCCAAGCGGCCCCCGCCAGCCAAACCCTGGATAGACACCAAGCATTGGATTACGACGGCAGTAAAAAACGCCCAAACCATATTGGTGTACAAGAAAAAGTTTTGCGTGTCAGACTCAAGATAAGCGCGCCCAAGAAACAACAACGGAAGCACTTCCATGAGCGGCACCACCACTAAAACCCGCAACCAAATTCCCGGCTGGCGAGCATTCATGGTCAGGCTGTAGCGCATATGCGCAAATAAACTTCTCACTCAGCACCGCCCAAAAGCCAGAAAGTATCAGCAAGCTGAGCGTCCCGGCGAGTGTAAGTTAGCCCCATCTGGTCAAGCAGATTCGAGTTGGATAAACCAAAAGCAAGCACGTCAACTTCCACTCCGTCGTCCTGACGAATAACGGTGCGCGCCCCAAGCTCATCATTTAAGCGAGTAATAACGCTCTGCTTCTGACTAGTTGGTACTTGCAGTTGGTAAACCACCTCTCCAGCGCGCATACGTAACTGCTCAGGCGAGGCGTCAGCCATTATGCGGCCCTTAGATAGAAACAGCACCCGATCGCATAGATCATTAACCTCAGTCATGATGTGGGTGCTCAGCAGCACGGTTACTCCACTGTTTTGCAGGCGCCGTATTACCCCGTACACGTCATTTGCTGCCAGTGGGTCTAAACCAGAAGTGGGTTCATCAAGGAAAATGAGCTTCGGGTTGGTGACCATGGCTCGGGCAATGTTGACGCGCTGCTTAAGGCCTGTCGATAAAGTCCACACCTGATCCCCGCTGCGATCAGCCACATTACAAAGCTCCATAGAACGGTTGATCCGCTCAGCGCGCTGTGCCTTGTGGACGCCGTACAGGCGGCAGACATACTCCAGGTTCTCTCGCACTGTTAACAGGCCAAACAGCTGGCTTGAATTACTGGCAAAACCTAGCTGTTGACTCCACTGCTTGGACTTTTTTCTGGGTAAAGGCTTGAGTAGGTCAGCGCCAAGAACCTCTAAACGCTTAGCTCGGGTTGGTACCCATAGCCCACTAATGATGCGCAGCAGTGTTGTCTTGCCGGCACCATTTGGGCCAATCAGGGCTACAACCTGACCGGTTTCAAGCGTCAATGAATCAATCGATAAAACCAGGCGATCGCCGAAAGCCTTATCTATACCACTAAGAGCAGCAATTTGTGTCATACCAAAACTCGTAACCAGTAGCTGCGGTGCTGGGTAGGTCTGCCTGTGTCAGCTTGCAGCACTAACGTCTTTGTGATCTAGGTTAAAAATATGGTAGCTGCTTTTGCGGGAATTTTTCAGATTTTGGTGAAAATGTGGGGGGTACAGTCTGAGCGGCGGGCCAGGTTCTAGGGGTGGGAGTTGGCGACGGCGTCGAGCCAGTCAGGGGCATAGTCGAGCCTGCTACGGGAAGGCGTAGTGGGCTTGCTAGGGGAACGGCGTCGTCGCCATAAGCTGCGCACAGGCGTGGAGAACTCACTGGCTCTACTCTGGTTTTTGTGATGGATCGGAGTTATAGCTCGCCTTATACATCCATATAATTCCGACCAGACTTTGCACGCTAAACACAATTACCGGAATAAGTACAGAAATAGTCTCGTGGTAAATTCCTTGAAGGATAAAGAGTAAACCTGAATCTGCATAAGCAGTGGCTAAGCAAATGACTGGTACTGAACCTGCTCGTTGAACCCGATACCAAGACGACTCCGACTCTAATGCTGCCTTCGTCCTGATTCCCGCCCACATATTCGGAGGCAACTTGTCATTTCGCATAGCTCGCGCTAGACCAGCCAAGCAGAAAGCGCTAACAAACGCTAAGAGTCCTAGACCAAATGAGATGAGCGCATCCATCAGATTAGTCCCTTCCAGACTTAGCTTCACTGCTAGATAGAACCATCTTATAGCATGATGCAAGATGTTGAGTGATTGATGTCTCTACATATATTGAGCACGTGGCGGGCGTCGTGCTTCATTTAGTTTGAGCGCTTAGCGTGTGCTCATGAACGAGGGTATGGTCTCGATGGGTGCGCGGGGTGAAGTCACAAAGTGGTTGCGCTAGGCCTATCGGGCAGGCAGTAAGGTCGAAAAGAGCGCGCTACTGGACAGGTTTTGTGAGCTAACGGGCTTGTCTCGCGCGCAAGCCGTGGGTGCCGACGGCGTGGAGCGCTACGGCATCACCGTGTCGCGGCGCGTCACCGGCGGCGGCACCATGTTCATGGAGCCCGGCAACTGCATCACGTACTCGCTCGTCATCCCCACCGCCCTCGTGGAGGGAATGAGCTTCGAGCAGGCCTACCCCTACCTCGATCAGTGGGTCATGGAGGTCCTCGAAAAGCTGGGCATCAAGGCCAAGTACGTGCCGCTCAACGACATCACCTCCGAGTTTGGCAAGATCGGCGGCGCCGCGCGCAGAAGCGCTGGGCCAATGGCTACATGGTCCACCACGTGACCATGGCCTATGACATCGACGCGTTCAAGATGAACGAAGTTCTGCGCATCGGCATGGAGAAGATCCGCGACAAGGGCACCCGCAGCGCCGTCAAGCGCGTGGACCCCATGCGCTCCCAGACCGGCATGGCGCGCGAGGAGTGGGTGCACCGCATCCCCTGAGCGCACTCGCTTGGTGCGAGCTGCGCGTTCCCGGTTTGGCCCGCTTCGGTGTCGTTTCGACGAGGCCGGGGCGGGTTTTCGCTTAGAAGAGCTGGAGTGCGCGTACTCCGTGGATGACGAGCTCGACGCCGATGACGAGGATCAGGAAGCCCATAATTCGTGTGATCGCGCCGACGCCGGTAGCTCCGAGCTTGTCGATCCAGGGTGTTCCGTAGCGCAGAAGCACCGCGATGGTGGCGGCCGTGATCAGGATGCCCAGGATAATTCCGATCTGAAAACTGACGGCGGTGTTGCGGGCGGCCAACGCGATGACGACGCCGATCGAGCCGGGTCCTGCAATGAGGGGGAGCGCCATGGGGGAGAAAGACACATCCTCCTTGAGTGTCGCGTGCTGGTCCTCCTCATTGGTGGAGCGGCGCTTGTTTTCCAGCATTGAGAAACCCGAGTGTGCGACGACGAGGCCGCCGGCGATCTGCAGGGAGGGCAGGTCGAAGCCGAAGAAGCGCATGATGAACGAGCCGCAGACTGCAAAGGTTGTCAGGATCGCGAACACGTAGATACCGGTCTTCCACGCTTGCGAGCGAATTGCAGCAGGGGTGTTACCGGCGGTGAGGCCAGCGAAAGCGGCGAGAGCGCCGATCGGGTTGGTGATCGGCGCGAGCGCCAGGATCGACGCTGATATTCCAGCAAAAACACTCGTCATGCTGTCAATCCTAACGGGTGCGACACGGGTGTGGGTGAGCGGTCTCGTTAGGCGCGGCGGGCGCTGAAAATCGCGGTGCCCAGGCGCACGATCGTCGTGCCCTCCGCGATGGCCCACTCCAGGTTCCGGCTCATGCCTATCGACAGCGCCAGGTCGGACTCGTTGACGCCCAGGCGCGCCGAGGCCTCGTCCCGGAATTCCCCGCAGCTGCCCGTAGGCGGCGCAGCTGTGCTTCGTGGCCTCGCCCGAGACGTTTACCTTCACCACCACGCGTCCGTGACCCCCGACCAACACCCGGTCACCCACACTCAACTCTGAAGAGCCACTATTGGGGAAGCATGCGCGGCATGGACTCTGACTGCGACAGCTCAGTTATGGACTCAGCGACGACGTAATAGATGATTCAACGACGATCGAAGAGACGACTCACGACCGAGAAGCACACGCCCGCCACAACACCACTCACCGCAACACTCATCAGCTGTTTGGGCGTAGCGATACCCGAATCACTCGAGGACCCCTCCAGACCACTCACATCATCAGCACTCCCCGACAATCGCAAAGCAGCACCCTGGCGACTAGCATGCTCATCAGATACAACCGATGAGACAGCAGAAACTGAACCACCATTAAACTCCATCAGATTATTCGAGTTTCCTGAGCTCAAATGCGACTCATCAGCCAAATCAGCATTTTTGCGAAAATAGCGCCGTGCATAGGACGGAACAAGAATTGAAGAGAGAATAAATAGCATAGCAAGAGCAGCAGCAGCGGCGAGCGTAGACTCAATTAACGAAAGGCTAGATAATACACCTCTATCTCCACACGTTGAAGTATCAACGCATTCAGACAGGAGAACCTTAACAACTCGATAAGAGGTTAAAATATCCGGAAGCAAGATACCTACAATCGCAAGAATTCCAACGATCATCTGACACGATAACTTAAACATTCGCTCGCTTACACAATAGGTAAGCATCACGCCCAGCCCGACCAGAATGAGACATAATGCAATATAGCTTGAGTCTGCCGAAATCACTTCACCAACCTGCTGCCCATTCACAATTTTCGGACTATGTCGAATGAAGATGTACGCCTCTTCAAAACAAAAGATAAAATACGACACAAGAAACAGTTGAAGGAGGAATAGATGGAACCAATATGAACGACAAATCACCCGCGCAACAGATGCACAAAGTAGAGCGGAGCCAATTAACTGATAGCACGCAGATGGTACATCAGCGCGAATTAGATCTAAAAATACCTCCCCTCGCACCACAAGAATTGCCCCATCAAAACAGAAAAAAATGACAACAAGAGCAACAGTAAGTTGCAAAAACCTATCTAATATAACAGATTCAGCAATTTTATCAAAATAAGCTATCAGCTTTTACCAATATCTCCGAAACACCAACATATCTTTCCTAGCAGAAGAGACGATTTTAATCATAAGCCGTCTGATTCAACTTATACCGTTTGTGCTGTCCGAGTATTCACCGCCCCACGTCGGGCAAATCCATCTCAACCAGCACCGGGTTGAGGCGCACCCATTCCACAGCCAGCTCCGTGATGTCGTCGACTGCCTGGTGGGACATGGAGCGGCTCTTCAAGGAGGCGACGGCAGCCTCGGCGCGAGCCAAAGAGGAGGGCGGCATCGGCAAGCCTGAACGCACGACAATCAGATACTGATCCAGCAGCGCCCTAAAAGAACGATCCCAGTTGATGCCGCCGTTGTTATAGACCTCGTAGCCGACACGCCCCGCAATGCGAATGACCTCGCCCTGCAGCGTCTGACACTGGCCACTGTCGGGGACAAGCTGATCCCAGAGTCGGCTAAATGCCCGCATGGGCGTCGCGCCCGCGTCGAAGACGAGCCGCTCTCCCACCTTTGGCGCAGGCTTCGCCTCGCGCTGCTCCACCCCGAACAGGGCGCACAGCTCCGACAACGCAGCCGAGGCCTCGTCGAACTCCTCCTGAGAGAGCCTCTCCGGCAGCCCGTTCGCGACGAACATGCATCGGCGTTGATCCATGGCCCGCAGTGCGGTCGGCACACGCTCGCCAACAGGTGCCCCAACAGACAGAAGCAACCGAATCACCGCGAGCGCGCGTGGGGCGTCCAGGAACTCGTGCCAGGACACCACGTTCTCGACAACCGTCTCCTTGCCATAGACTCGCGAATCGGCGGTCACCAGCGGATCCGCACCCCACGAAATCATCTGCTCCACGTCGGCAACGGGAAAACGCTCGACGACGTCATACAGCGCCGTCTTGTCGTAGGTATCGCGGGCATTGATGTCGCCTCCGCGCGCGATCAACAGCGGGATCTGTTCGAGACATCGCGACCTCACGCGCGCATGAATGGGAGTGTGCCCGTAGCTGTCGCGCGAGTTGACGTCCTCGCCCCGCGCCAGCAGGAAGTCCGTGATCTCTTCGGAGGCCGGGAAGTGCATGAGCCGCGGCTCGCCGTAGGATCCTCGCAGGTACGCGCCGACCTCGCAGCGTTCGACCGCACGCGCCACGGCCTCAACGTCCCCGGATGCGATGATCTGCTTGATGTCCGCGGGCAGGGTCTTGCGCAGGCGCATGCCTACTATCCTCTCTGAGCTCCTCGGGCCAGTCTAACCGTGCCCCTACTCCCCATCAACGCCCGAAGCACCGTGCTTCGCGCGCTCCGTGAGGACGCGCTCGACGACGCGCGGCCACGTACTGCACGGCGTCGGCAACCTCGAGGTGCCGCGTCGAGTTGCCGACGCGCACCCACAGCTCGACCTCGCCCTTGCCCTTGGGGCCCTTCAGGTACACGAGGTGCGTCTCCTGCCTCACAGTGACCATGTGGCCGTGGTGGCGGATGCCTCCGTGTCGGCAGTGTCGGGTCTGCCGCAGGGCTTCTACAACTCTTTTACACGCGCAGCGGCACCGTCGCCACGATCGTCGTGACTGCAACTAGGGGCTAATTTGTGAAGCAGCTTGCACCGCGTAGGTTGATGTTGCGTGGAAAACTGTGCAATGAGACGGAAACATCAAGGGAGCGCGGTACGATAGCGCTATAAAAATATGCCCGGAGGAGGTGCGCCGTGAGCACGCATGTTGCTGTCACTCAATCTGTGCTGGCGTGGGCTCTCCAACGCGCTGACCGCTCATACGAAGAAACGGTCAAAAAGTTTCCGAAGCTCGGGGATTGGATGAGCGGGGACGCCCTGCCAAGCCTCCGCGAGCTTGAGAAATTCGCATCCTTTACGCATGTGTCCCTGGGTGCGCTCATCATGCCCGAGCCGCCGGATGAGGCACTTCCCATTGCAGACATGCGTACCCGCGAAAGCATGGTTATCGAACGTCCTTCCGGGAATCTTCTCGATACGATTGACCGCTACCAGCAATTCCAGGACTGGTACCACGATTATGCTCGTGAACAGGGGGCTCAGAAACTTCCATTCCTCGGTTCCGTGAGCACGCAGGATAATCCGCACATGGTTGCTCACCGTGTGCGCGAACTTCTGCGTTTTGATCGGGTGAATGCGACTAGCCCGGACCAATGGCGACGTGACATTGTCAAGGCACTTGAGGAAGTGGGTGTCCTTGTGATGATGAGCGGCATCGTCGGAAACAATACTCATCGGCCTCTGTCTACTGATGAGTTCCGTGGTTTTTGCCTCTACGACGTTCTCGCGCCCCTGATTTTCGTCAATCTCGCCGGAGAGTCCTACGGCGCTCAGAATTTCACGCTCGTTCACGAGTTTGCCCACTTGCTGGCAGGGCATAGTGCCCTCTCTGGTGGAGACCATCTACTCGGAGGCACTGGTGAGGAGGCATGGTGTAACCGTGTCACCGCGCTAGCGCTGCTACCTGATGATGCCTTGGCGGTGTTCGATGCAGCACAATCCGTGCAGGACTACCGGGTAGCCGCGCGTCGATTTGGCGTGTCCGCCGAGGTTGCGCTCCATAGGTTGCGCAGCGCGAGCAGGATTGATGAAGGGCACTATCGAACTATTCTGGATGCCGTTCGTGCCGATTATGGGGCAGAGAAAATGCCGAGTCGGAAGGGCGGCGACTTCTACAACACCCTTACCGCGCGACTCGGACGACCGCTCGCGACCGCGATCGTCTCCTCCACCCTGGAGGGACGTATGGGCTTCACTGAGGGGTTCCGCATGATTGGTAGTCATAAGCGGGAAGTGTTTGACGAGCTGGCCAGACGTCTCCAGGTGGTGTGAGCGATGTACGTCCTGGACACGAACGTCTTCATTGATGCGGCAAACGCATACTATGCGTTCGATCTGGCCCCCGGATATTGGAACTTTCTCGTTCAGCTATTCGACTCTCACCACGCCGTGAGTATCAAGTCGGTGTACGACGAACTGGGTGAGGCGGGCGACGGTGATCCTCTCAAGGACTGGGCGAAGCAGAATAGACAACACTTTATTGCTCCTGACTCGCACGTGGTGGCTCGCTATCAGCAGGTTATGAAGTGGGCAAAAGACAACTATGAGGCGCCAGCAGTCAGCGAGTTTCAACGCGTTGCGGACTCCTGGATCGTTGCGCATGCACTGGCTAATGGGTGGGTGGTCGTCACGCACGAAAAGTCGGCACCAAGAGCGAAGAAACGGATCAAGATTCCCGACGCGTGTGTCGCGCTCGGGGTGGAGTGTCTCAACCCTTTTATGATGCTTCGCGACAGGGGAATGAGCCTGGCTATCTAGCTGCGCCGATGCGCAGGAGTATGTGCCGCGCGAGATGGCCCGTCGAGTGTCAGTGCAGCATGGGAGGGGCCGTCTCCAGACCTAATCGAGGACAATGGGGGTGCCTGAAGACTGACGGTCCTCCTCATCTTGGGGCAACGGGATGTCGTTGTCGATGGCGTACGCGCACGGCGTCGCCGAGCTGGGGGTGCGCTGGAAACAGGCAACCTGTGTCGGCTGCAGGTGGCGTCATATCAATGAGCTGAGTTATGCGTTCCTACAAGTAGTAAAGCGGCTCTTCAGAGTTGGGTGTGGGTGGAGGCGTCTAGGCCTCCTGCGATGAGGAGTATTCGGGGTTGGTAGTTGGTGGGGTTGGGGTAGCCTCTGGCGGCGCGTTTGCCTAGTTCGATAATGTCCGTTGATGGCTTCGGTGGGGTGTGTTGCTGGCTCCGCCTGTGTGCTGGCTGGCCCGCAGCCATAACCCGGCTGGCCGCACGCAGCTGCGCTGAAACTGAACCAAACAAGCGTTGCCCGAGGCGATTTTCATCGCCCCGGGCAACCATTGTCTTACCCTCATGTATAAGTTATTAACAACTTGCCATGCGGTTTTCCCCGGAATACTGCACTTACTTTTCTTTGGCCTCAATTCCGAGCAAAAACGCTGGTGGAGCACCTGCTCCAGACATGTTTGCGCTTGTAACATGCAGATATGGCTGATCAGGTGTCCTCGAAGGTAGCAGAGCTTAGTTGGGTTCTTGTCAAGTCTGTGCTGAAAGTAAAGGGATTCGGGCGGCTAGTAGAGGCTGGTGAAACTGTATGGAAAGCATGCAAGCTAGTGCGAAATAGCGGCAGTGACGTCAATAATGACGTTGCTGAGCAAATTAATAAAGTTCTGACTAGCAAAATACGTAGCATGTATGGGCGTCCGACAGTTAATAAAGAACTTCTAGAAGTTGCTGCTACTGAGGTAAAATTTCTCCTCGATCGAATTGCTGACGATGATGAACTATTAGTGCTTGCTGTGAATGATCCTGATAATTTTTCTGATTCGCTTCGAAAACTTGCTTGTGAGCGCCGGGTACATATTGAACAAGAGGCTGAGCCATATTTCAATGAACTTGTCGATGTGGTGGAAAAACAGTATGTCAAGGTTGCGCCCCGGTCTTCTGAATTTGGTAAGGCTGCACTGAAAAATTTAGTTGCGTCAAAGGAACAGGTCTTAACTATAACTAATCAGAACTATGAACTTTCAGAAGATACTAATAAGGAAGTTAAAAATAGTAACGCTAAACTAGATGATGTTAAGAAAGATGTGAATGATATTCGAGACAAGGTTGTTGCAGAGATTAAGCTCCTTAGCTCTGCGAAAGGATCGGTTATTTCCGAAGAGGTGGCCGAGGCACTGTCGAAGCGATCGAAGCGCTTGACGTTCAACCCCGCGATCCAGTTAGTGGACGCGCACGCCGTTGTCGGGACATTCGACGATCGGAAAGCATTCGATTCGCATTCGCGCATCAACAGGGACGCGTACACCTCCGACGCCGTCGAGCGCCTCGTCTCATGGGCTCGAGGATTGGAAGGCGAGCACTCGAGCCTGTGTGCGCTCCTGGGGAACCTGGGAACAGGAAAGACGACCTCAACGGTTATGCTGACCCGCAGGCTCCTAGAACTCAGGAAGGCCGGTGAAGAGGCCCCTCTTCCCATTGTCTTCGACCTGCGAGACCTCTCCCCAACCGCCCTCAAGGACTTCGGGCTGCGCACGATACTGACCCAGCTCCTTGCGAACGCCTCACTATCCAACGTCACGGTTGACAACATCCTCACGACGATTCAGGATGAGCGCACCCTGATCGTCTTCGACGGTCTCGACGAGGTCCTCGTCCACCTTACCTCCGGTGACAGACAACGCCTGACACGATCCCTTCTCGAAGTCCTCAACCTCGGCAGACAAAACTCCCAAGAGGAGAATCCTCGCACGCGCCTCCTCCTGTCCTGCAGGACGCAGTACTTTAGGACCGTCAAGGAGGAGTTCTCCTTTTTCGACGGTCAGGGGCGCGAAAACAAGCGAGGCAAAGACTACCTGGTCCTCACGCTCCTACCCTTCGACGAGGAGCAGATCCGCGAGTACCTGCGCCGCAACGTCCCTGGAGCCGACATCAACCAGCTCATGGAGACAATCTGCTCGGTGTACAACCTGCGCGAGCTCGCCTCCCAACCGGTTCTGCTCAACATGATCCGCCAGGTTCTCCCCACCATCTACGAGGACCTAAGCGTCGGGCGCCGGGTACGTTCGGTCGACTTGTACGAAGGCTTTGTGAACGAGTGGCTCGGGCGCGACGACGGCAAGCACAGCCTGATTCCCGAGCACAAGATCCAGCTCATGACCCACCTGGCCTGGCAGGTCTGGCGCTCAGGATCCAGGACATGGTCGGCGCACGGGATGGAAAAATGGATGCTCCAATTCCTCGACAACCACCCAAAGATGGAATTGCACTACGCGGGACGCATGCCTGACCAGTGGAAGCAGGACTTCCGCACCGCGACCTTCCTGACCCGCCGCGGGGATGATTTCTCCTTCGAGCACTCCTCGCTCCTGGAGTACTTCCTGGCCGTTCGCCTCGCCGACTCTCTTGAGGCCGAGTCGGAGGATGAGGCTCGGGTGGCCTGGGACATCACCCGTCCCAGCGACGAGGCCTTCGCGTTCTTCGCGGAGCTCATCGACCGCTTCTCCGCGACCGCGCAACAACAGAGGCTCGCCAGGCTCACGCGCGTCGGCAGGCACGCAAACCCAAACGCACGAGCAAACGTCTTCGCCTACACGCTGCGCGCGCTCGACAAGGGAGCGCCCCACCCACGCACGGACGCCCTGAACCTGGCAGACACCGACCTGCGCGGCTGGACAATAGGATCCGAGAAGACACCACTCAACCTCACTGGAGTCTCGCTCCGGGGTGCCCGCTTGGACGACGCCCGCATCCGCCGCGCCCGCCTCGATGGCATCGACGCAACCGCAGCGTCCATGCAGCGCACGCTTCTCGAGCACTGCACCCTGAGCGACGCCAACCTCGAGGAAGCCGACCTGGCGGGCACAGTCTTCCGCCACTGTGACATGGAAGGGGCTTCCCTCGACAAAGCCACGCGCTACCGCACACAACTCCTCCACACGAAGGGCTACCGGCGGGAACTCCCCGATATCCTCACCGCGCCCCTAACGGAAGACACCCCGCTTCGTGTGCTCCCCGAAGCACAGATCCTCGGCGGCCACTCCAGGTGGGTGAGCGAGGTGGCGTGGTCGCCCGACGGCCACCACATCCTCACCGGATCCGAGGACGGCGCAGCCCGCATCTGGGACGCCACCACCGGGGACAACACACTCACACTCACACACACCAGCTACGTGACGGCGGTGGCGTGGTCGCCCGACGGCCACCACATCCTCACCGGATCCGGGGACCGAACGGCCCGCATCTGGGACGCCACCACCGGGGACAACACACTCACACTCACACACACCAGCTACGTGACGGCGGTGGCGTGGTCGCCCGACGGCCACCACATCCTCACCGGATCCGGGGACCGAACGGCCCGCATCTGGGACGCCACCACCGGGGACAACACACTCACACTCACACACACCAGCTACGTGACGGCGGTGGCGTGGTCGCCCGACAGCACCCAGATCCTCACCGGATCCGAGGATGGCGCAGCCCGCATCTGGGACGCCACCACCGGGGACAACACACTCACACTCACACACACCAGCTGGGTGACCGCGGTGGCGTGGTCGCCCGACGGCCACCACATCCTCACCGGATCCATAGGCGGCGCAGCCCGCGTCTGGGAGGGCATAGCCTGCATCTGGGACGCAGCCACAGGAGATAACACACTCACACTCACACACACCGATCCGGTGAACGCGGTGGCGTGGTCGCCTGACGGCCACCACATCCTCACCGGATCCATGGACGGCGCAGCCCGCATCTGGGACGCCACCACAGCAGACAACACACTCACACTCACACACACCAACTCGCTGATCGAGGTGGCGTGGTCGCCCGACGGCCACCACATCCTCACAGCATCCGAGGACGACACAGCCCGCATCTGGGACGCCACCACAGCAGACAACACACTCACACTCACACACACCAACTCGCTGATCGAGGTGGCGTGGTCGCCCGACGGCCACCACATCCTCACCGGATCCATGGACGGCGCAGCCCGCATCTGGGACGCCACCACAGCAGACAACACACTCACACTCACACACACCGATCCGGTGAGCGCGGTGGCGTGGTCGCCCGACGGCCACCACATCCTCACCGGATCCATGGACGGCACAGCCCGCATCTGGGACGCCACCACAGCAGACAACACACTCACACTCACACACACCGATCCGGTGAGCGCGGTGGCGTGGTCGCCCGACGGCCACCACATCCTCACCGGATCCATGGACGGCACTGCCCGCATCTGGGATGCCACCACAGGAGACAACACACTCACAGTCACACACACCGATCCGGTGAGCGCGGTGGCGTGGTCGCCCGACGGCCACCACATCCTCACCGGATCCATGGACGGCACTGCCCGCATCTGGGATGCCACCACAGGAGACAACGCACTCACAGTCACACACACCGATCCAGTGATCGCGGTGGCGTGGTCGCCTGACGGCCACCACATCCTCACCGGATCCAGAGACCGCACAGCCCGCATCTGGGATGCCACCACAGGAGACAACACACTCACACTCACACACACCAGGTGGGTGATCGCGGTGGCGTGGTCGCCCGACGGCCACCACATCCTCACCGGATCCGTCGACGGCACAGCCCGCATCTGGGATGCCACCACAGGAGACAACACACTCACACTCACACACACCAACTGGGTGGGCACGGTGGCGTGGTCGCCCGACGGCCACCACATCCTCACAGAATCCGGGGATGGCACAGCCCGCATCTGGGACGCCACCAAGGGTGAGCAAGTGCGCTTCTTCATCGCTGTCCTACCCGAAGGTGAGTGCGCCGTCCTCACCCCCGACCAGACCAGGGTCATCGGTGCCAGCCCCTACGCGTGGCGCTGGCTCGGACGCTACGCCAAGCACCCCGGCGGCGCACTCGAGCGCATCCCCGTGGAGGTCGACGGCCCCCTGCCCCCGCTGGGCCCCGGGGCGACGATCGAGTAACCGCGCGTGTGAGGCGCGCAGGAGAAGCCGGATTTGGTAGAGGGGATCGCCTGTGCGTCCACGGTGACCGGTCGTGTCTTGCTGGGCGCGGCGGCGTACCTCACCTGGGGTGTCCCCGGCGAGTTTGACGATGTGAAAGGCGCCGAGCACCCTACCACATTGTCGTCCCGTAGTAGTCTGGCCTACTCCTATTCATGCGCTGATCAAGTTGCTGAGGCTATTGATATTTGTGAGGGGATGCTGCCAGAGCGTCAGCGGGTGTTGGGGCCAGAACATCCGTTCACAAAGCAAGTTAAGAATATTCTTGAAATGGCTAGACGTGAGATGAATCAGTCTACGGCGTCGTCGGAATAAAATACTTAACCTGGCACGCAGCTATTTGGGATAGTGCAAACAATATGATTCATCCCTTGTGGTGTGCGACACTTAGGATTAGGCTTGTGTTGTTGGCACTTCAATAAGGGCGGCACTGCCTTCGGGTAGTGATTCTGAAGGGTCTTGGGGCTGCTTACATCTAAGTGTTGGTGTGACAATGCTGGTCACGCAGTGGATGTGGGATTGGTGATTATTTAGCTTCCCTGAGTGACAGGGTAAGAAGATAGTGCGTACCTAAGGATGCTTATATGAACATTCTCAAGCAAACTACAAATAGCAGCAAAGCGACGATTGCGGCGGTTGCAACAGCTCTAGCAATTGCCTTGGCTGTTACAGGCGTCTTCTTCTGGAATCGCCTCACTAACAACACCAACACCATCTCGGCCGCTTCTAACATGAGCGCCCCTGTTTCTGTCACTACCTCCTCCAGCGCGCAGAGCTCACCCCTAGCTAAGGCAACCAAAACCCCTACCGCCACAACCCCTACACCTACTCCAACGCCTACCCCAGCTGTCACGGCTTCGAGTATGCCTCCATGTGAAGATGGGACCTTAGCTCCCGATGGAACCTGCCTGCACCCGGCTTCTGTGAAGTGGCTTAGTGATCTGCTGCCTGATCCGACCACCGTAGATCGCCATGATCCTGACGCGGTGTGTGCCGCTTATGTCATCACGTATCAGACTTGGGATGCCTCACGCGATATCACGACGGCGTATGCCTCTATCCGGTCAAGTGTTTACGAAACTCCTGAGATTCGTGGAAACCACATCCCCAATCCTGACGTAGTGAAGGGACAAGGAGAATTCCTGCCGCTTGTGCCCGGTAAATCACACACCACTGTCACTATTAAGTACATAGCCACTTACGGTGAACATAACAATCCTGAACGGATCCCTGGCCATTGGCATCGTACAGTAGGTTTCGTTCGTACCTACGCTGACGGTTCCCATGAACCTGTTAGCAGTTGGGCTTTTATTAGTCTCACTAAACAGGAAGACGGTACCTGGGCAGTAAGCAATAGCGATTGGCACTACTGACACGCTGAAAACTAACTAAGGGCGACGGCGTCGAGCCAGTCAGGGGCGTCGTCGAGCCGGTCAGGGGCATTGTCAACCTGCTAGGGGAACGGCGTCGTCGCCATAAGCTGCGCACAGGCGTGGAGAACTCACTGGCTCTACTCTGGTTTTTGTGATGGATCGGAGTTATAGCTCGCCTTATACATCCATATAATTCCGACCAGACTTTGCACGCTAAACACAATTACCGGAATAAGTACAGAAATAGTCTCGTGGTAGATTCCTTGAAGGATAAAGAGTAAACCTGAATCTGCATAAGCAATGGCTAAGCAAATGACTGGTACTGAACCTGCTCGTTGAACCTGATACCAGGACGACTCCGACTCTAGTGCTGCCTTCGTCCTGATTCCCGCCCACATATTCGGAGGCAACTTGTCATTTCGCATAGCTCGCGCTAGACCAGCCAAGCAGAAAGCGCTAACAAACGCTAAGAGTCCTAGACCAAATGAGATGAGCGCATCCATCAGATTAGTCCCTTCCAGACTTAGCTTCACTGCTAGATAGAACCATCTTATAGCATGATGCAAGATGTTGAGTGATTGATGTCTCTACATGCATTGAGCACGTGGCGGGCGTCGTGCTTAATTTAGTTTGAGCGCTTAGCGTGCGCTCACGCACGGACCAAAGGTGGTCACGATGGATACAAAGGCTGGGGTGGGTGCAGTACGAGGCCCGCTGGGTGCAAGGTTCGGCATCGTGGGCGCCATAGCCCGGCAGAGTGCATATGCCAGGAAGATAAACATACCAATCCAAGTAATTGGAGGCCCAGGCAAATCCTTGCATGTTAAATATCCAATACCTCGTAGGGTTTTGCTGAAAGCGCGGATTTACATTGCTCAGCCAAGTACGCATCCGCCAACTCCAGCTGTGTAATATCTGGATATACCTCTAGAGTTTTGTCACCTATTAACCAGAACTCTCGCGACCAGGTCTCAGGATGATCCCAGA
>ERZ773197.186-NODE-186-length-52075-cov-20.181180_pt1 | contig 52075 bp, 37 predicted proteins | sample MGYA00580999_ERZ773197 | MGnify/ENA primary metagenome ERZ773197 (study PRJEB29015, sample SAMEA2738166) | human oral metagenome | biome: human oral; feature: human-associated habitat; material: saliva | place: China | collected 2185 ...
TCTTGAAGTCCCCTCTGTACGGCTGTTAAACAGTCTTGCTCTTGAAAGAAGAGGAAGATTTGCAATCTGTTGTTTTACGATGTCAAAAGTAAAGATATAATTTTATAAAAACAAATTAAAGATATAAAATAACATAAGTTTAACATTTGATAAGCTAAATCCTTACCTTACTTCGAGAGTAGGAGGAACACCTCACCATTATAAGAATAAACTTGTCAACTCATCAGTTTATTAACTTCTCCACTTGTCTACCACATAGGTTTGTAAATAATTTTTCGTCTTCTAAAATTCTATTTATGCTTAATAGGCTTTGAAAAGACGCCCTTTGGACTTGCAAAAGATGCCCTTTAAGCCCCTTACTAACGCCCTTTTGAAGGCTAATTAAGCACCTTTAGACCTGCTATCTTGTAAGCAACTGACTACTAAGCGTTTATAAAACCACATAAAAACTTAGTTTTAAATGTATTTTTCTTACTAAAAACGTTTAGTAATGTAAAGACTTTTCGATTCATTTTTGGTTCTTCAGGAATTTGGAGTGATAAAGTAAGCCTACTACATATAAAAGGCACACAGAGAGGGGGAGAACACGGAGGTGAAAGCATAAAGACAATGTCACGGAGGTGTCGAAGGCACAAAGAGCGACAGAGGCGGAGTGTACGTGTTAGCTGATAGCTTTGGTAATAAACGTTTTAATAAATCTTGCAAACCACTGCTTTGGAATGAAATAGAGCAAAGCATTGATTAAACTTGCAAATATCCTCTGATGCTCTACGCACCAACAGTGCTTCTGTGCCTAATGATTTCTGCTATATAAAACCTCTGTGCTCTCTATTTCTCTGTGTGACGTTTCTTCAAAGTTCTAATCTCAAAAGGTATGACTCCACATTGCTGAAGACCCTCATTTTTTCATATCAATTCATAGCTTTATACCTTTTCATAATGTAAAACGTGACAAGTCATCAGTAAATAAGAAGATTGCTCTTGAAATAACTTTTCAGCTATTACAACATTTATAATACTGAAAGTTGATTTTAGATACAGCGTTAAAGCTTATTTTATGAGAAGAGAATCTCTTGTTTAGGTAGAGAACTTCATCAATTAAATACTTATAAAATATTAAAAACAGAAAAAAGTTGCCCATATCTATTAAAAATAATATATATTTGCACAATATTTTGGTGTGATATGAACTATCTAAAACTGCCTTTGGATTTATCAGGGGCTTTAAATGGACAAATCCAACGCTGCTCCTATGAGGAGTCAATTGCCCAGCATCTCATGATGTTGGTGGTTTCTCGTCATGGAGAAGTGGAAGGAAGAGAGGATTACGGTTCGATTATATGGGACTTGGAGTTCAATCAAGTTTTGAAAAACGAAGACTGGGAAGATAAGGTCAGACAGTCATTGGAAGCCACTATAATTAAGTATGAACCTCGTTTAAAAGACGTCCATGTAAGAGTAGAACTTACTGAGGTTGAGGAAGATGTCAGAGATAAGTTCCCTAATGCTCGAAAGCGTGTACGCTTGTGGGTAAGTGGTCTTATTGTTAGAAACGATCAGCACTTCAACTTCAATACACATCTTTATATAAGTCCGATATCACAGTAGGATTGGCTGATAGAAAGGAAAGTGTAATATAAGAAGATGAAACGAATAAACATATTGAACTACTTAACACTCTTGTTACTTCTCTTCTGTTGCACATCGTGTGACAGCAAAAGAACTATGGACAATATGAGAAACGATTCACTTTTTGTATGGTAGCCCGCTTTAACGGCGCCAAAGTATTATCCCGTACAAGCTCAGTATGCACGCGTGATGGTGGAATGAGCATACAAATCGTTGACAATCTTTGTTAAAGGATCAAATAGCTCACACAAATGAGATACATCATTATTAGAGATGAATATAAAATATGATAGATAAAAGGCAACAGAGTATAAAAGAACGTCTTCGGAGATTTGCAATGGACTTGTGGAATATCACAGATCTGAGGCAGATGGACCCCGTTATTGATTTAATTCTCGACGTAATAGCCTATAATAGTAGTAGACTTCATCAGAACATATCCGATTCTGATTCAAATATTCTGTATCGTTTGGCATGTTTGTTAGTGCCTCAGCAGTGGTCACTTCCAATGCCTTCTCATGCTTTGTTGAGTGTGGAACCTAAGAGTGACGAGTCTCGCTTACTAACATTAACAGATCGTTTTTATACGAGGAAGATGATGTTTGAAAAGGGATGGGTAGACCTTGACTTCTCTCCTCTAAGTAATTACCCTTTAGTAAATGCCAAGATAAAAGCCCTATCCTACGATAGTCGGGTAATGTATTCGTATGAGGGTAGTCTGCAAGAAACAGAACTTCCAAACGTAGTAGTGCCGTCAGAAGATGGTGTTGTATGGATAGGTCTGGAAATGACACAGAGCCTACTACGCTCAACTCATGAACTGATATTGTGTATTCTTTTGGAAGACAATAACCTCACGCCTTTCCTAAGAGATGTGCATGTTTATGATGGAGCTGGAGAGAGATTAGAAGTATCGGTTCCACAGTTTCCACTGGAACACAGTGAGAAATATCACTATTTCGATGAAATTAGTGACTATTATTCAAAAAACTATGTTCAGATAAGCCTTGATTCAAAAGCCCTCTCATCTAATCCTTTCAGTACCTATCCATCAGAATGGGAAGTTTCTGAAGAGGGAGACGATGAAAGCAGTAAACTTGTATGGTTAAAGTTGAAATTTCCAGTGATGTTTAATCATGTGGATTTTGGGAAAGTGCGTTTTCTACTCAATACTTATCCAGTTGTCAATCGTAGTTTGGTTACAATACAGCATGATTTTGCACGAAAAGGTAATATCGTAGCTCTACGATGCAAAGAAAATCGTTTCCTGCTCAATGTAGAATCTTTTCATGATGATGCTAACCACCAGTACGTGGATATTGTGCGGAATTATAATGAGTCCTCTACAGGTACTTACAGCCTTTACTTTGGAAACATAGAAAGATTTGATTCAGACAATGCCCGTATATTGATTAACAAACTAATTCAGTTAATCCATGAAGACGGAAGTGCTTTTGAGAGTATGGATATTGATACGCTCACAGATCAGCTGAACAATCTCTATAATAATATAGAGAACATAGAAAAAAGCATCTACGACTTCACTCAAGATAAGAGCATCCCTCGTGCTTTTCTGTTTACACAGCCTTACAAGAAGACATCAGAGGTAGAGGTGAGTTATTGGACTACTGATGCCGAAGTTGCTAATGGTTTGGATAGTCGTACGGTAGTCTACCAAGCGGAGAATGAGAAATTCTCAGCAAGTGGGTTGTTGTTCCAGACAACGACAAAACAAGGTAATGCTCACGACTCAGAACGTGATCTGATTAATCGACTCCGTTATGGTTTGCTATCAAAGGACCGTATTGTTACGCGTGAAGATATAAAGAGTTTCGTACTTTGTAGTTTAGGGAAATTGGCGAAATCTGTAGATATCAGAGATGGTATAGCTATCTCAAACGATGTGCGACGTGGTATTATCCGTACAACAGAAGTAAGAATAGAACTTTCAGGTGCAAGTAAAGAAGAGAATGTCGATTTACCTGCAATGACAAGTTTCTTAGAAGACGAACTTTCAAAGCGTTCTATCAATAAGACGCCTTACAAGATATTTTTCGTATGAATACACAAAATTACAGCAATAGCCTCATAGCTGCTATTAAGTTAGCCAAGGCAATGGCACATCAGGATAAGCACCTATCATTCGGTGTAGCTCATCTTGTTATCGCTATGTTGACTGAACAGACTGGGTTGCGTGAGATCCTGAACTCGATGCAAAAGGAAGTGACTTACATCAGCGATTGGTTTGAGACTTATCGTGAGATGTATGTCGGTGTTGAGCACGAAGCAGGTGAGATAATCCCCGACCACGAGGTAGAGACAGTGCTTGACGAGGCTGAACGCTCAAAGATAAAACTTGGTACAGACTCTGTTGATGCCTTGTGTGTATTCTCAGCAATTGTCAGAGATGGTGTGGTTTATTCCCATCAGCAAATAGAATCAATTGGTGTGACAGAAGATGAGATAATGGAATATTTTGAGGCTTCAACCTCTCCTTTATCTCCAGTTGCAGAGATGGATATGGGTAGTTCTATCCAGTACGTATCTGATCTCCGCCGAGCAGAACTCTTAGAAGAAGGTAAGTCTATTATCGGTCGTAGCAAGGAAATACGTCTGATATTGGAAACGTTGGAACGTTCTGAACGACAAGGTATTCTTCTTGTAGGCGCTCCTGGTGTTGGTAAGACGGGTATTATCAGAGCACTTGCCCATGAAATGGAAATCAACCAAGATGAGATTATCAACCAGACATCGTTGGTCGGGCTGAACACATCAAAGATTCTTGCACAATCGGGCAATGAAACGGAGATTACCCAAAAACTAACAGGTTTACTGCAGAAGATGAATCAGGCAAAGAGTCGTGGTGTGCTTGTTATTGACGACTTGCAGTTGTTACTCGAAAGTGGTAACCCAACGGCAGCCACCTATATACTCAACAACCTTGATGCACAAATTTGCGATGGTGCAGTCACATTGCTGATGGTTCTCTCTATGGATGCTTTCCGTAAGCACATTGAGAAACATTCTATTGCAAATAGACTGAATATTATAAATGTAGAGGAACTCGAGCCGAATATTCTTCGCAGTGCATTACTAAAACATAGAACAATTCTGCAGGCTTACTATAGCCTACCAATGACGGAGGAGGCATTCATAAGTGCATATAATCTTTCTAACAGATACTACAAAGAAAAGAGCCAACCAGCCTCAACATTAGATCTCATTGATAGTACTGCAGCCTCGGTAAGACTGAGTAATAAGAATGCTGCAGGTATTGTAGAACAACTTGTGGAGCAGTATGAGAAGTACAAGGCTATGCCAGTAGATGATGTGAGCGATTTCGACTTACATCTGCTTTATCACACAATCTTTAACAAGGTGAGTGTTGTTTTGACTTCAAAGATAGAAGACGACTTCGTACTAACGGATGATGACTCAACTCAGGAGAAGTTGGATAAGCTTGGTAAGATGTTGAACGAACTCTCTACTCTTTCAGAGAAAGGTATTGAGAAGGTTAGCTCATTAGAGATAGAATCAGTTGTGGCAGATGACACCGGTATTCCTATCGGAAAGATTCAGGCACAAGAGAAAGACCGACTCTTGGGTATCGAAACCAAGTTGCACGAAAGAGTTAAGGGACAGGATAAGGCTATCCGTACCCTTTCAGATGCTATCATCGAGTCACGAAGTGGTCTGAGTGACCCAAAGAAGCCTATCGGTTCATTCTTCTTCCTTGGTCCTACTGGTACGGGTAAGACAGAGTTGACGAAATCGTTAGCCGATCTTCTTTTTGATGATGACACGGCAATGATTCGTTTCGATATGTCGGAGTTCAAGGAAGAGCATTCTGCAGCCTTGCTGTATGGTGCTCCTCCAGGATATGTTGGCTATGAAGAGGGCGGTTTGCTTGTGACAAAAATCCGCCAGAAGCCTTATTCAGTTGTACTCTTTGATGAGATTGAGAAGGCACATAGTAGTGTCTACGATATCTTCCTGCAGATTATGGATGAAGGTAAGGTGCATGATAAATTAGGACGTGAAGGTGACTTCTCCAATTCTATCATCATCTTTACTTCTAATATTGGTAGTCAATGGATTGCTGAACAAATTCAGAAGGGACATCAGCCAACCTCTAACGAACTGATTGAGGTTATGTCGAAGTACTTCCGTCCTGAGTTTCTTGGTCGTTTGACAGAGGTAGTCCCATTCTCACCTATTACAGAGGCGGTTGCTCAGCAGATTTTCCTTCTCCAATTCTCACGCCTGCAGAAGCAGTTGTTGGACCAGAAGGATATTCAGTTGGATTTAGCACCAGAGACAATAGCCTACCTTACCTCCAAAGGATTCTCTCCACAGTATGGTGCGCGTCCTATTGCAGGTGTAGTGAGAACTTATCTGAAGAAGACTATTTCCAAGCTGATTGTCTCAGAAACTATCAAATCTGGCGACCACATAATAGCAACCTATAAAGATGGAAATCTGCAATGGAATCACGCATAACAACTTCTAACAGGGATTTAGAAGGATTCAGTAATAGTGATGCACGTCATCTTATTGCGGAAGTCTTCTATGCTGAATTGCAGTTTATTACTGGGGAGGATCTGCTTGATAAGACCGTTGTTGTGACTCACGGAATGAATAGCCGTGTGAACTCTCAAGATATTATCGAGTTGCAGAAAGAGGAAGTCTATAAGGATGGACAATTAAGGGAACGACTGATACTTAACCTTGCAAGAAATGGTTTTTATCATCAGTTGCCTGAGTTTATGTTCCACCCTATTTCTCTTAGCTCACCAGGAATGAGCAACAAGGAGGTTGTTGAAGCGATTCGAGAGAATAGGAAGAAGGCAGAGAAGGCGATACACTTTTTCTCTCCATTCGACACAATGATGTTCCATGATAGTGTACGTATCTTTGAGCGGCAGTTATCCTTATTTGAAAGGCCGTCTGAGAATGTTATTATCAAGAATGTCACCAGTCTTTTCTTTTCGAAGACAGCCCCTCTTACTGTTGACGAAAGATACAAGATGTTTTTGTGTCTTCTCAAGGTAGAGCATTACAAGGAGAATCTTTCTGCATTGGAAGAATTACTTTCAGTAGTCTGTGCTATTGACGCTAAGATACGATATATCTATCATTATGAAGAGAATCTTCCTTACATTAGCTTAGGTGATTGTATGTTGGGGGTTGACTCAGGACTTGATGGACAATTACTATGTGAGTTGGATGATGTTGAAGTAAATCTCTGCTTTCATGATACGATAAAAGAAAGTGTATTGAAAAAGCAGATAGAAACAGTAAAGTATGTGCTGTCGTTCTTTCTCATTTCGTCCAGAGATATAAAGATAATATATACTGTCACGACAAATACAGAACTCGTCTTAGGACAGAATTATTTAGGTTATGATACGAATTTATAAGAAGAAATAATGAAACCTTTAATATTTTTCTTTTTGAAATACTTATTGGCTCCGCTTCTTGCAATGGTCATGGTGTTCGTTATGGGAGCACTGAAGTCTATTCGACAGCAGCTGGGCATGAAGAGGATTATTGTCTTTGCTCTTTTAGCAGGACTTTTCCTTGGACTTCCTTCTCTCTTCGGCTATTTGAAGAATGAATATGTATGGGGAGGACTTGTACTGACTGTTACTTCTTATCTCATTCTCGGATTTTTCTATCTATGGGCATTGCGCGTGGTCATTAGCAAGAAGAACGATGATATGTCTATCGAACTTCTCGTAACAGTGCTCTCAGGTATTATCGGAATGTGGATTTACTATCTTGTATTCAACTGGATTAGCGGAGGATTGGAATATACCCCTTGGGCGATGACAGCTGTCTGCTGGTTTATGATTCCTTACTTCGTCTTCCGTAGTTTCAAGTATTTCCGAAACATACAACCAGCAATCTACGACTTGTGGAGAATCAATCATAGTGGATTTAATCGAAACTATTGGGACAATCTCGATACTTTCAAGGCATTAACTGTCAAGGTGAAACTTAAACGAAAGGTTGGTGATTTCGACTATACAACCCTTTCAGTTCGCTTGGCTGAGGGTATCGCTTTAGGAGACTGGTTTGACTGGCTTGTTGAAGACCAAAATCGTCGTTTTCCACAGGCACAGATTGAAATCAATATGGAAGGTGCAGAAAGTGGTTGGATTTTCTATACGAGCCGATGGTTCCGCTATCCTCTATTTATTCGGATGCTGGACCCACGTTGCACAGCCACAGAAAACAAAATAAAGAAAAATCAAGTTATCTATATAAAACGAGTAAAAAGCATAAACCAGATACAACATGAAGAAGATTGAGCATTTGCCAATAAACTGGGTTAACGGCCAGAAAATTAATAATACCCATTTCTTTGAGACATATTACAATGTAGTTGAAATGCTAAGACAGAACCGTGAAGAGGAACTGACAAGCTATAACTATGGATTCGGTGATAAGTCTGAAAAACAAGAATGTTCTATTGATATGGATATTAAGGGTGAGTCTGCAGAGACTTTATCAGTAGAACTTAGAGCATGTAATGCGGTGACTCGTAATGGTTACCATATTCTCTTTACAAAGGAATTGTATGGCGATTTCACACCAAAGTGTACGCTCAAAGATATCGAGATTGATCTCTCTACACGTCAGGTAGTCTGCATTCTCCTTACTGTTAATCCTTACAAGATGTTGCCAGTTGGTGTGCCAGATCCAGAAACTACCCCACTCCATCATCCTTACGTATTACCAGAGGTTACTTTGCAATTGGTATTGGAGCAGAATCTTAATAAGGCCTTCCTTGAGGGTAATAGTATAGTAGCAGGAAAGGTTATCGTTGATGGTGGTTCCTTCTTGATAGATAGCGACTATATCCCAGCTATTCAGCGTATCAACTGTTCTGAGAGAGCTATGCATGCTTTAGAGAATATGACAGAAACACTTGAGCGTATTCACAGCAATGCACTCAAGGTATATGCTAAGAATATTTCTAACCCTCACCGCAGTATGCTTGCAGATAATACTTTTGCTCTTTGCGATGTGGTGAAGAATTTCTATAGCCAGCACTGCTTTGAATTGAAGAATATTGCAGCTGAGCAGCCTCCAATCTATACTGTACGCTTTGCAAATGCATTAGCTAATCTTCTGCTCACTTCACTCCGTTCTTTACCTGAGAAGGACTTTGAGACACTATTGCAGTACTTTGATGAGTGGACAAATATTAAGCCGTCTGACTTTATGCACAAGACAAGCGATATTGCTCATTTGAGCTATAATCATCTTGAGTTGAATACTCTCTTTGTGAGCATTGCAGCATTCCTCAATGTAATTGATACGCTTTTCCATAAGTTGAGCGAACTCGAATACGTTGGACTCATCAAGGAGAATATTATTATTAGCGAAGATAACAATGGCAAGGCCTCTGAGAGTGAGCGCAAGTCATGGAAGGTGTGGGATTAACAGATACACTTGACAATGGTAGAAAGAAATAGAAAGGAACGCCGTCAGGCAAAGAATTCTTTTATTTTCATCTTTAGCTTCACGCTATTGCTTTTCGTACTCTTTGCTGTTTGCACATTGAAAACTGCCGAACGTGGAATCAACATGGTAGACGAAAAGAAAGTGCGTTACGATGAGGTATTCCGTAAGCAGGCAAGCTATAATTTCCGTATGGATCAAATGTTCAAGGATATGAACAATCTTGTTACTGAGAAGCGTACGGATAATGAGCAGGCGCAATATCAGATGATAATTGCTCGTCACAGACAAGATATGCAAGATGAAATCTATCGTGGTGATAATGATACCACCAACTATGTTCTCTATAAAACGCTGTTTGATCAACTACAAGCTACGCAGGAAACCACTGCGACTTACTTTGATGAGAAACGTGACTTAGACTACATTATGGAACAGATTCAGAAGGCAACGGAAATCTTAAATAAAAAAAGAAATTAATAATTTATTATTATGACAAGAGACGAAAAGATATGGTCCAGTATTAAGTTTACGCTTTTGTTATGCTTTTCTGTGGCCTTACTCTATATCCTCCTTTGTAAGTATGTCACACCAATTCCAGAATCCATTACAGGTAATGCGGTGACAGAAATCAATGATGCCGAGGCTATTCTTGAAGATCAGAAGGAAATGAGCGAGAAACTGATTACGCTGAAGAAGGATATTGATTCGCTTAACTTCGAGATACAGCAGACACAGCGTATCAGTGAGATAAAAGATCGTATGACACAGTTGCAAGACAACTATCGCAAACATTCTTATGATCCGAAATATCTCTATTGTATGCGTGCATTCAAAACGATACAAGACTATTTCGACATAAAGCAGAAACTCTATTGGACAACCAAGAATACGGAAGACAGAAAAAAGATTCTCGAAGAAATGAAGACTAAGATTAGATAAGGCTTTTGTTGGCTTTGCCTGGTTTCTCGTCTACCGTTCTGCTGGAATAGTTGATAAAACTCATTCATCCACAAGAAACATATGCTCTCCATAATCCTATTGCTATGAATATAGAGTATCGGTTTACAACCAAGTTATATGTGGATAACAATTAACAAATTAAACCCCTTATGATATAACAATTAAATAACAATAATTATGACTGAAAGACAAAAAATCATTTTGGCTATCGTTTCGGCACTGGCTGTAGTCGGATTATTGGTGGCTTTGCTGCTCCCCTCACGCAACGTCAACAAGAATCTTGACTTTTTCATTCAGGACAGTAATGCGAATAGTCAATTGGAAGTAAACGAGCCTTTGAAGTTTACCATTAATGACTCTGCGGCAGTTGTTGACAAGAGAGTATTATGGAAAATGGGTAATGGCGACAGTATCGTTGGTAAGCCTAACATTAGTTATGTTTACAAACAGGCAGGAAAGTACCTCATCACACTACAGGTTGATGGTAAGGTTGTCACAGAAAAGACTATTGATATTGTGAAGATTACCAAGGACACTGTAGCAGTTGATTCTATTCCTAAGATTGTCGGACCAACACAAGGTTATGCAGGTGAGCGACTCGTATTCTCAGCTGAAGGTGACGGTATGACAAGTTGGCTTTGGGAATTCGGTGAGAGTGGAACTATTGATGCTTTTGAGCGTCAGGTAGTTTATAAGTATGACGAGCCTGGTAAATATCTCATCAAACTAAAGACTAATACAACTTTGTATCCTGTATCTCATGTCATAACTATCCTTCCAAAGGTTGAAGACATTATCGAGAATCCTGCTGATGAGGCTGATCAGCCAAAACCTGAGCCTATTGATACATTGGCTATGGTACAGAATGGTATCAAGAAGCATTTACAAGCTATTGCCAATGCGGGTGCAAGAGATAAAGAAGCATTCTATGCACATCGTAATTTCATTATCAATAACTATCTCGGCGGTAATGGTAATCAAGTCGTTGTACACATCAATGGCGAGCGTTATAATGTATTCCCAGACTATTGTCAAGGATTACATTTCCTCGAGAGTAATCGTTACGGACGTGTGACTATTGACGATGTGAAGGTAGATGATTTCCATCATATTACAAAAATTGAAGTAACTCAAAGAAATACAGGAAAATAAAATTAGGAAATATGAAAGCGTTCCATATTATAGCAGGTCTTGCATTCTTCTTTTTAGGTGCTCAGAGTAGTCTGGCACAGGTGGGAAGATATGATAAGACACATGCGGTCGGTAAAAAGAGTTTTAATTACCTGACAGAAGATACACGAAAGCAGAAGACACACAACAATAAGGATGTGCATATTGTCTTCTCAGATCGTGACCATAACAAGGCATACGCTGGACCGTATGCACAGCGCATCCTGAGTGAACAGAAGCTTGGTGCGCCATTCTATGTTATTGGTGAGAAAAACGGATTCTATAAGGTTGTTGCTGCTAACCAGAGCTTGCTTGGACAGCCTAAGGGTATGTTTGCACCACTTTTCAGTTCAAGAACTCACTTTAAAGATGCTAAGAATTCACCATTCGTAGGATGGATTGATAAGAATAGTGTGCTGGAGTATAATCATGCCTTTGTGTCTAAAGATAACAACTTCCCAGTACGTTATCGAATTGGTGCATCCACTGTGTCACGATTGTCAAATATAAAGAGATTCTTTACTCTTGACTCTCTGAACCTCTATAGCGATCCTTTCTTCCTTGATAAGAGCAAGGGAAAGCTTGTAGCTGGTCAGATTGTGTATGCTTATAAGTACGATGCAAGTAAACAGGCTATACTTGTTTCTGATCGTCCTTCGCTCTCTGACTCTACTCGTACAGCACTCGGGTGGATTCCTGCTGACCTCACTGCAATGGTAGGACAGAATCACGTTTATCTGTTGGATGCTAATTATCCTGAGTTCGCAGGCTTCCCATTGGGTTCTAAGCTCCTCTTTACTGCTGATGGAAATTGGACAAACACGTCGACAGATCAGAAAGTGGCTATAAACCTTCCATTGTCTGTATGGGACAGGAAGAAGACTTATATGCTTAATGTAAAAGGTGGAGATGTTGCTGTGGCAGAACTCGATCGACTCATTGAGAATAGCAAGAATATAAATGTCCACCTTGTGTTCTTTGATAAGGACCGTCTACTTGTGCGCAACCTTGTTAATGCTTTCCAGGGCATAAGCGAAAAGGTATCAAAGGATTCTCAGGCGAAGTTCTCTGTGACATCAGTTTCTCAGAAGGGAAATAGACATCTCTCACCAACGACCGACTTTGGTAAGTGGATTGACTATCTTACAAAGATGACTTCACCAAACACTATTGGGGCAACAGGTGGCTACGGCTTCCATGATGCGATGAATACCATCTTTAGAGAGACACCTTATTCTAAGTTTGATAATAATGTGTTCATTATCTTGGGTACTGATGAGTTCCCAACTTTCACTTCTGACATCAACTCTGAGATATATTCGCGCTCAGCTACTCTCCTTCTTGCTCAAATCCTTTCTAAGGATGGTATGCCTTATCAAGACTTCATCCTGCAGTCTAAGCAGCTACTTGATAATAACATCCTGGAGTATATGAGCTTCTCTGGAGACTACCTCTGCGAACCAAAATGGACAAAGAATGGCTCGTTCAAAGATATGAGTACTGATAACGAGAATGTTTATTTGCTTGATGCACCAAAGAACAGCGTTATCACAGGTGGTTTTGTCTATCCAAAACTTTATTCTGAACTTTCAAGTGCAGGTTTTTCAAATGTACTTGATTCACTGTTTATGCAGCTCAATGCACGTAACAACGAACTTGTAAATGTGACACGTAGCGCAGAGAATAAATATGGTGTTCTACGTGCTGTTCCTACACAAGAGGTGGTGAATCTCTGTGACAGTGCAGCTATCTCTGTAACAGACATTGAAAAGAACAACATCAACGACCTTCTCTTTAAGAAGATGTGGTTTACACCACAGCAGCTTTCAACTTATGATGAGGGATATCTTTTTGATAAGGATGAGATGCAGAATCTTCTTGATGGCTATCGTGATTTGATGCCTTATATCAATGCAGACTCTCTTGGAAACCAAGAACTTGCAGTATTGAGAAATAACTTTAAGCGTCAGAGCAAGCTGGTAAACATGCTTTCTTATCGCAAGGCTCTCAGTACGAAGTCTGCCATTTCAAAGGTTTATTATCATCGCGTTTCAGTTCCAAGTTCTGATGCATTGAATTATATAGTACGCATAAAGGATATTAGCCGTAAGAAGTGTAATGAAAGCGAATGGGATCAGGCTTATAAGGAGATGTTTAAGAAGCTTGTTAATCTTGAAACACGCTTCAAGTCTGGACGCTTGAATACTATATATGTTGCTGGAAAAAGCTATTACTTTATTCCATTAAAGGAGCTTCCATAAAGCATTTAAGATATAAGATATAATGATATGGATAAATACATTACTGACGTAGTTCAGGTGTATTTGTCCATATTTTATTTTCTTATTATGTTGTCTAATGAACTTATTTCAGGTACTGTCTTAAAAAAGCGTATAGGTCATTTTGCAGGCTATTTTGGTACTGTCCTATAAAAGTGTGTAAGCCCATATTTTTATTATCTTTGTATTTGAAATCAATTAATTAAAAAAAACAATGGAACATACACACTTTTTAACCCCACTCGGTCATTAGGAGTTCTCTATGCCATACAACACAGAGAAATCCTAATGACCGATTGGATTTTATTGTCATAATTCCATCGTTTTGAAATGAAAAACTCGCCCTCGCGCATAGGGGCATTCTGTCAGGTCTGACGATGCAAAAAATAGAGAGCTTTTGATACTCTACCAAGAGGCAGGGATATAGCGGGAAGTATCGGAAAATACAAGGATATCAGCGACTATCAATACGCTCAACACATATTCAAAAAGTAGAAAGTTTCGAACAAAACAATATTCATTTCCAATCATCATTAATTGTTTAAGAAAGTACCTTAGCCCCCTCTCATACGAAAAATACTTTTTCGTAGTGTGAAAGTTCCATTTTTATTCGTTTTATTCATTATAAGTTCATAACTTTGTAGAAAATATCAAGATAAACAATCATTTAATGAGACATAAGAAAGAGCATAGTAAACTAACCTCTCCACCATTTGTTAAGTGATAAATTTGCTCGGCGTGTCGCTCAAAGAATTAGTGAAGTAAAAATTATGAGTACTACATTTTTCTGAGATACCATATGTAATATATTCTTTGATAAGTTTAAATTAATAGCTGATGGGACAGATGTATTATAGAGGAAAAGCTTTGGTTGTTGGTAACGACCATTACGACCAAGTGAAGCCTGATTTAGACAATGCTGTTAGTGATGCTAAAAGCATTTATGAAGCATTTAAAGATTTGGGCTTTATGATGATGCCTGAAGCATACAATATAAAAGTGGATAAATTCGATGAACTTTTTGAGAAATTCAAATCCGATCTCGGACATTATGAGGTAGGTGTTTTATATTTCTCTGGGCATGGCGTAGAGATAAAAGGAAAAAATTATCTAATTATGCGTGATACCCCTATAGGAGGATATGCGGAAACCACAATACGATATTCTGTTGACCTACAGAAATGTATAAAAGGATTGCATGAAATAAAATGCAAAATGATAATCGTTATTATTGATGCATGTAGAAATAATCCTTTTGAAGGAAAAGAAAGAGGCTGGGGATCTGTTAATTTAGCACCCTTGTTTGCACCTAAAGGTACATTGATAGCCTATTCCACTTCTCCTGGTGAAAAAGCAGATGATTTTGGAATGGATGGTCATAGTGTTTATACGGGCGCTTTACTAAAGCACTTAAAAGAAGAGGGACTCGAGATTAAAACTTTCTTCAAGAAAGTACGCTCTACTGTTGATGCAATGACAAACGGCAAGAAAACAAGTTGGGAGCACACTTCGTTAATTGGCTCCTTCTCTTTTAATAGTGGTAAAATGGTACATGTTGATGATGTTGGCTATGATAGCATGGTGCTGAGAGATGCACAATACATGACTGATACCATTATAGATTCCATTATTAAAAAACTTAAATCATACAACTGGTACGAACAAAATGATGGCATAACAATATTCAAAAAGATTACCCCTAAAAAGCTGAATAAGAATCAACTATTTATTATAGGAAGAAACTTGTTGCAAGCAGCAGTAGGAGGCTCGCATAGTGCCAGAGATGTCATCATAGATAGCAGTCTTTTAGAGGAGTACAGTGTTGATAACAAGAATCACCTTCTGAATGGGATTCTTTTTGAAATTTATTTTAATAAAGATGGACAATTTCGCTATAAGAACTTTAAGATTACTTTTCTTAATGAACTATTACAGCATACAAATATTGAATCATTGAAAAGTTCATTTGCTTTCATTTGTAAATTGTTACAAAGTTTTTCATCCTTCCTTATTTTTATTCCAAGCCCTGAACCGAAAAGGGTTTCCATAAATGTGAAATTGAACATGAAAATGGTATATTCAATATGGACTGACCCAATGGAAATGTCTGTAGTAAAGAATGTATCATTTGATGGACACGACCTATTAGCAGCAGACGATGACAGTAACGTGTTCCCATTTATAAATGAACAGACCATTCGAGAAGAAACATTAAAAAGAATGTTGTGTGAGGATTATGGGATTCCATCTACATATCTAGGCCTTATATATAATGAGGAGCCCCAAAGAAAGATTATGTGGCTAGACCGAAAATTCAAATGTAATTTTAGAAATGGTATAGAAGACGTAGAACTCGCTACAACCGAATCCGTTGGTGAATAAAGATTATACAATGAATACGATAAAGGTTATTGATGCCTTAATAATTAGTATTATAACAGAATTATGTATCTAAGTAAGATTTATATAAAGAACTTTCGAGGTATTAAGGAACTATTGGTGGATTTCGATAAAAATTTGAACGTAATTATCGGAGCTAATGGACAGTTGAAAACATCTTTGATGGACGCGATTCGTCTTTTCTACTCATGGGGTGAGCCTAATCGAGATATAGAGATAACAAAAGAAGATTTCTATGTTGAGATTACACAAAACACAAATGGTACTAAAACGGTAAATCCTTCGACGAGGATTGACATATGTTATTTATTTGAAGGATTATCATCACAACAAGAAGGTGCATTTTATCAATATTTGGATAGAAAAGATGATGGTACTATGGTTGCCAGAGTCCATTTGAGTTTTGAAATAAAAGAACAAGGTAGAATTTATTCATCCTATATTACAGGAAAAGAAGAGAATGGCCTCCGTGCAGATTGGGATACTTTCCATTATTTTCATCCTTATTATTTGGGGGCATTACGTGACAGTACTCGTGACTTGATGAGCACTCGAAATAACTTGCTGGGAAGAGTGATTAAAAGAAAGATAGACAGGGCAGGTTCGGAAGAAGACGTAAAAGGAATAGTAAATACAGCAAATGACCAGCTGTTGCAAAGACAAGAGGTTAAAGCAACTCAAACTGGTATAAACGATAACCTGAACCAAATAAACAGATCAGATCTTCAGGATGTTGAGTTGCATATAGAGCAGAATCGAATAGAGTATATCGTTAATATCATAAAACCTTTCTTGCCATTTTCTAAAGATGACAAGAATGGATTTGTGCTGACTCAAAATAGCCTTGGATACAACAACTTGATATATATAGCTTCGGTATTGAGTGACATTAAAGATTGTCATACGGATGATAATGTGAGTATATATGCATTACTGATTGAAGAACCGGAAGCTCACCTTCACCCACAATTGCAGGTAAATCTATATAACTTTCTTAAGAATGCAGATACCAGTGAGAATAGCCAGACATTTATCACTACCCATTCGCCGACTTTAACATCAAAGATACCATTGGAGAATCTCATTCTGCTGAAAAATAATGATGCATATCATGTTGGGAAGTGCTTTGAAGATAGACATTCAGAGAATATTGTTCGCGACGTTGCAGCTAATAACAGACTGTTGAAGAATAATGAGGTAAAAAGCTACCGTAATATGATAGCACGGTATTTTGATGTGACTCGCTCACAATTGCTTTTTTCTAATGGATGCCTGTTTATTGAAGGCATATCAGAATGCCAATTGGTTGAAACATTTTCTAAATTGATAGGCAAATCACTCATTGATCATCAGATAGAAATTGTTGATACAGATGGAACGGCATTCTACCAATTCCTGATGCTGTTCAATTCATCTGATGATAAGAAAAGGTTGCCAATTCATGCGGCTTTTGTGACAGACGAAGACCAATTTACAGAATCTAAGGATAAAGAGTTTAATCTTGACGCTCTCATAGCAGACAATTATGCACAACTGAATGTCTTAAGAGATAGTATTAACAACGGGCATAAAACTGGCAGGGTCAACAATATGACAGCAATGGCTAACGGGCAAGCAGGAATAAAGATATGTTCAGGAAAGAAAACACTGGAATATCAAATATGTAAAGCAAATGTATTTACCAATATAGAAGCAACAAAAGGAACATGGCTTTACGAACTGGTACGGCAAGAAAATACAGACGGTATTGGCAAAGTAGATTCTTATATGGCTGGATTTGGAGATAGAGATATGGACGACACGGAGCAGCAGAATGTTGCCTTGCTGATGTGGAAATGCTTGCCAGGAAAGGCTGAGTTTGCCCAAATGCTGAATGCATTTCTAGTAGATAAGAAAGAAGAAGGCGGTGACATAAAGTTCACTTTGCCTCCATATATTCAAGATGCAATTATCCATTTGGTGCCATGATTATGGAATACGATGTAACACCTCAGCGACAAGCGTATCTTGATGCACGTGGTTATACTATTCTAACGGCATGTCCAGGAAGTGGTAAGACAACAAGTATCGTGAATAAACTTTTGACGGTATCGCGCTATTGTAAAGAATATTACGGAAAGCATACAGGCTTTGCCTGCCTATCATTCACCAACAAGGCTTGTGCTGAGTTAAAGCAGAAATATAGGGAGATGCATGATGAGAGATTGGCTTTCCCAAATGAGGTGTTGACTATTGATAGTTTTATCATGCAATATGTAGTGCTTCCTTTTTGGTATCTTTGCGATGCTTGTAAGAAGAAACCGATTGTCGTGAATGAGGAAGAAATACAGGAACGGATTTATTATAACAATGTTCAGATAAATGGTAAATGGCAACAGTACGCTGTAATGGCACTACGCCAATATTCTAAGCTAATGCATAGAAAGAAGCCTTCGAAGGTGTCGATAGATAAGGCTGCCTTTAAATGGGATCATAAAACAGTGACAAATGAAAAAGAGATAGCATATTGTAGAGCCGTCTTTAATTACCGCTTGGGAAAAGGTTTCATAACAAGTAGCGACGCTTTATGGATGGCATGTAATATTTTGAAAGATCATCAGGAAGTAGCGAGAGCTCTTGTTGCTCGATTCCCATATATTATTGTTGATGAGGCGCAAGATAATTCAGAACTACACTTTGATTTTTTTAAGCTGTTGAAGCGAGCAGGATTGCAGAACTTGGAATTCGTGGGTGACGTATGCCAGTCCATATACGGTTTTAATAGTGCGAGACCTGAATTGCTGCAAGACATGATGGCGGAAGAAGACTGGAACGTGTTGCCTTTGTCTGAATGCAGACGGTCTAACCAACGTATCATTGACCTATATAGCAAATTGAAGTCAAGCGATGTACCTGCAATTTCATCTCATGGTGTGGAAGATAAAGGCATTCCTATTGTGGTGTATAAATATGATGACGAGAATGTCAGAGACGTCATAAGAAATTTCTATCAAGAGTGTGATACAAATGAGTTACCAAGTAGGATCATATTAGCACGAGGTGTCAGAAAATGCAAGAAGTTGGCAGGGGTAAAGGATGTAGATTTCAAGTATTGGAAATCCGATTTCCCATATTTTCTGATTGATGCCGTATTTGCATCGGAGGCTGGTGATATGGATTATGCCTTCCGAAAAACACGTTTGGTCTTGTCTGGATTAATGGCAGAAGATAGCCCTGATGCAAAACGGCAGTTTATCCATAAAATAGAACATAATATAGACTGGAATGCAAGAATATTTGGATTTCTGAAACAAATTCCATCTTTCTCCTTAAGCTTTAAGGAGTGGTCTGAACAAACATGTATGTTATTGCATGATTTCTGGGAACTTGATGAGCAACCTATGTTTGTGCCATATCAGAGACAGGTGGGCTACAAGATGAAAGAAATGGGAAATATGCCAGTCGAGCGGTTTCATCAGTCAAGGGATAAAAGCAGCGACTATCATAAGAGCATTGACACAATACATGCTGTTAAGGGTGCTACATTAGATGCAGTACTATTGTTCTTATCTTCAAATAGTAAAGGACAGGGTATTTCGCTAAATGATTTCCCACAAAGAGCTATAAGAAATATGACTGAGAGCCAGCGTATGATATATGTAGCTTGTTCCAGAGCTACGCAATTTCTGGCATTTGCAGTACCGAAGTCTATCGCAGATGAAACCATTAGGAGAACCTTGGCTGGGGTGAACATAGATATACGTTATATCAACCTACAAGGAGAATTAGGTTTTACAGATTAATGCTTAGAACTCAAGCGAGAACAAGTATTCTTTGTGAATCGTTCGACTAGCTTATGCAGATGTGCGCTTTACACACCTTTTCCGATAAATTTGTCTCAAAAAAGATTCTAAAAGCAATATTTTCGGGTGTAGAAAAGGGTGTAAATCGCGTAACTTGCTGATTTACACCCTTGTTTGCGGAGAGAGAGGGATTCGAACCCCCGGTACCTCTCGGTACGACGGTTTTCAAGACCGTTGTAATCGACCACTCTACCATCTCTCCAGAAGGTTACTTTGTAGTCAACCTGCTTCCTTGTTGAAAGCGAGTGCAAAGGTATAGATATTTTTTGAAACTACAAAATGTATGGGGAAGGAATTTAAAATTAAAACACTTTTTAACTAAAAGCGAAGTGGCAGGATGCTAACTACCTGCAGCACATTGCCCAGCCACAACACCTGTTGTCCATGCTGCTTGAAGATTAAACCCACCAGTAATAGCATCAATGTCTAACACCTCACCCGCAAAGAAAAGATTTGGACAAACCTTACTTTCAAGTGTTTTAGAGTTAACAGAGCTAAGACTCACACCACCACACGTCACAAACTCTTCACGAAAGGCACCTTTACCAGCAATGGTGTATTGATCGTTTACCAATGTTTCTATCATTCTGTTTAGTGTTTTACGTCCAATCTCAGCCCACGGTTTCACAGCATCTATGTCAAGTTTACTTAGTATATAGAGCCACAGACGACTCGGCAGACCAAATGGATGTAATGTAGCAACCTGCTTACGTGGGTTAGCAGTTTGCAACTTCAGAAGGTTCTCCTCCACTTCTTGCCGTGTTAGTTCGCCAGTCCAGCTGATGGCAAGCGGAGCTTTATAATCATTTTCAGCAAGCAAACGAGCCGCATATGAAGAAAGTTTCAAGACAGCAGGACCACTTACGCCCCAATGTGTTACCAACAATGGACCCTTCGCACGCAGTTTTGTTCCAGGAATAGTCGTCACAACAGGTTCAACAACCGTTCCCATAAGGTCACAAAAAGCACGATCTTTTATATTAAAGGTGAAAAGTGAAGGTACAGGAGGCTCTATATCATGTCCAAGTTGGGCAAGGTATTGTAATCCACGTCCATTGGGTGAGCCTCCAGTTGTTATAATAGTACGATGAAACACACGATGTGAACCATTCTCAAACTCCAGTTTTAATCTTCCATCTTCCATCCTATGGATGTTCACCAAACGATGTCGACAACATATAGTAACCCCCAATTCATTAGCCTGACGTACCAAACAATTAATAATAGCATGAGAATCTTGCGCCTTTGGGAAGACACATTCATCTTCTTGCGTTACCAATGGCACACCATGTTGCTCAAACCAACTATAAGTATCTTCATGACTAAACGTCTTCATTAACCGTTTCATGAGTTTATGCCCACGTGGGTAAGCCTGCTTCATGTCCGTAATGGCTGCAAAGCTATTTGTAACATTACAACGTCCACCTCCGGTTATTTCAACCTTAGCCAACACCTTCTGTGCACGTTCAAAGATTGTCACCTTACTTGCAGGGTTTGTCCTGCGAGCCACGATAGCAGCCATGAACCCTGCTGCTCCTCCGCCAATGATAGCTATATCCATTCGCTAAAAACTAATACTTAGGTCCTGAGAGATGCCGACCTTTGCTATGTGAAACATTTAATGTGTGGTGAATATCATTCTACGAGTATTCCTTTAATCTCCGGTTGGCGTACCTGATGAGTGTACCTTCTTTCGTTTACCACTGAATTCAGAGAAATCAACACGGATAATTTCAACGCGATGAAAACTCATGTGAGCGTATTTGTCTCCAAGCTCTTTGAAGTCAGGTGATAACTTGTCTATCAATAGATGCAGTGCATGCATCTTCTCCTCCTCAGAAAGATGAATATGCGCCTCACCAAAGAAGATAGCACTCTCGTACTCAGTGGTGAAATTGCGTGGCAACAAGTTTACTTTACCAATGACACAGAGCGAAACTTTAGGATTCTGCTCAATAGCCACCAACTTACGTCCTTCAGGTGCACAATGGATATAGATACTATTCTTGCCGTCCCAAACAAAGTTTACAGGAATACCATATCCCATATCTTCTGAGACCATACTCAAAACTCCGTATTCTCCATCTCGCAGAAGTTCTATCGCTCTTTCCTCATCCATCAGACGATCTTGTCTGCGTATGCGGTCATTAACATATTTCATATCGTACATAATTAATATAAAAATGATTAGTTGAAACTATGAATTATCTGTTATGAGTTAATCTTACCTATACAGGAATCTTTATATAAGACTTCCAGTATATACAAAAAAAAGACCTTGACTGATTCACATCACCCAAGGTTTAAATACTAAAACTAAATTAACCACTAAAAAAACTTGATGCAAAGATACGCGTTTATTTTTAAACCACCAAATTTTTGGAGAAATATTTTTTATTATTTAAAAACACTATTAACCTTTATTGTTGATTTTTCGGATGTACATAACCACGAAATTAAGATTATTATTATACGGATAATGCGTATCAATCCCTTTCCCATAATAGCCTTTAACATTTCTATTGTCGTAATTTATTACGTAAAAAATAAGGTTAAAAAGCCTTTAACACATAACATTCTTCATGCGAGTTAGCATCTTGCTTATATAATTAACCTCTATCATTCTACAAACTCATAGCAAGATTATCTTGCTCACCTTCCTTATCCTTACCCCAAACATAATGATTCTCATAACGTTAAAACGAATTATTCAGAATCTGAAAAATTATTACATAACATCAAGTAAAAACCTTGGAACAAAGCTAAAAACAGATATATGAACCAAATTTGTAACCTCCACGAAACCAATCAATTACAAAAGTGAGTTTTAAAAGGTGCTTAATTGGACTCCAAAAGGGCGTTAGTAAGACCTCAAAAGGGCACCTATTGGAAGCTAATTAAGGCTTAATTCGAATGCAATTAAGCCTTAATTAAAAAGCAATAGAGGAAAAATATTTACATCGGACGGTTCTAAAAGACTTTATAACAGTCCCAATTATCTCCCCTCTGTTAATATCTTTCGCGCATGAAGAACACTTTCTTCCGTAGGCGACTCTACATCCTTGAGTGCGTAAGGAATACCTAACTGCTCCCATTTATAGACACCTAACGAATGATAAGGCAGAATCTCCACTCGCTCAACATTGCTTAAAGTATCTATGAAAGCACGAAGTTTATAGAGAGATTCATCATCATCATTAATACTTGGAATCAAGACATGTCTTATCCATACAGGTTTCCCGATGTCAGAGAGATAGCGAGCACAGTCGAGGATATTCTCGTTTTTCCAACCAGTCAATTGCTTATGGGCATCGCTATCAATATGCTTTATGTCCAACAATACTAAATCGGTATATTTCATTAACTCCTCAAAAGCAGAGAAGCTACTCGACTCCCGATTGAAAGGTTGGGCTGAAGTATCAAGGCAGGTATTGATTCCTAAAGCCTTAGCTTTACGGAACAGTTCCGTAAGAGGTTGTATCTGCAACAGAGCTTCACCCCCACTCACTGTGATACCACCTTTCGTTCCCCAATAACTCCGATAACGTTGGGCTTGTGCCAAGACATCATCAACAGAGCGGAGGTTACCCCCCGCCCTGTCCCATGTGTCTGGATTATGACAGTACTGGCATCGCATTGCACAACCCTTAAGGAAGATAACGAAACGAATACCAGGTCCATCAACCGACCCGAACGACTCTACAGAATGTACCCGTAGCATCAGTTCGGAAGTCGGAGAATCCGATAAATTGTTATGTTGATTATTCACTTTACATTGAACCATGTGCACGACGTGCAATAACATCCATCTGCTGCTCGCGTGTAAGGTCGATAAACTTCACAGCGTAACCGCTCACACGGATAGTGAAGTTTGCATACTCTTCCTTCTCTGGATGTTCCATACAGTCAATCAGCTTATCTACACCAAAGACATTCACATTCAAGTGGTGTGCACCACGGTCGAAGTAACCATCCATTACACCCACGAGTGTACTGATACGCTCCTCGTCGTTGTGACCAAGAGCATCTGGACTAATGGTCTGTGTATTAGAGATACCATCGAGCGCATACTCGTATGGAAGCTTAGCTGTTGAGTTCAACGATGCCAACAAACCATTCTGCTCTGCTCCGTAAGATGGGTTTGCACCAGGAGCAAGCGGTGCACCAGCTGGACGACCATCAGGCATATTACCTGTAAACTTACCATATACCACGTTTGAAGTGATGGTAAGGATACTTGTTGTAGGCTCTGAATTGCGATAAGTATGGTGCTTGCGAATCATATTCATAAAGGTCTTCAACAACCATACAGCGATGTCATCAGCACGATCATCGTCGTTACCATAACGTGGGAAGTCGCCCTCAGTCTTGAACTCGATAGGGAACCCAGTCTCATCACGTATGATATTAACCTTTGCATACTTGATAGCAGAGATAGAGTCAACCACATGACTGAAACCAGCGATACCCGTTGCGAAAGTACGACGTACGTCAGTGTCAATGAGTGCAAGCTCTGCAGCCTCATAGAAGTACTTATCGTGCATGTAATGGATGAGGTTCAAAGTGTTTACATACACACCAGCCAACCACTCCATCATATCCATGAAGCGAGGCATGAACTCATCATATGTTACGACATCACCCTCTATTGGACGATAAGCAGGTCCACACTGCTCACGAGTTTTACTGTCAACACCACCGCTGATTGCGTAGGTAAGACATTTAGCGAGGTTTGCACGTGCACCAAAGAACTGCATCTCCTTACCCGTCTGTGTTGCAGATACGCAGCAGCAGATTGAATAATCATCGCCCCAGATTGGTCGCATCACGTCATCATTCTCATACTGAATAGAACTTGTAGAGATAGAAATCTTCGCAGCATAGTCCTTAAAGTGCTTTGGAAGACGTGAGCTATAGAGCACAGTGAGGTTAGGTTCTGGTGAAGGACCCATGTTCTCAAGTGTATGGAGGAAACGGAAGTCGGTCTTTGTTACCATTGAACGGCCATCCATACCCAATCCCGCAACTTCGAGGGTAGCCCAAACAGGGTCACCAGAGAAGAGTTGGTTGTATGAAGGGATACGTGCAAACTTAACCATACGGAACTTCATTACCAAGTGGTCGATGAGTTCCTGCGCCTCAGCCTCCGTAAGTGTGCCTTCCTTGAAGTCACGCTGAATGTAGATATCGAGGAAAGTTGAGATACGACCAACTGACATCGCAGCACCGTTCTGTGTCTTAATGGCTGACAAATAACCAAAGTAAAGCCACTGTACAGCCTCACGTGCGTTGTTAGCTGGTTCAGAGATATCATAGCCATAGATGGCTGCCATCTCCTTCATCTCCTTCAAAGCCTTAATCTGCATAGAGATTTCTTCACGCAAACGGATAACCTCATCGGTCATAGTACCGTCACCACAGTTGCGGAGATCCTTTGCTTTTTCGTTGATAAGGAAGTCTACACCATAAAGAGCAACACGACGATAGTCACCCACGATACGACCACGACCATAGGTATCAGGAAGACCTGTGAGGATATGGTTGTGTCTAACGAGTTTCATCTCGTCTGTATAAGCATCGAAGACACCCTCGTTGTGTGTCTTACAATACTTCGTGAAAATCTCATGAAGTTTCTCTGATGGCTCATAACCGTATGTTGTACATGCCTGCTCAGCCATCTTGATACCACCATAAGGCATAAAGGCACGCTTCAAAGGCTTGTCTGTCTGCAGACCAACAACCTTCTCCAGTTCCTTTGTTCCTTCACCGATATAGCCAGGACCATATGCAGTCATACTGGACACCACCTCGGTCTCCATATCTAAGACACCACCCTTAGCACGCTCCTGCTTCTGCAGTTCTTTGAGCATACCCCAAAGTTTGTCTGTTGATTCTGTTGGCTTCTCAAGGAAGGAAGCATCACCATCATAACTATCATAATTATCTTGGATAAACTGACGCATATTGACTTCATCAAGCCACTTGGTTCCAGTAAATCCTCTCCATGCTTTTTTCATGACTGTTTATTTGTTATTATGTGAAACGTTTTAATTAATATGCTTGTTTATTGTTATACTGATTGAGCATTACTAATTACCGAGGACAAAGATAGACAAAAAAACGTAATATCAAGTATTTAGAGATACTTATATTTAAAATATGCATATAAATACCTATAAATAGTGAGAAGAAATCTACTCTTGCAAATATTCCAAACTTATAGGTATGAGATTTGATTATTGATAAGGCTAAACAATAAAGGTAGAATGGTAAGTATGAAGCCTCAACACCAAGAGGGAAAACGCATACTTCCCATTCTACCCGACGAGAATAGCCATTGCCACTAAATACTTTCTGTATCAACTGAAGACCTACGATTTACGAAGTCGGGAATCATCACTGGCATTGAACCTTGTTCAATAGAGCGTTTGGATAGCTCAGCAATGCAACACCACTCCGCTAAATCATACACATCCATATCTAAAGGCAAACCTTGTTGTAGGCATTGGGCAAGCCGTAAGTCCATAAAATAAGACATTCCGCCACGTGCATCGAGCTCTTTGGCTAAGGCAATTGTCTCTGAAGGAAAAGAAGGCGCATAATGATTGAGCAGTGTCTCTATCTGAGAAGCGTTCAAAGGTAGCTTATTATCCTCCATTTCAATGCCCACTTTGGCTGCCATCTCTGGGCTTAACTGCACCTCTGGGACAGGATATTTAGCTACATAACCCGCTGTTCCGACCGCTTGAAACATACGACTATATGGGCGTGGCGTCATAACATTGTGTTGAATAAGCATCGTCTTCCCTTTTACGGTACGTATCATCGTAGAGGTCTGGTCGCCATTAGCAAAGCTATCACACGCCTTTCCCATTACCGCTTGATACATCTCTGTACCCAGAAAAGCATTGGTTTGCATGGCTGTGAGGTAGTGCATACGGTCAGTACGATGAATATCAAGCAATCGACAGACGGGTCCGATGCTGTGTGTTGGGTAGACATCGCCAGCATTCAGACGGCTATATTCCATACGCCAAGGTGTCCAACGGTCGCCAATAGGATGAGCATAACCGCCTTCCACGTGTACAAGTTCGCCAAGCAAGCCTTCATGTACCATCTGACACACCGCCATTTCGAATCGGTCGTAGACTGCATTCTCAAGCATCATACAGTGCTGTCGGGTCTGTTCAGCGGTGTCTATCAACTTCCAAATATCTTTTAAGGTAAGGGCTGCAGGTACTTCTACTGCCACGCTCCTACCCTGCTCCATCGCATGGATAGCAATTGGCACGTGTGACATCCAATCGGTACAGACATACACAAGGTTAACTCCTTGCTGTTGGCATAATTCTTTGTAAGCTGTCTCACCCCAATAAACCTTTGGACGAGGCTTACCCAGCTGTTCAACGTGCCGTGCGACCTCCTCTGCCACTTCCTTTGACACATCGCAAACAGCAGCTATCTCAACCTTAGGAATATGACACCAGCGTGTCACTGCCATCCGTCCACGTGCTCCTACGCCCACAAAAGCCACGCGCAACAGCGGCATTGGCGGAAGCGCCAACGATAAGACATCATGCTGACCAGCTGCCCGAGGTGGCACAAAAGTTTCTAACGGACGCACCGCTGACATCATTTCCATTGCCATTATGATTTAATTTCAGTGCAAATATACCTAAAAAAGAGAGAAGAAGAAAAGATGTTCCAAAGAAAATCAAAGGTTCTTCCGTTTATACACTATCGTCTATTAGTGCATAAACAGATTTATTTTAGTTTCGAGCAGACTTACTTATCGTTACAATAAAAGCGCAATAACAATACCAAGTTTCAAGCCCAAACAAGATGACAACAAGAAAATAAGAGTGATGAGGAATTCATACAATCCCATTAAAAACGAGAAAACCGCCCTTCGTTAGCTCCATTCTGTAAACTATTTTCACATACTCCGAAACCAATACATGCTCTTTTGGCTTCGTAAAGACGCCCTTTTGGCTTGCTAAAGGTGCCCTTTAAGACCCTTACTAACGCCCTTTTGAAGTCCAATTAAGCACCTTTTGAGAACTACCTTTATAACCAACTGATACTCTGTCGATTACAAACTCGCTTTTTATTCCTATTTTTCGCCATCCTTTTAGGTCAAACACTCTAATTCATGTAATCATTTTTTACCTCTTATTCATTCCATTTTTCGTTGTGACTTGCTATTTGTTAGACCTACTATACGACTCTAAAAACAGCTTAATCCAAATAGAATGAGAAAGAAGTAAACAAGCCAACTACACGTGATAGCCCCATAAAGCAATTGAGTTGAACCCATATTCTATAACAAAAATGGGGTTTCGGTAATTTGGAGTGATAAGTTTTGCCACTTAAGTTTAGAACTTTGACTTAATGTCACACAGAGAAAAGGAGAGGACGGAGGATTATTAAAACAAAGCAATGGAAGTCACGGAGGCACCGTCGGTGCATAGAGCGACGGAGCTTGTTTGCCAATTCTATTAGCAATTTATATACAAAGCGTTTACCTCAAAATAGTTATCAAGAATCTGTACGCTATACCTCCGTCGCTCTTTGTGCCGTCGGCACCTCCGTGACATTGGGTTTACCTCCGTCCCCTCCGTGACTCCGTGTGCCTATTATATAAGACTTTTAGTTTGTCACTCCATATTTCGGAAGAACCAGAAAAATGATTTCAAAGAAAACTATTCAGTACTTGCATAAAATTAACTACAGAATTACTTGCATACTAAACAAAAACGACGTACCTTTGCGAGCACAACCAATAGGTAACGTAAAGGATACATTTCTATATCGCAAAGCAATGATTCTGAAGGGTATTTTAGGAAACACTTTTCTTAATAAGTTTCCATAAAGATGTAACGACTGTTCTGTTTTCTATTATTATAGGATAGGAAAGAGAAAACAGAATGAGTAGATATGGCTACAAGGAGTAGTCAGGAAGTGTTGGATTAACGCGTTAACTTTTCACTTGTTTTTACGAAAACAAAAAGACCAATTTATGAAGAATTTAATTCAATTGTCTTGTCTTGCAATCATGTTTCTTCTATGTGCGTGTCATTCAAAGAAAGAAACACAAGTAAAACCAGTTTACACTGCAACGACACCATTAGTAGAAAGCATCTCCCTACCACAGTCTTATGTGGCAAACATTGCCTCACAACGTAACATTGAAGTTCACTCTCAGCAGACCGGTATTTTGCAAGATGTGTATGTTAGTGAAGGTCAGTTTGTGAAAGCTGGTCAACCTCTATTCCGCATTGCGATTGTTGGTGCAAACGAAGAGATTGCCAAAGCGAAGGCAGCTGCAGAGCAGGCAAGTATCGACTTGCAGAATGTAACAACGCTAACGGATAACAAAGTGCTCTCAAATAATGCAAAGCGCATGGCTACGGCTAAGTTGAAAGGAGCAGAAGCCGACTATCAATTGGCTGTATTACATAAGCGTCTGTCTCTTATCCGTGCGCCTTTCTCAGGCATCTTAGGGCGCATTCCTAATAAAGCAGGAAGTCTGGTAGAGCCGAGTGATTTACTTACCAGCTTATCAGATAATAGCAAGGTGTTTGCCTATTTCAATATTTCAGAAACAGATTATTTAGATTTCCGCCTCCATCCAGAACGCTTTTCACAAACTCCACTACAGCTTGTTTTGGCGAATGGCGATGTCTTTCCTGCAAGCGGAAAGATATTAGATATTGGTGGACAGTTTGATAGTTCAACAGGTACGATTGCTGTTCGTGCCGTCTTTAGCAATGCCAACAATCTTTTACGTAATGGTCAGACGGGTACGATAAAACTCTTTATACAAAAGAAAAATGCAATATTGATACCACAAGAAGCTGTCTATGAGCTTCAGGATAAGAAGTATGTATTTGTGGTTGACAAGAATAATATTGCTCGCCAACGTGCTATCAAGATTGATGCTGAGTTTACAGGAGCATACGTTGTTTCCTCAGGGTTACAGCCTACTGACCGTTATCTTCTTGACGGTATACAGAAAGTAAACGATGGAGACAAGGTACGTGTGTCTATGGTTTCTCCACAAGCATCAATGAAGTTGGATAAGTTAAACGCTAATTAGGTATGTTTAAGATCTTTATTCGTAGACCAGTGCTCTCTATTGTAGTATCATTGGTCATTGCCTTTATTGGAATTCTGTCGCTTTCAAATCTACCTATAACGCAGTTCCCATCCATCTCTCCTCCTAAGGTAAACGTGATTGCTAACTATCCAGGAGCAAATAATGAGTTGTTGGTAAAATCAGTTATCATCCCTTTGGAGCAGGCTTTGAATGGTATTCCTGGCATGAAATATATCGAAAGTAATGCGGGAAACGATGGTGAAGCAGAGCTAAATGTCGTCTTCAAGTTGGGAACCGATCCAAATGTCGATGCTGTAAATGTTCAGAACCGTGTGTCATCGGCGACCAATAAGTTGCCTGCGGAGGTTATCCGAGAGGGTGTAAAGATATCACGTGAAGAGCCAAACATACTTATGTATATCAATCTTTACAGTGATGACCCAAAGGTTGATCAGGGCTTCCTCTACAACTATTTCGATATCAACATATCACCAGAGTTGTTGCGTGTCGATGGTGTTGGCGACCTTGATATCCTTGGTACACGTAATTATGCAATGCGTGTATGGCTCCATCCAGACAAGATGATAGCCTACGGATTATCAACAGATGACGTCAGTGATGCACTTGAAGATCAGAATATAGAGGTCTCTCCAGGAAAGTTGGGAGAGAGTGGAGGACAACGTCCACAGGTCAAAGAGTATGTCTTAAAGTATCCAGGACGTTACACAACAGAGGATGAATATAAGAATATCATCATCAAGAGCAATAAAGATGGTAATATCGTACGCTTGAAAGACATTGCTGATGTACACTTAGGTAGCGAGGTATACGATATCTACTCAACCTTCAATGGACGTCCTTCAGCTGCTGTAACCTTGAAACAAGCTTATGGTAGTAATGCTCGTAACGTTATCACCAAGGTGAAGGATGCTATGGCTCATCTGCAAAAAGATATGCCTAAGGGGATGCACTATGAGATTAGCTATGACGTTAGCCGCTTCTTAGATGCAAGTATTGAGAAAGTAATACACACCTTGTTTGAGGCTTTTATCTTAGTAGCAATAGTTGTGTTCATCTTCTTAGGGGATTGGCGTGCCTCTGTCATACCGATTATGGCTGTACCAATATCACTTTTGGGCAGCTTTATTGCAATGATGTTGTTCAACATAACGCTCAATATGATATCCCTCTTTGCCTTAGTCATGGCTATTGGTATTGTGGTGGATGATGCTATTGTGGTGATTGAAGCGGTGAATGTTGAGATCTCTCGCAACAAACTTTCACCTGTCGAAGCTACGGAAAAAGCCATGAAAGAGATCAGTGGAGCGATTATTGCAATCTCTTTAGTTATGGCTTCTGTATTCATTCCTGTAGCCTTTATGGGTGGTCCAGAGGGTATGTTCTATCGTCAGTTCTCAATCACAATGGCGTCAAGTATCCTCTTCTCTGGCTTTGTAGCCCTAACTTTGACCCCTGCATTGTGTGCCCTTATCTTGACAAAGGAGCAGGAGAACAATGTCAAATTAGGGTTTATTGGACGCGCCCTGCAACGCTTTAATGCTAAATTCGATAGTGGTAGCCGTAAGTACGAACGCCTCATACAACATACAGTAAAGAAGAAGTCTTTAACAATAATATTGATATTGGTCTTCTGTGGATTAGCATATTGGATCAATATGGGACTCCCTTCGGGCTTCATTCCACAAGAAGATCAGGGTATGATTTATGCCGTAATAGAGACTCCTCCAGGGGCTACTATCGAACGAACTAACGCTGTTGCGCAACAGCTTCTTAAGATAGCAGAGAAAGAAGAGGACGTCGAAAGCGTGTCTTCTTTAGCTGGTTTTGAGATTCTTTCTGAGGGAACAAGTGCCAATTCTGGTAGTTGTTTGATTAACCTCAAAGATTGGAAACATCGCAAACGTACCGCAAAGGAGATTATTAGTGACTTGGAACAGAAATGTGAGAATATCACACAAGCAAACATAGACTTCTTTGAACCGCCATCAATTCCTGGCTATGGAGCTGCCAGTGGATTCGAACTACGTCTCTTAGATAAGACTGGTAAAAACGATTATCATGAGATGGAGCGGGTGAGCAAGGCGTTCGTTAAAGATCTAAACAAGCGCCCTGAGATTGGTAACGCGTTCACTTTCTACTCTGCGAGCTTCCCTCAGTACATGCTTCATGTTGATGACGAGAAAGCTTTACAAAAGGGAGTTAAGCCTGGAAAGGCACTGAACAACTTGTCTATCTTAGTAGGTTCGGATTACCAAACAGGATTTATTCTGTTCGGAAAACCTTATAAAGTAATTGTACAAGCTGCTCCACAGTATCGTGATTTCCCTAATCATCTATTAAGTCTTTATAGTAAAAATGAAGATGGACAGATGGTTCCATATTCCGACTTTATGTCGCTTTCAAAGACTTATGGTATGAGTGAGATTACTCGTCATAACCTTTACAACTCCTCAGAAGTGACAGGAGCACAAGCACCTGGATACTCAAGCGGACAGGCATTGCAGGCTATTCAAGAGGTAGCACAACGCTCTCTCCCTAAAGGATATGACTATGACTGGGCTGGTATCTCTAAAGACGAAGCAGAACAAGGTAATACGGCTATCGTCATCTTCGTGGTTTGTCTCGTATTTGTCTACCTTATTTTGGCAGCACAATATGAGAATTTCCTACTGCCATTACCTGTGATTATATTCCTACCAGTGGGTATATTTGGAGCGTTCCTCTTCTTAAAAGCTTGTGGATTAGAGAACAATATCTATGCGCAGATAGCCTTGGTGATGCTCATCGGTTTGTTAGGAAAGAATGCCGTACTGATGGTTGAGTATGCCGTTCAGCGTAAGAATGCGGGCGAACGGATTTCTCAAGCAGCCATCTCTGCCGCTATTGCACGCTTCCGCCCTATTCTTATGACGAGTATTGCCTTTATAGCAGGTTTGATTCCATTGGTATTTGCCTCTGGTGCTGGTGCCATTGGTAACCGTACCATTGGTACTGCTGCTGTCGGAGGAATGGTCATTGGTACCTTAGGCGGCTTGTTACTCATCCCTGGCCTTTACTATATCTTTGCTGGAATGACTGACAAACTGGTACATTATCAGAAGGAGAAGCCACTGAGTGAAGAGAAAGATAAACGTTATAAGAACAAACAATTAAAAGAAAGTACTCATGACGACAAAGAGTAAACTATATCATGTCATTACTATTCTTGTAATCCTTATGAGCATCGTTGCCTGCAAAACACCGCAGGCTACAATGCCCAAAGATACGCTTAAGGACTCTTTACCAGCCTTATCCAAGGATAGTAGCGTAACTATATCTCCTGCATGGCGAGAGTTCTTCCAAGACCCAATGCTTCAGACACTGATTGAAACTGCCTTACAAAATAATCAAGATCTTAAGATTACATTGCAGGAACTGGCGATAGCAAGAAGTGCGATTAATGCTAAACAAGCTGCTCTCCTACCTTCTGTTACAGCAAATATTGGTGCGGGAGTTTCTAAAGTTGGCCGCTACACAGCTGAGGGAGCTGGTAATGTTGGTACGGAGATGACTCCTGGGCATAAGATTCCAACCGTTATTCCAGACCTCTCTCCATCACTACAAGTAGACTGGACCATAGATTTATGGAACAAATTAAATAGTGGTAAAAAAGCTGCTGTAGAGCGATTTTTGGCTTCTGAAGCTGGACAACGTGCTATCAAAAGTCAGTTAGTGGCAGATGTAGCAGAGAACTATTACCTATTGTTGGCTCTTGATTACAAGTTATCGGTTATGCAACAATACATCTCGCTACAGAAGGATGCAGTGAGAATCGCTCGTATTCAGAAAGAAGCTGATGCTGATACACAGTTAGCTGTTGAGAAGTTCGATGCTGAATTGGCTAAAGCACAGGCTGATGAGTACCTTCTACGTCAGTCTATCGTTGAGACAGAGAATAATCTAAACCTTCTGTTAGGTAGATTTCCTCAAACCATACAACGCACAAAGGTTGACTTCTTACAGCTGCCAATGCCTACAACTGCACATTCCTTATCTACTCAACTCCTATTACAACGTCCTGATGTTATTCAAGCTGAGCATCAGCTAAAGGCTGCGAAATGGGATGTGGAGACTGCACGTAAAGAGTTTCTCCCCTCGTTTAATATCTCTGCGGCTATTGGATTAAATGCTTTTAACCCTAAGTACTTATTCAAACTACCAGAGTCTTTGGCGTTTAATGCCTTAGGTGGACTTACCGCTCCTCTCATCAATAAGAAGGCTATTCAAGCCAACTTCGCTCAGGCTGATGCGTTACAGATAGAAGCTCTTTATAATTACGACAAAACATTGCTTACTGCTTTTATAGAAACAAGTACGCTGCAATCTAAGATTTCTAACATTAAGTTGCTCCAACAATTTAAGCAGAAACAGAACGATGCTTTGGTAAGAGCCGTTTCAGCTGCTCAAAAACTATACCTCAATAACAGAGCTACTTATTTAGAGGTGATAGATAGTGAACGCGGACAGTTAGACTGTAAAATGGAACTTATTGATGCAAAGTCACAACAGCTCTCAACCCTTATAGAAATGTATAGTGCGTTCTTTTAGCACTAAGAAAGACTAAGGATTCCACTTTCTGCAGCTAAAAACGATGTTTTATTACGCTGCGGAAGGATTGAATTTTCTTTACATTGCTTCTATATATATACGTTTAAAAAGGGTAAAAAACAAGCGCTAAAATCGCCTTTGTAAGTCACTTGCTATCAAGGAGTTGCAAAACAGCACTTTAAAAGGTGCTTAGTAAGACTTCAAAAGGGCGTTACTTGCATTGCAAAAGGGCATCTTTTAAAAGCCAATTGGGCGTTAATTGAAAGGCAAAAGAGCATCTTTTGATTTTCAACCATTGAAGTTTCTTTACAAAACAGAGGAAATTAAAGAGGGATACACATCAACTTGTGCATCCCTCTTTTCGTATCATTCCTCGGCTTCCCATCACCTCATAGTCTTTTACTCGCTCAAAAATGAGAGTGGAAAAGTTAGTGTGGGACTGTTTAATATGAGGAGGTATGAGCGGATTAGTCACTCAAACCGAAGAGTTCTTTGTAACCAGGGTTTTGCGTTAGCTGCTTGTTGAGCGCACGCTGACTGGTAGGAACCATGCTTAAGTAGTAGGTATCTAACCATCCGCCGTGTGCAAGTGGACTCTCATAGGTATAGATCCAGCCACTTCCAGCACTGTTGTTCTCAGCAGAAGCCCTACCACTTCTCATGATTTCCTCGTAGTCTACAAACTGACCTGTGTAGGCATTAGCCTTTGGTGCATAGATATTATCGCTGGCAGTAGTCCACAAACCACAAGGCTGACGATTGACATAATAGGCAGCCTTTGCCCAACGACGGATGTCATAGAAGGCAAAGCCCTCACCGAACAACTCAATCTGACGCTCACGGCGAATCTCCCACAAGACTGGGTTTACATTGTAGTTGCCGAACTTTCCGCCCTTACCTGTCCACCAAGGAGCATTGCCCTTGTCACGATTAGGATCGAAACTATCGTTGATATCAGCCACTGTCATGTGTGCAACACCCGCACGATCGCGCAGTTTATTGATAGTCTTATCAGCCACAGCTTGGTCGAACTGCTGCAATTCCCATGCAGCCTCAGCATAGTTCAACAACACCTCTTCAATCTTAAAGATTGGTTTATCAGCTGTACAGAAAGCCGATGAACCGGTTGAGAACTCCCACATATCATAGTTCTTCCAGAAGTAGTAACCCGTACGACAACGCATGTATGGTACACGAGAGTCGGTTGTGAGGTTAGGACTCACTGGTGTAAGCGCAGCACCCCAGTTCTGTCCAGGACATCTCTTCATACCCTCACCGCCGTAAGAACCACCACGCAAGCACTTCTCGTTAGCACCCATATAGTCGATGTAGTAACGATATTTGGCAGCCTCATCAGCTGTAACGACATGACCTTGATTGTTATCACCCGCCTTCAAGAACTTCCAACTCTTAAAGGTGTTCACGTTATCAACCGCCCCTTTATGAGGAGCAACAACGTAAGGAGGTTGGATATTCTGGTAAAGACGAGGGTCACGATCAGCGAAAGTACCCCACATATCCTTGCCCTTGCCACCTTGATAGCCTGACGCTGTATTGCCAATAGGCAAACCATTCTTCATCAAGAACATATCCACCGTGTACTGAGGTACATCGGCAGAGTTGGCAGCAATGTGTTCAAAGTCGTTATAACGATTCATCAAGACATTGTTAACAAACTCCTTATAGAAGATAATTCCCGGCTTACCCTTTAGGCTCTCTGTGGTCCACATCTCACCATATCCAGTAGCAGGTTGGTTTTGCTTGTCCTCGCCCTTATAGAGGGTTGGATAAGCATCCATCAGTTCCTGCGAAACCGTTAGACACTTCCGTAGATAGGTTTCATAAGGCTCGTTGAGTCCATGATACTTTGCCCATGTACCTTCGCGGAGCAAGAAACGTGACAAGGCAGCCTTTACAACATTTGCATTCACCGTGTTATCACCATCGTTAAAGTTGCCAATGTTTGCTGCAGCATACTCTAATCTTGCCACGATACTATCTGCCACTTCAGCACGTGGGGTACGTGGTCCGTAGCTTTCTGGCGAACTCTCGTCAAGCACTTTGTTCACCCAAGGCACATCACCAAAGCGATCAATGAGTTCCATATACCAGTAAGCCGAGAAGAAATAAGCCACCGAACGCCAATGAGCAGCTTGTGCCTCTGTGAGCGCACCGTCATTGAGATGGCTCAACATAATATTCACTCGACGGATATAAGAGAAGTCCCAACCTCCTCCATCGGCTGTTGCCGTAATGGTTTGATAGGCATATGGGTTGCGAGCATTATCACGATGGGTTACCAATCCACCATACCAATCGCCGTAGAATTGCGCATTCATATAGCTATTGTTGATACTGGTATGAATCGTGGTGTTCGTGAACATCTCGTAACAAGGGTTCATAAACGCCTTGAAGTTATCGTATTCCTTAAACGCATTCTCCTCAGTGAGGTCGGTCAAAGGGTATTTCTCAAGAAAATTATCATTGCATGCCGTTAGCGTTGTTACTGCAACACAGATGGCTGTTAATATCTTTTTCATAAGTACTTATTATGATTAGAATGTGATACTTGCACCTAAAGAGATAGTGCGGTAATATGGATAGCCCCATGAAATGCCGTTGCTCAAGGCGTTAGCAGTTGATGATGGTGCCGTACCTTCTGGGTCATAGCCCTTTGGCAGACTGCTGAATGTAGCGAGATTCTCGATACTTAGATAGAACTTAGCATCTTGTATGAAAGCTCTCTTCACCCACTCCTTAGGCAACGTATAGGCAAGTGTGATATTCTTTATACGCATATAGGCTGCATTCTGCAGATACTTGTCGCTTACACGAGTGTTAGAACCCACATTGTTACCTTGATCATAAATACGGAACAGCTTACTATCTGGATTCACAGGAACCATATAGTCGCTGCTTGATGGGTCGTAACTCTTAGCTCTCCAATAGTCGGTTTGGTTCGCATAGAGTGCTTGGAACACTGCATCGCCTGCTCCTGCGCCACCGAATGGGAACATTGCTGGACCGCCAAGCCAGTAATCTCGCTTGCCAACACCTTGCAAAAGAACTTCTAAACTCCATCCCTTATAAGAAGCACCGAGGCTAATACCGAACTGATAACGTGCTGCGTCATTACCAATTATCTTACGGTCACCAGGGTTATCTACGGTATTATCGCCAGCATTGATTACACCATCAGTACGCAAGTCTTTGAACTTCACGTCACCTGGTTGTGGATTATAGCCATTGATTTTCACTACACCTTCTTTCAAAGTCCAAGTCTTATGCTTTGCATCATCTGCATTGAAGTCGTTGATAGTGTAGTATCCATCCGTCTCATAACCCCATATCTCACCGATTTTTCTTCCTACATAATAGTCCGAAAGCAGGCGAGACTCGTTATTAAACTTAGTGATTTCTGCCTGACTATCATAGATATTGAAGCCTACATGATAGCCGAAGTCACCAATCTTATCACGCCATGTGACGTTAAGTTCCCATCCTCTATTCTTCATATCAGCCACGTTCTGCAGCGGAGCGGCTGTTCCTACAACCTTAGGAATCTCTATACCAGCTGCCAACATACCCGTTGTACGACGGTCGAACCAGTCGAATGTAGCGGTAAGACGATTCTTAAAGGCATAGAGATCGAAGCCAATATTAAGCGTAGTAACCTTCTCCCAAGTGAAGTTGCGGCTTACCAAGCCCGGAGAAGTGATGTAAGTGGTCTTTCCTTCAGCATCCAAGATGTAAGTACCATTGCTATGTAGGCTCATTACAGGTGAGAACTGATAAGGGCTGATACGCTGATTACCAACAGAACCGTAGGATGCACGCACCTTAAAGTCATCCAACCAACTGCGTGACCAGTTCATAAACGACTCCTGACCTAAACGCCATCCCACACTCACTGATGGGAAGAAGCCGAAGCGATGACTCTTAGGGAACTTAGAAGAACCATCATAACGACCGTTTAACTCAAGTAAATAGCGGTCCATAAAAGAGTAATTCAGACGTGCAAAACCACTACGAATAGAATACTCAGAGTACTTATCATCAATGGTCTTCTCACCTGTTCCGCCTGCAAATGATGGTACGGTAGGAACTGCCTGAGCAAGTACATTACCATAGAAGTAGCGATAGAACGACTTTTCTTGGTTGAAACCAGCCATCGCTTTGAATGAATGTGCACCCCAACTGTGGTCGTAATTGGTAAAGATATTCAACGCATTATACTTTGTTGTGGCGTCATACATACGATAGAAGTCCTGACCTTTCTCGGTTGAATACTTAGCAGCCAACTGCACATCAGCAAATCTAAATCTGTTAGAATAGAACTGATAGTGCTCATCAGTGCGGTTATAGGTGTACTCACCAGTAACGGTCCAACCCGGCAACAGCTTGAAGATAGAGCGCAAAGAGATGCGTGGAACAGACTGCTCACTAAAAGCAGAAGGTGCATTGGTCAACATATTAAGAGGTGTCTGCGATGGTAAATCATCTGAAATACCAAGGATATCACCAGGAATGAGTCCTTCTGGGTAATAGTTAATCAAACGAGTTGAATAGAAACCACTCATGTTTCCAACGTTCTCAGGCGACTGTCGCACTGAATTGGTATAGGTAAGAGTTGCCTCTTGCGTAAACCATTTCTGCAAATCAGCTGAAACAAAGCCGCTGATTGTCTTACGTCTAAACATATCTTTATCCGTAACCAATGGTCCGTTCTCACGGCTCAAGCTTCCTGAAACACGATAACGAATCTTGTCAGTTCCGCCAGAGATGGTCAGATTATGATTAGTTATCGAACCTGTTGTAAGGATGTTTTTAGCCAAGTTCTTCTCTGATAACCAGTAGACACGGCCATCAGTGTCCTTAAAGATACCATCGCCTACAGTTGCAACAGATGAAGGATCAGTCTGATACTTCTGCAAATAGTCGCGCCACTTGCTCACGTCACCATTACCAGCCCAGTAAGAATTAGAGTAACCAGCCTCAAGATAAGCATCCAAATATTGCATCAAAGAAGCCTGCTCCAAATGGTTGAGCGACTGCTCCCATCCTAAACTGAAATTATAGTTAGCTGTGAAACGAGCATCGTTCTTCGGATGTTTCAGTGTTACCAATATCACACCGCCTGCTGCACGCGCACCATAAATAGCTGAACTGGCAGCATCTTTCAATACCGTTACACTCTCAATATCTTCAGGGTTCAGCGTACTCAGGTCGCCTTCTACGTTGTCAATCAAGACTAACGGACCACCTCCATTGATGGAAAGCGTACCACGCACGTTCATAGACTTTGAATAACCGGGACCAGAACCACCGCCGATGGTAAGTCCAGACATAGCTCCTTGCAGTGCTGCTGCAGCATTCACCACAGGTCTATCACCCAATACGTCGCTCATCTTCACTTGAGAAACGGAGCCAGTGAGGTTGGCTTTCTTTTGTAATCCATAACCAACAACCACCACTTCGTCAATGGCTTTGACATTACTTTTCAGTGTTACAGCCATATTAGCAGCTGCTTTCTGCTCTGACTCGTCAAAACCTACGTAACGGAAAACCAGCGTAACGCCAGCTGGCACCTGTATAGAGAACTGTCCGTCAAGGTCCGTAACCGTTCCGTTTGACGTTCCTTTCTGCATAACAGTTGCCCCGACGAGCGGTTCACCTTGGCTGTCTTTTACAGAACCTGTGATTGTTGTTAACGTTTGCGCATCCACACACAGTGGGACAAGCAACAGCATGATGAGCAAAAGCCTGCCCATCGCTTTCATAGTTCGATGTAAATAAATGTTCATTTGTATAAATTTAGGTAAATTGTTTTCAGTTATCTATAGCTTCATTTTAGGTTGGCTATTCGCCATTATGTGCGTTCATATCGCCATCTCTGCGCCATGTCACACACATAGTAGTATGCCTTTTCAGGCGTAACCCTGCTTCTATTTAGTCGACTGCAACAACATTCAAACTATTCTTTTACTTGTTGTGCGTTTAGGTTTATTCTTGCTTGCAGCTGGGTTAGTAATTGTTTAGGGTTGTAAAGATATATAATTACATCAAATAAAAGGGGTATGCTTAACAATTATTAAGCATTTAAGGCTCTGTGCTCCATTATATTTTAGAAACGCAGGTGTGCTTTTGTAGCATTGTATTAGGCTTAAGTTATTGTCATACGGAGAATATATTGCAAGGGATTTAGTACTCCGCACCATTGGTGCTAAGTATCCACACGACACGTGCTAAGCATACGCACCACATGTGCGGAGCATCAACACATCAATAGAAAAGAGTAAGAGCAAGGATTAATCACCTATTATTAGATACGAATGACAGGGGTATGTGGGAGTTATTGACCAATCAATATTATTTTATTGTAGCCCTCTTCCTACACTGACTACCCTACCCTGCTTGTCGGTCTTGATAGTAAGGGGACAAGTGCTGCGGCAACCTGACATGCGGTAAACGGAATAGAAGGTGTTGGGTCGTAAGGGGAGGCGACGAAGAGATAAGGTGTCGCCATGTAAAACGACATTACAACAAGTGGGAAGGTTATTGATTTCAAGGACAGAGGGATTGTAACTATTATACCAAAAGGCGTGTACATTCTTATTATAAATGACAGCAAACTCATCTGATGCATCTTCACCGCTAATGTATAAGCCGCCACCACAGACACAACCTTGCTTCACAACAAAGGCTTGTTTATCTATGTCGAAAGCAAGACCTTCGCCATCAGAACAGCCATGTAGGAATACCAAAATGAATTCTATCATCAACGTTGAGAGGAATACTGTGATTAAAAGTGTTTTATTCCTCGTCTTCAATACTCCTTTTTTCATGATCAAAAACTTTGTTCGTAGTAAGAATCTTATAAACAAAAGAGTCAATGTAAACAGCAGTGTGCTTACATTGACTTATCGTTAGAGGATATCAATATTCTGTTTTATCCGTCTTTGCTGTCCACTGCTTAAAGACTTCTAACGCTTCATTGCGCAAAAGGATTTCTGAAGGCTTCTTGCGATATTGCGGTTGTACGGCTATCTCCTGATAGATGAAATCGTCATCAAAACCAATGTCGGCAGCATCTTTGCGGTCGTTGGCATAGTAGATCTTATCGAGATGAGCCCAATAGATAGCACCAAAGCACATCGGACAAGGTTCGCAAGAGGTATAGATTTCGCAACCACTGAGGTCAAAGGTATTCAATATCTGACACGCTTTGCGGATTGTAGAGACTTCTGCGTGCGCTGTAGGGTCGTTGTAAATGGTCACACCATTGCTCCCTTCTGCAATGATTTCGCCATTGCGGGCAATGACAGCACCAAATGGGCCGCCCCCATTTCGTACACTGTCGGCAGAGAGTTTAATAGCTCTTCGCATCAATTCTTCTTTCGTCATTTCGGTTGTATTTTATTAGTTCTTTTCGTCTTGTTCACGTATCTGTTTGTAGATGCGGTCAAACACCATTCTCAACTCCGCCTCACTGTCAATCGTCTTACGGATTGTTTCAAGATTCTTTGCGTTCGGTGAACCTGGAATCCATAGTTTCAGATAGCCAGAACGACCATACTTCTCTTTCATGTGGTCGCGGAAACGCTGCCACATCTGTTCATCATTCTTCTCTGGATAGTTCTCAATACCAAAGAGAATGGCACGTGAGAAGACGACTTCTGGCTCAAGGTCACGATCAGCCTCAGCAACAATCTTACCATAAATGCTACGCGGTACACGTGAACTACTTGCACGATGGTCTTCAACAGCCTCCTTCATAATCTTCAACTGCTCGGCTGAAAACCATTTTCGGAGTCGTGCATCGGCAATGAGAATCTTACCACTGGTGATATGATGAATGGCTCGTGGTCCTGCCATACCAAGGTCGTGATAGGCGGCGATGACATATACCATATTCACATCGGCACCCGTTACGGCTGCCAAAGCAAGTGAACTCTTAATGACACGCTGCACGTGTCCGAGTCCATGGCTCTTTCCAAAGTCATTATAACGTGGGAGTATCTGTCGCTCCACAAAGTTCATTAGTTCGAGGTTGGGTTGGGACATAGGGATTGGGTGAGGGGTGATGAATGTTGGGTGATGATGAAATGAGATATTGGGTGAGGGGTGATAAATGTTGGGTGATGATGAAATGAGATATTGGGTGAGGGGTGATGAATGTTGGGTGATGATGAAGTGAGGGATTGGGTGAGGGAAATTAAAAGCGGTTTTATAAACCAACTAATGCAATCGTGGTTGCTATACCATAGATTAACATATTCCGAGCGGTTTGCGCCAAGATGATATTTAGGTCCTTACCTTTCTTTATCTTCTTCATCAGCATGGCTGTCTTGTAATGCAAGATACCATAAGGTATGAAGATAATGAACAAGAAGATAAAGGGAAGGAGAGTGTCTCTCTCTCCTGAAAAGAGAAGGAGAAGCATCTGAAGATAGGTCATAAGACCTAATACTAAGTACAGCTTTTCTGCCTTTTTCTCGCCTATTCTCACAATGAGGGTTATCTTTCCGTCACGTTTATCATTCTCTCTATCACGGTAGTTGTTGACAACAAGGAGGGTATCTATCACCAAACCGCAAATAACACCCGACATAATAACCTCAAAGCACAGGGCTTGAGAATGATCAGGAAGGATGACATATGTGGTGAAAACGACTGGTACAATACCAAAGAAGACCAGCACCAAGACGTCGCCTAAGCCAAGATAAGAGAAGTAAGTGGTGTAGAGAAAGGCAAAGAGAACGCAGGCTACACCAACAAGTATCATTTCCCAACCACCAAAGAAAATGAGGGGAATACCAACAAGAGAAGCTAACAACGAAGTGATAACAAGTCCTATGCGCATGGCAGGAAGGGTTATCCAGCCCTCAGAACAAGCCCGCTTCGGACCTAAACGAGTGGCACGATCATCATTACCTTTCAAACAATCGAAGTAGTCATTGATGAAGTTGGAATCTATCTGCATCAGAAAGGCAAAGAGAAAACAAAGAATGGCAGGGATAACCCGAAAGTTCTCCCCGCCACTTAGCTTCCAAGCCCAACCAGTTCCTATCATTACAGGTACCATTGCACCAGTGAGCGTCTTCGGACGCGCAGCAAGTACCCATGCAGAAAGACTGTTGGTCTTTATCTTGTCATTCTCAGAAATCACGTATTTGAATGTCTAAACGATTAGTTAAAGAAGTTCCAGCTGATACCAAACTGCAATACACGCTGGTTCAATGGATAGTGAGGCGTATAGAAATACTTACCCCCATCAGCACTGTTTACATGCGTGAACATCACATAGAAGCGAGTATGCTGTAACTGGAAGTTAGCATAAGCATTCAAATGTGGATAGTTACCAATCTTTGTACGGCTCGCATCGGTCTCCTGTATACCAAAAGCACCGATTCCAGGTATGTACTCTGGCGCATAATAACTTGTGAAGTAACGACCGTCAACACCAAGGTCAACATCCAAGACACGTGCTATCTTGAATCGTATAAACAGATTACTATATGCGTTAAATGTTGGTACTGGGAGTATTTCTGACTTACTTGATTTCTGGAATGTCAGTACATTTTGCCAGTTGAAGATACCCAAACGGAAGTCCTGTTGGAGCTGTAATGTAAGCAAGTTGATAGGACTACTTGACTGACGTACATTCAAGTTGTTATGCTGTACAAGGTAGTTATCACCGCTTTGGATGCGATCGTTTTGTATACCAAAGTAGGTATAGTTCTTAAGAACATCATAACCAACACGCAACTTGGTGCGTGTCTTCTTCAAAGAGAACTCACCCAAGATGCGAGAATGTATCTCTTGATTGAGGTTATTGTCCCACATATAATGCTTACCATAGTACTGACCCATATAGAAGGAAGGAGCAGAACGGTGGAAGAAAGCTGTTGCAGCGAGTTGAACCGTGTCACCCAAAAGAGGGAAACCGAGGTCAGCATGACCATCAACATGAACCTGCCCTGCCCTACTTCCAGCCAACCAAGCCTCCGCACTAACGTCATAATGGAACGTCTTACCGAGTGTTTTCAACAGCTGACCACCGATAGAAATGTCATGTTGGTTCCATGTTTTGTCACCATTATAGAAGGCAACAGTACTCGCACTTGGCGTTATCATTGAAGGAAGAGCATAATGGCGCAACTCATAGGAAAGGAAAGCTTTCAGCCCAGCCTTCGCCCACTTGTTGAATCCCTCAAGCAAAGCGACAGCAAAGGTATTCTTCAGCGACCAGTGCTTTGTCGCATCATAAATCGAATCATTGGCTGCAGTACCATAGTTAAAGTAGTTCTGCGCATAGAAATCAGTCGGAGTATCGTATGCTTGATAGATACGACGGTAATTATCGAAACGCACTGTATGAATGAAACTTGTCACTGGAACATACTCATCCTTCATCCACTTCTGAGTAGAATCCTTAGCCAAAGCATCCTGTTTCTTGAGGTTTGCCATCTGAGTAGAGTCCTCCAAATTGACCGTCATACGCTCATTGCCATTCGCATTGTCCGCTGTTGTCTTAACTTGTGACGCATCTCCAGCGATGACAGCATCATCTGGTCGACCTGCAGAACGCTTCTCCTTATCGTAAGCCTCCTCATCAAACTTCTCGCCCTTTGCCTTTGCACGGCGACGAGCCTTCTCTTTATCCTGCTGTGCTTCTTGTGCTTTCTGAGATTTAAGAGCAAACTGCTTTGCCTTAATCTCCTCTTCCGTCATCGGCACTTTACGGAAGAAACCGAGGCTATAACGGTGATTGAAGAACACATGTTGATTGTCATTTCTATTCCAATTCTGCTTCAATATGGTTGGAATCTCTTCCTCGCTATAGCTATCGCGGAACGATTCTGGATGCGTAATATAGGCATCATTGGCAATACCACCATTCTCAGCGACCTTCTGATGATTCAAAGAAAGGAGCAAATGTGCCTGATAGCGTTCACCTAAATAGCTTCCCCACATTGAATAGTTGAAGTGAGAAGCACTCTGACTGCTATAATATCCACGTCCATAAAGGTAATCAAACTTAAAGCCAAAGCCCCATTCCTTACCCGCATTCACCGCAAAGAGTGCCTTAAATCGGTCTTCTCCGTTGTTTCTGTTACCAGCGGTATTATAAGAGAGAACCGTGATTGGCGAAAGGGTTGAGGTAAACTGGAAGTTGTTTGGCTGTACGATAAACATATCATACGGGTCGAGGAAGAAGAATTCTGACATGGCAGGACGATCAATAAAGATACGATTCTGACGTGGAGAGCCCAAGTTTCCTAAGGTGTTATACTCCCCTCGCTTTCCATAAGTGAGGTTAGAATTCATATACATATACGACAACGTATCGGGAACAGCAGGCTTGCGGTCACCGAAACGTTCATCAATCGTCCACACCTTCAACCCACGTGGTATCTCCTTGTGCTCACTTTGTATAGAATCCGAACGTCCTGCGTTACGATTGTTTCTATAACCATCAGCCGTGAATGTACCATCATCATACGGAGTGGTATTGTCTGTCTGTGCCATAGCAGCATTAGCCACTAACACAAAAAGGGAAAATAAGATAGTAAGTTTCTTCATTTAACGAATAAAACGGAGTACGCTTTCGACCATCTTAAAGACCATCGAAACAAGAATAATAATTGTACCAGTCGTAGTGTTATCGGTTAAGAAATAGACAATCACACCAACAAGCGCACCTAACATAAAGATAATGTTAAGCCACTGGCGGATAGGAAGAAACCTATCCTCTGTCTCACGTTTATGACGACGACGCTCTGGACGACGTGCCGTACTATTCTGTAGTTCCATTTTCTATTCTTTATTGTGTTAAAAGTATTTGCCAATAGCTTTGATATAACGCTTTATTTAGCGCATTAGAATAGGCAAAGAACAAACGTACATAAGGTCGTTATCCCTACCCATCACCACTGACACACCCAAAAGTATATCCCTTCTTTGTCTTACTTCAATGCCTGCGCGAAGCCTTCAAAGATACTATTCTTACGATCAACAGTAGCACGACGGAACTTACCAGATACTGGCAAGAGACGGGTCTGCTTCTTATTGACAGCATACTTATCGGTAATCCACTGCTCTGCCGATAGGTCAGAAACATTGCCTTGAACATCATAACGATAAGTCAAACGGTTCATTGTCAATGTTGCCTGTCCGTCACGACAAGTTGCTTGAAGCACATAGTTAAACTGCGTATAGTCTAATGAGAGAAACGAAGATGAGAAAATCAACTTCTCACGTATCGTTGCCACAATGCTATGCTCACCCTTGTTCACCAAGGCAACCTTACTACCACTCAACTGATTGTCGCCCTGTGTGAGTTCTGTAAGATAAGCAAACGCCTTGTCATAGAGTTCGTCAGCAGTTGCTCCTGGTACATTGAATGTTTCAGTCCATACCACCTGACCGTTCACCTCTGGTATGATACCCTTCTGAAGATAAAGGTCTTTGTTTGCTTTATTGTCTGTACTCACGTTCTTATTTGCACGTGCAGCAGCAGTCGCTGGCGTTGTTGGAACAACCCACGCATCTGATGAAGCGTTGCTAACAGCCTTTGTAGTGGTTGCCGCAGCCTTTGTTGCTGGTGCTACCGTAGTCGTCTGAGCTTTATTAGCAGCCTCACTGAGTGCCTCAGCCTCACGTGACAATCGTTCTGCCTCAGCCTTCATATCAGCAATCTTCTTTTCTATATCCTTTGCTTTCGCCTTATCCTCAGCTTCCTTCTTAGCTCTTGCTTCAGCCTCAGCCTTCGCTTTTGCAGCGTTTGCCTTCGCCTGTTCCAAGGCAGCCTTAGCCTCCTCTAACTGGCGTTGTGCCTGTTCCAACTTCTGTTCTGGAGTCAGCGTAGTCTGTGCCGCAGCCATCATTGGAAGGCACATAAACAAGAATATCAAAAATTTCTTCATATGTTCAAACTTTTATCTAATGACAATTTAACAAGCAAAGATACAAAATATTGTTTGCTTTATCGAACCTTTCAGTAAGTTTTTATCTTTTTTTATTGAGACAGGGTAATGGAAGACAAGGTATTATAAAGACAAAGTAACAGATGAAACGGAAGACAAAGTATTACAAAGACAAAGTAACAAAAGAACAAAACAGGGTAATGCAAAGACAAAGTAACAAAAGAACGAATGTTTACAGAGCCATAATTTGTCCTATATTTTCACATTCCACTTTCTAAAACATGCTCTTTTGGCTTCTAAAAGACGCCCAATAGGCTTGCAAAAGATGCCCTTTAAGACCCTTACTAACGCCCTTTTGAAGTCCAATTAAGCACCTTTTGAAAAGCAGTTTCATAACCCGCTGATTTACTGATGATTGCAAACCTACTTTTTATTCATACTTTTCACCTATATCAGAAGTTCTTTACCTAAAATATTGTAATGAATTTTCAAACCCTCGTAGCAACTTTTTCACCATGACCCAAACGAACTAAACAAACATTTTTCACCCTTCTCTTACCCCTCTTTTTACATTTTACATCTGGGGTATCTCGCATTCTACTCCCCTCTCCATTCGGAGAGGGGCTGGGGGTGGGGCTACCATCTTATACATTTAAGACTTCGGGGTATCTCGCTAATCACTCCCCTCCCTTTGGGGGAGGGGTCGGGGGTGGGGCTTTGGTTGGCTTTGTTTGCTTGCTTATTTCCCCTCCAACTCCTTCTGCAAACGTATTATCTCATCACGATACTGCGCTGCCTGTAGGAAGTCGAGGTCTTTTGCTGCTTGCTTCATGAGGGTAGTTGTATTAGCAATACTCTTCTCCAACTGTGCTTTACTCATCTTCGCAACAATTGGGTCAGCAGCAAAGAGAACACCATTATTTGGTTCAACGTATGCCTGTCCGACATTCCTACCGATAGAAGCTGTCTGTGCGGTGAGATTCGATTCACCACCCACTGGCAGTGTACCCTTAATTGCTTTGACAATCTGTGTCGGAGTAATATTATTTTCCTCGTTGTATTTCAACTGTTTCGTACGTCTTCGCAACGTCTCATCGATGGTCTTCTGCATACTCTCCGTGATGTTATCGGCATACATAATCACCTTTCCATTCACGTTACGAGCTGCACGACCTGCCGTCTGTGTCAGACTTCTATGACTGCGGAGGAAACCCTCTTTATCGGCATCAAGGATAGCAACCAATGAAACCTCTGGTAAGTCTAATCCCTCACGCAAGAGATTGACACCCACAAGGACATCATAGACACCTGCACGGAGGTCGTTGATAATCTTAATACGGTCCAAACTGGCAACATCACTATGGATATAAGCCGTACGGATATCGTGATTCAGCAAGTATTCGGTCAACTCCTCTGCCATTCGCTTGGTCAGTGTCGTCACCAACACACGCTCTTCTTTCTCTGCACGGATAACGATTTCGCTCATCAAGTCGTCAATCTGATTCTCCGATGGGCGCACCTCTATCTCTGGGTCAAGCAAACCTGTAGGACGGATAAGCTGTTCAACGACAACACCTTCTGATTCAGCCAACTCAAAATCAGCTGGGGTAGCCGACACATAGATAATCTGATGAATTAAATCATGAAACTCCTCGAAGCGCAGTGGACGGTTGTCAAAGGCTGCAGGAAGACGGAAACCATACTCCACAAGATTCTTTTTTCGGGCACGGTCGCCCCCATACATCGCTGAAATCTGCGGTACACTCACATGGCTCTCATCTATCACCATCAAGTAATCTTCTGGGAAAAAGTCTAACAAACAGTAAGGACGCATTCCCGCCTCTCTACCATCAAAATAGCGTGAATAGTTCTCAATACCAGAGCAATGACCGAGTTCCTTAATCATCTCAATGTCATACTCCACACGTTCTTTGATACGTTGTGCCTTGATGTTATCCCCTATCTCGGTGAAGAAATCAACTTGCTTCACCAAGTCATCTTGTATCTGACGAATGGCTCCTTCGGTCTGTTCCTTAGACGTAACAAAGAGATTGGCTGGGTAAATCTCGTAAGCATCGAAGGTAGCAAGGCGGTGGAAATCGACAGCATCCACCTCTTCAATAGAATCTATCTCATCATCCCACCACGTAATACGCAGGACATTATCGTTATAAGCCATTGCAATATCCACCGTATCACCCTTCACACGGAAGTTTCCACGCTGTAGTTCGATGTCATTACGCATATAAAGCGCATCGACCAAGCGTCTTAAAAAATCATTACGATCAATGACTTGACCCTTCTTGATAGAAATGACATTTTCCTTCATGGCTATTGGCGCTCCCATACCATAGATACACGAAACGGAAGACACAACAATAACATCCTTACGACCTGATAACAAAGAAGATACAGCCGACAAACGCAACTTATCAATCTCGTCATTAATCGCAAGATCTTTCTCAATATAGGTATCCGTCACAGGCATATATGCCTCTGGCTGATAATAATCATAATAAGAGACATAATACTCCACAGCGTTATCGGGGAAGAAAGCCTTCATCTCCTCATAAAGCTGTGCAGCCAAAGTCTTGTTATGCGACAAGATAAGTGTGGGTTTATTGACATTCGCAATCACGTTCGCAATCGTAAACGTCTTACCCGAACCCGTCACACCCAAGAGCACCTGACTCTTATCACCACGCTCTAATCCGTCTGTAAGTTCTCTGATTGCCTCCGGCTGGTCGCCCGTCGGTTTATATTTCGATGTTAATTTGAAATCCATTTTCTACACGTCAAGTGAATCAATCTTTGATTGCAAAGATACAAAAAAGCGCTGATAGTATATAATTAATAGTGATTTTTTGCTAAAAAAGCGGACCTCCTTTGCGTATTTATAGAATAATATGTAACTTTGCAGTTCAAAGTCAAATTATGAAGAAAAGAATTCTCATTGGCATTTGCGCTGTTTTGCTATTGACAAGTTGCGCACACGAATATAATCAAGTCTACAAGACAACTAACAACGATTATAAATACGAATTTGCAAAGGAATGCTTTGCAAAGGGAAAGTATGGCTTTGCTGTGCCCCTTTTGCAAGACCTTGTGACAATCGAGAAAGGTACTGACAACGCACAGGAATGTCTCTATATGCTCGCTATGGCGGAGTATTGCTTGAAGGATTATCAAGCTGCTTCAGAGACATTCAAGAAGTATTACCAGACTTACCCACGTGGTCAGTATGCTGAAATGGCATCCTTCTACATTGGGCAGAGTCTCTTTGAAGGAACCCCTGAGCCACGTCTTGACCAGACTCCTACCGTCGCAGCCATCGCAGCTTTCCAAGAGTATTTGGACATCTTCCCAAATGGTAAGATGAAAGAAACTGCTCAGCAACGCCTCTTTGCTTTGCAGGATAAACTTGTCCGCAAGGAATATCTCAATGCAAAGTTATATTATAACCTTGGCTCTTACTTTGGTAACTGCACCAGTGGTGGTAATAACTATGAGGCTTGTATCATCACCGCACAGAATGCTTTGAACGATTATCCTTATAGCGACTTACGCGAGAACTTCGCTATCCTTGTTATGAAGAGTAAGTTTGAATTAGCTCAAATGAGTGTTGAGGAGAAGAAGGTACAACGTTTTCAGGATGCAGAAGACGAGTGCTACGGATTTATCAACGAGTACCCAGAGTCAAAGGAACGCAAAACAGCTGAGGATTATATCAAGAAGTGTAAGCAATATACAAAAGATTAAAGAATAACAGACTTATAAAATATAGACAATTAGAATGGATTACAAGAAGTCAAAAGCACCGTCAAATACGGTAACCCGGGATGTTCAGGAACTTTGGAAAGATACTGGTAACATCTATGAGAGTGTTGCTATCATAGCAAAGAGAGCAAACCAAATCTCGGTTGAAATTAAGCAGGACTTGAGTAAGAAACTTGCTGAGTTTGCTTCTTATAACGATTCTCTTGATGAGGTATTTGAGAACCGTGAGCAGATTGAGATTAGCCGTTACTACGAGAAACTACCTAAGCCAACATTGTTAGCTACTCAGGAGTTCTTGGATGGCGACGTTTATTGGCGCGATCCTTCTAAGGATGCTCTGAACGAGGAAGAAGATTAAAATTATGATACAGAGGAAACAAACTGTATTCCTGTTTCTTGCATTGCTTACTACCATTGCGTGTCTCTGTCTACCTGTAGGTAGCTTTGAGCCAAAGGGTATGGGTGCAGAGAGCATGTTAATGAATCTCTGGATAAGCGATGCAAATGGTGGTAAGGACTTCAACGTATGGGCGTTGTTTGCTATTCTTTTAGTAACTTGTCCTATCAACCTCTTCGCCATCTTCGACTATCATAACCGCAAGCGTCAGGCTCGTTTCTGTACGTTCTCCATGTTAATGATTATTGGTTGGTATGTGGTTTATGGTGTGTTCAGCCAAATACTGATGACTGGCTTCGACTTCCACATAAAGTTTGCAGCCTGTCTTCCACTCGTAGCTTTCATCCTCTTGTGGCTTGCACGCCACTCTATCCTTGCAGATGAAGCCTTGGTAAGAGCAGCTGACAGAATCAGATAAAACAAAAGATTCCAATATAAAAGCGACAGCATTAAGGGATAGATTCTACATATAGTATAAGTATAGGAAAGGTAAACAGATTTTGATTTAACAA
>ERZ773197.193-NODE-193-length-51545-cov-16.534978_pt1 | contig 51545 bp, 85 predicted proteins | sample MGYA00580999_ERZ773197 | MGnify/ENA primary metagenome ERZ773197 (study PRJEB29015, sample SAMEA2738166) | human oral metagenome | biome: human oral; feature: human-associated habitat; material: saliva | place: China | collected 2185 ...
CCCCGCTGTCAAGCGACCGACCGACCAACTCACCTGCCTACCTGCCACATCCTACCTAGACGCATATACGCATACCCTGACCCAGCCCGGCCCCATAAACGTGACCCGCGTCACCCGAACCCCACCCCTAACCCAGGACCAAAACCCATAACAAAACTTAAGTCACCCTTACCAACCTTAGCCCATCCTATGTGCCTCACATCACATATGTGCTACAAGTCACACAACCAGTAACCTGCAATCTACCAAGAAACATTCATCAACCAACACGAACTAGCATCAACTAGCAACACACTCAGCACGCAAAGTCTCTCACGAAAATACCCCCTAATTTTTCCTACAAACAAAGTAAATTACATACCTAGCAATGTAATTTCACACATAATCTATATGTAGTACCCAAAAATAATAGTAATGTAAAGTACATATAAACAAGAAGATTCCTATGATAATGTAATATATGTGTATAGTATGTATATATGTATTGTATGTATGTAATTGTAAATCGTGTTACGTAGGCGTCAGGTGCGCGAGGAATTGCATAATTATGCGTTCGAGTGCATAGTTATGCACTCCTTCCCCTCCTGAATTGTCCTGACATTTACGCTACGCTATCTCTCACGCCCTATCACCCCCTCCAGGCTACCCACACACCACTAGCACCCTAAAACACGCTCAAACGGCCTTCTAGACCCCTTAACGACCGTCCCTAGCTATCACCCCTACCCCTAACCCACCAATTCCCTCGCACATGCGCACGCGTATAACATACTTTCCCCATAACAACCACTCAAGCCATAAAACTATCCACATGCTGAGATGTCTAGTTCTACCCATGCGTCTTGACACCGGCCCTGTCGCACGATAACCAAACCTCAGAATGTTACCAACGACACACCAACAAACTATTGACAACCAACAAACAACGTACTATTCACGCGCGCGTTCCTTATTCCTACCCGCTAACACCCACACTTAAACAATGTGTCCCTAATCACATGTTTTCATGTTGACAACGTACTAGCGCCGTACTAATCTTTAGTTATCGGCAAGCGAGAGACAACGCAAGCCCAATGAGATGCAAGTCACAAGGTTTCGAGTTGACACGCTGACAACAGCGCGTTAGACTAGAACCAACAACAAAGCCAAACCGAAAGGTGAAACCAATGATCCGTCTAACCGTTGACGATGAAGCCCGCGCCCTGTCGGCATGGGCACACGCCGAAACCTTGTACGTAGGCGAGGATGTTATCTTTGCCCCGCTTTGGGCAACGCACGTCTGGCGCGCGCTTGCGGATGGACATCTCTACTTTGTCGGTCCTGGTGACCTTGCAGAAATGCCCCTAGGTATCAACGCAGATACCCGCGAACTCTACTGAAAACCCACACACAGAAAGAAAACCAAAATGCGAGACACGACACATGCAACCGTGACCCAATGGACTGAATACCGTACCCCTAGCGGGCGTTGGTCCAAAGTGCGACACGATGAAACCGAGGAAGATTTTAAGCCTTACAACCTGCGCAATTTCTTTAGTGCAAAGTTTCCGGGTGAGCGGCGTGAATACGGATACTTTAGTCAGGGCTACCTACCCTACCGCGTGACTGTTCCTAGTCCCGATGGCCGCGAGCGCCACGTTTACAAGTTCGCGTATTACACAGGGCCGCGCGAAATTGTGAATTACACGTACGAAAACGATTAGTTTTCAACTTCCCTGACTTAATGGTGAGTATAAAGCTGGGTTCAATTCCCAGTCAGGGAACGATGCGACACAAGTCGCACAAACAACAACAAACCGAAAGGTTAATTGACATGGCACACACGTTCAAGACGGACCCCTGGCACGTCAAGGAAGCGCGCGGGGTTGCGTGGCATCCTAGCGAGTTTCGCCGTGAGTCCTCCCTGTTCACCAAGCATCGCCGCGATATCGCTAAGCGTATCCGCGCCCGTGAACGCCGCGAAATGGACCGTATCGCGCGCGATATCAGCGCCTACGATGACTACTATCCGACCGGCGCAACGCTGCGTGAATTCGAGACAGACACAAACAAAGACGGTTGGCAGTACTGACCAACCAAGGGGACGGCGCGGCCCAATACGCGCCGTCCCTACAACACAGAAAGACGAAAGACAATGGGTATTCTGGACGATATCGACGCCGCCGCCTATGACATTATGGCGGGCCACGTTGGTGACGGGTTCCTACCTGTCGCTAAGAACTTCAACATTGCTGAGAACCGCAACCACCCGTTTGCCAATTGCCGGTTTGACGTATACTCATACACAACGCGCGTTGCAATGGTGAACAAGAACGAAAATGGTGACTGGGAGACTTTCGAGAGTATGCGCGCGCATCCTATGAGTAGCTTTGCCGACGCAACGCTAGTGCCTGTGGTGCACGCCACACTCTGACAACTTGACAACAACCAACCAACAACCTACACTAGAAACATAGGCAAACAGCCTACCAACCAACGACAGAAAGAGAGACAACTCAAATGCGAATCAACAAGGACACTATGACCGTTATCAAGGCCGCTACCGCTGCCAAGATCACGTTTAGGAAGATGGGAGCCGACTACGGCGATAATCCCAGCGTGCTTGCCGCTATTGACGCGGTGGTTACTGCCCTTGATGGCCTGTCGGATGCAGTAGTCATGTCAGAAATTGAAGCCTAACAAAACGTTCCTAATGGAACATCCCTAGCCTGTCGGTAGGTAAATGCAGGTTCAACCCCTGCCTAGGGAGCTGAGCTAACCAAGGTGGTTAGCGACAACAATCGAGAGGTTAAACCATGTGCAATGAATATGCCTACAAGCTCGCTAAGGCACTCATTTACCCTGAGCTGACTGTAGAGTTTGCCGCTGACGTTATCAACGGCTACGTTTACGGTATCGACATTTGGGACGAAGTTTGCACTCTCACGGGCGGATGGTGCAATGATGCTAACGTCTTTGTCGCATGGGACAAGATGGGCCGTCCCGATGAATGGGAATACCTAGACACTGACTACGATATGGAACGGGACCCTGCCCGTAGGCGCGCAATGGTCGCTAATGCTCGCATCTCTGCAATGGCTGAGTGTGTCGCAGAAGCACTAGGTTATGTTGTTAACGATATTGTCGCTAACGAGGGTTGGAAATGTGTGCCCGTGGAAGATGTGAAACAGGATATGCACGGTATTGGTTGGCTTGAGTACGGTTGCGCCATTTTGGACGTTTACACTGAGAGTTACCTGTTTAAGCCTAGCGGAAAGTGAGAACTAACATGTTGCCTAAATGGTACGGTATCCCCGATATCGTCTTTGAGTGGCGCGGTGCTTGGAATGACCCTATGTTGCACTACAAGGGGCATGTGTTTAACGCCAATGAGATGCAAGACGGGTTGTGGGAGAACTACCGGGAAGACCTGGAAACAGGGTATACGTCCCTTGAGTGGGAGGAATATGTCAGTGACAACGCAACTAACTACCTTGACGATGCACTATTTTTTTGAGCGGGAGGAATGGTAACAACATGATTATGCTAGGTATTATCGGCCTTGTCGTCGCTGTTGGCCTTGTCTATATGGGCTTTAATGGTGACTCTAACCTGATATGCTATCTGGGTATCCTGGGTGGCGGGATGGTAGGACTCTGTAGCATTATGCACATTCTTTACGTAATGGGGATGGTGCGCTAATATGTGGGAAGAATTGCTAAGCGTCATTAGCGACCGTCACTATCCGCTAGAGTCTATGCAGGAACGCATTGCAGGGTATGTTGACCTTAAGACAGGATGGGACCTGTCGCTAATCAACCCTTGGTTTATCGAACGTGGCTATGAGTTTGTGGGACTACTTGACTTATTCTCTGAGAATGAGCCTAGCGGTTTGTACGTCAACATTAATGGGTACGTGTGGCGTTGTCGCACTAATGCCGCTGACAATAGCATTTATTGGTACTGGGAGTCCGATAGCGAGGGCATTAGCCTAGACGATATGCGGTTCCTGCATGGCTACGCGCAAATGTTCATCTGGGACGCTGACTCACAAACTTGTGAGCTAGTTAACGTTGCAGAATGACTGCCAACCTGGTAGACTAAAAGTACAAACCAACCAAGCCGAAAGGTGAAAACAATGATTCAGACACAGTTTGCACACACTGTCAACGTTCCCGATGAATGGGAGCATAACGGACACACTTTCCAAGTGTTTCATGAGGAGTGGGCAGAGTGTCCTACTGAATGGCTAGATAGCGCCGATGCACTGTGTGTCCTGGGAGGTCCTCATGGTTGCATCCTGCACCACCCCGCAAAGACTAACTGCCCTGCAATGTGGGAGTTTGACAACTTCCATGAGGAACACGGTAGGATGCCTACCCAGGAAGAATGGGCGGCGCTTTGCCCTGATTATTGGGTGTACGTTGGTTGGCATGGGATGGATGCTGACCGTCTGTTCGCGGCCGCGTTCCGCAAGGATACGTGGACTACTGACCCTTGCGAGGGGTACGTTCACGAGTACTCTATGTGGGCAGACGGATATGTCTGGGTTGTGTCGGACACAACCACGGGTGACTCTCTAGGGGGCATCTATGCCGATAGCGAGGAAGACGCTATCAAGGTCTATACCGAAAACTATATGTGAGAACGGGAGAAAACAATGATCGAAAACTGGGATACTAAGTTCTGTTTCACCGCCGACGAACTGGGAGTCGCTAAGGGTGAATACGATTACGTGACACGTAGCGGCGACCTACGTATCCGGGAAGACTTTGAGGCTATGGCCGCTGAAGCCGTGGACGACTTGCACAAGCCTATTACCATGCTTGGTAGGACCGTCAAGGCGAGTGACATTGCTAGGGAGATGCTGAGCGACGACTGGAAGGCATATGTCAACAGTTGTATCTCACACCTAATCGCAATGGAAGAGATTAAGGAAGTTCGCTAATGTTCGCCGTCGCTTACTACACCCTAGTCCTACTGACTATCCTTGCCCCTGTCGGCATCTACTGCCACAACACCGAAAAATACTACAACGAAAGTGAGAACAACAACAATGACTGACATTGAAACCCTCGTCAACAAGATTAACAAGCTCAACGCAGAGATTAGCACCCTGACCGAGGCGCGCGACGCACTCAAGGCGGAACTGTGCGCACAGTTCAACGCGGGAGACAAGATTCAGGTTGGTGACACGCGCGTGACGTTCGCTACCCGAAAGACTATCAACGCCGCCGCTGTCGAAGCACTGCCAGCGTTTAAGAAACTGCCTAAGGCCGTGCGTGAATCAGTCTATGACAAGCCTAAGTTGAATACTAAGAAACTTGCCGCGCTTGACCTGCTTGACCTGTCGCCCGCCACTACCGTCTCGGACGTGTACGCCACATTCCGATGAACTGGAGGCAATACGGGACGGGCGACGGTGGATACACAGTTGAACAGGTTGAGGCCGTCGCCCGGTCCCTTGAAGATCATGAGCTGGTTGAATACTCAACCATGTGGCACGAGTCCGTGCGACAGATGCGCGCCGCCGAAATTATCCACGATAATCTGGGAGTCGGCGCGGAAATTGAATTGCCTAACGGCATAAACATTTACCTAGTGAACGGGGACAACAACTAATGAGCGTTGAAGTTATTGCACAACAGTTTGACGATACGTGTGTATTCAAGGCAGACAATGGAAACATTTATGTTGTCATGCGAGACACAGATGCGGTTGAACCTATTGAACTAGTCGGTAATACCGATATGTTCATGTTTGGGGACTGGTCAGACTACGACGATGAGCCTACACCCTATAGCACTGTCATGCGCTTCAGTGAAGCACATGGTGTAAGTGTGGACGGGGATATGATTGCAAGCATCCTGAGTGGCGACTACTGCAAGCACTTCAAGTTTGAGGGTTGGCAGGACTATGATTACTACGAGGATTATGGATGTCTGTTTGTCGTCCATAAGTCCCTTGGTACCGCTGAAGAATGGTTCCACTACAGTGAGATGTGGGACGTGAACGATGTGTGGCAGGTTATTGATATGGCTAATAATGAGACTGTATCAGCTATCTATGCCGACAGTCCGCAAACTGCGATAGAACTGTTCCTGAATAAGGGTGATGGGGCATCCCTTGAAACTATTGTTAACAATGCACGAGAGAATTGGAGCAATAACTAATGTTTGCACACTACGTATTGGACGGGGTTTTCTGTTGGCGTGAATGTGAACGCGATACGTTCGATGAGTTATTCTGCGCGCGTGAAATTGGGGACTACCCGCGTTCTAAGGATAGCGAGACGGACTACTACAACGCGTGGGAATACTGGGACAATAGCGAGATGTTCTGGGAATGGCTTACCGACAAGGTCAAAGAGTTTGGTTTTGTTGACTACGACAAGCACCCACAGAACGGTACGTTTATGTGGATTCAAGCTGAAGAGATGTTGGTTGTGTGCCCTGACACGGCTGTCGAATTGCCTACGGATATTGTCGCTACGTTCGACAGGGACAGTCTGTACGAAACGGAATACGCGGAGGGCATCGTCCGGGGTGGTGTGTTCTACGCTACGATTATTGCAAGGGAGCTTGACTAATGGACAACGCTTATATTCAGGTGTTGGCAGACGGGACAGGTATTGTTGTGTCGCATGACTTTGATATGGGTATCGGTGTCATTGCGGGACTGCGTATTCTCGCCCGGCTTACCAAGGAACAGGTCAACATGATTAGGGAGGATAACTAATGAACATGGAAGAATTGACTGAGGTGTATAGCGACGCTTGTATGCGCGCGGTGGAAGATGCTATCCACGAGCTTGCTAACAAGTGGGACAGTGGTACAAAGAACTACCTGCGCGAACAGGGATATGCTGTTTGTGCTGAACTGTATAACGACAGTCTGTGCGTTTACGCATACCTCGGCAAGGACGATTACTTTGGCCCTATTAAGTATGAGGACGACGCACTGAACGAGGCTATCCAGGAAGTATTCGACGCGTTGGGAGCGCAAGTTGTTCTCAACGCAATGATTTATTGCGGCTGGGAAGAAACTATACAGACGATTACATGGGAGATTAACTAAATGAGCTTTGCACCGCGCCACTACCAAGAACGTGTACTGGAAGGTTTGGCGAACAGTAAAACGCCGTACACGGGCCTGGTAGGCGCGGGCCTTGGTACGGGCAAGACGGCAATGAGCGTGTGGAACGCCCTCAACGCTTTTGGTAGCGCTATCGGGGAACAGATTATCCTCATTGTCGCCCCTGTCCGTACCGAGTCCGGTTGGCGCTCGCACTGGAAGACGCTCGCCGGAATTGACATGCGCACGCTGTCCGGTAAGAAAACTAAGACTGCCCTTGCAGTATGGGACGATCTGGAAAACCACGTGCCCGGCGTGTACTTCATTACGTGGGAGCTGATGCGCTCGCGGAATAAGGAAAAGCGCTGGGACGGACGGGCCAAAAAGTACGTCTACAAGTCCATGCCTAAGCCGTTCTACGGTGTAGAGTTTGGGATGGTTATTGCCGATGAATGGCACCGTGCGTGCAACCACTCTAGCCTCAACTTTGACGTGGCACGACACATCAAGGCACAGTACCGCCTCGCCCTGAGTGCGACACCGGCAGGGAACAAGCCCTGCAACATTTGGGCGGCGCTGAAGTTCCTATGGCCTAACCACTACGGTGGTTACTGGGACTTTTGCGAAAAGTTCTTCAAGGTGGAAGTCAACCCGTGGTCGGCCTATGGCAAGGACTTTTCGGGAGAACGTTCCCCCGGCATGGTCCGTCGTGGAGCGCCCTCGTATCACGAGGTTTCACAGGCCGAGGCGAACCCTGAACTGCCCGGCGTGATTATTCACCGCGTAGAAGTCGAACTGTCTCGCACGCAGCGCAAGATGTATGACGATCTGGAACAGAAGGCACTCACGTTCCTTGGAGAAAACCCGCTGGCACTGAGCATCCCGATGGAACTTGATCTACGTCTGCGACAGATGACGCTGGGAGTCCCCTCGTTCAACGAGGAAGGGACTGTTGATTACAAGGAAGATTGTAAGTCGTCCAAGCTCGACGCAATGATGGATATTACTGCTGACCTGCCTGAAGATGAACCTGTCGTCGTGTGGGTACACTCGCAAAAGTTCATTAAGGCCGCGCTGTACCGTCTGAAGAAAGCCGGGATTAAGGCCATTGAAGTCTCTGGCAAGTCGCGCGGTGACTTCCATGCCATGATTAACGGGGACGTGCGCGTCATTGTCGCGCAGCACGAGGCCATGTCTGAAGGCGTTGACGGACTTCAGCGAGTGTGTCATACTGAGATTTGGCTGAGCCAGTCAAACAGCCTTGTGATTAACGAACAGGCGACGGGACGACTCAACCGACAGGGCCAGACACAGCCTGTTAACCGTTTCCTGATTCAGGCGACCAATACGGTGGATGACCGTGTGCTGGGACGCTTGCAGGAACGATTTGACAAGCTGAAGGCATCTGGACTAATCTAATACTGAAACAACACAATTAAGGGGTCAAAGTAATGGAAACGTTTAACACTATCGTAGTACTCGTAATTTTGATCACGATTCTAGGCACTATCACAGTGGGTATGTTCTCTGCTGCCTACTACTTTTGGAAGTGTCCACAAGATCGTCTAGCCGTTATTATCATTTACGCTATACCTAGTTTCGTGGCTGGTATGATTAGCTTGTTGGCGGTTGTCAATGTTATTTACTACTGGCTTATCCCAGTAATCTTTTAACAACGATTGAAAGGAGAAAACAATGGATTGGAATGACTTGTACGATGATAGCTGGGAGTTATATAAGAAGATTGGCAACACGATCTTGCCCGTCTTTGTCGGCGCTGATGCTGGGTTCACCACCGATACAAAATACCTAACGCTGATGCAGCGGGGTACTGTCGTGAGACTTGCAGGCAAGTGTTACATCTTTTGCATTAAAGAAGCTGCATTACGCGGTACTGGGTGCTGGGTGGATGGGTTTGGTGAGACATTCACACCATTGGAGTTTCTTACAGAGATTGACGATGCTGCTGAAGTGGGACTCTGCCCTTGGCTTATTCACAACGGCTCCCACAACAGATAACAACAAACCAACAAACCAAAGGAGAACAAACATGAAGACTTATACCAACACCGATACCGAGCGCAACTACAGTGGGACTGTTCGCCTCATTTTCTGCATCCTGTTCGCAGTTGTGGGAGTCTGGTTCCCGTCCTACTTTATGTGGGTTGTCTGGGCCTTTGTCGCCTATGTTGCCCTACTCGCTATTCTGTGGGTGTTCATTGCAATTCTCAGCATTGTCGTGCTGAAGAGTATTACTAATCTTGGCTGAAAGGAGGCTAGACCATGCAGATTATCGAAGTCAACCACAAGACAGCGGCAAACCTCCTGAAGAAGTCAGTAGAAGAATACTGGCTGGATGACAACAAAGATGCCTATATCCGCTTCACGGACGGGAGCACTGTGTGTGTTCACATGCTTGAACGGGCGTATGCTGCGTATGTCTCGCTTAAAAAGCGGGAGGTTCATCAGAATAGTAGCTTTGGGGACGAACAAACTATTTACTGGTTCAACCGTGAAGGCAGCGACGGTGCCACGATCACAGACCGCACTGTGTCCCTAGACTTTGATCATGTAAGGTATTACTATCACCGACAGTTTGATCTTGTAACTCGACAATACATTCCTGTCATTGAACTGCATTACTACGAAAAGGGAGAAGAAATTGCCCGTAACGATTAAGGAAATCTACGCGCCTATCCTTGGCTTTGGTTGGGAGAACCTTCCTAACCGCTATGTCCAGCGAGAGTATCTTCCAATTGAAGACGGCCTCGTGACCTCGCCCAGCGGCACTGTCGTTGGTACTGGCACCCTGCCGGGTGGCAAACTGCGTCTGCTTGGAGACAAGGGTCAGGTTTGTGCTCAGCGCTGGACCGGACAGGATGAAATGCTAGTTGTTGACCCGTTCGACAACCGTGTGTTCACCGTCCCGTCTGTGGAAGACTTGAAGTGTAATGCCCGTGAGATGGTGTCGGCGCATATTAACATTGCCGATGCTAAGCCTATGGACCTGTCTATCATGTGGACGGATGACGTTGCGGGAGAGTGCGGCTTTGACGTGGCCGACATCCCTGAGCCAGATGAACTCAAGTACACCTACCGACTAAATGGTATGGCTCTGCTTGGCCTGGTCAACGATGGGGACGACAACCTGGTTGTGTCCCGCACGTCTGTAATGTGTCGTCTGCTGCGGTACAAGGCTGGGGATAGGTTTGCGTTCCAAGGCTACCGAAAGAAGAACATGCCAGGTCTGCTGAATGACACGGGAGGTTTCTCTGACTTCGCCCGGAAGATTCTTGCGTGGTCTGAGTGTATGACTCGTGAACAGCGGGAGATTCTTTCCAAGTGAGAGAGTACATTCGAGCCGCCAGGGACGAGGCCGCTAAGTCCCGTTGTGACCGTGCTCACGTGGGGTGCGTGATCGTTGATCGAGTGACGGGACAGGTTGTGTCGCGTGCGTTCAACGAGACACCACACGGCCTTGAGCCGTGCGACACGGGAGGCCACCGGATTGTCGATGACCATTGCGTCAACACTATCCATGCTGAGCGCAACGCGATTCGACAGATGAAGGAACATGGGAGCGAGTACACGCTCTACGTGACCCACTATCCGTGTCGTGGTTGCGCGCATCTTATCTCGTCTTGCCCTGAGATCGTAGAAGTTGTGTACCTCGGGGACTACAACAATTCCAGCGAGGCGACTGCTCTCCTGAGCGGCCTGTCGAAGGGGGTTCATCGTGGGGAAGAATAAGCTCACCTTGGAGATTCCTCCCGGCTGTTTGTTCACGGCTATTGAACTGGACAAGATTGAGAAGACGGGGTGGTATGTCAAGGGAAATGAGATCATGTGTCGTACGACGACAATGCCGGGCATTGGTACCCGAGCATTGCGCAAGGTTCTCGAACCGGGAGACTTTCTGGTTCTCATTGAGTCTCCACTAGATGACTTGCATAATTTTGCGTGGAACATGTACGTACTGAAAGAGGCAGAGTATTGGAGGTGGTTAGAGCGTGAGTGAAATCTACGACCGTATTGTACGGGAGTTGACGAAGCCGTCTGAGCGTGACAAGCAACGTAAGGTTGGTCCGTCTGAGCTGGGAGACCTGTGTGAGCGCTGCTTGGCAGAAAAGCTGCTGGGTGTGCATGTGGAGGAAAAGACGTACCCTCTTGCCCCGATGATTGGGACCGCGTTCCACTTGTACCTTGAGACGACACTGGGGCTAGAAGATTACCTGAAGGAAACAAAGGTAACAGTTGGCGAGATTGAAGGGTATGGAGCGATTCGTGGGACTGCTGACGGGTTTGATCTTAGGGGCGGACATGTTGTTGATTACAAGGTCTTGTCGAAGAAGAAGATCAAGGCTTTCTCGTCTGCAACGTTCTTCGATGAGGAACGTAACCCTGAGTTCTATTCGGACTCGATGACCGAAGGCCAGCTCAAAAAGTACTATTACCAGATGCAGTTGTATGGTCTGGGTATGGAGAACGCTGGCTATGAGGTGAATCACACTTCCCTGATTTTGTTTCCCAGGGATGCTACGATAGAATCTGTCACAACGGCAACTCACGAGTTGTGCTTCAAGTACAACCGTGAAGCTGCCTTGGCTGTCCTGGAACGCGCCAACGAGATTTTCAAGTGGGCCACCAACAACCCGGACAACCTGGGAGAACTCGACAGCCATCCCGGCTGTTACTACTGCGCTTTCAAGCGCTAAAAGAAAGGAGAAACATGGGAAAGTTCGACTCGTTCCTCAAGAACCTCAACATCGAAGTGTCCGACCCCCGCATCACTACCCCTAAGATCAAGATGCTGATCTACGGTATGTCTGGAACGGGAAAGACCTCGCTTGCTGTCTCTGCCTCTAAGGTCGAAGAGCTGGGACCAGTCCTTTACATCGACTTGGAGCGTGGCACCGCCCCAGCAGCCAAGTATGGTGACCTGGACAATATGCTGGTCGTCCAGCCTGCCTCCTACCAGCAATTCGCGGAACTGCTGATCGAGATCAGCAAGAATAAGGACATGGAGTTCAAGACAATTGTCATCGACACCATTGACCGCTTGCAGGAACTAATCAAGTTCCACTTCAAGAGCACAAAGCCCAATGACAGTTTTGCCATGTGGGATGCTACCTACGAGAAGATTATTGATCTTGTCAACAAGATCAGCTTTGACCTCGGACTGAACATCATTTGTATCACACATGAGGCGCGCGAGGTAAACGACGTTTCCCGACTGTCGCTTATCGGACCATCATTTGAGGGCAAGCAAAGCCTCAAGAAACTGCCAGGTATCTTCGACATCATTGCTCGTATGACATGGGAGGATGTTGGAGACGATGACAATGAAGAGTTGGTCACAGTCATGACTGTAAGGTCCCCGTCTGAAGTGCTGGCAAAGACGCGGTTTGACCCGATGCCGTCTATGTCTGGAAACACGACAATGGAGAAGATCATGGGTTGGGTCCACGAGCATTGTGAAACACAGGAAGTAAAGGAAGAAAATGACGACTAGGTACCTCTCTATTAATGATGCGTCTGAGCGCACGGGAGTTGGTCGAACGACCATCCTGTACCGTATCAACACCGGGAAGTTCCCACAGCCTGACGCAATCGTTACTTACAAGCGAACTGCCGCCCTCGGGTGGCTACCTGAAACCATCGAAGATTACAACACCAACAAGAAGGAGAACTGATTAACATGGCAATCAATTTCAACGAGCTTATGTCCCTGGATGTCGCTGAGTCCCTTAGCTTTGAACCACTGCCAGAAGGCCAGTACAAGGTGACCGTCGATGCCTGCGAGCTGGGAGAGTCCAAGAAGGGCAAGCCCATGTATACTGTGGACTTCGTTGTCAACGAGGGCGACCACGCATCCCGCCAGATTCGCTACTGGCTGGTCCTAGTTACCAAGAATGGCCTGCACTGGGAGCTGCCGAAGTTCTGCGAGGCATCAGGCAACGCTTGGCCTGATGAACCCACCGCCCGTAATTCGGACTACTACTACAAGGTGGCCGCTGATATCGTTGGTAAGACTGCGACGATCACCGTTGCGATTGAAGAGCGCGAGTACAACGGTGAGATGCGCAAGAACAACAACATCAAGAAGGTCGAATGGGACGAGGCCAAGACTAAGAAGAAGTCTAAGGCATCGATGATCGAACTCTGATCTTCACAGGCGGGCCGTATCTTGACACCAGGGTACGGCCCGCCGTACTATATACAAGCAGAAAGGAGAGCAATGAACCTCAAAGAGTTCTTCCAAGCAGTCCTCCCAGACGGTGAAGGCTGGACACCAATCATCCTCAAGGGTCCGATGGGCGGTCTCACTAACTTCCGGTGGTTTGAGCTGCCAGCGCAGCTCGACAAGATGGTGGCATACGCCGAGGCTAACGCCGACTTGGACGTATACTACTCTCCCTTCCTTTACACCAAGCCCCCGGCCCTGTCGAACACGAGGCACGCAGCCAAAGACAACGTGACCAAGGCAGCGTGCGTCTGGGCAGACGGCGACGACTGCCCCATCGACAAACTGAAGGTCAAGCCCTCTATCACCGTCCAGACCAGCGAGAAGCACTGGCAAGGATACTGGCTTCTTGAAGATGCCGGCGACCTGTCCAATGACATGCTCGAAGCACTCTCACGAGGACTCTACGAAGCACACAAGAACGACGGCATGGACCGAGGCTGGCCCCTGTCGAAGAAGCTCCGCGTCCCCTTCACGCACAACCTCAAGAAGGTGAAGCCCTGGGAGATTACTCTCGCTACTAACGACGAGCCTATCACCGCAGCTGAGTTCGCGGCTGAGTACCCACCTGTCGAACGTATGGGCATTGAGGAAGAAGACTTCCCCACTGACATCCCCAGCATGTTTGAGGTGTTGGGCATGGTGAATCGTAGCTACATCACGGACCTGGCTACGGACGACTCTTTCAACACCGAAGAGGACCGTAGCTCGAAGATGTACCATCTTCAGTGTGCTCTCTGGGAAGAAGGTTGTTCAATTGTTGAAGCATTTGCCGTTGTGCGTGCCACTGAGTTCAACAAGTTTGAACAAGACGGACGCGGCGACGGCTACCTATGGAAACAGATCAACCGCGACTACGCACGTTGGAAGGCAGAGCACAACGGCCCCACGGAAAACGATCTCGAAGCGACAACCCGTATCGGCTCGTCCTACCTGCTGAGTGAATCGCGTGAGCTGTCGTTGCAGGATGTTGACTTCCTACACGGGGACGAGGAAGAACCGATGGGCCTTTTTGTTGACCAGTTCGCAGCATGGGCATCAACCAAGTCAGCAATGGCACCTAAGCAATTCCACTACGCGGGCGCTCTCGCTATCTTGTCGTCCATGTTCGCGAAGTACGCCTTCCTCCCTACCAACGTGCAGAAGATGCCACTGAATCTGTACTTCCTGGTTCTGGGACGTACTACACAGTCCCGAAAGTCCACGTCACTTCGCCTCGCTGAGTCCATGATGCGAGACGTGGCTGTCGGCATCGGCAGGGGGCCAGATGCGTTCATTGCACCGGAAGACTCAACAGGTGAAGCGCTGTCTACATACCTGCGTACCAAGCCGAAAGAGTCTGGTCTGTTCGCAATTGATGAGGTCCAAGACTTCTTTGCACACGCCGCCCAGAAGGGTAGCTACATGGCCTCGATGATGCCGTTCCTCACCAAGTCTTACGACGGCTACATCCCAGCTGTCGCACGTAAAGACAAGGGCGGCAAGGTTGCTTACCAGACTGCGACCCCGTACTACATGACGTTCTACGGGACAGGTATTCTTGACCAGGCCGCGAAGCACCTGACGACCGAGAAGGTGGAGTCTGGCTTCACGCCCCGTTGTCTTGTCGTTATTGATGACCGAGACAAGTACATCACCTCGTCTCAGGATGTGAAGCTCGTGCAAGTGAGCGCATCAACAGGCAAGATTGAGGACAAGCAGCGTGACTTCATGCTGTCGAACCTTATCAAGTCTGTGACCAAGTTCGATGTGGCTTTCAACGCTCGCCGTGCGCAACGCATGGAGAATGAGGAAGTCCGTATCCCTGTCGAGTTTGAGCCGGGTGTGTTCGAGCGGTGGATTGAGTTCTCGGAAGAGGCAAAGGTACTGGCTGAACGACATATGCTGAACAGTCGTGAGTTGTTTCCCGGCACTGAGCGTATGACGTTCTCTGTGCTCCGCATTTCTGCGCTGCTCGCTATGTATAACGGGCCGACGACAAAGGGCACCGTCGTTGTCACAATGCGGGAAATGCTCAAGGCTATCTCGCTTGCGTCCATCTGGCTGTCTTCTAACGAGGTGTTCATCCACCACGTGAAGAACAGCAACTTCAGCAACAAGGTGGACAAGCTCATTAACTTCGTTGCGCGCACTGACAATGGTATGGTTTCGATTCCGAAACTCATGTTGAAGTTCCAGTCTGAAATCAGCGGTATGCGTGAACTGAAGGAAATCATCACATATGCCCAGGCACGTGGAGTTATCCAAGAAGTCGTGAAGGGGAAAACAAATAACGAACGATTCATTAAGTACACGGGAGGGCAAGTATGAAGGTTCTAACCGAAGACTGTGACAAGCTGCCTGTTCTTGCACAGATTCTTCTTAGGCGGGCGCTCGTGGTGTCCGGCCTTTCAGAGGACGTGCATGTCGAAATCACTGATGACGTGAACGATGACGACATTAAGATCACCCTCGGCACAGTCAAGGGTTACAAGGGTAAGGCGTACAAGACGCTCTCACCTAAGCAGATCGTCACTAACCCGCAGGCTGGTCTGTTCCTCGCTCAGGCATTGCAATATGCTTACCTTGGTGCAGAGCAGCTTGGTCTGAAGCAAGGCGAAGATTGGGTGATTTGGGAGGGCGAGGACATCACGTTCAAGCCGGGCACACTGATTGCACTCGATATCGAGTCCGCAGGTGACATTGACGAAGACACTTTTGCTGCTGGCCGTATCCTGTCTATCGCCCTGTGGAACGGCAAGTTTGGTGTCGTTATCCCAGAAGAACTCGCTGAGACCGACAAGGCGGCAGAGCTTATCAAGCGACTGTGCGACACCTGCACTGTCATCTGTCACAACGGCACGTTCGATATGCCCTACCTGTCGAAGCGCTTGGGTATCCGTGTGTACCATCATGAGGACACGCTGCTCATGCACTTCGTGCTCGACAACCTGGCCGGTGAGCATGGCTTGAAGCCTCTTGCTCGCCGCTGGTTGCGTGCTGAAGACTGGGACTCTGACGCTAAATCCTACCTGAAGGGTGGAGCGTACTTCGAGAACATTCCCCGTGAAAAGCTCTATGAGTACAACTTGATGGACGTTGTATGGACCCACAAACTGTACGAATATTTCCTTCCGATGCTCAAGAACAGCGGAAAGTATGACTATTACCGCTACCGTATGCAAGTTACGAGGGTTCTCAACGATGTGCAGATGAACGGCGTTGCAGTCTCACTCGATGCTCTTGACGAGCTTGAGAAGAAGTACCAGGAACAGTGTGACAAGTCGCTTGTGACGCTACGTGAACACGCAGGTGGGGACTTCAACCCCCAGTCACCGAAGCAGATCAAGGACTACTTCACTTCTAAGGGTGTGTCGTCCCCGTCGTTCGACAGTGACCACCTGAAGAAACTGCGACGCGAAGGCAAGGAGACTGAGTTTATCGACGCTCTGCTTGCCTACCGCTACGCTGCTAAGGTGATTGGGAGCTTTATTACTAACGTGCGCCGGAAGGTCGGTGAGGATGGACGTATCCACCCGTACTACCTTCCTCACGGTGCTAAGACTGGTCGCCTCTCGGCTAAAGGTCCGGCGATTCAGACGATGGGGCGCGACAGTGGCATCAAGCGTGCCCTTGTCGCTGCGCCTGGGTGCAAGATCATCTCGTGTGACTACTCGCAGGCTGAGCTACGTACTGTCGCTGAGCTTGCCGACGACAAGGCCATGATTGCTGCCTTCCAGCCGGGTGCGCCGGACTTCTTCGATGACCTGATGACGAAAATCTGGCCCGAAGAGTTCCCGACAATCGAAGCATACGAGGCGTTCAAGCACGAACAGCCAAAGACTGCTAAGAACAGGCGCGCACTGGTCAAGAGTGTGGTGTACGGCCTCAACTATGGCCGTGGTGTTGCCGCTATTGCGACAGCTCTTGAACAGCCATTTGAAACTGCGCAGCACGTTGTTGATCAATACCTCGGTGCCTACCCAGGACTTCGAGACTGGCAGGCACGAGTACGCTACAGCGTCGGACGGAAGGAAGAAGACAACGAACGTAAAACCAAGTTCGGCCTCACGTTCAACCCCCTGTTTGTGTCGGATAACAACTACAGTTCGACGCAGAACGAAGCACTTGCATTTGTTCCACAGTCCACTGCGAACGACATTTGCCTGAACGCAGCAATCAAGATCAATGAACAGGTTGGTCAATACAGCGCTAAGCTGATTGGTCTCGTCCATGACGCTACCTACGTCGAGTGCCCAGAAGAAACCATCGAAGAGTGCTCGAAGATGATGGAGCGCGAAATGGCTAAGGCAGCAACACTCGTCTTTGATCGCGTGCCATTTGCCGCTGAAGCTGAAGTCGGAAACAACTGGGAGGAAGTGTGACAGACTACAAGCGGGCACCCTGTAGTGGAGCACCAACCGAATGGTTCTACGACACGACACTCTACGAAACAGTCGTGAGAGCTTTCTGTAATGAGTGCCCCATCAAGGAACAATGCCTTCAAGACTGCCTGATAGCAGAAGAAACACCAATCGACGGCAAAAAGTTCCGCTCTGGTGTTTTTGGTGGCCTCTCACCGACAGGCCGAAACAGGCTCATGGGTACCGGGTATGCGGTCATCACCGAAAACTGGATGGAGGAAGATAATGACGACGACAGTAATAGCAATTGACCCCGGTGTGAACACCGGCCTCGTTGTGGCACGTGTTGAAGAAGAGGTGGAGATTCTACACTTCGACCAGTTCATTTGCTCGACACATACCGAAACGGCAGAACTCATCAAGCACTACCTTGACGAGTACCCTCAAGCCGTTGTCGTGGCTGAGCAGTTCGACCTGAGACCCAGCAACAAGTTCACCGCAGACCTTACCCCCGTGAAGGTCAACGCAATCCTTGACTGGTTTGTCGATGACATCCACTACCAGACACCGGCACAGGCCAAGGGGCTGGTTAAGGACGCGACACTGAAGAATCTGGGGTGGTGGCTCACAGGGAAAGATGTGAGCTACAAGGACGCTAACGATGTCCGTGATGCCTTCCGGCACCTCGTGTACTACCTGGTTCACGAGCTGAAGCACAAGTGGACACTCGACAACGGGTGGCCGAGATAGCGAAAACCCCTCTGCTAGGAAAGGAGAACTAGCAGAGGGGTTTTCTGTGCCACACCCAACAAGCAAACACACGGAGGTGGTTGATTGTCACCGACTAGTATAGCATATCAGCCGATCTTTGCGGCACCAACTACCAGGCCACCCCAACCGACGTTAGCGCCTGTCGAACAAGCGATCTTGACCGCAACCGCAACGCTCTTGTTAGGCGTGTTAGCGTAGTACGGAATGGGACTGCCCGTGAACAAGAAGCAACTTTCCGGCCTGTATGTGTTCATGGCACCGACGTTCTTGTACGGAGCACCCGCGACAGAGCAGAAAAGGTCAATGTTCGCGTTGACAGCACCAGCCGTAGAATCGTTAGCGATAGTGACATGGGATGTGATTAGCCAAACACCCTTCTTTGGCAGCATAATGTTCTGGCTAATCACCGCATTAGCACCATTCACACCATAGCGGTACCACGTACCAAAGGCACGGTTGTCGTTAACGTAATCGACTTCAATATCACCACCGCTGACCTTCGTCAGCTGACCATTAGTGTTGATAAGGAACTCGCCAGTGTCCTTACGGTAAACAAGCACATCAAACTGTCCCGCACTAGCCTTACGAATAGCGGCCAGCTTAGTGTCATAATCGCTCGCGTTATTAGCAATAATGACACGGCCCTTTTGCAGACCCTTCACAACATCCGATACGGAGTTGAAACCAAGATTCATAAACACCGGCCACGACTGCACAATATCACTGTCGCTGTAATTCCAGATGCCCTGATCGTTAATCGTACCCATGTTAGTACCTCACTCCCGAGAGTTGGACAGACAAGTGCGCCTGCCCATTGTAATTGTCAATGTAACCAGGCTGTCCAAGCAACCCTTGAAACCCAATAAACGCATAGCCATACTGGAAGTTATCGAAATCAACAACCATCGTAAACGACAACGAACAAGACAAGGCATAGCGAGTCGAGTTATTCTGACGCTCGAAAATCGAGTTAGCGTGGCTAACCAGTTTTCGCTCACGCATCTGGTTATCGCGCACACCGACGACAGCCTGGGGGTGCGTGTAGTTAGAAAGGTCAATCTCATTCGTTGGCAAGTAGAGATAACCTGTGATTGACAACTGCATGAATGAACCAGAATAACCCCAGTCAAGGGGAAGTGTCCACAAGTCCTCATACGCACCAATACCGGGCCTCGCACCCGGCTGTTCAATGAACAACTCATGGTAGAACGGCTGGGCAACACCGTTCGCAGCACGTGTCGAAGTCAAGGCACTAACAGCGTCATAAGAATTACTAACCTTGCTCTTCATCAAGGTCATGTCATTCTCAAGATACGCTACGCGCCTGTCGATGTCACTTCCCCATGCCTGGGATGGGGTCGGCAGATTGTGCTTCACTATGCGTCACTCCTTTCAACGTCAGCTCTCGAAGCGTAATACCAGCCTCAAGAGGATAATCCGCAACTCGTGGCCTATCGAATATTGTAGCAACATCCGACACCTGAGTAAGCGCTTCACAAGAGGCTTTCACACTCGACTCATCATACGAAGCTGACTTGATATGCCACGTAAAGCGGTCATACACCGCTGTCGTCCCAGCAATGCGCCCAAACACCTGCTGATTCGACACCACAGGCTTGTTCTTCGTGAACTCCAACAAGTCGTCCATGATCTTCTTCATGGTCGTACCTTGCGGCCACTTCTCAGCAGCCTTCTCCGGCAATGGTGCACCCGTAAAGGCATCGACATCGGACAAGTACACAGGTTCACGCTCGAAGTCATATACAACATCCGTGTATGACTCGTGCATCGGAACAGTGCCAGTCCAATCCATCTCAGCAGAATAGCCAAACGCGCTCTGAGCCTTATACACACAAGCCTCGTACGCCTGGGTCTTAGTCGTTAGGTTCATGCTGTCGATCTTCACAGCATCCGTCTTGTACGGGTAGCCTGTGTAGAACGTAAACGTCTCCTGATCACACAGGTAAGCGTGCCCGTAAATACGCAGTGTGCTGTAGTCAGTCTGACCGTCCGACTCGGCAATACGGTAAGGGGCTAGACGCTCATTCGACATGCCCGTCACAGTCACTTTGATCTGGTTCGCCTCGTCACCTTTCTCGATATGGAGCGAACCACCCTCGGCATACCACTGAGCGGGTGTAATCGGCTTGTTATCCTTACCAACGACGGAATACACAGAACGAGCGAAGTAGACCTGATTGTTAGCGCGAGTCCTAATGTTGAAGTCCGTGCCAACCTCGTTAGGCATCACGCACTCAGGCTGGGAATACAGGTAATCAATCGTCCCTTGAATCTCAAGCACAAACTCTTTAGTCTCGCCAGACTCGACTGACAAAACCTCAGCAGCCTTAATGGACTCCACTGTCGTCTTGTTGTTAGACGGCTGTGGGTGGATAAGGCTAATGCGATCTTCGCCTGGAACAGTAGGACGAGTACCACCAATATTGCCAGACTTGTAATCAGAGGACGAGGCGTGAACGACAGGTGGGTAATAAGTACACTCAATATGCGAGAAAGGCTCACCAATAGCCCACTGAATAGAATAGTCTACAGTAGAGCCTTGGAACCTCGTAAGAACAGTGTGGTTCTCAAACAGCACAATCGTGTCATAAACCCACGTAATCTGATAATTGTTAGCAGACAAGAAGCTCTTGAGAATAGTCCACAAATTACCCTTACCGCCAACAAAATCGTACGTTTTAGTTGCAATAGTGGTCTTAGGTGTAATAAATGGATTACGTTCATTAGCAGTCGGCTTAGCGACATACACCTTTGGAGACTCGACACCCGCAGCCTTAAACACCTGCGCAATAACCTTGTCCATCGTCACGGCCTGAAGGTGCTTAACCTCGGCAGATACGTCAAGGCGATAAAAAGGGTCATTCAGCGTAGCAGACCAGGACCACGGGGTGTTCGTAATTGACCGGACAAATGCGTGAGTACGGCCAAAGACAGGGCTGTCGAGCCTAATCTCCTTCGTCATCACATCAGCGGCCTCCACATAACCAGCACCCTCCAACGAATACTCAGAGAAGCCACCCGTCGTTGAATCACGGTCAAGCGACACAGCATCCTCAACGACAGACCAACCAGTCAGCTTGTTATTGGGAAACCCGATAGCTTGCATCACCACGAGTAAACCTCTTCCAACGTAACAGATGCGGTGTAATGACCGCGATAGTTGTTCACAGTCACAACACTAGCTGAACCAGGCACAACCTGAAGGTTCCCACCACCGGACGGGTATGCAAACTCATACAGGTTAACAGCTGTGTCGATGTGAGTGTCCTCGGGCACGATCTGCAACATAGCCCAGTCGAGAGCACCCTCACCCTGTGGAATAATCGACACCTCCCACAGAGCTGGGTAAAAAGCGCGCACCTGGTTCTTGTTAAAAGAACTAACAGTGTTGCGACCATCAAGACTACGGAACCTGAACGAGAACGGCTGCTTACCGTCTTCCGGTCCAGATGACAAAAACACGCCCGTATGGCCTTCAGGAATAAGAACACGCTCAGTGTACTGACCAACCTTCGACAAAGCCAGAGACACCTGCCGCCCATTCAGGCGATCAACCTCGTGCTGGAACTTGTTATTCGTCTGAAGAACACCGCCCTTCAGCACGACACCAGGGTGTCCAGACTGAGAGTTGTTAGCCTTCGTGGGGAATAGTGCTTGCTTACCCCAGTCATTAAACGCAAACGGTGAACCAACATGGTAATGCAAGTACGGCAAACCCATCAAAGGCGACAAAACGTTCTTCATCGAGAACGGGTCCAGATACGTCACCCACTCGCCCGTCCTGTTCATAAACAGCTCACGGAACGTATTAGCCTGCTCACGATTCAAGAACGACCACGACAACTCATAATGCCTACCACCATACACAGAACCGCCCATGTAGGCGAGACCATTCAAGAGGCGCTGCGAGTCGCCCGAATGAACATTAGTCGAAACGGGCGACTCATCCGGTGCCGGAAACCACTTGATAATGTCGTTACCAACGCCAAAACAAACCTCGCGGGTTGCGCAACCCCTAGTAGACACCACGGTTACCTGTCCTCATATTCCCATTGTCGATGCTCTGGCTAATGGCACGACCATCAAGGACGACAGCCGTAGAAACAGCCTTCACCAACTGATTAAACTGTGCTGGGTTAATTGTAACAAGATCAGAGCTACCACCCATAGCATAGACACCGCCAGCCGACACAGGCACCTGCATCGTGTTCAAGGCGTTCATGAAGTTCTTGCCGTAGAAATCGACAGCGGGTTGAGAAATCACGTACTCACCACTACGGACACGGAACATGCCCTTACCGTCCGTAGCCATGAGGTTGTCGGCCTTCGGGTTAGCCGGAGGACGACCAGGCAACAAGCCACCACCCGCAAACCCAGGCAGAGAGTTCGCGCTCGACAGCAACCCACCTGTATACAGAGTTCCGATGTTCCTACCAGAACGGGTACGAACAGTGCGGTTCTGACTACCCAGCGGGTTCATCCGCGCAGCATTAAGCGCAGCGGCATAAGACGCTTCATCAATCTGGTACCTGACCCTGACGTTGATCTCACGGCTACTCGGCTGGACAGGAACAGTCACAGGGTCAGCGTGCAACGAATCAATGGCACCCTGTGTCGAAGCGACAGTGCCATTATCCGTCACATTTTCCTTCACATCACGAGGAACCTGCCCAATAGTCGAAGTCAAGCTATCGAAAGCGCCAGCAAGTTCAGTCACTTCACCCTGGTTGAACCCAAGCTGAGTAACCTGGTCAATAAACTGCTGCTTCAGCGATTGCGTGTACGCCTCAATCTCCTGTGTCGAATGACCAGCGGCAGCATACGCCTCAATCAAACCAATCATCTGAGACTGCAACGACCGCAAAGCCTCACGGTTAGCGATAGCCGCCTCCGTGTAGCCCTTCAGTGCAAACTGCCCAGCCTGAAGAGTTGCGATCTCCTTGTCGTTGTCCGCAATCTTCGTCTGGCCCTCATTGATCTTCTGCTTAGCCTCGTCAATATCAACCTGAGTAGACTGTGCACGCTCCGTGTCGCCGTACTTCACAGCGACAGCATGGAAGAACTCAGCATCGTGCAATTCCTGCTGGTTCTTACGCATATCCGACGCAAGTTTCTCATTCTCCTTACGAAGATCAGAAACCTTCTTCGTCGTGCCCTCAACATCCTTCTTCAGGCTGTTCAAGCCCTTACGGTAATTGTCCTGAGCAGTCGTAGAACGCCACCACGAAGTCAACGCCTTATCGAGCGCAGACTTCAAGCGGCTAAGGAAGTCCTCGAAAAGCTCAGCAGCAGTCTTCGTTTCCTTCTTTGCACGGCCCGCACCGCCGCCTCCACCGGAACGAGGCGAACGGCCACCACCTCCACCACCGGAGCGAGAAGGCTTAGCCTTGAAGTTGTTGCTACTAAACGCCGATGCACCGTTGTTACGGTTAGCAAAGGTTGGCATACGAATCTTGGACTTCTGTCCCGGAGTGTACGAACCCTTACCCGTCTTAGACTTCGCACCACCAATCGCACCCATGTACGACTGGATGGAGTTCCAGATAGCCTGCACCTTGCCAAGGAAACCTTGAGCCTGCGACACAGCCTGAGCCGCATTATCAACCATCTGACCAAGCGACGCATCCGTAGCAGAATGGTCAACCTCGCCAGACTGGTACGGCTGGGCAATAATCGCGGCCATAGTGTCTCGTTGCTGCTCGAACTGGCTCATGTCGAAGCCCTGGGCAGCAAGGAAGTCAATGGTGTCTTGAATCGAGTTCTGAGCGTACTGGTACGCCTCTTCACCCGTATAGCCCATTTCCTCAATACCGGCCGCAGCAGCATTACCCATCTTCTCAAAGTAGTTCGAGATAGCTTGGATATTCGCCTGACCATCTGGGCTGTTCGGGTCCATCGACGTGCCGTGCTCCTGCATCGACTCGTACACCTGCTGCAACGACGAATCGAGAGCAGCAGCCGCGTCTGTCGAAGAGAACATTTCATCGAGCACAGAGCGGATAGCCTCTGCCATGCTATGAAACTCGCCCTTAGCGTCACCGATCTTCAGGCCAGCCCCTTCTGCTGCGTCGCCGGTCTCTTCAATACCTTGATTAAAGAGTGCAGCGTCATTTAGAGCGTCACGCATAGCGCCGCCGACACCCTCGGTCTTAGACTTCAGACCTTCTAGAGCTTCAATCTGCTGGTTGTACGGCTGAGCAGCTTCAGCACGCTTCTGGTTAGCAGCAGCATTGCCACCACCCGTACCATTCATGGTGCCGGTGTCAACAATTGTGCTGTTAACAGCGTTAACAGCGTCAGCCTTGCGAGCCTTAATCTGGTCAATATAGCCATTCACGTAAGCATCAGCAGCCTTCTGACCACCACCCTGAGCCTCAGAGGTGGACGCGAGCTTGATGTACTTAGCATACGAGAAGCCCATATCGACAAGGGCCTGCTTAGTTTCCTTCGACATGTTCTTAAAGGCATCAGACCCCTGAACAGCATCCATAATCAATGCTTGGGTGTGCTCACCGATCTTCAAGGTCGAGAAGCCCATTGCCTCGGCCTGCTCGTGGGTAGCCTGAACAACCTGACCGGACTTATCAATGTAGTAACCAAGCGCCTGGCCGTTAGAGGTGAGAACTTCACCATTCTGTTCAATCGCTGTGTTCAGCTCCATAAAGCCAGTCTGCGTGCCATTACCGACTTCCTTTGTATCCTGAGCTAAAGCGTTCAGAATAGCCGAAGAACCACCTACAGCGTTCTTAAACTCGTCAGCCTTAGCCGACGACTCCTGGAAAGCATCACCCAAGTACGTAGCGCCGACAGACACGAGCGACAAGCCAGCCGAGATAGCAATACCCCACGGGCCACCAAACATAGCCATAAGGCCAGAGCCAACCGACGACAGCTTAGACAATGCGCCCACAGCTTGACCAGCGCCAGCAGCCACAGAAGCACCAGTAGAAACCGCAGACGCAGCAGCCTGAGCACCCTTAGCAGCCGCAGCCTTACCAGCAGCCGCAGCCACCGCGTTATCCGCAGCAGCAAGCCTCTGGTTGGCCGAAGCAGCCGCATTAGCAGTAGCCACGTTAGCCGCAAGAGTACTGTCGTAAGCGACCGTGGCCGACCGAGCCTGGTTCACAGCCTTCCACACAGTGCCCCACGTCAAACTTGCATCACCTGTCGCCTGACGCATACGGTTGCCCATCTGCAAATAAGTGGCAGACATCGACACAGCCGCAGCCTTCGTAGCCAACAAACCAACACGCACTGTCGCCACAGCCGCGAGCGCACCCACAAACGCCTGAATAGGGGCAGGCAGCTTAGCGAAAGCGTTAACGATACCTGTCGCAGCAGAAATCAGCAGCTTGAACGGAACCATGAAGCTAGAGTTCATAGCCGCACCAGCGTTCTGCAAGGCGTGCTGGAAAGCCTCAACCTTCGCAGCCATAGTGTCCATGATGATACCCATCGACTCATCAATGAACGTCGTGCCCTTAGAAGCCGCCTCGGCCTCCTTCAGCTGCTCCACATACAGACCGACACTGTTCGACATACGAGACAGCAATTCAACGTCACGCACGTTCTTGAAGCCCAAGTCCTTAATCGCCTGAGCCTTCTCAACCTTATCGCTGATACCCGCAAGGTTCTGCAAGATGCCCTGGAACACCCTGTTCGGGTCGTTACGCCACAACTTCTGGAACTCAGCATCAGTCACGCCGACAGCCTGAGCGTAGGTGTGCATCTTCTCGCCACCATCAGCAGCCGCCGCATTGATCGAGTTGAAGATACGCTGAAGCGAGCCGCGCGCCCATTCTTTCGGAATAGCGAGCGACGACAACGTAGACGACAGGGCAAGAATCTCATTCTGAGTGAAGCCAGCAGACTTACCCTGAGCTGCAATCGACACGGCCATATTAGCGATCTCAGGCTCAGTCGCAACCGACTTTGCACCAAGATCAGCAATCTGGTTAGCCAGAACCGCGTAGCCGTCGCCCTTACCCTTGGCGGACTCCTGCAAGCCACCCATCATCTGACCGAAACGACCAAAGGCTGTAGTCGCAGACTCGACCTCCATGCCGGTCACTGTAGAGAACTCAGCGACAGCCTTCGTGAAGTCCTTGAGCTGGTTTGTCGGGATGTTCATCTGGGCACCAAGCGTGCCGATCTTCGCCAGATCAGCAAACGACGTAGTAGTCGTCGTAGAAAGCTCGGTGTAAGACTTGCGCAGCTCATTCAAGCTCTGTGTCGTACCCTGAGCGGTGCGCTCCACATCAGCAAATGCGCGCTCCTGCGCAATACCAGCCTGAGCAGCAGACGACACCACACGACCAATGCCAGCCGTAATAGCGCCGTAATACACGGCCATGTCACGAGCAGCATAACGAGCGTTCTCAATAGCGTGCTCACTCATACGAGCATTAGCGCGAGCATTACTCGCATCAGAACGAATAGCAGTACGCTTAGTCAGCTCTTCCTCACGGATACGCGCACGCTCAGTACGAGCAAGCTCAGCCTCACGAGAAGCCTCAATACGGGCAGATGCACTAGCGACAGCGGCGGCACGCTTAGACTCAGCAGAAGCCGTCGTTGCAGCGGCCCTGATCTCAGCCTGCTCCAAAGCGATGAGCGCTTGAATCTCAGCAAGACGGGTAGCCTCAGCGCCCTTCGCCCGTACAAGGCTACGCTCATCCCTCCCCTTCTGCTTCTGCAACGGGATAGCGTTATCCTCACGCTTCACAGAAGCTTGCGCACGCAACTTTTCAGCCTGCGCCTCAGTCTTACGCGCCTGCGACTGATTCAGCTGAGCCTGAGCCTTCTTCGCCTTATTCTCAGCCTCAGCCATAGCATTAGACGCAGAAGCAACCTCACGCATAGCCGAGGCAGTATCCTTCAGCTTAGCGATATGGTCCTTGCTCAAGCTGTTCATCGTGCGAGTCTCACGGATGAACTGTCGATACGCCGAAACAGCCTTATCGACACCCGCTGACAAATCAGCCTTACTAGCGTCCCCAGCAGCCTTATTCAACGAGCCAAGCGCATCCGCAACCGACTTCAGCGCAGATGCAGAATCGCGCATATTCTTGACCTTCGAGCTGTCAAGCTGCAAAGAATCAAGAACAGTCCCACCACGACCAGAAGGTGCCTTCAGAGAAGCGACAGCACTCTGAAGCGAACCAATCTGCTTTTCCAGAGCACCAATGCTCTGTGCCGCCTTATCTGCCCCAGCAGCGTTAACGTCAATGTCGATCTTGATTGACTCGTCTGCCACCTTAACTCCTAAAAAGAAAAGTCCCTGATACCACTTCAATGATACCAGGGACTTTTCCTACCTAACTTGCTCAAGCGCTTCAAGAGGTGAAGGCAACGGCTCTTTCGTACCGTCCGAGTATTCGACAGTGCCCATCACCGTGTATGTGCTTTCACCCGGCTTGGTTTCCTTCGCGTGCTCACGATGTCTATCTAGCTCAGCACATGAATAACACGTCGATGTCTCAACATGAAATTCAATTGCACTATGCTCACTGCGACCGTACCAAAGCGGCGTACCGCACTTGTTACACAGACTATCGAGATAATACTGATAACCCGCAGCCAAAGCCAGGTCCAAGTTAGTGTATTCAGTTTGATCTATCGGCTCCGAGTCAAGCTCATCACCAATCCACACAGGCGCAACCCGAGCAAACATGCCATGCGCGCCCGTAAACAGTGTCGGAGGCTTACTCTCCGCTCTCGCCGTCTTCAACAGGAGAATCATCCACTGGTTCTCCGGCTTGCTCAGCTCCGTCCCCACGAAATGTAGGATCAGAAATCGCCTCAGCCACCACAGCTCCAAGCTCCTGAGCGTCATTCCACGTCGCACAAATCTGCTGCCACAAGAACTCAGGCAGATAGCCACGCAGCTCCGCAGCCTCGTCCTCGTCCAAGCCGTTCTTCGACTCGCCAGTCTCATTGTCGATGATCTCGACACAGGCACGAGCAACGATATACTCCATCAGACGGTCTTCACGCTCGATCTCGATGACAGCCTTTTCCTCAGCACTCTTGTTCTTCGTAGAGAAGAACGGGTCTTCCCAGACCTTGCGCTTCAGGACGTACAGCTCCTTGTTCGACAGGGCGCGCAGACGCAGCGTGATCGTCTGCTTGCGCAGCTTTTCAAGCTCTTCCTCAAGCTCGACACCGGGGGCAGTGTCGGTAATAGAACGAGACAGCGGTGCCTCAGCGATCTGCGCGGTCTTAGCCAGTTCGACCAGCTGAGCGAAGCGCTCCGCATCTTCAGTATTCAGGGGCACGTCGATAGCCTTAACCGTAGGCTTGATAGACGAGATAATCTTAGACAGCTCAAAAGCCATGATGTCTACTCCAATCAGATAAAGGAATACCCCCGCACCTCGGGGGCACGGGGGTATTCTATCAGAATTGATCAGGCAGCGACAGCCTTATTCAACTCCATAAAGCCCTGGGGCAGGAACGGGACGGTGAACTGAATCGGCTTGTCGCCGTCACCCAACTCGTCCTTCGGGTTGTCCGGCACGACCTTAAAGGCCGAGAGTTCCATACCAGCCTCGACAGGGGTGCCCTGTCGGAAACCGATACGCTGGACCAGGTAGCCTTCCTTGATACCATCAAGGGTGCCACGCTTGAACAGCTGGTACGCCTTGTCGTAGACAGACGTATTGCCAGCAGCCTTCTGTCCAGCCGCGATAGCCTCGCGGAAGAACGTCAGCGAAGCCTCATAGTTGGCAATGGTCGGGGTCTTTGCGTTACCAGAATCACAAATGGTACGCGAGTCATCCGTGTCCGAGTCCGTCGCACCGAGCGTCATACCCGCCGCGATAGCACACGAAATATCGACAGCCTTCGGCGTGCCGCCCGTGTAGGTCGTCGCCTTAAACAGGTCAGCCGTAGTGGTGATAGCATCAGCCGGAACCCACCAAATAGTGGTGTTCGGAGACAGCATCTTGGGCATCAGTCTTCCTCCTTGTTGGAAACGATATCGTCATCTTCAATGGTATCATCCTCGCCGCAACACTTGGCCTGTGTAATCGGCGTATTGTCATCGACAACCTCATACATGTCCGGCAGAACAGCCAGCTCATCTTCAGTCTTGTCGCAGACAATATTGGTAAAAACATTGCGCACGCGCAATTCACTCACCCCTATCTAGGTTGACGTAAAAACTCATACTGTGCTGATAAACCGCAGGACGCAGGGTAGAATCAAAATCGCTATCAGTACCAACCGACGCAGCAATGTTGACACCATTCGACCCTTCAATCAATACAGCACCAATGAGCTTCTCTTTCACAACCGACACAAGCCGGTTGAGAATGTCTTTATTCGCGGCGTACACGTCCACCGTGAACGGATGCTCGTACACATCCAGAGTATGTCCAGCCAAAGACACATATTCGTCCAACTGACGATTAATCTCGGCACCACCGTGGTACACGATATAGAGAGGCACCTTCGTATCACGTGAAAAAGAGTCGAAAACCTTAATGCTGTTGATCGTGTTCAACAAGGCAATGCAAGCCTCGTCAAACTCTAATGTACGATCTTTCACTTCAGCCTCCCGTAGAACTCTTCACGGAACACAGCCGTCACACGAGGCAAATACTTAGCCGGGGTAATACCCTTCCCCTTGTCGCCGCCAGTCGCCTTACCACGCAATCCAGAACGAAGATAGCCTGTCGTACGCTGACTATACGTACCGTTCTCCTGCCACGAGTAATACGGCTTAGCCTTATCCCACCGATGCCAACCAATCTCGACAACCTTGCCACCCTTAGAAGCATCAACACGGAAAGCATCACGCATATAACCAGTATCAACACGGCGCGGGTCTGTCGCAATCAAAGCACGGCCATACTCAGTAGAAGCGATAGCAGCAGCCTTAGCCGCAGCGTCAACCTTCTTCCACGCAGCGTCGATGATCTTCTTCTTCGCCTTAGCCGCAGCACCATAACGGTCAGAATCGACAGTTACCTTAATGCCAGCAACGCGCCCGTCAAACTTGACGGTTTTCCTCGTCCTAGCCATTAGTAGTCTCCCCCGTTGCCACATCACACAAAAGCGTCACCTGCCAGTTCAGTGTATCAACCTGAGCGTTACGCACAACCAGCCTCAAGCCTTGAATCCCCGGGTCTGTTGGCATCTCCTCAATCCGGACGCGCATACCCTCAGCGAACGACACACGCATCTCCGGCCTGCCCCACATATCACGTGACAAAGCCTCATTCTTGTCGATATGCAAAAGCTGCACACGATACGCATGAACACCGGTGACTGTACCTGCCCACTCACGATTACGGGCACGCCAGTCAACATTGGGCGTGACGTTCGCCCAACCCAGCCATATAGGGTTGTGGTAATCATACGACAAACCAGTCTCTTCAGACCAGTCATACGACATCGTATCCGGCTCAGTGAAGATGGCCACCTTCGTATTAGCCAACAACTGCAATGGATAATACGATGCATACATGAACAGAGGATGAATATTCGGGTCAATCGACAAGCCCATTAGAAGTTCACCGCCCAATCCACTGGCTCAAACGTTGGCTGCACAACATCAAAACAGAGGTTATTTACCTCATCTTCCTTCGCCTGAGCACGCAACTGCCGAGCACGTCCGACAATTGCAGCCAGCAACTTCGCGCCGTCCGTCTGCTTGTCGTCCGTCTTCAAGACAAGCAGCTGCAAAGCCTTATCCATGCCAATAGCGTCACACGCATCGGCAGCAGCCAGCTTCACATTCCCACCGTTAACAGCGAGCAAAGCCTCAATCTCTTCATCCGCGAAAAGATAACGCGGCTCGTTCCTCAAATCACGCAAGTCCTCCAACTTACGCAAATCAGGAATAAGAACACGCACCTGACCCACAGGAGAAGAAAAATCAATATCACTCATAAAACCAGTATAGCAAGACCCCGTGACCAAAGGGGCCACAGGGTCTTGCTACTCAGCTAACTGATCAGAGGTGATCGCTTTGACCACCGGCAGACAGGACGACACCATCAAGGTTCAGCAGGCCAGCACCCGCGATCTGACGAACGCGAATCTCCACGTCGTCATTGTCGAAAGAACCTTCACGGTAATCGACAGCACCGCCGCCGAGCATCGTACCAGTCGCGTTGTGGGCGCGAAGCTCCGGGGTCTCACGGCCACGCATGGAGGTCTTAGCGATAGTGGTCTTATCGCCAGCCTTACCACCCTTGGGGACAAGCGCCCAAGCATCGTCACCAACAATGGTGCCAATGAGATCAGACTCGACAACCTCAATGTCGGTCAGCGTGTTGGTGCTGATCGTGGTCGTCTTGCCGTTGGTCGTGCGAATCTCACGGATAGCGAGAAGTTCGCGGGCAAGCTGAGCCTGAGCGGGCGAACACACCAGCGCGAAACCACCCGGAACGGTGACAGTGCGACCGGACTCAGACTTGGTGTTAAGAGCCTGCCAACGAGCAGCAGTGATAGCACCGTAGGAAATACGCGCATCCTTGCCGTTAGCACCGGCAACAGCCTCACCCTTGAACTCGGCAGGCACCTTCGACAGGTCAAGCTGACGACCCAGCTCGGTCTTAATGTTCTTGTTGCGGGGGTCGAACAAGGTCATGAGAACCAGCAAGTCCTCAGTGCGAGCCGCAAGACGGCCAGCGTCAGTCGGCAGCTTCTCAATCGTGTTCCAATCATCATTGACGATTGCCTCGAATGAGAACTGAAGGCGCGCACCGTGCTTACCGACCTCGACAAAGCGGCCATTGCCGGTGTAGGTAAGCGTCGGGTAAGGGGTCAACTCAGGAATCGCGGGCAACGTATCCTGAATAGGCGAGAAACCACCATTGTCAATCGGCATCGTAGCAATGTCCGAATTGAGCGACAGGTACGCGGCAGGACGGAAGTCGTTGAGAAGAACCTTCTCAGCGATCTTCGGCCAGATCGAGTCATACTCGTTGTAAGCGTTAACGAACTGCACATTAGCAGCGTTAACAAACATGGTTGGAGCGAGGCTGTCAGAGGTGACAGCCTCCTTCAGACGAGCCTGGGCGATCTTGTCGCCAGCGAAAGAGCCTTCGAGCAGCTTGTTGAACTCAAGCTGCTTTTCCTCAAAAGTAGTCATTAGTTAAACCTCTCAGGCCAGGGGACGAGTGTCGAGAACAACCTGGTAGACGCTATCCTTAGCGGCGGTAGCGTAAATCTCCTTCGCCCAGCCGAGCACAACATCAGCGCCAGCCTTGGTGAAGGTAATGGTCGGCTTGCCACCGGCAGTAGCGGCCTTCAGGTAGACGAGCGTGCCAGGATTGAACGGGGACGGAGCAGTACCATCAACCTTGAGAGCGAACACGCCGCCCTTCACGCGAACAGAAGCGTGCTGATCACGGTTCAGACCATACGTAGGCTTGGTAAGAGCCTCAGCAGCAGTCGCGTAATCCGTCTTCTCATTCTTCGGAGCAACATCCGACATCAGAATGCCAGCAATACCGGCCTCCTTGTTGACGACAACCGCATCACCGGCCTTCAGGTGCTTCTGCGTGTCGTCAATAGCAAGCGACAGAGTATCGCTGTACTCGAAAATCTGGTTATCCTTGTTACCCGTCAGAGGGAACTTCTTGATACCCGCCATGATCACTTCCAACCAATCTTAGAGAAAGATTCCTTCAAGGAAACCTCAGCCGATTCTTCCACAACAGGGGTGGCAGTCGCAGCGACAGCCTCCTTGAGATACGCGCGCTCGGCCTCAAGAGCGGAATCGACATCCGCGCCCTTCTTCACAGCCTCACGAACACGCGCGACAGCCGCCTCGGGCAGACCCGACTCGGCAATCTTCTTACCAGCCTCAAGGACAGAATCAACATCGACAGATGCCTCTTCGACCTTCTCAGCCGGTTCCTCCACCTTGGCCTCCTGAATCGCGGCCACAGCAGATTCCAGCTTAGAGCCGATAGCTTCAACAAGAGAAGCGATCTCACCCTTCAGCTCATCGAACTTGGACTCAAGCAGCTTTTCGTCCACAGTTCCCTCCTTAATAGAATTGTTGTTCCTATTTGATTCTAGCAGATCAACAATGCCACCACCCGCACCAGGCGCGGTAACAAAGTCAACCGACCTAACGCCAGCAAAAACAGGAACAACACCTGTTTCCGCAATTGGCTGGTCGCACCAAGCATTAATGGAAACACCAATATGTTCCCACTTATCCTTGATTAGCTCGTTAACACCCGAGAACACCTTACACACAGTGTAGAGTGCCCCATCCTCACCAACTGTCGCGTCTTCAAGGAAAACGCCAGCATAGTCACGAATAGAACGCTCCGGGCGCTCCCATTCCTCGGACTCAGTTGGGTGGTCGATAAACATTTCCGTGCCAGCCTTAAAAAGGTGAGCAGACTCAGCCAAGTTCTCAGCGGTGTAAATACCGCTAGAACCCTGGCCGGGCACGATAATTCTGATTCGATACTTTCCCTCACCAAGAGACTCAGTACCGACAGCGCTCGTGGACTCATGCAGCTTAGGCATCGGTCCCTCCATTATCTCGATTGTCGTTAGTACCATCAGACAACGGGCCTACACCCGTTGAGCGTCCGTCCTCGTCATCAGTCTTTGCTGCTGTTGAATCGTCCTCACCCTCAGCCTCATTCTCAGAGGGCAGTTCAGGCAAGTCTTCCAACGGCAAAGAGCCAGCAATCTTCAAGAGTTGCAGAACACCGGAACGCATTTCAACCTGATGCAAAGCACCATTCTGGAACGCCAGCGTCAAAGACTGAATACGGCGGTGAGTCTGGTCATTATTGATCGAACCGTACTCGATCTGCACCTTAATGCCGAGAGCCGCAGCAATCTCATTCAACATGTCGATATGGAGTTGACGACGCAACTCCAACGCCTTAAACGTCGGGTCTTCAAGCGCAGTCTCAGCACCCTGACGACCGCCCGCAGAACCATCCGTCAACAACACCGACAAAGGGATGTCAAGCGCAGCCGACACCATAGACGCAAGAGGCGTACCAGCCGAGAAATCAATCCCAGCGCCAGCCTTATTAATCGCCTGAATATCCTGCCCAGCACCGATGCTCGCAGTGCCACCGACACCCGGACCAGCCATACGCTGCTGAACGGCCTGTTGCTGCTTAGAATTAACACTCGTTGCCTTAAAGGCCAGCTTAGCGAGAGACTTCTCCATGAGGTGCGCGACCTCAAGATGCTCCTTGTACTTCTGCGCATACGACATAGCACTCATGAGATCGGGCTTGCCATACTGTTCAGCAGCAAGGCGATTCACGGTCGCATACACAGCCGTCAAGCGCTTGTTCACCTTGTAGTTAGACTTGGTGATCTTCACGCTCACGCAGTCCCACAGCATGTACCACTGAGGCTCACCACTTACGACAGGGTTAATGAGTAGGGCAACGACATCACCAGTCAGATCATCGGTAGCCACACCAGCAAGGCGCATCAACGGAACAGGCGTAACAGTCTTTGTCGCCTTATCAACAAGATAAATGACGCAACCGTCAGTGTTGAAAGACTGCTCATCACGAACACGCGCCTGCACACTGAAACAAGCCTTCGCGTTTTCTTCGATTACCTTACGGGAAGGGCCAGTAGAACCCTTGTAGACAACGGGGTCGCCCCACATGTACGCATTACGTACAACCAAGCCACGCTTCACAATAGGGTTAAGGGTAGCCAAACGGCGCGCACGCGCTGAATGGTCCCTAATCACATCAAGTGTGATCAGAGAATCGGGGCCTTCGACAGCAGACAAGGGCAACCAGCCCACATCTTCTCGCTTGAGACGCGCTAGGGTATCAGAAAAAGACCCCAGCGCTTCTTGAAATGTCTGCTCATACTTCATGCTAATTATCCTATCACGCTAGAAATACAGACAACTCTTCCTCGAACATGAAGTCCAAGAGGTCATCTTCTTCTAGTAGATCATCGGGCGAATAGTACTGACCTTCTGAATCACCAGCCATGATCGCGTTAATGTCCTGGAAAGCGTAAATGACAGCATCGAGAACGTCAGGAGACTTGATGCCACGCTTACGCATATTCTCCTTCGATTCAATCAGCATGGCACTACCGCGATACTCGTACTTGATTGACGCGATCTCGTTATGCAGCTCATCGTCATCGGGCAGGAAGACACGACCATCAGCGACAGCCTTAGCGAATTGATCGTACATAGCAGCTCGATAGTTATACCACTTAGTGCTGTCACCGGACTTCGCGTTACCGTGAATACCAATGACAGAAATGTCAGCGGGCACGAAATTGTAGATACTATCGAGAACGGATGCACCAACACCGATAGCGTCAATACGAATCTCGACAGCCCCGAGTTCGACTGCCAGCTCACCAACCTTACGGGCAAGCTCAGGGCCATTCAAGCCCTGGTAACGCCCATGAATACGGATGTACCCCCCTTGGTTAGATACGATCACCGAGCTGTCGGAACCGTAACGAGCAACGTCAACACCGAGAACAATCGGCATACCCTCATCCGGCTCCGAGGTGTCGTACGCCTCCATAGACTGCATGACGCGACCCATATTGAACAGACCGTCGTCAGACACGTCCGGGAACTCACCGAGAACACGTGCGACGAAACGAGGGTCATCCTCGCCCCATTCCTTCTTACGTGCCTCAACCCAGTCAACCTGCACAAGACGAGTCGCAACCTCGACAGGTACGACTTCACCTGTGAAATTAGGTGTGTCATACGCACCGAACTGGATAATGTTCCAGGAGCGCTCTTCAGGCTTCAGGCGCATCTCACGCTTGAACACCTCGGCCATGTAGCAGGACGGGTCGTTAGGGTTAGCAATAGCCAAGATGCGTGCATACTTGTTGGTCGTGATTGCGTCGGCAGCGGTGAAGATTTCCTTGGAGATACCTCCCGCCTCGTCCATGATGACTAGGACGTACTGGTCGTGGACACCCTGAAAGCCCGACTCGTCCTTATCGTCCGGCTTCATACCGAAAGCGATAGGGTCTTGTCGGTCTCCCATCTTCCATGTTGCGTCAGCGTTAACCTTGCCACCAATGCCAGCATCGGCCTTGACACGAGGAATCTCTTTCCACAGGACGTTACGGACCTGTTTCCAGTTTGTCGCCGTCGTGACGACTGTCGTATCATCGACAGGATGGGTGTCTACCCACCAGTTGACAAGGGTAGCTGACAAACGTGACTTTCCCACACCATTGCCAGTAACCACAAGGGTTTTCTGATGTTCAACAACAGACTGTGAAACTTCACGCTGCTTCGACCACATAAACAGGCCGTGGTCTTCAGCCCACTTGGCAGGATTATTACGCCACACTTCAAGACGCTGGGCATCAGAAAACTTCTTAGCGACAGCACCGAAAGGCAGCATTACTCACCCTCAACTTCTACAGTAGCCTCAAGCAGCGCAGCAGGCTTATTCACAGCCTGAGCAAACCAATCAGCCTTGTTAACCTCCAAAGCCTTCTTAGCCCCAGCCGACAGGTGCGGATACATGAGAGCCGTGTACTCTTCCAACACCTGATTAGTGAACGACAGCACGATGTTCACTTGCTTCTCTTCGATCACACGAATCTCATGAGTCACCGTCTGGCGCTTCAGGTTAGCGACCTCGGAAATCTCACGCAGAACAGCAAGAACAGCCTGAAGATTCTGACCCCAGTTACCCTTCTCGTCAGCAAGGCCGAACATCTCGATCTGGCTGTAGGCCATGTCAACAAGCGCATCAAGACGATCAAGCTGCTTGATGCGCATATTGCGAGGCGACAATTCCTGTCGGCTGTCGTAGTACGACTGCTCGATGACGAACAGCTCTTCAGATGTGAAGCCTGTCGCCTGGATGATCTTGTTCCTGTCGGCACCACGCTTCAGTAGCGATAGGGCCGCGTCTCGCTTACCCTTCAGCTCCGGGTCATCACTCGTCAGCAAATTGCGCGATTCGTTCGCTGAACTCATTTAGCACCTCTTCAACCGTCTTCTGAAACTTCTTGTCCAAGTACGCATAAGTACAAGACACACCGACAACGGCACCAACGAAGATACCAAGCAAAAACCAGACCAAAAACATTAGTCCTCCTTCGGAACAGAGGGCAGGTCATCGACCTTCACGCCAGCCTGAATCGCTGCCACACGAACAGCGTAAGCGTGTTCCTTCCACAAAAACACCCGAGTGCGCAAATCAGCTTCAAGGTCATCCCTGGCATCCTGTATTTCCTGGGCCTTCCTATAGCGATCAACACACACATCAACAATAGCCTTGATAACAAGGGTGACAGCAGAGCATATCAGCCCCACAAGCGCAGTATTCACGTATCCCCCTGTTACTCACTAACGGTTGACAAGTATTCTTGCCTCGCCTTATTATACCGTTCCTCAGCTTCTTCCAGCTTGCTCTTCGGCAGTACTCCGGGCCTATACGAGTAAGGCCACACACGCACAGCACGCGCAATAAAGAACAAACCAATGATTACTGACAAAATAATAACATGAAGCGGCCAGCGCACATGTGCCGTGGTCAGCAGGAATTCATTAATCGAAATGAGCATAATGCCAACAAAGGATGTCAAGGCTGCTGGACCTTCCAACCACCAAGAACCAAGCCAGGCTGACGGCGCGCCCAAAGTACCTGAAACGAGCATAAGAACACCCGCAAGGATAACAACCCAAGGAAGCGCCGCAGCACTCGTCAAGAACCCAATACCTGTAATAGCGATAGCCGTGTAGATAACCACCATAATAGCAGTCACCGACCTCGGCTCACTCATTGATCTCAGCAACTTCTTCATGTCACTTATTATAGCGAACACCCCCTACCACACAAGTAGGGGGTGTTCTTACTGAATGTCACTCAGCGTCAGGAGTGCCGTAAGAGGGTGCCGTATAGACACCGCCAGTGTGAACGGTTGCGATAAGGAAACCGATCACAGACAGGACTCGTTCGATCACCTGAGACCACTGCTCCCAGTTTTCGGCGGTCCAACCGCCGTAAGCGACACCAACCATTCCGATAGCCGCAAACACTGCGTACAGTGCCTTACGGCGCTCTGGGGTCAGCAAGTACCACTTAGTACGATCAGTGGTCAAGACTTCATTAGCCATGAAAGTTCCTCCTCGTAGAAGTTACTTCGATTCTACCAGCTTCACGATACCGTCAGCGTCCTGTTCGACAACCAGCTTACCGACAATCAGCTTGCCGTTCTCATCGAAAATCGAGCACGCACCATCAAGGCGCGTCTGAGCGAGGCCAACAGCCATAGAGCCGTCCTTGGTAAGGAAGTAATCGCCGCCCTTGTACTGCAACCACCCGGTGCGCATAGCACCGTTTTCCTCAAGGTAGTACCACTTGCCCTTGACGAGCTGCCAGCCGGTCTGCATCTGGCCCTTGTCGTTCAGGAGGAACCAGTTTTCGTCGATCTTCTGCCAGCCAGTTTCCATCTCGCCGTAGCGCGAATCGTGCATATCATGCAGGAAGTACCAGTGGCCGTCGATATGCTGCCAACCAGCCTGCAACCAACCCTTCTCGTTGGCGTAGAACCACTTATCGTTCACAGGGAACCAGCCGGTCTCGAAACCACCGTCCGAGGTACGGTACCACCAGCCACCATTCTGCGACACCCAACCCTCAGACTGAGTGATCTCAGCATCAAGGTTGTCATAGTACGCCTGAGCCTTCTTCATGTACTCGCCAGCGTACGTATCGCGCAGAGACGCAGGGCAGGCAGTCGAATAGAAGTCCGAGTGGGGGAACACGTTGACACGCCACTGCGGACGGCCAAGGCCATACGCACGACACAGGGCCGCAGTCAGGTGCGCACCTGCATCAAGCGTCGCTTCACTGATGTCCCAGCCACCCTCAGCGCCAGTGGAGTTAGCGTGCTCAATGCCAATCGAACACGAGTTAACGCCGGGGCAGTGCCAGGCCGTGTCCTTGTCGTGGACGAACTGCGCGGTGCTGCCGTCAACGTCCACGTTGTAGTGCGCAGACGTGCCATTATGGTTAAACGCTGCAAGGACACCACCATGCGACATAGCCTTGCCAGCGTTATGGTGGACGATAACACGGTCAAGTGCTCGACTACGGCCCTCATCGTAGTTATCACACCACAGGTTGTAATCAGCGATCAGATTATGCCAGTCAGTCACTATAACTTCTCCTAATCTCCCAAGGACCGAAGTCCTCATACTCGGAGATAATCATATCAGTGAACACGCGGACACCCTCTTCAGTGACATACACCTGGGGATAAGAGTTTCTACCGTTCTTATAGACACGCCAGATACCAAGCAGTCCTTTAGCCTTTTCCGTAGGCTCGCTAATATGCCGACCCTTCTTCAGGTATCCTTCACGACGCAGAAGCCTAACAACCTTCGTAGGGCCGATACTAGGAATCTCCCTTCTCAGGCTCTTACCGAAATCACGCAAGCTAATTTCTTCCATCACATACCATCCACATCAACGAAATAATCCGAAAATGGGTTATCGCCAGGCTCGGCAAACTCCATGTTGATAGGTGCTGCCTCAGCATCGGATGGACGCAGAACATCCTTTGGCTGTCGAACGGACTTGAAGATGAGCGTCCAGTCAACAGGCATGTAGTCACCGAGCATGATCATGTCCTTGATCGTCAGGCTACCGTTCACCAACTTAGTGTGGTAATAGCGTGCGGAAGGCCCGCCGGTAAGTTCTCCATCTTTCATGACCGACAGGCCAGCATCCTTGAACTGCTTAATCACAAGTTCCCGAACGAAGGCAACACGGGTTTCTACATCCTGTGGGTACTTGCCGCCCATCCGGGTGGCACGAGCCTTAGCCATGCGGGCGCGAGCCTCTTCGAGCTTCACAGGGTCAGTAATTTTAGTCATTTTTCACCTCATACTTCTTCAAGAGGTCCGGTCGGAACCCAGACCAGTGTTCCTTCATTTCCTCGCCTTCACGCACAACGACGACAGGTGCTTGCTGATAACCCAGCGCGCGGATAATTGCCAGCGCATCTGCATCTTCCGTTACGTCGATGCTATTGAACGGTAGTCCAAGTGCCTTCAGCTTGCGGTACGTCGCCGTACACTGCTGGCAGTTGGGCTTGGAGTAGACATTGATGTTCATTCTCAGATAGACCTTCCAGTCGAACCAAAACCACCATTACCTCGCTCACCGGCTTGGACAGGTGGCTGTGCGTAGAGGGCAGATGCGCCCTCTAGCTTGACGATGACAATTTGAGCGACCCGTTCATGTTCTTCGAGAACGACAGGGGTGTCTTTACTCATGTTCCACAGCGGAACGAGAACTTCGCCCTCGTAACCAGCGTCGATGACACCGACACCATTAGCGAGTAGAAGGCCCTTCTTGCTCAAGGAAGAGCGGGCAAAGACGAGTCCGACAGAGCCGTCAGGAATGTCGAACTTAGCGGGGTAGTAGCCTGTCTGCACGAGGATAACTTCTCCGGGGTAGATGATCACCGGCATCTTCGTGGACAGGTCGAAACCAGCATCGTTATGGTGCTGTCGTGTGGGGCGCATTTTTGCTCCTTTCGTTGAGTACAACCATGAGTGCAGCAGCTTTAGCAAACTTCAGTGTGCTTGGTGCTGCAATGCAGTCTGTGATAACTTCGTCGGCTAGTTGGCCGAAGTCTGTTTCTAAGGCACTGTAGTACTCGTACCATTTGTTGATGTGTTGTCGGCTAATTCCCATGTACGTGTCTGGGTCGCCGCTTGTGACACTGATACGAGAGTCTTTGTCCCAAATATAGTTCAAATCTTTAAGATCAGGTACGTGTGGAACGAGCTTGTTTGCGTAGTTGTTGTTCCGGCTCACGTACTGACTCAGACAGATAACGACATCATTGAAGCGGGGCTTTGTCTTGGTCTCGCCGTACCACCATTTATAAATACTGTCGATGAGCTTTTCTGCTGTTTCGTCCAGTTTCACCGGGTTGAACTTTTTGACGCTGGTTGGTTGCCTCACGGCCCGGTCGGAATAACTGAAGCTGCTGCGCCCAACTCGCTTGAGCCACGTTTCCACAACCTTACTTGGGTCTGTCATTGTCCCTCCTTTCTACGCAGTCAATATTAGTACGTGTTAGTGTAGGGTACAAGCGAAACCTGTGTGACCTATGCCACACTGTGTTTTGGGTAAGACAGAGCGCCAGCACTAAACAGCACTGGCGCTCTGCCCTGTTAGGAAGGAGGCTTCTAGTGTATCACTCAGATATGGTCGTTGCCAAATCGACCGGCACGCCAGGCGAGGTAGCAGGCCAATGCACCACCACCGATTGCAATAAGCGCAATCACGATAGCCTCAGATGCAGCACCCGTCTTAGCGAGCTTGCCCTGTTCTGGTACGACAGCCGTGGCAGTCGGCTGAGGCGTAGGGGTCGCAGACTGCGGCTCATCCGAGGGGCTAGGTGCCGGAGTAGGCTTCTCAGACGGTGCAGGAGCAGGCGTAGGCTTCTCGGAAGGAGTAGGCTCCGGCGTAACGCTAGGCGCAGGGGTCGGCTTCACAGAAGGTGTAGGCTGCGGGGCAGGCGTAACACTCGGCTCCGGTGCAGGGGCAGGCGTAGAAGGCTCCGGCGTAGGCTCAGGTGTGACGCTAGGCTCCGGCGACGGCTCAGGGGTAGGCTTCACAGAACCATTACCGTCCGTACCACCGTTACTCTTAACCGTTGCCGTAGCTTCGAGCTTCATGCCGTTGATCTCAGCATGATTGGTCGCAGAGTTCTGACCCTCGGGAACGAGGGTATGCTCAGGCGGGTAGGTGACACACGTCTTGGAGCCTTCAGGGGCCGTGAACTTAATCGTGTTGTCATCAACCTGAGTAGCCGTGATAACCGCAGTCGTATCCGGGTTCCACGTATCCGACTTAGCACACTTCACGGTGGTTCCGAGCTTAGCGTCAAAGTCCTTAACAGTGTATTCGACACCACCCTTAGCAATCCACTTGATGCCCCACGAGATAGTCCCATCAGCATTAGACCACCCGAACTTTACGTTCTCTGGGTTGGCATATTCATAATGGGCCGGGCCGTCACAATCGTTCGAGCATGTTCCGGTGCCCTCCTTATCGCCCCACACGAGCTTCTTCACGGCCTCACCGTTCAGGGTGATCGTGCCTTCAGTGGTCCCAATCGCACCACCCTGAAGGCGAGCACGCGCCCACCAGGTGCCCTTCACGTCCGTCTTGTCTGCGTAAGAGGCCGGAACCTCCTTGACCGTGCAGGTCAGCGTCGCCTCGTTAGCCACACACTCACCAACGACAGTGCCGTCATCGAGCGTGAAGGGGAAAGAGGCGTTCCACACGAACGGAGCCTTACCCTCGTTCGGCACCGTCGAGACGGTGAAAGACTGGCCGACAGCCAGCTTCTCCACGGCCCAGGTACCGCCGACGTTGACCTCAGAAGAGGTCTGGCGAGAAGAAGACGTAGCCTTCGTGACCTCGGCCTTGATCTCAGGGGTGTTGTCGGCAGCGTATGCCGCTGCCGGGGTGAGCATCAGGAGTGCGACACCTATCGTCGCAAGAAAACGCTTCATGTTGATTGATCCTTTCGTTGTTGTCCGGTCTGACAACTTGAGTATAGCTGTCAGACCGGACTTGATACAACTAATATGCGTGTGACTCTACTCACAGCATGATGAAGACTAGGCAATCTTCCTCTCGCACCCAATCGTTCTTCGTCCTCTCACCCTTCGGCTTAGGCACCGGGGCAGGAGTTGGAGTCACTACGACAGGCGGCTCAGGTCGAGCGGGTGTCGGCGGCTGCGGAGAAGGTGTAGGAGGCACCACAACCGGTGGTTCTGGCTTAGGAACTACAGGCTGTGGTTGTGGCTTAGGGTCTTCCACATATTTAGCAGCAATAGTACGGATATCGCCAGAAATATCTCTCACGTTGCCAGGCTCGTCAAGACTGACGACGGATACGGCAGTGATGGTCATGGAAGAAGGATAGGCACCCTTGTGTTGAGTCGCATCAACATACCTGTCATGCCCAGGCTCAATACCACCAGAGTCAAGGAACGAACCACCAATGATGTGGGACAGACGGATAACCCACCCGTTCTCAGGATCAGTGAACGGTGAGGGGTCGCTCATCTCCGAGTATTTAACTGTATGAACAAGTTGATTCTCTAAGTAAAAGTCAACACGATCATTAAGTTTAGCAACACTATATAGATAGAAATATTTGTTGCTCTCATAGTTTCGCCTGTTTACTGTCGATAGTTGGACAACCTTTGCGTGTTGTTCACTCTTAGTAACATCACCAGCGCGCGGTGTATGAGTATTCACCTGGTATATGTTTTCTTGCCACCCCTTAGCCTCAAGGATGTCAATTTCACCACAAGCGGGCCAGTCACCCTTCGTGCCAGTCATCCAGATACCAGGCCAGGAAGGGCCAGCGGCAGGTAGCTTAGCGTACACCGACACGATAAACTGACCCTTAGCCTGAAAAAGAATCTCTCCCTTATCCGGCTTACGGGTATTGACCATAGCAGACAAGAACGGGGCCTTTTCGGCATCTGCGCCGGTGGCAACGGTTCCATTTAGTTGAAGACCACCCCATTTCATAAATGAAATGTTCTTGTCTGTGAACCGCATCTGAGTACCCTTATTAGGGTCGAACTTACCCCAAACAGGCGACCACCTGGATGTGTCCAGACTTCTAAATTCGTCGTAAAAAAGTTGCTTAGCCATGCACATATAGTATCACCCCCCCTACCGAGTGTTAGTCGATAGGGGGATGAGTCCCCACGCATTTTGAACCCGCGTGAAAGGCCGGTACCCGAAAGGACTAACCCTTCAGTCACCTATTCCTGAGATCAGAGGCGCGCTGTCTCAGGCCGACAATCACAGATGGTCGAAAGGACGCTGCTCCAAAATCTCTTCCATCTTATGCCCCGGAACGGTGTAAACGCCGGGCGAGACGACACCATAGGTCATGGGCTTAATCATCGTCACAGGAGCCTTCTCGACAATGCCCTGGTCGAGCAGAGCAATCAGCTCAGCATCCTTAGTGGTGATCGTGTAGACACCCGTACGGGCCTCCTGAGTGATGGTCGTCTTCATCTCGTCATTCTTGACGACGGACGAGTACGCGCCCTCGAAAGCCTTACCGAGCTTGACAGCGAGATCGACAATGCTCATGGTTACTCCTTGGTTGTCGTTGTTGTTACGAGGACAGTGTATCAGTCCTGGATGACATCGAAGTCTCCACCAAGTTCCGTCAGGATACTTGCGAGTTCACTATTGCTGAACTTGTCACACCAAGTAGTTATCCAGTATTCCTTGTAATCATCATTACCAAGGATGCCTTCTTCAACATGGAGGAAGTAGTTACCCTCTGCTGTGATCACACAAGGCCCGATAGCGCACTGTTCGAGATCGTATTCCGTGCCGTCCTTGTCCCGGACGATAGTGTCAGACTTAGGTTTTTCTTCCTCAAGTTCGACACCCAGCTGAGGGGCGATCTTCTTCAGTAGCCTATCAGCGAGTTCATCAAACTGTTCATCAGTCAGCATTGTTAGACCCCCTTCAGCGCCCAGTCGAGTTCTTCATTGAGTTCTTCATCATTCCGGCACCATTGGGCTGCCTTAAGGACATCCTGTAGAAACTCCTCCCAGAAGCGCTTATCCGAAAGCCAATCATATTCCTTATTTTCTTCAATAAGCTCTGTCGGCTCCTTGAACTCAGCGTCATGCAACCAAGTAGTGAACACAGGAAGATTGATGTCAATGGTCGTAAGGTGCCCCCAGTCGGACCACCAGCCCGCGATAGTGTAGCTTTCACCGAAACTGGTGGTAAAGGTGTACTCAGGGTGGTCGAGCATACCTGTATACATACACATATCGCACGAACCGTCAGTGTCTTCGTAAGTGTTTGAGTCGAAGTTAGTAAGTCGTAACTTCATTTTGTTTCTCCTTTCTGTCGTGCTGCTACAGGACTCGAACCTGCAACCTCTGAGTCTTACTCAGTGCTCTCACCAATTTGAGCTAAGCAGCTTGTTACCTGACCAGGGCAACCCAGCCGTTCGATGAGGGTGTCTTGGTCATGACACTTTGTGCTATCGAGCAAACCTCATCGTCAAGCGCTCCCAGACTAGGACTCGAACCTAGTCCGACAGGGCCAAAACCTGCCGTGCTGCCATTACACTATCTGGGATTATGTGCTTCAGGGCCGGGAATCGAACCCGAGCCTCCGGGGCCTATACCCCAGTATGCTGCCACTACACCAGCCTGAAGCTGTCGGAATGGTGAGACTCGAACTCACGGCCCCCTGGTCCCAAACCAGGTGCGCTACCACTGCGCTACATTCCGTTAGAAGGGGTGCTGTTGACTGACGAAACAAAAACCATCACACAAAAATTGTCAGCCCTAGGGTGCTACCCCGCACGTGACCCCCGTCACGGCAACCGGCACGTCCGCCTGATCAGGGCGGCAGGCGGCTATGGCCTAATCATCCAGCATCGTCCGGTGCTTGGTGGTCCCCTCGGTGAGAATCGAACTCACACTCCTTTCGGAACTCGATTTTGAGTCGAGCGCGTCTGCCTGTTCCGCCACAAGGGGTGTGCCTCTGAGTCGCGGCGACGATTGTTCTCAGAGGCTATTCAGTTGTTATGTGTTCAGTATAGGGCTGCAATTTCTAAGTTGTCAACTCCATACTAAGTGATGCGTGTCACGGATTGTAGTACACGGCCACACGACGGCTACCCGTCATCATGCCGACAGGTAGGAACCCAAAAAGCTGAGTGCTCGTGTAGAACTCTTCCAAGGTACACGCACACCAACCACTCGAAGTACGCACGTAGGTTTCCAGCGACCCACCGAGAACAGTGCCCAGAGGGTAGTTTTCAAGGTCAGTAGGGGACTTGATTGACTCGAACTGCACGTTTACACTCCTGGGTCGATGACAGTAGCAATATAGTCGTTATCCTCGTACTCATTGATGAGCTGGTTAACAAGGTCGAGATCGCTCCACAGCTTCTTAGAAACAGACGGCGCAGTACGGACCCAGAAACCGTCATAGACCTTCAGAAAAGGTCCAAGCGTGCCTGAGATAACGACACTGCCGCGATCTGTGATAGCCTTGAAGTCCGCACAGGACTCGATATCACCAACATTACCTTTACCTGTTGCCTCTACGAACCACACCTTTAGCTTGGTAATAGGCATATTATACAGCTTCATGCGGTTATTATGCGTTTCGGTGTATAGCTTAGTAAACTCATTGTTGCTCACAATTATTCTCCTTCTTTCAGTTCAGAGTATTTCCAATGACCGATGTTTCCGTACGTAAACTCGATGATGCAATCTTCACGCTTACGTCGATGTGAAGCCCTGTGACTCGCAATACCCAGGTAGTTAAACTCCCTATCACAGGTATAGCAGTAGCAGTCTTTAGTCACTCGTGCTCGCATCAGCCCTGCCTCTCCACAAAAACTTCATCCGTTTCTGGGTACCAATAGATGTTGACACAGTGTTCTTCACCGTCAAGCATCACGTCAGTGCTGATGCTAACAAAGGGCGGCTCGTCGGTATCAAACACAGTACCTTCAAGTTCAGTAATCATTTTGTTCTCCTTTCAATTGCTGATGTATTTATACTAATCCACTCTGCCACACCTGTCAACAAGTAACAGCGTGACGTGTACCACATCGTTGTGAGGGTAAATAAAACCACTGTGCCTTAAGCCAAGCACAGTGGTTTTATCGGATCAAAGATCCATCAACTGGTAATGACCAGCTTAGCACAGCAACGAGAGATCGTGCAACACTAATTGAGTGTGAAGTAGGTCACGGTAGCAGACCGGGTATCCGACCCACCAACGAATCAGCGACATCATATGGAGTTGCACCCTCGTCGGGATACATAAAGGACAAAATCTCATCCCAGCGCACCCCGTCATAGAGGCCAAGCTCGTTAGCTGCTTGCGAAGTGACTTCAGCCTCTAGCAGCTCCTTCAGACGGTCCTCAGTAATGACGAACCTATCAGCACCAATGTACTTGATTTCGTCAATCATGGCAGCACCTTCCACCCTTCACCGTCTCCGATCTCCTTCTTCATCTGAGCATCAGAAGTAGCTTGGTTAGACCACAAATCCTTTGAGTGGACCCAATAGTCATCCATATCCTCCCCAATTGACTTCAGATAACGAATATCATACGGGTCGATCAAGACAGCACCAGGCGCGAGACGGTGGAACGGAATAGCCAGCTCACTGAAATTGATAATCATTCTCGATTCTCCTTTGCTTCAACAAGACGATACTTAGCAATCGCGTAGTCATCCTTCTCTTCTTCGACAAACTGACCAACACGGCCAATGCCGCCCCAGCCCATCTTCTCAGACAGGTAAGCGTGAACAATCTTGTACTTCTTACCGCTACCAGTCTTGATACTGCCTGTCTTCTTATTGAAAATCACGTAGATTTCCTCAGCAGGTTCAATCATCAGTTCTCATCTCCGCTCGTCTGAAGGTCAATGTCCGGCAGAAGCGTCTCAGGACGGAACGCAACCTTGTAGTGGAACGTATCAACATTAGAGCCGTCCATCTGCTCCACAAAATACGTCACATTATCCGAGATACCTAGAAAATGCTTCTTGTACTCGTCCTCACCCGTCTTGCAGGTGACTTCAAGCTGGTTGTCTTCCTTGTCCTTCGTAATCGAGCACAAACCTTCGATGCTCAGAAGGTACTTGTCCGTGATGCCATTGACGAATACAACCCGTCGCATCACACGGAAATTGTCGCTCTCGTAGCTGATGTTACGCGAGGCCGTTTCAGCCGCGTTACACGCACCCAGCGAAAGCGCCGCAGCAACAGCGACGACAGGCCCGATAATCTTCTTCATCATTCCTTGTTCTCCTTCTTCATAAACAGCTTCATAAAGCTGTGGTCGTCTTGGTATTCCTTCAAGAAAATGTTGTTCGCAACTGCCAGCAGGCCGATAGGCGCAAAGTTGTTCTCCGTATCAAGGAAGAAGTTACGGTACTTGATAAACCGACCGTCAAGAACCGTCTCACCGTTCACAGCGTCACGGCACTTTTGGAGCGCATTGTTGTGGCGCTCGGCAATGTCGTTGATCTCCGGCTGTCGGAAAGCGACGGACCTTGCCTCCTTATCCAGGTGGTTATCGCCTTGAATGGTGTCGATAATATAATCCCGGCTCTCCACCGGGAAAGAATCATCTGCGGGGACAAAACAATCATCATTTGACTTTATAAAGCTGTACGTGCCCTCATCAAAAAACTCAAGATCAACAATCCAACCAGCGGGAAGTTCATCCAGAGCAGCCTCAAGCACATCTGTGTTATGAACCAGATCAATATGTTCAGTATCAACTGTCACTAGCATTTTGTGTTCTTCCTTTCATAACGGTTTATGCTGTCAAAACCATCGAGTATACCGAGAATACGTGGATGCTTACTAAAACTTGGAAGATGCTCTGTATCAGGGTTGCCAACAACACCCTCAAAGAAACCTAAGATGTAGTCATCAGCCCACTTCCTGTAATCCCTCATGTACGCACCTAGCACACGCTTCTTCAGCTTGGCATCATAGCCATACTCATCTGAGAGAGCGATCCTCCAACAGTATTTAAGAAAACTAATAATGTCATCTTCACCGACAATCGTGAGCCTACCTGTATCCGCGTCAGATTCCAAATACGTCAGACACCCATACATCTCAGCAACACATTTCAACGACTCGTTGATAGCCCGCGCATCCGAGTGATCCCTGTAAATCGCGTAGTACTCAACCTGAGAAGGATTGCTGTACTCGACACCATACTCATCCATCAGTACATCATTGCCGAGAACAAACTCGCCCCTACGGAAGAAATAAGCGGCCAATTCAATAGGGTGCCTCATGATTCTACAAACCTTACAAGAAGGCTAATAAGAAGAATGACACAGCCAGCGTCCAACACAGCGTTAATCATGTGGTTTTGGTCCCGCTTCGGGCCATTACGAAACATCTTCGAGTTAACAGCCCACATAGTGAACCACGCACAAACAATAACAATTTGCGCAATAGTAAACATTATGCTGCTACCTCCAATGCAATCTGCACGATGTAGCAAATTGCGACAATACCGGCGCAAACAGAGGCCAGCACATCAGGCCAGATTCTAAAGCCCTCAATACCCTTCTTGAACCGTGCAAGCAGTGCGAAAGCAATACTAATACCGGCCCAGACGACAGCAAGGCAAATGTGAAAAGTGATCACGTGAGACTCCTTTCAATAGTAAAACGTTCATCAGTAGGGACAACCTTGATTCGCACAAAGTAACCGTAGGGTTCTTCCCACATAGGAACCTCAAGCTCAACCTCGAAAGGCTCCGACTCGTCCCAAGCCTGTTCCAAATAACCAATAAGGGTATTTTGGAAGTAAGGCGGCAGATCAGGACACTGTGCAACAATACCTTCTGGGGACAGATCAAACCCCACCCCGGTCTTTGTTAGTTTAGCCATTAGTAACTCTTATGAATCAGGTGGACATGCTCACGGTTACGCATGATTCGGACGAACATTTCGTGGTCATCCTTCTTCGTGTCATAGCAGCTCAGCCAGTAACCGTTAGCGCGGAACCACTCTGCACCACCAATAGCAATCACACACCCGGTAATAATGTCTGCCACGTCATCAGGTGTCTTAATCTTAATACGGCTGGGTTGGCCGTCAAGATACGTCAGCTCGAACGGTTCCTCGTTGTTGTAGAGACCGCTATACATCTTTAGTTCTAGTGTTCGGTACTGCTGAAATGCCTCTTCGTACTCGCGGTGTAGAGATGAGTACTTATCAAGAGTCTCTTCAATCGTCTGCATTTTTGTTTCCTTCCTTGTTGTGTTGTTAGTTGAAAACCCGGTGACCATCGTTAATGATGGTGTAGCCACGCTCATGGCAAATATCCGCTACTTCTTCTTCGCTGTAGTAGTTGCCCTTGTTGTCCAGCCAGTAGTACGTCATTGGATGAGAAAGTACGTTGTGTTACCAGCGAGGACACTCGCGCCACTACTGAGCCTAGTGATCATCTACGACACAATCCTTCCAATACCGTCAATAATCAATCCAAGCCCTAAAAGGAACAACGACAGTGCAGCCATACCGACAGCTACGGCCAAGACCTTATCAGTTATGTAATCGTAGCCAGAGTCCCACACTTCGTAAGCGAGAACCGCCAGGATAAGCGTGGCAGAAAAACATAGCACGCTTGCCACAATAAGACCAATCCCTACTCCCATGTCACATCCCCCAGTGAATAACCGACACCTTTGACCCATTGTGGCGCATAAGGTCTGCAAGTTGTTCATCAGCGTACTGTTCGCCGCTAAACGTCACCCAACGACGTTCTGGCCCATCATTGATGAGAAAAGCCTCCCAACCACCACAGTTGAGCAGTGTGCCAGTATCGAAGTTTTCGACGGGGTAGACGACTGTTTCCAAGTCCTTGTTAATCAGCTCAACCTGGGTGCCTGTCAGTTCTGTGCTGTCGGTGTTGTATGCTTCATCGAGCTTCTTACGGAACTCTTCGATAGCATCGTCAATCATCTTCTGAATGTTGTTGGTCATTGGTTTCTCCTTTGCTAGTGTTCCGGGTGCGGGTCGAAAATAACTTCGACAGTCAGGTTGCCACGCTTAATGTTGTTGAGCATTGTGAAAACGTCACAAGAATAGCCCTCATTGTTGACCCACCTGCCGCTTAGTATGCCTGCTGCTTCACGGTTCGACAGCAGCCATACAGGGTTTGTGGTGAGGGTGGAGTTATGCAGTCGAATAACCGTGCCAGGATTAAGGATGCCACCGTAGATGATGTTGTGGCCTGTGGTGATGTAGATCCTTGAGGCCCACACAGTATCCAACAGGTTGTCGTATGCCTCCGACAGGGCCGTGGTTTCCTGCATGTCATTTCTCCTTTCGTTGATGCTTTAAGTATAGAAGGGTAGACGGTTAAAGTCAACAAGATAGCGTGTGATCTGACCCACTCTATTGAGGGGTGTGGGGGAGAAATACACGAAGGGGTATGACACCCCCTCTCTTCTTTACACTCATAAGCATTTGATTTTTTAAAAGCTATTTTTTACCCCGCTGTCAAGCGACCGACCGACCAACTCACCTGCCTACCTGCCACATCCTAC